>Ga0209461_10000413_pt1 | contig 13478 bp, 13 predicted proteins | sample AgamicAsMarz_FD_187162 | JGI IMG/M metagenome (GOLD analysis project Ga0209461, IMG submission 187162) | Agave microbial communities from Guanajuato, Mexico - As.Ma.rz (SPAdes) (version 2) | ecosystem: Host-associated > Plants > Phyllosphere > Phylloplane/Leaf | place: Guanajuato, Mexico... | reverse complement strand
GAACTTTCCAGTGATTGCTGCCAATGCATATGATTCTGCAACAGGAGAATTAATTACTCAACCATACACAATTAAAGAAGTGGGCGGTAAAAAGATTGGTTTTATCGGAGTAGTAACGCAAGAAACACCTAATATGATTGTTCGAAAAGGAAATGAAACGCTTGAGATTCGTGATGAAGTTGAAGCAATTAACCATTATACGGATATTCTAAAAAAACAAGGGATTAAAGCAATCGTAGTATTAGCACATAACCCTACTCTTCAAACAGGTAAAGCAGATTTATATGATGCAACTGATATTGCTGAAAAAGTTGATGATGAAGTAGATGTTATTTTTGCTGCTCATAATCATGTATTTAATGATAAAGTAGTTGATAATAAATTAATTGTACAAGCTTATTCATATGGTTCTGCATTTTCTGATGTAGATTTAGAATTAGATGCAGTAACAGGTGAGATTGTTAAGAAGGAAGCAGAAGTAGTAACAGTTTATCAAAAAGACTATACACCAGACCCGACAGTTTCTGCGATCATGAAAAAATATGAAGATTTAATTATGCCAATTAAAGCTCAGATTGTTGGTGACTCAATGCAAACTTTACCAAAAGGATATCCTTCTTCAGATACTTACGGTGATTTTGCACTAGGTAACTTAATTGCAGATGGAATGAAAGCATCAATGAATGCTGACTTCGCAATGATGAACGGTGGCGGTGTTCGATCACAACTTGACGCTGGTCAAGTTACGTTTGGTGATTTATTCGCAATTCAGCCTTTTGGAAATGTATTAAATAAAGTAATGCTTAGCGGTCAAGATATTGAAACAGTTTTAAATAATCAAATTACCGATAAGGGATTAGATTTCCATATCGCTGGATTCAAATATACTTGGGATTCAACGACTAGAAAGGTAGTAGACATCTTTTTACCGGATGGTAGTAAAATTGATCCTAATAAAGAATATTCAGTTGTAGTAAACAACTATATGTACGGAAATGTAAAATATGGTATTGGCGAACGTTCCACTGATTTAGAAGTTGGACCAGAGGATCTTCAAGCGACTGTAGATTATGTTAAATCACTTCCAAGACCTTTCAATTATGAAGTTGAAGGAAGAATTCAAAAAGTAAATTAACAAATATGAGCTGTCCAAATCAGTACAACTGACTTGTGACAGCTTTTTTAAGTCTAAGATTTATTAAAGATACTAGGATTGAAATAAATAGATGCTTTGGGGAAATTATTTTTAAAGTTCTGAACTGGTTTAGAAATAGTGGGAGGTATTTTAACTCAGCTCTCATTTGCAGTTGAACTTTTGTATAGAAATTAGTAGATTTTTATCAATTATTTATTCGATTTAGTTAGAATAAGAGTATTTTTGCCAGTAATCCAATTGAAGTAGCTAATTTTGTACATTTCTTAGGTGTTAATACCTTAACTGGTATGGGTATTTCTTTGTTTTATTTCCGATTCTTTAAGAGTTAATTGCAATTTTGTTATTTTTATTTGCGATTCCCTATTTTTAATTGCAGTTATACTAATTTTAATTGCGATTTTTAGATTTTATTTGCACCTTTTATTTACAGTGGCCCACACATAATCCCCGTGATTCTTCTTCTAATAAAAATGAGGGTTCCCTTAAAAAGTTTTACTTTTTGGACACCCTCTTTTTTAATCACGAAATTTGAAATCAAGATTCTATAGATTTTTTAAATTTATCTAAGCTAATAAAAGTTACAGGTCCTTAAATTATGAAAACGTATCACAGACAAATTTAAATAAAGTTCGGCACAATTTTTAAATTTTGAGTATTAATCGTAAATATTAGCCCAAGTCTTCCTCTATGCGAGAATGAAATTTCGACATTTTTAACAATAATTTTATAGAAAATATAACAAAGTTCTTTCTTAATAGAGTAATAAAAACAATTTTTTACATTAAATTTCTATAATAAAATGCTCAGTAAATCGTAAAAATCCCCCAATTTACTCTTTGTAAAGAAGCATATACATTTAAATTGTATTTAATTAGCAGTAAGGAGGGAAAGAAGAAAGAGTAATTGTCTAAGTTTTTAATTTGGAATATTATAAATACTTAATTAATTATTTCTTTTACAAAACAAATTTTAAACAATATCTTACTGGGGAGAGTAAAAAGAATGAATAAGAAGTTCATATATAAAGCTTCAGCCCTTACATTGGGGGTAGGTTTAGTTTCAAGTAGTCTATCAAATACATATACTAGTTTTTCGTCTAAAGTGCATGCTGCTGAAAAAAATACAAAAGCAGAGCAAATCTTAGCTTCTTTGACAAAAGAAGAGCGAGACGCACTGTCTAAACTTCAAGTATCAGAAAATGATGGATTGCATGGTTTTGTTGAAAAAGAACTACAAGAAGATAAAGAAATCCCTGTTATTGTCGAGTTCAAGTCTTTGCCTGAAAAAGTAGCAGTACTTGATGCTGCTGTTGAGGGAAAGGAACTGACTGCTTCCGAAGCGGAAGAAAAGGTCAGTGAAGAACATTCAACTTTTGAAGCTGATTTAGAAAGAATTTTGCCAACAGCGAAAGAAAAAAGTGGTAAAAAATCTTATAAAATAACCCGTTCATTTAAAACTGCCTACAATGGAGTTGCAATGAATTTACCTGCGAACGAAGTAAAGACACTTCTTCAGTCGAATGTAGTAAAATCGGTTTATAAAAGTGCTACAGTATCGATTGAACCACCAGCGACTTCTGAATCTAGTTCTGAAGAAGAGTCAACTAAAAGAATTGAGAGTATTCCATTTTTAGGAGTGGACAAGTTACATAAAGAAGGAATTACAGGTAAAGGTGTGAAAATCGGAGTTATTGATACGGGAATTGATTATCACCATCCTGATTTACAAGATGCTTTTAAAGGTGGATATGATTTTGTAGATAATGACTCTGATCCGATGGAAACTACATACGACGATTATATAAAAGCAGGAAGTCCAGTGCCTCCGGAAGGTGCTTCAACATATTATACTGATCATGGAACGCATGTTTCAGGTACGATTGCTGGGCGAGCAAAAAACACGAGCGGTGTATCTGTAAAAGGGATTGCTCCTGATGCGGAATTATATGGATATCGTGCTTTAGGACCATATGGTACGGGCGGGATAGATAACATCTTAGCAGGAATTGACAGAGCGGTATCAGACGGGATGGATGTCATTAATCTATCGTTAGGAATCGATCTTAATGATCCACAGTTCCCGACGAGTACTGCTATCAACAATGCCGTTCTTAACGGAGTGACAGCAGTTGTTTCGGCAGGAAATAGTGGGCCTAGTATGTATACACTTGGTTCTCCAGGAGCAGCTGCATTGGCGTTGACTGTTGGAGCTAGCAGTGCACCAATAACTGTAGCAAAATTTACTGGAGTCTTAGAAGGGGTATCAGACAAATCTTATAATTTAAGCAATCTCTATTCAAACTTTATATCAGATCTTAAATCATTTAATAATCAAACGATGGAGATTGTTGATTTAGGAGTTGGATTAGATTCAGACTACAAGAATAAAGATGTAAATGGAAAATGGGTTCTAGTCAATTCTGGGACAATTGGTACACAAACTAAAGTTACTTTTGCAAAAGCACATGGAGCACTAGGCGTAATTGCGTATAATAACATACCAAATGCAGGTCCAGCGAACTTTGTCAGAGAGGATCAAAACTTCCTTCCTACATTTAGTTTAAGCTATGAACAAGGATTGGACTTTAAAGCACAACTTGCTGCAGGCCATAACAAATTGACTTTTAACGATTATACAGAAGGATTTACAGGTGGAGACAAGCTGGCCTATTTCAGTTCTCGAGGACCTTCACGTGAAAATTATGATATAAAACCGGAAATCACAGCACCGGGAGTAAGTGTTTTATCAAGTGTTCCTGCATATGACATTTATAAAAATGATCCATCAAATTATCAGTTTGCCTATAATCGCATGTCTGGTACATCTATGGCTGCTCCGCATGTAACAGGAATTTCAGCTTTGTTACTACAGGCAAATCCTAAGCTGGAACCAGGCGATATTAAGACGATTTTGATGAATACTGCTAAGCCTTTAGCAGACAAAAGTAGTGTTTTTGAAGCAGGGGCAGGTCGGGTAGATCCTTATCGTGCCGTACACACTGGAATGGAAATAAGTGTAGAAGATAGAACGCCTGTTATGATAAATGGTAAGACCGTCAATACAAAAGAGAAAACTGGTGGATTAAGCTACGGTAGTCTTTATACTGGTGAAAATGCTTCAGTTAAGAAAATGGTAAACTTCCAAAATATTGAAAATAAAACAAAGAATTATGATGTAGAAGTCAATTTTCAAACGGATGTGGCTGGATCACTAGATGCTAGTACAAATGGAGTAAAATTAGATATTCCAACTGTTATTTCAGTTCAAGCTATGGAATCATTAAAATTACCGGTTTCAATAAAAGTACCAGCGACAGCTAAAGCCGGCGTTTATGAAGGTTATTTGATTATCACTAACCAGGCTGACCAAAATGAACAATATAGGGTTCCATTCAGCGTTCGTACGACTGAAGAAGGAATTGACTCTTCTTCTCTTTCTTCGAATATAATCTCACCTTATCAATTACAAGAGACTGTAAACAGTTCTGCTACTTGGCAGGTTAGATTAAATTTCAAATTGAAATCTAAAATGAAATGGATAGATTTAGTAGTAGCAGATGGAAAAACTGGCGAGGATATAGGATATTTAGAATCGATTCCTGTAGAATCTCTATATGAAAATACGAATTATTTTGTAGAAAGAGTATTTGAAGGTAAATACTATGCATTTACAGGAGATCCAGATAATCCAATTTCATCTAAAGTGAGCTATGCAAAACCTGGATATTACAAAATTAAAGTGATTGGTACAAGTGAACGAGACAATGTTTCTACATCTTCAAATGATATTTATGTAGACCCATATGGTCCTAAAATCACGACGTCTTTAGATAGAAATGATTCACCTATTGTAAATGAATATCAGCCGGGACAAAAAACGGTTCCAGTTCAGGTTAAAGTTTTAGATGAAGAAGTGGATCAGATGGTTGCATCTGGAATGAATGTTAATCAATCGATCAATACATTTAATTATTCTATTAATGGCAGCCGTAATCCTGTCCTTCCTGTAGGCACGGATGGCATTGTAAACTTTAACGTACCACTAAGTGAAACAACTTCATTTACGAAATTTACAGTAAATGGACTAGACGGTGCAAAAAACTCGAGCCTGAAGAAAAATTACTATTTCGTTAAAGCTGGTACTCCATACGGGACAATTAAGTCGGACAAAACAAATGTAAAAATGGGAGAAACAGTATCTACAACCCTTAATTTAAATAATGTACTAAAGTTAAAAACAGCTGAGTGGACTCTAAGTAACATTGGCCAGAGCTTTGAAATTTTAGGAGTAACAGGAAATGATGCTCTTGCAAATTACGGTGGCTATCAGGTGACTGTCACAACAACAGGTAACACTTCAAAAGTGAAACTAGTTATGGATGGAACAAGCACAATTAGCGGAAGTTTAGCTGCGATCAATCTTAAATTAAAAGTGAAGGATGCTTCATTTATATTAAGCTCATCTATTAATCCGACACTTTCTTGTACAGATGAACTAGGTAAAACGACTTCTGTCTCTTCTACGGGTATGGATTTCAAAATAGAACCAACTTTCTCAGAAATATTTGGGACTTTAAGAGGATATGGAGTAGCATTAACCCCTGATTGGACAAAGCTAGGAGCATCGATCCGAATAATCGATGCAGATGGTAATGTGTATGACGGTACATCTAGCATCAGTAGAGCTGGAGATTATCGTATTTCAAAACTTCCAATTACTAATAAACCATTTACATGGGAAATGAAACTACCTGGACATTTCACGATGAAGCGCCAAATTCAAATAGGGTTCGAAAAGAATGGGAATATCTCAGGACAGCTACTATTGTACTACAATGGTATGGCAGGATCGTTCTTTGATTATGGAGTTGCTGGTGATGTAAATCAGGATAATGTAATCGATATACTAGATGCTTTATACATCCAATCAAATTGGGGTACTGATAATCGAGATGCAGATATTAATTTTGATGGAAAAGTTAATGCAAGAGATTTTGAATTTGTAGAAATGAATTATTTAAAACAAAATAAAGATGTAGAGAATGCACCGAAACCTTTAAAGAAGTTTAAGTCAGCTACTTTAGAAAGTGTGAAAAGTGCATTAGGCATTCAATAATTTTGTTATAGTACTTTACTGCCTTTAACGTAATTTAAGAAAGAGCAACATGAAAGCCACAAGGGAAATTTTTCTCTTGTGGTTTTCATTATAAAAGAGACTATGAAACCTCTATCTAGTAAAAAAGTAAGAGTACCATTCTAGTTCACAAGTACTTTTCTTAAAACTGAATATTCATAATATATTGTCAAAATTAGTTTCGTATATTAATATTAACTGTAAGCGAATACATATGCCGTTGCCAATTCTTTCCTCATCGGTTGGATTTATGCACGGAATACCTATTTTGCGGGAGGACATAAATTGTACAGTAAAGATACGATCTATCTTATTGGAGATGCAAAGACTTCATCTAATAATCCGATTATGCAGAAATATAATGCTTTTTTTATTGGATTGGTAGTCGATCGGACAAGTCACTTGATTGTTGATGCCGATTGTTCAGCTACAATTTCTTTAACTTCATCCTTTGTGCAGCAACTATTTGTTGGAAAATCAATGTTAGACGTGGATGGGGTAATACAAGAAATTAATACGCGTTATTTTGGTTCTTCTCAGAAAGCTCTGGCAGTAGCCTTTAAAAATGCACATATAAAATACACGCAAATAATTGAATCTTAAACGCTGCTTTATCTATTTTCGTAGATGAAATCCAGCTATTAGCAGGGGGCATCCCTTCTAATAGCTGGATTTTTTATTTAATACAAGATTTTAAATCAGGAAGTTTACTAGGAACACAATTTAATCTAATAGGAAAGGACAAAAACGATGATTATTCAATCGATCCAAGTGCAAACAGAAGTTTTCCCTTTAAAAAAGCCATTTAAAACAGCTCTTAGGACAGCAACCGAAATAGAGAACATTTTTGTATATGTCCAGTTAGAGGATGGGATTGTCGGAGTAGGTGCAGCAGCACCAACATTAGCTATTACAGGAGAATCAAAAGAAAGTATTGAAACCATATTAAAGACTGTCCTTACGCCACTACTATTAGGAAGAGATATTTGCAATATTAATGAACTCTCTCTATTGATTGAACGCTCTTGTGTGGCTAATACAAGTGCGAAGGCAGCGATGGAAATTGCACTGTATGACGCATTATGCCAACATCTTAATCTGCCACTCTATCAATATCTTGGAGGACGGACAAATCAATTGAAAAATGATATGACTGTTAGTGTAGGAACAGTGGATGAAATGTGTCATGATGCGATGCAAATAATACAGGACGGCTTTTCTATTTTGAAAATCAAAGTCGGAAAAGAATGGACGAGGGATATTGAACGAATAATGGCAATCCGTGAAAAAGTCGGTAATGACGTCACGATCCGAGTTGATGCCAACCAAGGATGGACTCCAAGACAAGCCGTTTTGATTATCCAAGAATTAGAACAGCTAAATTCTAAAATCGAGTTAATTGAGCAACCGGTTCATGCAGGTGATTTTGATGGACTAAAATTTGTTAAGCAAAACGTCAATACACCAATTATGGCCGATGAAAGTCTTTTTTCTCCGCAAGACGCATTACGCCTAATTAAAGAGGATGCAGTTGATCTTCTAAATATTAAGTTAATGAAGACAGGGGGAATTAGAAGAGCACTGCAAATTGCAGATATTGCTGAAAGAGCGAATATTCCTTGCATGATTGGGAGTATGATGGAAACTTCTGTCTCAGTACTTGCGGCAGCACATATTGCTACCGCCCATCCAAATATTCAAAAAATCGATTTGGATGCGCCACTTTGGTTGAAGAATCAAGATTTTGATGGAATTGAGTTTATTGGGGATGAAGTTCAATTATCATCCTTACCTGGTTTAGGGCTTCACCGAAGATTATCTAAAAGTCTTCGTTAAAATAGGGAGAGGAGTTTTAAGATGAAAAAGACAAAAAATTTGATATTGAGTTTATGTGTTGCAGGTACATTACTTTCTACCATGACAAGTCAATCTTTAGCACAAACGGATGAAGAACTTACTCCAGGTGAGACAGCCTACGTTGATGTGTCTGTTTCGACTCAGTGGACAACAAATGGTAGATTCCAAGTTAGAGATATTGATGCACCTTCTTTAAGCAATCCAGTTGATCCGCGTCAATGGTCAGCTAATATGGAAGATACTGAAGTTCGTCGTTGGTTAACAAGTTATCTTGAAACACAAGCAGTATATGGTACAAAAGTAACCATTTTAGAGGAATCAGGAGACTGGGTGAAGGTTGCTGTAGAAGGACAACCTACTCCACGTAACTCTTTAGGCTATCCTGGGTGGATGCCAAAAAGACAATTAACAACGGATGATCGATTAGAGAATTATAAGGACACTCCATTTATGATGGTATCTAGTCAAACGGCTTGGTTGTATGATGGAAAAGCCCTAAATCATAAGTTTATGGAGATTAGCTTTAATACACGATTACCTGTTATAAAAGATTTTGGAGATGTCGTAATGGTTGCAACACCAGATGATGGAAATAAATTTATTAAAAAAGAAGATGTGGCAGTCTATCAAAACGAAAATCAGTTTCCAAAGGCAACGCCTGAAAATTTAATTAATACAGCGAAGAAATTCCTTGGTTTACGCTACTTATGGGCTGGTGTATCAGGATTTGGTTTTGATTGCTCAGGATTTACATATAGCCTATTTAAGTCATATGGTATAACAATTCCACGAGACTCAGGCCCTCAATCTAAGAACGGCATAGAAGTTAAAAAAGATGAGATTCAACCTGGAGATCTATTATTCTTTGCAAGTAACAACGGAACAGGATCAGTACATCACGTTGCAATGTATATCGGTGATGGTTTAATGATTCAGGCTCCTAATGCTGCTAGAAGTGTTGAAATCATTCCATTAAACACTCCTGGCTATATTGAAGAATTTTCTGGTGCTCGTCGTTATTGGGAAGAATAATTAAGTAGATAGTTTTTAATAGAAACGTTGAAAAACCATGAACAATTGCACTTGTTCATGGTTTTTTATTTTTTTAGGATACTAGATTTATTTTTTTCTCAGCTGATTGCTCATTAAACGGGGAAATGTTCCAATTGGAAAAAATTGGAGTGTAGTCATATTGATTCATTTTGAATAAAGTCTATCACTCTCAACTTGCTTGTCCCATAGGATAGAGGGAAAGAGATAGGATCTCGATCGAGAAAATACTATTTTCTCGTTTTCTATCATTTCTTTCTTATTTTAATAAGAAGGGAGGGATATATGTTGGCTTCCATTCAAAAAAGTGTAGATTCTTCTAGCCTAGCTGAAGTAATCGACCGTATTCTTGACAAAGGGGTGGTTATTGATGCTTTTGTAAGAGTATCACTTGTCGGCATTGAGCTTTTAGCAATTGAAGCTCGTGTTGTCATCGCAAGTGTTGATACTTGGTTACGATATGCAGAAGCGGTAGGATTGCTGAAAGACGAGGAAGAAGAAGAAGAAGAGGAAGTTGCTTAAGCAAGTAGGGCCAAGGCTTTATGCTTTGGTCTACTTTTTTAGACAAGGGGGCTATTATGGAAATTATTAAAATACTAGAAGTAGTAAAAACTTTTTTTGGGCAGTATATTCGACCAGTTCATAAAATTACTCACGTCCATAAATCAGACAAAGGTTGGGAACTAACCGTTGAGGTAATCGAAGAAAAAGAATATATGAAAGCTCATGCTAAAGATGAGTTATTAGGAGTTTATTCTGTTTTGCTTAGTGCTGAATTAGAAATTGTATCTTTTCAAAGAAAGTCATTGCGTGCTAGAAGCGCAATTCTACATGAGTGAGGAGGGAAAACTATGGAAAAAAGTTTTATATCGTCTCCTTATTTGAATAACTTAACAGAACGGGTACTGTCTTATTTACAATCCGGATTTTCAGTTCATCTTACAGGACCAGCGGGTGTTGGAAAAACATCATTTGCACTTCATGTTGCAAAACAAATGGGTCGACCATCACTGTTAATTCATGGGAATCATGAAATGTCTAATAAGGATTTGCTTGGTAGTTTTAATGGCTTTATCAAAAAAAAAATGATCGATAACTACATTCATTCCGTTTACAAAAAAGAAGAAACCATCAAAGAAACATGGGCTAACGGTCCTCTAATAGAAGCTGCGACAAAAGGGTATACATTGATTTATGATGAATTCACTCGGTCTCACCCAGAAACTAACACCTTATTTTTATCGATTTTGGAAGAAAGGGTGATTCCACTATATGGGATGAAAAGGAAGGAATCTTTTTTGCCAGTGCATCCTAACTTTTCAGTTATTTTTATCAGCAATCCAGAGGAGTATGTTGGAATATTCGAAGCACAAGATGCACTACTAGATCGAATGATTACGATTCCAATCGAAAAAATGGATTTTGAAACAGAGTGTTCCATCTTATCACAAATAACTGGATTATCAGAAAAAGAAAGTCTTTATATTGTTAATTTAGTGCAATTTTTCCGTTTTCAATGTAGAAAGTTTGAACCTCAAAGTCTCCGTACTTCATTTAAATTAGCCTCGATCGCAAAGCAAAATAATATTCCCATTACAATTTATGATCAACAGTTTCAGAGCTTATGCACAGATATTTTTTGGTTTCATCTCAAACAGGCAGGCAAAGTTCAAACCTATTCACAAGCAAAACAATTCATTGTAAAATCTATCAGTTTACAAATGGAGGGAAGTTGAAATGAGCGAAGGTGTTTATCCATTTTGTATCATTAAAACGAATAACGATCCCGATTTTGGTTTCACAAAGTGGGAAGGAAATAAAATCAAACTATATCCAATCCGATATAAAGAAATTGTGGTGATTGTTGCAGATGTTCCTGATCAGGACTATCTTCCAACCCGTGCAAATTTACTAGCTCATCAAAGTGTGATTTCTTTTGTTATGCAACAGTTTACCGTCGTTCCGATGAGTTTTAATAATGTATTTTCCTCTTCAGAAGAGATCCATTTATTACTAGAAAAACTGTATGAGGAACTGCAATCAATCTTTCAGAAAATAAACTATAAAATTGAAGTTGGTTTAAAAGTCATTGCACGCAAAGAATGGTTAGAAGAAGAAATACGGATGAATGGAGACATACAAAAACTAAAGGATAAGGTAAATCAGCAGAAAGAAGCAGCTTTTTATGAAAAGATTAAACTTGGAGAAAAAACAAAAGACTTTTTCTATGCTCTGCATCACAATTTATACAATGCGATTTATTCACCTCTTTCTACACTTTCGAGTGCCTCTAAATCAAACCCTCCAATATACGAAACTATGCTTCTTAATGCTGCTTTTTTAATCGATCGCGACCAAGAAGAGATCTTTGATGAAAAGGTTAATGAGCTCTATGAATTATGGAAGGATAAAGTAGAATTTAAATACTCTGGGCCATGGCCTGCTTATAACTTTATTCAGTTAACGATTACGGCAGGAGATTCGTCATGATTTTTAAAGCTTTAGCCTTTCCACTAAAATCAATCATTCTATTAAGTGAAAAAATAAAGGAGGAAGCTGACCGCGTTTTATTTGACTCGAAATCGATTGAGCAACAATTGATTCGTCTACAAATGATGTATGAATTAGGGGAAGTTTCGCATGACATCTATGAACAACAAGAAGAGGAATTACTTTTGCGGTATCAGGTCGCAAAAGCGAAAGAACGGGAGGCAGGCAGTTGAGCATTTATTTATATGGTTTGCTACCGACAAATCAACTAGAAGATTCACCTTTTTCTGAAGTGAAGGGGATTGACCTGGATAAAACTAGTTTTGAAATTGTTGAAAAAGTAACCGCAGTTTTCTGTTATTTAAGAGAAGAAGAATTTGGCGAATCTGTTCTAAAAGAGAAGATGGACAATCCAAAATGGGTACACAAAAATGCAGTTCATCATCATGAAACAATTGTGACTTATTCTAAAAACTACTTATTTCTTCCTACTAAGTTTTGTACGGTCTATTCAAGTATTGAAAAATTAAGAGAGGATTTGTCGCAGGAGCAGCTTAATATCGTTTCTCTTTTTGAACAATTAAGGGAAAAAGAGGAATGGAATGTAAAGATGTACTACGATCGATCAAAATTATTTAAACATATGGAGCGACATAGTAAAGTAATTCAAAATATGAACGATGATTTGAAAATACTATCTCCAGGGAAACAATTCTTCATGAAGAAAAAGCAAACACAACTACTCGAAAATGAAGCGCAAACTGAACTACGTTTAATATCTCAATCAATGGATAATACACTAATAAATTTAACTTTAGGCAATAAAACAAGAGAAAATTGGAGCCGAAATGCTACTGGAAGAAATGTCGATATGATTTACAACAGTACTTCTCTAATTTCGAAAGACAGCAAAAAGAAATTTGAACTGCTAATAAAAGAATTTAGACAAAAGTATGCAGATAAAGGAATTATTGTTGAGATTTCTGGACCATGGCCATTCTATCATTTTGCTAGTTTGGATTCTAAAAAGACATGAACTGTAAAAATGATAACATCACATTATTAGATATATTAGATGGCGTTTTAGATAAAGGCGTAGTTATTACTGGTGATCTCATTCTTTCTATTGCAGATATTGACTTGGTCTATGTGAATATTAGCTTACTAGTGACAGCAGTAGAATCGATGCATGATAGGAGGATAAACAATGTCAGCGAATCGGGGAATAGCCGAGAGAATTAATATGAATCCAGAAGATGTTGAACACGGATTAGCTGAACTAGTGCTTACAATTTTGGAATTACTAAGGCAACTAGTAGAACGGCAAGCTATTAAAAGGGTTGAGGGCGGTACACTAACAGATGAACAAATTGAAAATCTTGGTACAGCCCTATTAAATTTAGAAGAAAAAATGGAAGAATTAAAAACAGTATTTGGACTTGAAGGAAAAGATTTAAATATAGATTTAGGACCTTTAGGCAACTTAATGTAAGAAAGGAGAAAACATGCAACATTCAGCACAATCTACTAATATTTTAGATATTTTAGAGAAAATTTTGGATAAGGGAATCGTCATCGCAGGAGATATTAAAATCGCCTTAGCAGATGTAGAATTACTCACTATTAAAATTCGTCTTGTTGTTGCTTCAATTGATAAAGCGATGGAGATTGGGTTAAATTGGTGGCAGGATGATCCGTATTTTAATTCAAGTGTAAAAGGGAAGCTTTTGCATGATCGGATTAATCGGATAGAAGACAAGCTGGGTATAAGGCAAGAGTAATAGTGTGTTGT
>Ga0209461_10000405_pt1 | contig 13914 bp, 11 predicted proteins | sample AgamicAsMarz_FD_187162 | JGI IMG/M metagenome (GOLD analysis project Ga0209461, IMG submission 187162) | Agave microbial communities from Guanajuato, Mexico - As.Ma.rz (SPAdes) (version 2) | ecosystem: Host-associated > Plants > Phyllosphere > Phylloplane/Leaf | place: Guanajuato, Mexico... | reverse complement strand
GACCTGCGCCTCGCCGTCGCCGCGGGCCACGAACACCGACGTGCCGTCGTCGTTGGAGACGCCCACCGCGCTGACCGTGCGCCCGATCTCGACGCCGGCCGGGTAGCCGGCCACGCTGCCGGGCACGGCCTCGGCGACCGGCTCGTCGGACGGGCGGCCGGCGAACGGCTCGCGCGACTCGACAAGGAGCTGACGGCGCTGCGCAGGTCACACTCCGAACTCTCGAAGAAGGTGCGCGCGGCCGAGTCTCTGGCCGGCGCGCAGGAGCGCGCGGAGAAGTTGGAGAGCGAGCGGCTCGGGGTCGAGACGCGCCTGAGCAGGGTGGAGCAGGCGCTCACCTCGCGCAAGCACCTGACGAACCAGCGGCGCGAGGCGGCGCGCGAGGCCGAACGCCTGCGCCGCAGCGTCACGGCGCTCGAACGCGAGGCACGCGAGTACGAGCAGGCCGCCGCCGCGGCCGCACGCCTCGGCACGCTCGAAGAGCAGGAGCGCGAGTTGACCAGTCAGGTCGCAGTCCTGCGCGCCGACATCAAGCGCAACGAGAAGATGAGCGAGCGCACCGGCGGCGGCCGCGTCTGCCCCATCCTCAACGAACCCTGTAAGAACCTCGCCGAAGAGGGGCGCACCTTCGAGGACTACTTCGGCGAACAGATAAAGAGCAACCGCGCGCAGCTCTCCACCGCCGAGCGCGAGGCCGAAGCGCTGGCGCGCGACGTACGCGCGGCGCGCGAAGCCGAAAAGGCAGCCGCGCGGGTCGAGACGACGCGCGCGCGCCTCGCGCACGAGCGCGAGCTTCTACGGGAGCGCGAGGCGGCGCTCGCCGCCACCGACGAGGAGCTTGAGAGGCTCGCGTCGGACGCGAGCGAGTCGCTGAAAGACGAGCTACAGGCCGAGATGACCGGCATCGGCGGCATGCTCATCGTGGCGCGCGAAGAGGCGCTGCGCTACGCCGAGCTTGAGTCCGCGCGCGCGCGCCTCGCGGAGATTGAAGAGGAGGGCAAGACCAGGCGCGACGAGCGCGAGATGGTTGCGGCACAGGCGGGCGCCGAGGCCGCGCTCGCCGAGGACGCGGCCGCGGTCGAGCGTCGCCTGCGGGAGTTGGGCGACCCGCGCTCGCGCGCCGCGGCGCTCCGGCTCGAAGCCGGGCGCGAGGCCGAGCTTCTGCGCGAATCGAAGGGCGCGCGCGACGCGCTCGAAGAGTTGCAGAAGCGGACGCGCGCTCTGGACAAGAAGCTGAAGAAGTTCGAGAAGCTGGATTCGGCCTGGGGCGAAGCGGCGGCGCGCCGCGACCGGACGGCGCAGGCGCACCGCGAGCACCTTGAATCGGCCTCGCTCGCCTCGACGCTGCCCGAGCGCGAGCGCGAGGCGGCCGAGACCGAGGCGCTCGCCGCGCAGGCCGCGAAAGACGCCGACGCGGCGCGCGCCGAGCACGAGCGCGCGCTCGGGTCTTACGACCGCGAGCGACATTCTTCCGAGCGCGGCGCGCTGGCTCTGGCGCGCGAGCGCGCGGCGGCCACGGCGGCGCAGCTCGAAGCCGCGCGCGAGCGCGAAGAGTCTCTGGCGGCGGAGGTCGCGCGGCTCGACGAGGTGCGCGAGTCTATGCGCGAAGAGTTCCGCGCGCGCGAACGTCTGGAAGAGCTTTACGCCACGACCGACTTCATCCGCGACACGCTGCGCAAGGCGGGGCCGCTCGTGACGGAGAGCTACCTCTATAACATCTCGATTGAGGCCAACCACCTCTTCCGCGAGATCACGGGCGAGGGCGGGCGGGCGCTGCGCTGGTCGAAGGACTACGACATCGTGCTCGAAGAGGAGGGGCACGAGCGCTCCTTCGTCAACCTCTCGGGCGGCGAGCAGATGGTCGCGGCGCTCTCAGTCCGCCTCGCGCTCCTCAAACAACTCTCGGACATCCGCGTCGCCTTCTTCGACGAGCCGACGGTCAACATGGACGCCGAGCGGCGCGAGCGCCTCGCCCAGCAGATCGGGCAGGTTAGAGACTTCGACCAGCTCTTCGTCATCTCGCACGACGACACCTTCGAGCAGACCGTCGATCACGTCGTCACCGTCGCGCGCGAGGCGGTCGGTGAGGCGGCGTGAAGGAAAGGATGAACGCTGAACGATGAACGCTGAACTGAAAAGCAGCCCGGCTTTCAATTCATAGTTCATCGTTCATCGTTCACGGTTCAGCGTTTGAAGGAAGTTCTTATCTACTGCGACGGGTCGAGCCTCGGCAACGGGCGCGGGGAGACGCGCGCGGCGGCCGTGGCGCTCTTGGGCTTTCGCGGCGTGTGGCGCGCGTTCGGCGCGTACCTGGGCGGGGCGACGAACCAGCAGGCGGAGATCGCGGCGGCCGCGCTCGGGCTCGAACAGTTGCGCGAGCCCTGTCGGGTGACGGTGCTGTCGGATTCGCGCTACGTCGTCGAGACGATGTCGGGGCGCTTCCGGCGCAAGTCGAACCACGAGTGGTGGGCGCGGCTCGACAGTGCTTCGGCGCGGCACAAGATCAAGTGGGAGTGGCTTAAAGGTCACGCCGGCCACGTCGCGCAGGAGGCGGTGGACAGGGCCGCGCGCAAAATCGCCGCGCTCGGCCACGCCGACGGGGAGGCGCTGAGCAAGGCCGCCGCGGTCGTGGCCGAGACTTTTAAGGCCGACGCCTGAAGGCCGCGCTGTCCGCGGCTCGCGTGCGCCGCCGCCTCGCCATTAGGACGGCCAGCGTCCCGCGGGCTAAAATCTAATCCCCGGCAGTTCCGCAGTTTTCCGATGAGTGTCAGCCTCTCATCCCTTGCTCGCGCGTGCGCGTGGCTCGTGTGCCTCGCGTGCTTCGTCGCGTGCGCGGGGTTGGCGCGGGCGCGGCAGGGCGGCGAGCGGGCTTGGGTCTGGCAGAACCCGCTGCCGCAGGGGAACGCCATCTACGCCGTGCGGTTCGCGTCCGACAAGCTCTCGGGCTGGGCCGTGGGCGCCGACGGCGTCATCCTGCGCACGACGGACGGGGGCTTCCGCTGGGAGGAGCAGCACGCGCCCGTGGCCGTGCCGCTCTACGGGCTGTTCGTGCGCGACGAGCGGCGCGCGTTGGCGGTCGGCGCGCGCGGGCTGGTGCTGACGACCGACGACGGCGGGCGCCGCTGGGTCGTGCGCCCGACGGCGAAGGGGGAGGCGAAGGGCGCGGCCGTCTTGCGCGAGGGCGCGCCGCACCTCTTCAGCGTCGCCTTCGCGCCCGACGGCCAGCACGGCTGGGCCGTGGGCAGCTACGGCGACATCCTGCGGACGGCCGACGGCGGGCGGACGTGGGCGGCGCAGCGTTCGGGCGTGCGCGCGCACCTCTACGCGGTCGCCTTCGCGGACGCGTCGAACGGCGTGGCCGCGGGCGCCGACGGCACGCTCGTCGTCACGCACGACGGCGGCGCGCACTGGCTCGACCGCTCGACGAAGACGGGGCTGCCCTTCACCTCGGTCGCCTTCGCGGGGGGCAAAGAGGTGGCCGTCGCGGTGGGTCTGGGCGGCGTCATCCTGCGCACCTCGGACGGCGGCGACACGTGGACGGGCAGAGAGACGCTGACGCGGACAGACCTCCTCTCGGTCTTCTTCACGGACGCGCAGCACGGCTGGGTGACGGGCGACGAGGGGCAGGTCTTGACGACGGGCGACGGCGGCGAGACCTGGTTCCCGGTGAGCGTGAGGACGAACCCGCGCCTCACCTCAGTCCACTTCGCGGACGAGACGACGGGCTGGGCCGCGGGGCGCGACGGGCTCATCCTCCGCACCGACGACGGCGGCGTCGTGTGGCGCCGCCTGACGGAGGGCGGGCGCGACGACCTCGCGGACATCTTCTTCTTCGACTCGGAGCGCGGCTGGGCGGTCGGCTCGCGCGGACGCATCCTCTACACCTCCACGGGCGGCAGGCAGTGGACGCTGCGCCTCTCGGGGACGACGGCGCGCCTGTTCGGCGTCTGCTTCGCGGACGAGGCGCACGGCTTCGTCGTTGGCGAGAAGGGGACGCTTCTGCGCACGGAGGACGGCGGGCTCACGTGGGCGAGGGTCTTGACGGAGACGGAGGAAGACCTGTTCGGCGTCGGCTTCTTCGACGCGAAGCGGGGACTCGCGGTCGGCGCCCGGGGCCGCGTCCTGAAGACGGAGGACGGCGGCGAGACCTGGAACGCGTCGCGCGCGGCGGGCGCGCAGACGTGGCTCGAAGCGGTCGCGTACGCTGACGAGAAGACGGCGGTGGCGGTCGGCTCGGGCGGCGCGCTGCTGCGCACGGAAGACGGCGGCGAGACCTGGGAGCGCGTCGAGTTGAACGCGAAGGAGTGGCTCTACGGCGTCGCCTTCGCCGACGCGACGCGCGGCTACGCGGTCGGCGAGGCGGGGCTCATCCTGCGCACCGACGACGGCGGGAAGACCTGGAAGGATCAGGAGCCGGGCATCAAGACCAACCTCTTCACGGTGGCGGCCGCGTCGCGCGACGAGGCGTTGGTGGCGGGCGAGCAGGGGCGCGTGATGCAGACGAGAGACGGCGGCGAGACCTGGGAGACGGTGCCGACGCTGACGAGCGCTTCGCTCTTCGGCGCGGCCTACCGCGGCGGCTCGGCGGCGTGGGTGGCGGGTCGCGGCGGAACCATCCTCAAGCGCACGGATTCGGTCGCCACCATCAAAATGCCCCTCCCCAAGCGCCAGCCCGCCCTGCGCCCCGCGCCGCCCAAACTCGCGCCGGACGGGCAGACGGAAGCGCCCGCGCCGCCCGCCCTCGAAGACGACATCCCGCGCGCCGTCCCGCCGAAGCTCAAGCCGGCGAAGCCCTGAGCGAAGGCAAAAGTAAAAAGGCAAAAGGCAAAAGTGAAGATGAAGGAAGGCGTGTCTTTCATCATCGACCGATGATGAGAGCCGCGCTGCTTCTTATCCTCTTACTTTTGCCTTTTGCCTTTTTACTTTTGCCTTCTCAGTAGCGCACGGGGTGCTCTTTGGCGTAGGCGTAGGCGAAGTAGGCCGCGAGCAGGTGCGCCACCCAGCCGAGCAGGCCGGCGCTGCCGATCCAGGAGAAGCCGGTCAGGACGAGCCAGAGGATGCCCCACAGGACTTGCCCGTTGTAAATCTGCCCGAGGCCGGGGACGAGAAGACTGAGGATGCCCGCAATCAAAGGGTCGCGCATCGTGACGTTTACCTCCGCGCTCCTATACGCACGCCCCCTCGCGTTTGTTCGGCCGGACTTTACTGCTGCGGCGGCGGCGGCGGGGGCGGCGGCGCGCCGTCGCCGCGGCGCACTTCGACTATCTCTGCGCGGAAGGTCTTGAGCACCTTCTGCACGACGGGGTGCCCTTCGGCGCGCTCGCGCAAGGCGCGCTGCTCACGACGCGCCTCGTCTTCGGCCGTGAGTTGTTCGTCGTCCTCCTCGTCGCCCGGCGCGCGCAGCTTGATGCTGATGCCGACGCCTCGCCCGAGGACTTCGCAGCAGACCTCGCGCAGGAGCTTCTGACTCTCGGCCTTCTTCAAAGTGTCGTGCAGGTGCTTGCGCTCGGGCGCGAACTCGACGCGCACCTCCTCGCCCTCGACCCAGACGCGCCTGGCGCCGTCGAGCGCCACGGCGAGCAGGGGCTTGCCGCGCTCTTCGAGTCCGCGCTTGAAGGCCGCGGCCGGGTCGTCCGTCGCGGGGCGCGTGTGCGCGGGCTGCGCGCCGCTCGCGCCTCCGCCGTCGCCCTCGCCGGTGTTCGCGCGCGCGTCGGCCGGGGCGGCGGCGTTTGACGCGGGCGTGGGCGTACCTGTGGGCGCCGCGGCGACGAGCGAGACGGGCTGGCCGACGCGGTCTTCGGCCGCGCGCGCGCCTTCGACGAAGGGTCGCGGCGGCTCCTCGACTCCCGCGCCGTCGCCGAGCGCGAAGGGCGCTTCCGCAGCGCGCGCGGCCCCGCCTTCGGCGAAAGAGGGCGCGCCGCCCGTCTGCACAGGTGGCGGGACGAGCTTGAGATTCGGCGCCGCGGGCGTACGCGAGGCGGCGTTCTCACGCGCGGCCGAGGTTGCGGCGGGGTGGGCCGCGCTGTCCGCGCCCGCATGCGAAGAGGACGAAGGCCGCGCCGTCGCGGGCGTCGAGTCCGTGTTCGCGTGCGTAGAGTTGGTGAGTGCGGGCGCGGCGGCGGGAGACCGGGCGGCCGAGGGCTGAGAGAAGTCGTCGGGGGGCGAGAAGGAGGCCGCTCCGCCGCCGCCCGCCGCGCCGCGCCGAGGGGGCGCGGACGTGGGAGGCACGGCGGGCGGAGTCTGCGGCCCGCCCGCGCCGCCCGCCGCGCCGCGCCCCGTGCGCAGGGCCTCTTCGAGCGCGTTCAGGCGCTCGACAATCTGGCCGAGCGGCGCGAGGCGGCGCATCTCGACCAGCTTCACCAGGCCGACTTCCAACTGGTAGCGCGGGTGTGAGCCCGCGCCCAGACGCGCCTCGGTGTCGGTCAGGCTGTGGAAGAAGCGGACGAGGTCTGACTCGGAGAAGTCGCGCGCCTCGTCCAGAAGCTCTTTGCGCTCGGCGTCGGACAGGTCGGGCATCGCGGCGTCGCCCGCGACCTTGACGACGAGCAGGTCGCGCAGGTGCGCGAGCAGGTCGCGGCAGAAGTTGCGCAGTTCGTGGCCGCGCGACGTAAGCTCCGCGACGACGGCGAGCGCGTCGGCCGGCGCGGCTTCGGCCACGGCGCGCATCACGCGCGCGAGCAGTTCCCTCCCCGCGAGGCCCAGCGCCGCCTCAACGTCCGACGCCTCGATCTTCCCCTCGCTGAAGCTGATGACCTGGTCGAAGGCCGACTGCGCGTCGCGCATCGAGCCCTCGCCCGCGCGCGCCACCTCGCGCAAAGCCTCGTCCGAGACCTTTATCTTCTCGGCGTCGGCGATGAGGCGCAGGCGCTCGGCGATCTTCCCCGCGGCGATGGTGCGGAACTCGAACTGCTGGCTGCGCGAGAGGATGGTCTCGGGCACCTTGTGCGGGTGCGTCGTCGCCATGATGAAGAGGACGCGGGGCGGCGGCTCCTCCAAAGTCTTCAAGAGCGCGTTGAAGGCCGGGTTGGAGAGCATGTGGACTTCGTCAATGATGAAGACCTGGTAGCGGTCGCGCGCGGGATTGCGGTCGATGATGCTGATGATGACATCACGCACGTTGTCAATGCCCGTGTTCGAAGCGGCGTCTATCTCCAACACATCCATCGAGCGCGACTCGGCGATCTCGCGGCAAGATACGCAGGCTTCGGGGTCGGTCGTGCGGCAGGGCGTGGGCGTCGGGCGGTCTGACTTGTGGCAGTTGACAGCCTTCGCCAGAAGCCGCGCGGTCGTCGTCTTCCCCACGCCGCGCGCGCCCGAGAAGAGGTAGGCGTGGTGCAGGCGCTCGTGCTCGACGGCGTTGCGCAGCGTGCGCGTGATGTGCTCCTGCCCCGTGACCTCCTCGAAGGTCTGCGGGCGCCACTTGCGTGCGATGACTTGGTAGGACATGGGGAAGCCGTCGGACGTTAACTGTCAGCTCTTGGCCTTCTCAAGCAGTTCGATGCGGTTGCCGAAGGGGTCGAAGAGGGAGAAGCGGTGTGCGATGCCGGGGAGGTCGGGCTCGTCCTTCGTCTTCACGCCGTGCCGTTCGAGGTAGGCGCGCACGCCCCTCGCGTCCTCGACCTCGAAGCCCGGGTGGCGCTTGGAGGGCGCGACCTCACCCTCCACCCCGACGTGGAGTTGTATGTCTGCGACGGCGTACCACATGCCGCCGTTCGCCTTGAGCACCTCGGGCTTCTCGATCTCTTCGAGGCCGAGCAGCCCCGCGTAGAAGTCGCGCGCCGCGCCTTCCGCCCCGCGCGGGACGCAGACCTGTACGTGGTCGAGCCGGTTGAATTTTATCTTCATGCCGAAACGGAAAAGAGTTGCCGCGGGTGGCTGTTCGTAGAACGCGGCGCGCGTCGGATTGTGCTCCAACGCGGCGCGGTTCGGCAAGCCAAGACCTGCGGCAACTCTCTTGAGATGTGGCCAGGCTCCGGACTAACCCGCAACACACGCTGCCGCCACTACCGTTGCTCCGTTCCCGGCCTGGCGGGGTTCGCGGGGCAAGCGTTGTGCGGAGCCCGAAGCCTGATAAGTTGGGAAATAGCTGTTGGCCGTTGGCTTTTAGCTTTTAGCCGTCAACTTCCGGCCTAGACTTTAACCCGGCGCGCGCGGGTTGGCAAACGCCGGAGGGCGGAGGCCGCCGGGCGCGGCCTTCATCCCCGTGCGGTCTCAGGTGCCGTTGAAGCCCGTGCTCGTGCGCTTGAGGTAGGCGCCGGGGAAGAGCCCCGTGGCCCTGACCTTCTCCAACGTGGCCGCGGCCTCGGCGCGCGTGCGGCCGGCGTAGACGGCCATGAAACGCACTTCGGGGTCGATGCCCTCGTAGTAGAGTTCGTCCGGCTCGAAGCAGCGCGAGGCGAAGACCTTGTTACGGGGAAAGAGCTTCTGCGCCTCTAGCCGTTCGGACTCGGGGACGTGTCCCGTGCAGTCCTCGGTCGTGTCGCGCCCGCTCTTGAGGACGACGGCGTAGAACTTCTCCGTCTCGAAGATGACGGCGCCCTGCGGCACCTGGAAGGGGAGTTGGTGCGGCGCGAACTCGACGCTCGTGCGGCAGCGGACGGTCGGGTCGGGGCAGACGGCCGCGGGGCGGGGCCGTGTGTGCTTGCCCCCCTGCGCCGCGGCGCCGACGCACGCCGGCAGTACGAACAGGACGACGCAGAGGAGTTGTGCTCGGCGCATGGAGGTTTTCTCCGGCTCTTAAAAAAGGCGGCGGCCGTCGAGAACTCTTCCCGTCGGCCGCCGCGCCCGCTGCGTGCTTATCTGGCGGAGAGGGTGGGATTCGAACCCACGGTACGGTTCCCCGTACACAGCATTTCCAGTGCTGCCAGTTCAACCACTCCTGCACCTCTCCGAAATAGGAAGAGGTTAGAGGTCAGGGGTCAGAGGTTAGTAGAAGCAAGCATCTTCTACTAACCTCTAACCTCTGACCCCTGACCTCTAATTCCGCAGCCGGCAAAGCATAGCCCATCCCGGTCTTTCCTGTCACGTCAGGGCGCCGGGCTCTCCGCGTCTTGAGGCAGACGCCAGCACTTGAGGCGCCAGCCGCGCCCCTCGACGGCGACGGCCGCGGCGAACCCCGGCCACGGACGAAGCTCCCGCAGAGACCAGCGCGAGACCTCTCCGGGGTCGAGCCTGTTCGCCAGCAGCGCGGCCGGCTCCCCGGGGGCGAGCGAAACGTCGAAGCCGTCGAGCGGGAGGGAGAGACCTTCGCCGCGCGCCTTGATGTAAGCCTCTTTGCGAGTCCAGCATTCGAAGAAGGCGGCCTCGCGCAGCGACGGGGGCAGCGCGCGCAGCCGCGCGACCTCCCGCGGCGAGAAGAAATGCCCGGCGATCTCTTCGCACGACACGCGCGCGCTGACGCGCTCGACATCGACGCCGACTTCGCGGCCGCGCGTCACGGCGTAGAGCGCGACCCCTCCGGAGTGGCTGACGTTGAAGCGCAGGCCCTCGGGGTTATGTTCCGACGCGAGCGAGGGCTTGCCCCGGGCGCCGTACTCGAAGTGCAGGCGCTCCGGCGCGGAGTTCAAATAGCCGCCGAGGATGCCGCGGAGCAGCCCGCGCGCGACTATGAAACGGTCTTCGTCCCTCCGGAAGTGAAAGCGCCCGGCGCGCCCGCGCTCGTCGGGCGCGAGCACGCCGAGCAGGCGCCGCACGCGCTCGGGCGGCGCGTCGAGCCGCGCGCGCCAGACGTGAACCTCGTCGCCCGGCAGCGGCGGGCGGGGCGGCGGAAGCTCCCACGAAACGTCGTCCGGCCCTCTCTCTTCCAACCTCACCCCCGTCCCGTCAAAGAGGCGGCGGCCCGCGTCAGGCGGCCGCCGACCACTCGCGCCGCGAGAGCCAGAGCCTTTCGAGCGCGATCAGTTGCAGCGCGAGGTTGAGCATGAAGTAGAGGCTGGCGGCGACGGCCAGTCCCGTCAGCCCGTAGCGGCGGAAGGCGAGTATCTTGAGCGGCACGTAGACGGTGTAGGTCAGGACGAAGAACATCGTCGGCGTCTTCGTGTCGCCGGTCGCGTAGAACGCGCCGGAAGTCACCTGCCCCACGGCGCCCCCGACGAGCACGCCCGCCAGCGCGACCAACGTCCACCAGAGGGTCTGCAAGTTCTCCGCCGTGATGCCGCCGCGCCCGATCATGAAGTGCAGCGCGGAGTAGCCGAACGCCATCAGCCCCACACACATCGCGCCGGTCAGCGCCGTCATCCACAGCAGCCGCTCAAGGTAGATGCGCCGGAAGGCTTCGCGGTCGCCGGCCTTCGCCTTGACGGCGAGGAGCGAGACCATCGGCGAGGAGATGGCCTTGTTGGTGATCTGATGAATCGCGGCGTAAATCTGCTGGCCGATGTAGAAGACGGAGAGGCTGCCGGCGGCGGTCATCGAAGTGAGGTAGCGGTCGAGGAGCGGGTCTGTGCGGTAGTAAGTCTGCCCGAAGAGGAAGGGGCGGACGCGCCGCCACGACTCGCGGAACAGTTGCGACCCCCAGTCAGGCCGCTGCCAGCGCCCGAGGATGGGCAGCAGCAAGACGGCCTTCAACCCGTTCTGCAAGACGACCGCCCACGCGGCGGCCGCCACCCCGTAGCGCGGCAGCGCCCAGACCAGGAAGCCGAACGCCGCCGCGTTGGCGAGCACCGGCGAGAGTTCGGCCCAGAAGAACTTCTGCCGCGCGTGGTGAACCGACCAGAGCGCGACGACCATCACGACCAGAACCATGCTAATCGTCTGCGCCCGCGTCAGGCTGACGGCCAGCCGCTTGCCCTCCTCGGAGAAGCCCGGCACGAGCCACGGCACCCAGTAGCCGGCCGTCACGAAGAAGGCCAGGCCGAGCAGCGCGAACAGGCCGCCGATGCCGAGGAAGAAGCCCCACGCGTCTCTGCGGAAAGTCTCCTCGTCTTCGGTCGCCAGCAGCGGCACGAGCACGTGCGCCAGCGGGGTGCTGACGACGACGAAGATCAGTTGCGGCAGCGCGCCCGCCGCGAAGAACGCGTCGGTCTCGACGCCCACGCCCAGACGCGTGACGACGTACCAGGGCATGAGGACGGCCAGCGCGGAGTTACAAACCGCCAGCCAACCGAGCGTCAGGCTTTGTCTGATCAATGGCTTAAAATCCTTAAGGGCTGCCGGCCGCTGAGTCTAAAGTAAGGCGACACAAGCCGGACAGGGTAACACACTCGGCGCCCTCTCATCCTCCGGCGGGCCGGGGCGGCAACATTGACAACCCTTACACGAAGATTTATAAGCCCTTCCGCCGACTCGGCTCACGCCTCGCGAGACACTTGTCGGAGACTTACAACAACCGCCGTGCCGGGAGGAATGATGGAGCAGAGAACGCGGGTGCGCACGTTCCGCTGGGACGAGATGGAGAAGGAGTTCGTGGTGGAGGGCATCGAGCGGCGCATCATCACGGGCGAGCGTGCGATGCTGACGCACGTCTACCTCAAGAGGGGCGCCGTCGTGCCGCTGCACTCGCACGACAACGAGCAGATTACGTACATCCTTGAGGGCGCGCTGCGCTTCTGGATCGGCGACGAAGAGTCGGGGCCGATCGACATCCGCGCGGGCGAGGTGCTGCACATCCCCCCGAACGTCCCGCACAAGGCCGAGGCGCTCGAAGACACGCTCGACGTGGACATCTTCAGCCCGCCGCGTCAGGACTGGCTCGACAGGACGGACGACTACTTCAGGCGCAAGTGACGGGCGGGCGCGGGCGACCCGCCTTCGGCGGCACGCCCGCGCCGGACATCGGATGGACGAACCACTCACCATCGGCATACTCGGCGGGATGGGGCCCGAGGCGACGAACAGGCTTTGCGCGCTCATCACGGCCGCGACGCCCGCGCACCGGGATCAAGACCACCTCCCCGTCATCACGTACAACAACCCGCGCATCCCCGACAGGGTGCGCGGCGTCTACGGCGGAGGCCAAAGCCCCGTGCCCGAGTTGGCGCGCACGGCGCGCGTGCTCGAAGACGCGGGCGCCGACATGATTCTGATGCCCTGCAACCTCGCACACTTCTTCATCCGCGAGATTCAGGCCGCCGTCCGCGTGCCGCTCCTCGACATCGTCGAGGAGACGGTCGGCTTCGTCGTCGCGCGCCACCCGCGCTGCCGCGGCGCCGGTCTCCTCGTCTCCACGCCGACGATACGATGCGGCCTCTACGAGAGCGCCTTCCGCAGGCACGGCGTCGAGGTCATCGCGCCGGACGACGTAGAACAGGAGCGCAAAGTGATGCGCGCCATCTACGGCCCCGAAGGCATCAAGAGCGGCCGGAAGACCGCGCCGCGCGCTCTGCTCAAGGACGCGGCGCAAAGCCTGGCGGCGGCGGGCGCGGATGTCATCATCGCCGGCTGCACGGAAGTCCCGCTGGTTCTGTCGCGGGCGGACGTGAGCGTCCCCGTCGTTGACCCCCTGGAGGTAGTCGCGCGGGTCGCCGTGCGGCTGGCGCTGCCGGCCGACGCTTCGGGCGAGGGCGGCGCGCCGCGGGGCGGCGGGCACACGTCCGCGGCGGGGGGCGGCGGGGTTGGCTAACATTCTCGTCACGCTGGCCGAGGAGAGGGAGTCCACGCGCCCCGACCACTTCGCGGTGAAGTACAGGGTGGACGAGTACGACTGCTACGACTTCACCGACGCGCTCAAAGAGTTGGGGCACGACGTGTACTTCGTCAACTGGGACGACCTGCGCGGCGACGCGTTCGCGCGCATGTTCCACGACAACGCGAAGCGGTTCGTCCGCCCGCTCGCCCTCTCCCGCATGGACTTGGCCTTCGTCTATAAGATGGAGGGCTTCTACTTCGACCTGCCGAGGTTCTTCCGCATGGTCGAAGTCTTCGCGGCCCACTCGCCGCTGGTCGTGAACGACCCGGCGACCATCAGGCACAACATCGACAAGAGGTATCTGTGGGAGTTGGAGGGGAAGGGCGTCCGCGTCATCCGGACGCGCCCCGTAGACGCACGGTTGCGCGCGCGTCTGGCCGCGGGCGAAGCCCTCGTGCTCAAGCCGATTCGGGGCGAGCGGGGAGGCGGCATCCACCTCGCACGCCGGCCCGAAGACCTCGCCGCCGTCGCCGGGCGCGAGGACGAATACCTCGCGCAGGACTTCATGCCCGACGTACGGCGCGGCGAGCGCAGCCTCGTCTTCCTCGGGTTCGAGTATCAACTCGCCGTGATGAAGCGGCCGGCGGCCGACCGCCCCAAAGAGTTCCGCTGCAACGAGTCGCTCGGCGGCACGGTCGAGGTCTACGAGCCGACGCCCGATGAGATAGAGTTCGCGGTCGCGGCGCTCTGGGCCTACGAGTCGCTCGGCTGCCCCGTCCACTACAGCCGGATCGACCTGATCGAGACCGACGGCGGGCCGACGCTGATGGAGGCCGAGCTTATCAACCCCGCGGCCTTCGCCAACTACTCGGGCAAGGGCCGGCAGTTCGGCGAAAGCCTCGCGCGCTACTTCGACCGCCTGCTCGCCGCGCGCTAGAGCGTGCGCGACGCGGCGGCTATCATCAGCTTCCAGTTCTTAACCGGTGCCTCGCCGAGCATCAGCCGGCACGGGTCGCAGCCGCCGTCGTCGCAGTTGCCGTCGTTGTTCGCCTTGCAGTCGTCGTCAACGCCGCCGACCTGAAGGTTGTCCACGTAATACTTGAGCGACTGCGTGAAGACGCCCTGCGGCGCCCCCGCGTAGCGCTGCTGCTGGTAGTAGGGCGGGATGGTCTGGTAATAGACGGTGGCCGTGACCGTGACCTTCGTCTTCACCCCCGCGCCGAGCGGGATTTCGTAGGCGACGACGGAGGAGCCCGAGCCGTCGAAGTAGCCGGGGTTCGAAGCCTCGTCCACGCCGAGCGGCTTGGTGTCGCCGGCCTCGGGGCCGTTCTTGCTCCAGCCCTGCAGCA
>Ga0209461_10000404_pt1 | contig 13942 bp, 12 predicted proteins | sample AgamicAsMarz_FD_187162 | JGI IMG/M metagenome (GOLD analysis project Ga0209461, IMG submission 187162) | Agave microbial communities from Guanajuato, Mexico - As.Ma.rz (SPAdes) (version 2) | ecosystem: Host-associated > Plants > Phyllosphere > Phylloplane/Leaf | place: Guanajuato, Mexico... | reverse complement strand
CGCTATGGTAACGGCTGGATCAAAGTCAGCAGCGGCACGGAACCGCATCGCGCCTGGTTCCAGGTGGAAGATGATGGTCCAGGGATCAAACCGGAACAGCGTAAGCACCTGTTCCAGCCTTTCGTGCGGGGTGACAGCGCGCGCAGCACCAGCGGCACCGGATTAGGGCTGGCGATTGTGCAGCGTATTGTTGATAACCATAACGGTTTGCTTGAACTGGGAACGAGCGAGCGGGGCGGGTTATGCATCCGCGCCTGGCTGCCGATCCCGGTGGCGCGTGTAGCAAGTCAGGTGAAAGAGAGTTAATTCACAGTGCCCGGTGGCGCAATGAAACAGTAGGCCCGGCAAGCAACGCGCCGCCGGGCATAAAACAGATAAGATTTACAGCTTCGGTCCTGCGCTCACCAGCGCCGCCCCCGCCGGGGTATCGGTATACTTCTCGAAATTACTGATAAACAGCTTCGCCAGCGCTTCGGCTTTCTCCTGCCACTGTTCCGGTGAGGCATAGGTATTACGCGGATCGAGGATCGTGGTGTCCACGCCCGGCAGCGTCGTCGGGATCGCCAGATCAAACATCGGCAGCGTAAAGGTTTCCGCTTCGTCCAGCGAACCATTCAGAATGGCGTCAATAATAGCGCGCGTATCTTTGATCGAAATGCGCTTGCCGGTACCGTTCCAGCCGGTATTCACCAGATACGCCTGCGCGCCCGCCGCCTGCATACGTTTGACCAGCACTTCAGCGTACTGCGTCGGGTGCAGTGACAGGAAGGCCGCGCCAAAGCAGGCGGAGAAGGTCGGCGTTGGTTCGGTCACGCCACGTTCGGTGCCCGCCAGTTTAGCGGTGAAGCCCGACAGGAAATGGTACTGCGTCTGGTTTGCCGACAGACGCGACACCGGCGGCAGCACGCCAAAGGCATCGGCGGTCAGGAAGATCACCTTAGTGGCATGGCCCGCTTTTGACACCGGCTTGACGATATTATCAATGTGATAGATCGGGTAAGAGACGCGGGTATTCTCGGTTTTCGAGCCATCGTCATAATCGACAGAGCCGTCTGCGCGCACGGTGACGTTTTCCAGCAGCGCATCGCGGCGAATAGCGTGGAAAATATCTGGCTCGGCTTCTTCAGACAGTTTGATCGTCTTGGCGTAGCAGCCGCCTTCAAAGTTGAACACCCCGTCGTCGTCCCAGCCGTGCTCGTCATCGCCGATCAGGCGACGTTTCGGATCGGTGGAAAGGGTGGTTTTTCCGGTGCCGGACAGGCCAAAGAACACCGCCACATCGCCTTTTTCGCCGACGTTTGCCGAACAGTGCATTGAGGCGATACCTTTCAGCGGCAGCAGGTAGTTCATGATCGAGAACATGCCTTTTTTCATTTCGCCGCCGTACCAGGTGCCGCCGATCAGCTGAATACGTTCGGTCAGGTTGAAGGCGACAAAGTTCTCGGAGTTCAGACCCTGCTCTTTCCATTGCGGGTTGGTGCATTTCGCGCCGTTCATAACGATAAAGTCCGGCGTAAAGTCTGCCAGTTCTTCTTCCGTCGGGCGGATAAACATGTTTTTGACGAAATGGGCCTGCCAGGCGACTTCGGTAATAAAGCGCACCGACAGACGGGTGTCAGCGTTCGCGCCGCAAAACGCATCGACAATAAACAGGCGCTTGCCGGAGAGCTGGCGGGTGACGAGGCCCTTCAGATGCTGCCAGATTTCCGGGGAGAGCGGTTTATTGTCGTTCTTGCCTTTGCCTTTGTCGGACCACCACACGGTATCGCGGGTGGTGTCATCGCGAACAATGTATTTATCCTTCGGTGAACGGCCGGTGAAAATACCGGTGTCGACGGCGATAGCACCAGAATTTGTCAGCACACCGCGCTCGTATCCTTCCAGGCCTGGATTGAGCTCCTCCTGATACAGCGTGTCGTAATCAGGGTTGTGGACAATATTCTTAACGTCGTGGATACCATAAGCCTCGAGATCCTGCGGGGTTAAATCGTTAACACGCATGTCACTACTCCTTAGCTAAATGTACTACCTGAGATTGTAGGGTTGTTATAGGGGTTTTAACCGCGACGGGGCTCATAGATTTACGCTTAAGGAAAATCTCACTAAATAGGGTTACACCCGTCACCTGGCGAGACGAATTATGGATGTTTTGCTTTGCCCCAGGGAGGAAACGTTACGCAATCGGGCTTTTTTAGAGGATTAGTCGGCGGCTTTGTGAGTGTAATCGCATTCATGAAAGGAAATTACGTAACTGTTTCATGAAGATTTTAAGAGGCGCGCCACCGGGCGGTGACGCGCGCGTCAGGATTAATGCACCTGCGGGTCGGCAGGGGAGGCGTTATTGCGGATTTCCGCAATATCCATCGAATTGAACAGATAGTGGTTACCGCAGTAATCACAATGCATGTCGATTTCGCCCTCTTCCGCCAGAATGCTGTCAATTTCTTCATCCGGCAGAGTGCGCAGCGCCCCGGCGCAACGTTCGCGGGAGCAGGTGCACTTGAACACCACGTCCTGCGGATCGTAAAGGGTTACTTCTTCTTCGTGATACAGACGCCACAGCACGTCGTTGGCAGGCAGCGTGGTCAGCTCTTCCAGCTTGATGGTGTCGGTCAGCGTCGCCAGATGCTCGAAATCATTGGCCTGCGTATCCTGCGCCGGCAGTACCTGCAACAGCATACCGCCCGCAGCGGCTTTACCGTCAACTACGCCGGTGCGAATGAACAGGCGCGTCGGCAGCTGCTCAGAACGCATGAAGTAATCTTCCAGGCATTCGGCCAGCGTATCGCCTTCCAGACCTACCACGCCCTGATAGCGCTCGCCTTCTTCCGGCGCAATGGTGATCACCAGATAACCGTTGCCAATAAGCGTTTTCAGATCGGCATCGTCCGGCACCTCGCCCTGTACACGCGCGACGCCGCGCATTTCCTGGCGGTTATTGCCATTGATAACGGCGAGGCTCATCGGGCCATCGCCCTGCAACTGTACGGTGATATCACCGGCGAATTTCAGGGTGGCGGTCAGTAAACTTGTCGCGACCAGCAACTCTCCGAGGATCATTTTCACCGGTTGCGGGTAATCATGATTTTCAAGGATATGTTGCAGGCTCCCGGATACCGTTACCAGCTCGCCGCGGACGGCATAATTTTCAAACAGGTAGCGGTGCAATTGGTCGTGTTGGGCCATAGTCATCTCGTCTTAGGGTGAAGATTATTCTTTTTCACCGAATTTAAATTTTATCAGGTCGCGGCGTTCTTTCTTATCCGGACGGCGATCGGGGTGCGGCATGGTGAGGGCGTTGAGTTTACGTGCCTCGGCCATTTTCTCGCGCTTTTCAACGCTTTCTGCCGTTTCTTCGTACAGCTCCACCGCCTCACTGGCCGGACGGCGTTGTTCGGTGATGGCGTTGACGATCACCGTGCGCTCGTCATTTCCCTGACGCAGCGTCAGCCGGGCATGCAGTTCAACGATTTTACTCGGTTTCGTGCGCTGTCCGTTGTAATGCACTTTGCCGCCTTCGATCATCTCACGGGCCAGCGCGCGGGTTTTGTAGAAGCGTGCCGCCCAGAGCCACTTATCGAGACGAACCTGTTGTGCGGGTTTCTCTTTCATCGCGTCTCCTTCACACCGAGTGCGGGGATCAAACGGCGGTAATCATTCAGCGCCGGATGGCGCTGATACTGTTTTTCAGCAATACCGGAATCCGGATTCGTAATGCCGAGGCAGTAGCGAATGCCGAACTGTGCTGCCACATCGAGGATGGGTTCGCTATCATCAACAAACAGGGTACGTGCCGGATCAAGCCCGGTTTCCTGCTGTACGGCTTGCCATAATCGCTGATCCTCTTTCGGATAGCTAAATGTGTGGGTGGAAAGTAATAAATCAAGGTGTGAACCCAGGCCCGTATGCTCAAGCTTCACCGCCAGGTTATGCGGATGGGCATTGGTCAGCAAAATGCGGCGCTTGCCGCAGGCCTTCAGCGCATCGAGAAACGGCACGGTGTCTTCACGTAATACCGCTCGTGCGCCCTGTGCGGTGGTCATGGCGCAAATATCCAGCCCGAGGCGTTCACTCCAGTAATCCAGACAGTACCAGTTTAGCGTATGCTGCACGGCATGATATTGCTGGCCGATATACGCCTGGGCTTCCTGCGGGCTGATGCCCCGCTGTGCGGCATAGGTTTCCGGCACCAGCTTTTGCCAGAAGTAATTATCAAACGCCAGATCGAGCAGGGTGCCATCCATGTCCAGCAAAACGGTATCCACGTTTTGCCAGTCAATATCAATATGCATAGAACACTCCGGGCAGAAGGCACATTCGGCGCGGGCCGCAGAGCGCGGCCGCGCGACTGTGATCAGATCATGTTTTCGGGGGTGGGGATCAGCGTCGGGTTGAAGCAGCTGTCATAGTAGCGCTGAATATCAGCCAGACGCGTGCGATGACGCTGATAGCGGCGCAGCGCCTGAACGCCATTGTACAGACTACAGATGATCAGCGCTGCCAGCAGCAGCGTCGTCGCGGCGTAACGCCACAGACCTGCGCTGTCAGGCATACGGTGCAGGCTAATGTGCCGGGTACCGTTGGCATCGGTATAAATATTGGTAATGATCCCTTCCGCGCTGAATGGCGTTTGCATCAGCATTTGCGCCAGGCGCTGAAACTCTCCCCACTGATCCTGCGCCGGATAGTCATACAGCGTCATCGGCGGCCACGGCTGATCGACCAGCTCGCTGCCTTCATCGCTGGCAATCACAAAGCCACCGGGGGCAGGGCTGTTCAGTGCCTGGGCCGCGCGGGAGGTTTCGCGCGTGATAAAGGGCGCGGTGGATGTCGCCACCAGGTTATCCAGCGATTCGGCGCTCACCGGGCGTAACAGCACGTTCACGCCGCTGAGACGGCCAGTGCTGGCGCGACGGGTCAGCGCGTCCCAGTCTTTGGTGTTGCCAAGGTTAACCAGCGCATTCTTCAGGCGCAGACACTCATCTTCGGCGGCGCACAAGTCCTGGGTTTTCAGTACGATGTCGGCAAAATCATCCAGCAACACCATGCCTGATTTCTCGATGGCGGAACGCAGCGCGGCGCTGACGCGGGAATCCTCTTCGGTCTGGGGGTGCAGCTGGCGGTTCACAGCCTGGATCAGCGCGCTGGCTTTGGTCACGGTATCTGATTCCGGCAGCGGCAGCGGCGGGGCATCATTCCAGATGATCTGCGAGCAGTCGAATGGCGTAAACGGCGACTTCTGCCGGGCGTTCCAGTTGCCTGAGGCATGAATACTGCACATGCCGGTACCGCGCAGGCTCAGCGTATCCCCCACGCGTACGGCTGCTTTTTCCAGTTCGCTGACGCTGGTGGCTTCAATGGTCTGGGCGCCTTTCATCCACGACACGGTAAATTTGATCGGCATATCCAGCGGAACCCAGATAATGAGCATCGCCAGCACCACCAGCGCGCCGATAGCGATGATTGCGCTGCGCAGCCAGTGCTGCACCGGGAAATGCGTGGCCTCGTCGTGCAGGGATAAAAAGCGCCCCTGGCGCACAACGTGGCGATCAAGATAAATATCAATGTCCGTCTGCTGCCCCAGGTCATGAGCAATGTAGGGCTGCCAGTGCGGGGGATAAATCAGGTCGATGATGCCGAGGGAGATATTATTGATCTGCTCCTGATCGTTTTCGCCGAAGAGTCCCCAGCGTTTTGGTGTACCGCGCAGGCAGTGGATCTCACGCAGCGTATTTTTTGCCGGTGGGGCAAATAATCCCCACAGCCCGGCGGCCAGCAGCATGATCGCCCCGCCTGCCATCCACGGCACAAAGACATCCGGCGTCACCAGGCAGAAGAAAAACAGCAGGAAAGAGGCGCTGATCAGCAGGGCTTCCCGCAGCCCGTCCGGGCGGCTCAGGGCATACTCTTCACGCGTTTGCTGGCGAATATTCAGCAGCTCGATCTGCTCGCTCTCTTCACCGCGGATTGACGCCTGGGTGGAGGTCTGCACTTCCAGCGAGTAGCCGCGCGTCTCCTGCATGTATTCGCTCAGGGTATGACCGTTGAGTGAAATGACCAGCGGAAGGGTATCGGTGCGGATCAGTTCCACCGCGTTTTCGTCGGTGATGTACTGTTCCCAGAACGGCGGCAAATGCACTTCTACCGCATCAAGGTAATAGCGCCATTTATTGAGATCGTCAGTGTTGATGCCGTATCGGGTGATCGCGTGCGTCACGGAAAGCACCGTGTTACTTTGCGCATTGAGCGCCATGGCGACGGGCGGCGTGGTGGCGCCGGTCGGGCCGGGGACATCCAGCACACGGGAGAGCGTATCGAGATAGCTTTCAACCGCACTGCGCTCATCGGCGGTTAACTTACGCGTGGCGGCTTCAGCAAAAGCCTGAAGGTTTGGTAGCCGGTAGAGGCGCTTCGTCCTTCGCCTGAAAAACCACCATGCAAGAAGTGCGCAGGCAAGGCAGGCAGCGAAAAAAATCAAAATGGTGCTCATGCTTTCCCCATCTTACTTTTTTTACAGAGGTGTGGTCAGTAGCACCCTTTCCAAAATAACGTCATCGTATGGCTGGTTTCGGGCAAGTATAAAACTGAATTCTTTTAAGCGCATACCAGCGCGCAGGATAGTAACAAAAGACGCTCTGCATGCAATATCAGCAAATTCCTAATCTCAATTCAAGCTCTTGACTTTTTTAATGAAATGATGAATGTACTAGTTGACGTTACAAATATGTAAATAGAGCGCGAATGCCGTTGCCGAAACTGCTCGCTATGTCGCACAATAACCCGATTTTTCACTGTAAAGACCCCATCATAATGAGTAAATCATTGCAAAAACCCACCATTCTTAACGTCGAAACCGTCGCTAAATCACGGTTATTTAACGTAGAAAGCGTGGATCTGGAATTCAGCAACGGCGAGCGTCGTGTTTATGAGCGCATGCGCCCGTCTACGCGCGAAGCCGTAATGATTGTGCCCATCGTCGATGACCATCTGATTTTGATCCGTGAATATGCCGTGGGGATTGAGGCCTACGAACTGGGCTTCTCGAAGGGGCTTATCGATCCGGGTGAAAGCGTGTATGAAGCCGCCAACCGCGAGTTAAAAGAGGAAGTGGGCTTTGGCGCGAATAACCTGACGTTTCTGAAGAAACTCAGCATGGCCCCGTCCTATTTCTCGAGCAAAATGAATATTGTAGTGGCGGAAGATCTCTACCCGGAATCGCTAATCGGGGATGAGCCTGAACCGCTGCCGCAGGTGCGCTGGCCGCTGGCCCATCTGATGGATCTGCTTGAAGATCCTGATTTCAACGAAGCACGCAATGTCAGCGCGCTGTTCCTGGTGCGGGAATGGCTGAAGGGGCAGGGCAGGCTGTAGGTTTTATTGCCCTCTCCCGACTGAGAGGGCATTGGGATCAGAACAGTTCGTGCGTCTCGCCGTTATCTATGATCGTCGTTCCCGCCTCATGTACCGCCTGTTGTGTCGGCTGCGTACCTTCGATGAAATACTCCTGACGACTGTTACCGCCGTTAGCCAGCTGGCCGGTGCTGCGATCAATATTCACGGTCACGATGCCCGGCGGCGGCGTCAGCGGCTCTTCCGGCACGCCTTCCAGCGCGTGTTTCATAAAGGCATCCCATGCAGGCTGCGCGCTCTTCGCCCCGCCTTCATAACCTGAGATCTGATCTTTAATCGCGCCTGAGGCAGTGGTACGGCCCAGATCCCGGCGATGATCGTCAAAGCCGATCCACACGGAAGTCACGGCGCCCGGGCCGTAGCCTGAGAACCACGCATCTTTCGAACTGTTAGTGGTACCGGTTTTGCCGCCGATATCATTACGTTTCAGATCGCGGCCCGCACGCCAGCCGGTGCCCTGCCAGCCCGGTTCGCCAAAGATATTGCTGTTCAGCGCGCTCTTGATTAAGAACGCCAGCGGGGTATTGATGACGTGCGGCGCATACTCCTGCGCCCCGGTTTGCGCGACCAGCGCCTGATTGGCCTGACCCAGCTGCGGCATCGGCACAACGGCATTCTGCTGCTCCTGCGAGCGGGCAACGTCTTCCACATCTTTGTTTTCCAGCACGCCGGATTTCTGCGTCTCGCCGTAAATCACCGGGATATCGCACTCCGGACAGGCGATCTTCGGACGGGCTTCAAACAGCACGCCGCCCTGATCGTTTTCGATTTTGCTGATGAAGTACGGATCGACAAGGAAGCCGCCGTTCGCCATCACCGCATAACCGCGGGCGACCTGCAACGGCGTAAACGACGCCGAACCGAGCGCCAGCGATTCGGTATGCACGATGTTTTGCGCCGGGAAGCCGAAGCGCTGCAAATACTCTGCCGCGTAATCCACACCCATCGCGCGCATCGCACGCACCATCACCACGTTTTTCGACTGGCCTAAGCCCTGACGCAAACGGATCGGCCCGGCGTATTCCGCCGGAGAGTTCTTCGGCTGCCAGTCGGAACCGGCGCCCGCATCCCAGCGCGAAATCGGTACGTCGTTAAGAATACTCGCCAGCGTCAGCCCTTTGTCCATCGCCGCCGTGTACAGGAACGGCTTGATGTTGGAGCCTACCTGACGCAGCGCCTGAGTGGCGCGGTTAAATTTGCTCTGGTTGAAATCGAAGCCGCCCACCAGCGCCATCACCGCGCCGTTTTGCGGATTGATGGAGACTAACGCGGAGTTCACGTCCGGCACCTGCGCCAGCCACCAGGCATCGTCAACCTGACGCACCCAGATTTGCTGTCCGGCCTGCACCACATCGGTGACTCTACGCGGCGTGGCACCCTGCGCGGTATCCGAGCGGTAAGGACGCGCCCAGCGCATACCTTCCATGCGCAGCGAAACGGAGGTGCCGTCTGCCAGCATGGCCGTCGCTTCCTGCTGGTTGGTTGCGGTGACCACCGCAGGCAACAGCGGCCCATAGGTTGGCAGCGCTTTTAACGTACGGGTAATTTTCTGCGTGTCCCAGGCGCTTTCGCCCAGCTTCCACAACACGTTCGACGGGCCGCGATAGCCGTGGCGCATGTCGTAATCCAGCACGTTGTTACGCACCGCCTGCTGCGCGGCTTGCTGGATGCGGCGTGTGATGGTGGTGTAAACGCGGTAGCCATCTTCATACGCTTTATCGCCGTAGCGGGACACCATCTCCTGGCGCACCATCTCGGACAGATAAGGCGCTGAGAAAGCGATTTCCGGGGCGTGATAGTTGGCGTCAATCGCCTCGCCGCGCGCCTGATCGTACTCCGCCTGCGAGATATAGCCTTCGCTGAGCATACGCGACAGCACGACATTGCGGCGGCTTGTGGCACGTTCCAGCGAATAGAGCGGGTTGAAGGTTGACGGGGCTTTTGGCAGACCGGCAATGACGGCGATTTCGCTCAGCGTCAGCTGATCGACGGGCTTACCGAAATACACCTGTGCGGCAGAGCCCACGCCATAGGCGCGATAACCGAGATAAATTTTGTTGAGATAAAGTTCGAGGATCTCGTCTTTATTCATCAACTGTTCAATGCGGATGGCGAGAAACACTTCCTTTATTTTACGCATCAGGGTGCGTTCAGGACTTAAGTAGAAGTTTCGCGCCAACTGCTGCGTGATGGTGCTCGCCCCCTGCGAGGCATGGCCGGAGAAAAGCGCCACGCTTGCTGCACGGAAAATCCCCACGGGATCGACACCATGATGCTCATAAAAACGGCTGTCTTCAGTCGCAATAAACGCTTTCACCATGACGGGCGGGATCTGGCTTAACGTCAGCGGGATGCGGCGTTTTTCACCGTACTGAGCGATCAGTTCGCCCTCAGCGCTGTAAACCTGCATCGGGATCTGCAAACGCACATCTCTGAGCGTGGCGACATCAGGGAGTTGCGGCTCAACATATTTGTATAAGCCATAGATCGAGCCTGCTCCCAGCAGAATGCAACAGACTGCAAGGATCAATAAATACTTTACGAACTTCACCGGAGATTTCCCATTTAGTTTCACTTGGGCAGTTTATAAACAACCGCGCGGTAGTATAAAGGCAAGCCTGATGCATTGATAGCGCCGTTACTTTTCGCGGCAGATAAGGAGATCAACACAGATGGCATTCGGGCACTGGCAAATAGGACTGCATATTCAACAGGGTGGCGTGTACGGCATCGCGCTGGTTCGTGAAAAAGCACAGTGGGCGCTGCGCCGCTGGTGGCAGATCCCCCTCCCCGCAGACACCGTCGTGGACGGGCAGGTCAAACACATCGACGCGCTGTCCCAGGCGCTGTTACCCTGGAGCAAAACGCTGCCGCGCCGCCACCGTATCAGACTGGCATTTCCGGCCGGTCGTACCCTGCAAAAGACGTTTCCCCGTCCGTCAATGCGGTTGGGGGAACGGGAGCGGCTGTCGTGGGTGGCGGGCAGCCTCGCCCGGGAACTGGATATGGCGGGCGACGACTTACGCTTCGACTATCGCGAAGACACCTTACAGGACGCCTACCGCGTGACGACAGCACAACATAAAGACGTTGCTGAACTGCTTGAACTGGCACAGTCGTTGCGCCTGCACGTCGCGGCTATCACGCCTGATGCCTGCGCTCTGCAACGCTTGATCCCCTTACTCGCGCCCCCTGTCCACTGGCTGTGCTGGCGCGATCCCGGCCAGTGGCTATGGGCCACGCGGGAACGCTGGGGAAGGCACCCCGCGCAGGGTATCGATTCGCCGGAAGCGCTGGCGGCACAAGTAGCCCTCGATCCGGCACAGGGGCAGATGTGCGAAGCATCGGCAGGCTTTGATGCCTGGTGCGCGGTGCCGCATCGCCAGCCGCCGCTACCGGAAAATGGCGATGCCTGGGTGATCGCCATTGGTCTGGCGCTGGGCGAGGAGCGCTGAACATGTATATGGTCAATCTCCTGCCCTGGCGTTTACACCGTCAGCGGCAGCGCAACCGCTTCTGGTGCGGCGTGACTCTCGCCACCGCGCTCGTCCTGCTGCTGATGACGCTGCTCTGTCGTCACCGCATCCAGACGGAGCAGCGGATTGTTCATCTCCGGCAGGACGCCGACGCCATGCTGTTAGCGGCGCTAAACCAGCGTCACGCTGAGCGGATGCAGGCGCAGCAACGCTTTCAGAAGCAGGCGAAACGCGAGCAGCAGCGCGCAGCGACGCGGGACTGGCAGCGCGTCCTGACGCAGGTGGCAGAGCAGATGCCGGACGGCGCCTGGCTGACGCAACTGCACTATCAGCCGGGCAAACTGACGCAGCCGGGTGAGCTGACGCAGCCGGGCAAACTGACGCTCGCGGGTATCGCCACCTCGCTTGCGGCCTTATCCCGGCTCGACGGCGCGCTCAGTCAGATCCCCGGCTTCCATCCCGGTACTGCCGGTGCAACCACGCGGGATGCGCAGGGCCGCTGGCAGTTTCAGCAGCCATTGATTCAGGATGCCGACCATGCAGCGCTGCCTTGATTTCTGGTACGGCTTAACCGCACGGCGCCGGGTAGCGATGTGGCTGATGCTGACGTGCTGCCTTGCTGTCTGCCTGTGGTGGATGGCTGTTCGACCGGCTGGTAACCGGCTGGCGCAGCTGAAGATCGAGCATGTCACGCAGCAGGTGACGTTACGCCAGCACTATCAGCAAACCCATGTGCTGCGCCCGGCGGAAGGGCAGGCAGAAAGCCAGCCTGTACGCGCCTTCTCGCCGCTGGACTTTGCGCCCCCGCACGCCAGCCTGACGCACTGGCAGCCCACGTTGAATGGCGGTGAGCTGGTGCTGTCTGCCCGCTGGGCGCAGGTCATTGCCACTTTTGCTCAACTGGCGGAATACGACATGGTCGTCCGGGGTTTTACGCTTGAGCCGGAGGGCCTCCAGTTACGCTTCACTCTGCAACTGGAGGCCGCCAATGACACTTAGATGCTGGATGCTGGCGGGGGCCGCCTTAAGCTGTCTGACCGGCATGCGCGATCCCTTTTTACCGCAGCCGGATGTCTGCCAGTCGGCACAGCTGACGCAGTGGCGCTATCAGGGTTTTGTTGCGGTGAAAGGTAACGTCAGGGGGATCCTGCGCGATGGCAACGGTAAGTGGCACCGCGCAGGCACGGGCGATCCCTTACCGCCCGGCTGGCGGGTGGGGAATATCTCCGATCAGGAGATGCAAATTTTTACGGCGGCGGGCTGTGAGCCGTCGCAGTGGCGATGGACACGACAGGGAGATCAGCATGAAGCAATGGGCAGGGATAATCATGGTGTGCAGCGTTCTGACCGCAAGGGCGGAAGCGCCGAAGCCGGTCACGCTGATGGTGGACGACGTGCCGGTGGTGCAGGTGCTGCAAAGTCTGGCGGAGCAGGAAAAACGTAATCTGGTGGTGTCGCCCGACGTCAGCGGCACGCTCTCGCTGCATCTTATTAATGTGCCGTGGAAACAGGCGTTGCAAACGGTCATCGCCAGCGCAGGCCTGACCCTGCAACAACAGGGCACTATCCTGCATGTGCATTCCCAGGCCTGGCAGCAGCAAAAACAGGCCACTCTGGAAGCCGAACAGGAAAAGCAGCGGCTGAAACTGCCATTGCAGGATCACAGCATTGCCCTGCGTTACGCCGATGCGGGCGAACTGGCCGCTGCGGGCGCAAAACTGCTCAGCGCCAAAGGTACGGTAACGGTGGACAAACGCACCAATCGCCTGCTCCTGCGCGACAATGCCGACACGTTACGCACCTTTACCCGTTGGGTTGAGGAAATGGATCTGCCGGTGGCGCAGGTGGAGCTTGAAGCGCACATCGTGACTATTAATGAAAAAAGCCTGCGTGAACTGGGCGTGAAATGGGATCTCGCCGGGGCGCCTGCCGACGCAGTGGCTAAAGTCGGGCAGATGACGGCCTTAAGCGGCGATCTCTCCGTGGCAAACGCCACCACGCGGATCGGTTTTAATATCGGGCGCATCGACGGACGGATGCTGGGCATTGAGCTGTCGGCGCTGGAGCAGGAGCAAAAGCTGGACATCATCGCCAGCCCCCGCCTGCTGGCGTCCCACCTGCAACCCGCCAGTATCAAACAGGGCAGCGAGATCCCCTATCAGGTATCCAGCGGCGACAGCGGTGCCACCTCGGTTGAATTTAAAGAGGCGGTGCTCGGCATGGAGGTCACCCCCACAGTACTGCCGGACGGGCGGGTGCGCCTGAAGCTGCATATCAGCCAGAACATGCCCGGGCAGGTCTTACAGCAGGCAGATGGCGAAACGCTGGCTATTGATAAACAGGAAATCGAAACCCAGGTCGAGGTTAAAAGCGGCGACACGCTGGCGCTGGGTGGCATTTTTCAGCATAAAAAGAAAACGGCAAGCGATCAGATTCCGCTGCTTGCCAGCGTGCCCTGGCTGGGGCAGCTTTTTCGTCACGACGGTAAAGATAATGAAAGGCGCGAGCTGGTGGTGTTCATTACGCCCCGGCTGGTGCCGCTGCGTTAGCGGCACGCCGCTACGCCGCGATAACACCGCCTTCGGGAGGGAAGCGACGTAGGCGTGATATGCACGAAACTTGATGGTTTTTGCACTGAACTGAACTCAGGTGTTTGACGTGGGAGATGAATTAGCTTACAAGGAGTACCGATTTGAGCGTCAGATAGTCCTGACACACCTCAATTGACCTCTGTGAAGGATTGGTGATTTATTCAGTTGCCAAACAAGCCGGAGTATTGAGATAATTTTCAGTCTGATTCTCGAACTCACCATATGAGGTTTCAGTTCATGTCCTGCGGCGTTGTGTGTCTGCGAAGCGGGTTTATCATTAACGAATAGTCTTAGTAGTACCGAAAAAATGGCAGAGAAACGCAATATCTTTCTGGTTGGGCCTATGGGTGCCGGCAAAAGCACTATTGGGCGTCAGTTAGCTCAACAACTCAATATGGAATTTTACGATTCTGATCAAGAGATTGAGAAACGAACCGGAGCTGATGTGGGCTGGGTCTTCGATGT
>Ga0209461_10000403_pt1 | contig 13985 bp, 13 predicted proteins | sample AgamicAsMarz_FD_187162 | JGI IMG/M metagenome (GOLD analysis project Ga0209461, IMG submission 187162) | Agave microbial communities from Guanajuato, Mexico - As.Ma.rz (SPAdes) (version 2) | ecosystem: Host-associated > Plants > Phyllosphere > Phylloplane/Leaf | place: Guanajuato, Mexico... | reverse complement strand
AACGTTTTGTACATTTAGAAGCGACTCTATATTTGGTGAATCATGCTCTATATTAGCTGGTAATACTACACTAGATAACTGCGTTTTTTCAAAAAGTTCACTTCAATTAAGTGGCGAAACAGTTAAAATATTTAATTGTAAACTTACCTTTGATGATCCCGATAAAGATGGAGTGCTTGGTTTTTCAAGTAAATTTGTTGAAGTACGGGACTCTTTATTTGATATTAGACGGGCAAAAGGACTAGCAACAGTTAATTATAATGGTAGTGAGCAAATAATATTCTCAAATGTAAAGTTTCTAACAAATGAATTCGGCGGTGGAAGTTTCATAGGGACTAAAAATTTAATCATAGAAAATTGTGAATTTATTCATACTGGTACTAAACCTAATTATAGCCGGATTATGGTATCTGAGTCTATGATCGTTGAGAAATCAGTTTTTAAAAATCAATCTTTTCGATTCGATGGTGGCGACATTTACGGTACGGAAAAGCTATCAAAAGATCCTGGCTTTAGTACGCATATATTTAGAAATAATAAAATTATTTGGGATGTACCTTATGGGGTTTATACACATGAAGCTAGAGGTCCGGGTGTATCTTTTATTTATATATCGAGATTAGATGTTATTAAAAATAATATCGAAGTTACAGATAAAAATGTTGCACTTGGGACATTAAGTTCCCTTAGAGTTTTTGCGGAAAAATATCTGAACGTTTCAAACAATACTATTTCTACTATAAATACTAGTGGAAATAGTACTAAAGGAGCTATAACTATAGAGGGAGCATATAGAAGTGCTGGTACGTTATTGCCCCGACCAAGAACTACTATTATTTTTCATAATAATAATCAAATCAATTCAAACATTACTTTTACGAATGATGTAAGTTTACAATTAGAAAAAAATATTTTAGAAAATACACCATTAGTTTCTGCCGGAGCCTTAGAACCTACATTCGGTACCTACACTTTAAGTCAAATAGTGTATAACTCTAACCCAATTCCTGGAGGATATATTGGTTGGGTGTGTACAACTGCAGGAACAGTATCTAATAGTACCTGGACAGCTATAAACTCATACTCAAGTAACTCAAGAATTTATAGTGGAATTCATGTATATGAGGCACAGAATAGTGGACGGTCATCTTCAATTGCTCCAACATTCCCTACAGGGGTAAATGCTACTGTTGAAGATAAGGTTGGTACAGTTCCGTGGGTTTCTAAAGCATACGTAGTTGGGAATTTAGTTGTCCCTCTTACACCAAATGGATATTATTATGAGTGTACGAGTGCTGGTGTTTCAGGAGCTAATCAGCCAAATTGGAGTACGACTGAAAATTCAACAGTTACTGATGGAACTGTTGTTTGGACAGTACGAAGAATTATTATATGGAAAAGAATAGACACAAAAGCTGTATTCAAAAAATTTGGACTGATTTCTGAATAGATATATTCAAGTTATGATCAGCAAATTTTTTCTTCTTTGTTAATATTAATGAGCATATCCCATATTAGAAAAATTGATAATTTAAAATCCCCTAAAAAGATGTACTAGTATGTTTACTTTTTAGGGGTTCTTTATTTATATATATTATTAATAAACAAAAACTATCGTATTAGTAAAAAAAATTACGAACCTCTAAAATCGAATGTTTAATCCTATCAAAACTAAAAAATTGATATTCAATGAAATCAACATATTTATTAAGACTCCTATATTTAGGAAACCTAATATTATTATATTTCCAAAACGAAGTAGTTTTTTTTAGTTTAAACTCTTTAATATATTGTAGTTCCGGAAACAAATTATAAACAATAGACAACGTGCGGAGCATTCTCTTCAGTGTTTGATGAGAAGCAGCATCTTGAAACAATTTATCATAATCTACTTTGTCACCTATTGTATAAATCAATTGCATAATATCAAGAAAATATTTTAAAGAATCCAAATTATGTCTCCACCCATGTAAACATATCATATAAAATGTATGATAATCTGAAAGTTCAAATATAGAATTATAGTTCTGCAATGGCTGTGCATTACTCCAAAAGTCTTCAATATTTATTTTTGAAGTATCGTCTCTCATGATATTCCAATGTAATTCTACCGTTAAAGGAATCGGAGAATTTGGTAGACTTTTACTAAAACTACAGTGAAAATGAGATGGAATTGGTTCCTGCTCAATAATAAACCCCAGTGACTTTAATAAGTTAATAGCCTCTTTAATATCATGTGGCTTAATTAATATATCTATATCAGACGTTGGCCTGGCTCCTATATTTTCAAAGTATTTTTCTGCAAAGGTAACACCCTTTAAAGGAATAGTTGAAATGTTATTTTTATCAAATAAAGAGGCAATTTTCTCCCATTCACTTTTAATGAAAATATTTTGATATAATATTTTTGTGCTGTTGTGTTTTAGCTTTTCTTGAAAAAAAAGTGGTGTTTGATCAAATAAATAATGTTTTTTTAATAGATAATAGATTTGTGCTGAGATCGAAAAAAATTCAATGTCCTCCAGTAATTTTTCATAAGAAATTGAATTATCAAGTATTATAGGTGGTTGGTTATATATCGACTTTAACAATTTTATAATCAAGACAATACCCTCTTTTCAATGATGAAATACTTAGCGATTATTTATGCTTGCACTTTTAACATTTCGTTTTCGATATTGTTTTGGTCAATCTTGGCCCCATGTAGTTTGCGGTATAGACCTTCTACTGAAATAAGTTCATTATGTTTTCCAGCTTGAACAATTTTTCCGTTCTCGATGACAACGATCATGTCAGCGTTCTCTATTGTTGAAAGTCTATGTGCAATAACGAGCGTTGTTCGATTGTGTTTTAGAAAGTCGAGTGACTCTTTTACTTCTCTTTCCGTTTCACCGTCGAGAGCAGAAGTCGCTTCATCTAGTAGAAGTATAGGGGCATTCTTTAAAATAGCGCGAGCAATGGCTAATCGTTGTTTTTGACCTCCAGATAATTTCATTCCTCTTTCACCAATCTCGGTGTCATAGCCATTAGGTAGGGTAAGAATATAATCATGTATTTTACTTAGTATTGCAGCATTAATCATTTCTTCTTCGGTAATATTTGGTCGTGCTAAAAGTAGATTTTCCCGTATTGTACCACCAAAAAGGAAAGTTTCTTGGGGTACATGAGCCATAAGACTTCTTACCTCAGCGAGGGTATGATCCTCAATAGATAACCCGTTAATATTAATAGTTCCAAACTGTGGCTGATAAAGACCTTGAAGTAGATTAAAGATCGTCGATTTTCCTGCTCCACTTGAGCCGACTAATGCAGTTACTTTTCCTACAGGGATACGTAAATTAAAATCTTCAAGTACTCTAATACCTTCATTGTATCCGAATGTAACATTTTGAAATTCAATAGAATGAATGTTGCGTTTAGGTAATGAATAGGTTGCTAGCTTTAAAGATTCTGTAGGAGAATCCATTATTTTTGAAATCCTCTCTAACGCAGTAGCAGCTCGTTGAAAGCTTGCCCATTGACCAGCTAAACCAGTTAATGGATACACTAAATGATCGACGAGATTGATATAAGATAGTAATGATCCGACTGTTAACATTTTTTGAGAGACAAAATATGCTCCCAAACATAAGCTTATTAAAAATGTAATAGCACTTGCGGCACGACTACCGGAAATGAACCAGCCCCGTAATTTTGTGTTTTTAATTTCTAAGGAGAACAGTTCCTCATTTTGTTTAACATATTTTTTATACATGAATTTCTCTAATGTAAATGAGCGGATCATAGTGAAGCCATGAAATGTTTCACTTAATAAACTATTAGTATTACCTATCAATTCGTGTATCATTCGGCTATTATTTCTTAATAATATTCCAAAAAGTGCACTTATAATAATTGCAATTGGAGCAAATACAATGCTTATTAGACATAGTTTCCAATTAATATTAAATAAAAAAATAAAAACGGCGATATAAACAAAAGGTAATCTAATCAAATTAATTAGGCTGCTACCAATTACACCATCGATACTGTGAACATCATTTGTGAAATGAGAGATTAAATCACCAGTACGAAGATTTGAAATTTCTTTTGTGGGAAGTCGTAAAACGTGCCTAAACAGCATAGATTTAAAATCTCTTTTCACTCCACTTGTGGAGATTGTTTCCAAATAAATATTGTAATAGGTTGAGATGAGGCTAAGTATAATAAGTCCAAATCCAATTGGAATTAGCCATTTCAATTTGTTTAATTCACCTTGTACTGCAGCGTCCGTAATTTTTCCAAAAAACCAAGCATACGCCAACATTAAAGATATATCTGTGGCCAATAAGAAAAGAAGACCTAAATAGGCCCTTCGGTGTTTTAAAATATACGGACTTAGTAACTTAAAACTTCTGCTAATATCTTCAGCTGAAAAATATTTGTTTAAGTCTAAACGTTTCTTTAAAGATTGAAAGTTCATAAAAACACTCCATAATTAGACTAATCATTAAGAGATTTTAATTTTGTCTAAATAGATTCTAAATAAACGAGATAGAATAGGGTACTTAAGGACTAGGTGACAATACAGTTTAGAAAAAAATTTTCCATTATGCTTAATTCGGCCATGTATATATTCGAGTTTTCCAATAATCTGACTTTCACTTACTAATTCGTCAAATCCAAGGTTTGAATCTCCTTTAAAAAGGAAAGATTGCTCGCCGTGATTAATAAAGGTTTTATGTAATCTGTGAGCAACTAGTTGACCATTTTTATTATAAAATAATACAATTTCCCCTGTTTTTAAAAAGTCAGGTTTTTTGTCAATAAATCTACATATATCTCCTTCGTGAATATAAGGGAACATACTCTTACCTATAGCTGGCAAGTCAATCCATCCTTTTTTATTAATGGTACTTTTAATTAGAGCTACAATTTCTTGATTAGCTTGCATAATTGATTAAATTTAATGTTAATAATTCAGAGAGAAAATGATGAATATCTTCTTCTACTGATTCGTTTACTTCCTCATATTCTTGTTTTATTGCTTGCGTAAGTGTATGTACACTTTGCGGTTGCTTTAATAATGTCCAGCAATATCCACCAATATCATTAATCTTTGTAACAGTGAATTTGTCAGTATTTAGAATAATCCATTCGTTATCAAAGTTAGTAGTTACATCGTATTGTTCGTTTCGAATATATTTATCCATTAAGAAATCAACTCCCAAAATGTATTGTTTTTTTGAAAATGAAGATTATAAATTGGAACTTTGTTTATTAATGTTTCAAGAAGCTTTACAACCTTTTTTGTTTCAGATGGATCATGTGCCCAGTAAAAAATTTTATCCATTAATTGTAAGAAACCATCTGATTTATTTATTTGGACTCTATTATTCTCTAGAGATTGGTGTAATAATTGTACACTTGCTAAAGAGCAGCTTTTTATTAATCCAGTTGATTTAATTTCACTACGAAATGGAGAGTCGAAGACGGTTATTTCATTTGGTGTAATTTTAACAAGGGTAGCTTCATCCGAAAGTAGCATTCTTGGATGAGATAACTTTGCTGCTGTTGACTTACCAGCTCCAGATTGTCCTGCAAAAATGTGCGCTCTTTCATCTTCTATTGCACAAGAAGAATGGATAAGTAGTCCCCAGTTATGGTAGACAATATAAGAACTATATAGATTTGTTAATGCATGCTTTAATGCAAGTTGATCATACACATAAACAGTAGCCACCTTATATTCCTCATCTGTCTCGATTAGATAATCGGCTCTTTGAAAGTGAATTTTTCCCTTTTCTTTCGTTACTTTTATATGATAATCCACAAATGGTACTCCATAGCCTTTCTCAATATGAATCATTAAATGAGGAAGTTGAAGTTCATTATCTGGGATTAAAAATTCATTTTCGCTAAATATTGAAGTTGCAAATTCTATATTATTACTTGTAATTTGAATTAAATGCTCACCTATAAGTGCATGAATTTTATTCATTTATATTCTCCCTATGGTAAATTAACTAGTAAATTTTTAAGAGAGCCAAATAAAAATGACTCTCCTAAAATTGCTTAAGGCTTCCCGTGGCCATTACCATTACCCTGACCAGGTGTTCCTGCTCCACCTGGAGTCGTGTTTGGATTACCTGGTGGGAAGTTAATTCCACCGTTTCCATGACCAGGATGATCTTGATTACCTTTGCCAGGATTCCAGCTTTGAGCTGTTTCAAATCTTACCTGTTGGTGATCTAAGATAATAGGTCGGTTGTAAACCTTTGGCCCATTATTTGTGCTGTTCATAAAAGCACTCCAATCATAAAAAAATGGTATTACAATGTTCATTATAAAGAACGGTAGGGGGGAAGTAAATACAATAAATATAATTTTCAGATATTAAACTAGTTAGTTAAATTATAAATTTAATAGAGTTTTTTTAAAAAAAAGAACTTGACTTTTAAAAATTTTCAAATTAAAAATAATTGGCCTATTAGCCTTCTGAGGTGAATATAATTAGTATTGATCTTGGTAAATTTGAATTAGAGAATTCCTTTTATATGGAAGTGAAAACGAATATTTAGTCTTAAATTGTCGAAATATTTTGTGTTTTTAAACACTCTATCAATTGACACGATAAGGTGTTCAAGGTAAAATTTAAGTGTGTTCTCTATACAGAACACCTGTTTAAATTCAACGATTCTAGAACTATTTATATAGGTTCTTTATTAAGAATGATATGGTTTATATATAAAATAATTAAAGCCGAGATAATTTGGTTATTTAATAGATGAATATATTTTCTTTTTAATCTACATTATTGTGTTGAAAACTGGAGGAGAACATGAGTGCAATAACTGGTATTATTCATTTTACTAACGAGCCTGTCTCTATTGAACATGGTAATGGATTATTGAAGGCTCTAAAAAAATATCCTGCAGATGATGTTCAAGTATGGCATAAAGAAAATGTTCTCTTTGGCTGTCATGCTCAGTGGATTACACCTGAGTCCATTGGTGAGCAATTACCTTATTATGATTATAATAGAGGCTTAACAATTACAGCCGATGCAATTATTGATAATCGAGAGGAATTATTTCAAAGATTAAATATAAATGAAAATAATAGAAAAACGTTGCCTGATAGCCAGTTGATTTTATTAGCGTACGAAAGATGGGGAGAGGACTCACCCAAATATTTAATAGGAGACTTTGCTTTCATGATTTGGGATGAACGTAAACGTTTACTGTTTGGAGCAAGAGATTTTTCCGGAAGTCGAACGCTTTACTATTATAACAATCAACGACAATTTGCCTTTTGTACAATTATGAATCCTTTATTTACTTTACCATATATTGAAAAAAAATTAAATGAGCAGTGGCTAGCTGAATTCATTGCCATTCCCGGAAACTTTGAATCTGTTAATACTTCTTCGACTGTCTATAATTTAATAAGACAGATACCTCCATCCCACACAGTCAGAATAAAGGATGGAAAAGAAACTCTTACTCGTTATTGTGAATTCGAAAGTAGCGAGAAATTAAAACTGAAAACAGATTATGAATATGAAGAAGCATTTAAAGAAGTGTATCATAATGCGGTAAAGGTACGTTTGCGCACTCACAGACAGGTTGGTGCCCATCTAAGTGGAGGGCTCGATTCGGGTTCAGTTGTTGGTTTTGCAGCAAGAGATTTACAAAAAGAACAAAAAAGACTTTATACATATAGTTATGTTCCAGTAGATGGATTTGTAGACTGGACATATAAAAATAGGATCGCGGATGAAAGACCTTATATTCAGTCAACTGTAAAACATATAGGAAATATAAACGACAATTATTTGGACTTTGCAGAACGAAACCCTTTAACTGAAGTTGATGATTGGCTCGATGTTTTAGAAATGCCATACAAGTTTTTTGAAAACACATTCTGGTTAAGAGGGATTTATGAGAAGGCCCAGCAAAATGGGGTAGGTGTTCTTTTAAACGGACAAAGAGGGAACTGGACAGTATCATGGGGGCCAGTTTTGGATTACCAAGCTATGCTATTGAAAAAGTTAAACTGGATTCACTTTTTCAAAGAACTCCATTTATATAGCAAAAACTTGGGGGTAAAAAAATCAAGGGTTTTCTCTGTAGTTAGGAAAAAAGCATTTCCATCTTTGAATCGATTAACAACTTCTGAAGATTATTTTCCCGTTATTATTAACCCAAAATTTGCAAAAGAGAATGGTGTTCTTGAAACGCTTCAAGAGCATGGAATTGATATGAGGGGATACTCTACTTTAAATGCTTACGACATGAGAAAGGAACAATTTGATAAATTGTATTACTGGAGTATTAATGGTACTTATGGAACAAAATTGTCCTTGCGTCATTCCTTATGGGATCGTGATCCAACAAATGATTTACGAGTAATAAAATTTTGCTTATCTGTCCCTGAAGAACAATATGTTCAAAATGGTCTGGATCGATCATTAATTAGAAGATCAACTAAAACTTTACTTCCCGATAAAGTTAGGTTGAACCAACGAGTGAGAGGGGTTCAAGGAGCAGATGGAGTGCACAGGATGGTATCTTTCTGGCAGCAATTTATAGAGGAGTTAAGACAACTTTGTAAGGATTCTATTGCTTCCGATATTTTTAATATAGAGGTTCTTAAGGCATCAATTGAAAAAATTGAAGGAAATCCTCGTCCAGAATTTGTATTTGATTTAGACTTTAGATTTTTAATGCGCAGTCTAATTGTTTACCGATTTATTAAAAATGTCATTTGAAAGGGGGTGAAATAGATGAAAAAAGAGTGGCAAAAACCAGAGTTAGAGGTTCTTGATATTAATATGACAATGGCTGGTCCAGGTCATAAAATCCCTGATGCAGTGCAGCCAGATCCAGATGATCCAGTTAAATATAGCTAAATTATGAAATTATAATTAATAATTTTTTCAAATGCCCTTATATGTTAATACATATGAGGGTTTATTAAATCATTTTATTTTTACATATTGTGTGGAGTGAAAAATGTGATAAATATTAAAAATATAATCCCTTATCAAGCATTTGGATTGAAAATAATATCTGAAATACCTCTACCGGAGCTTACTCCGTGGAATCAAAAAGAAGAAACAGGAGATATTACAGTCAAAATTGTAGATTTATCTCTAAAGTGGAACGAGGTAGGTGCTCCTCAAAGTAAATTTATTGTTAAAGAACAATTTGTGATGTTTGAAGTTCCTGAGACGGCTATTTTTTTGATCCAGGATGGTGAGAAAATTTATATTTCCCCTTTTGTTGAAGCTAAAGAAGCTAAAATACGACTTTATATTCTCGGTACATGTATTGGTGCAATACTATTGCAGAGAAAAGTATTACCACTACATGGAAGTGCAATTGCTATCAATGGAAAAGCATATGCCTTTGTAGGTAATTCAGGAGCTGGAAAATCAACACTTGCTTCGGCATTTTTAAGTAAAGGTTACAAACTTCTTAGTGATGATGTGATTGCAGTATCACTTCATGAAGACAATAAGCCGTATGTTTTACCATCTTATCCTCAACAAAAACTATGGCAAGAGAGTCTAAATGAATTTGGGATAGAATCGAAAGATTACCAACCTTTGTTTGAAAGAGAAACTAAGTATGCAGTGCCAGTTCCTTCTCATTTTTACTCTAGTCCATTACCTCTTGCAGGTGTGATTGAACTAGTTAAAACAGAAAATGAACAAATAGAATTGGTTCAACTAGAAAAGCTCCAAAGTTTGCGTACATTATTTTTTCATACATTCCGACATTCATTTATCCAACGATTAGGATTAACAAAATGGCACTTTATACACTCCACAAATATCCTAAATAAAATAAGTGTATTTCAATTAAAACGACCAATTTCAAAATTTACAGCTCATGAACTTGTTTCGTTAACGCTAGATCATATCATTAAGGAGGAGAATCAATGATTAAAACAAGTAAAATTTCATTAAAGAGTCAGGTCGTACAAAATGAAGGTAACATTGTCAGCGATATGGATGGAGAAAAGGTAATGCTGAACGTTCAAAACGGGAAATATTATAACTTAGGTGAAATAGGTGGTGTGGTTTGGAATTTTATTGAAGAACCAATTACGATCACTGAGTTAGTTACAGCACTTATATCTGAGTACGAGATAGGAGAAGGAGAATGTGAGAAACAAGTAGTATCTTTTTTAGACCATTTATTATCTGAAAAATTGATTAGTATTTTAGATGATTCTAGTTATTGATTGATATTTAACTTTCTTAATTAAAGGTAGGAAGTAATTTATGACGATTATTAATAGACTAAGAAAATTTTTATCTATGGATCTAAAAAATAAGCTTTTATTCGTTGAGGCCTATATTTGGTTAGGATGGGGAAGATTTTTGAAAGGTAAGCAATTCGCAAAAGTTGCGCCATCTTTAGGGAACCGTATGGCTGAAACATCGGTCTCTTATAGGGAAGAAAATAAACAAACTATAAGAAGTATATCCAGTGCATTAAATATAATGAGTCGCTATACGTTTTGGGAAAGTAAATGTCTCGTAAAAGCAATAGCAGGTATGAGGATGCTGGAGAAGCGTGACATAAATAGTACACTCTATTTAGGAACTGCCAAAGGCGAGGATGGAAAATTGATTGCCCATGCTTGGTTAAGAAGTGGACCCTTCTATGTTACTGGTGCGGAAGGTATGGAGAAATTTACAGTGGTTGGAAAATTCGCGAAAGTAGTAAGTGAGGAAAATAAAAATGGAGAAAACAATGAGTAGAAATTTCAACTTGGACTTATCCCGTATCCCTAGAGAATTAATCTTACTGCTTGAATTTTTAAAAACGGATGATTGTACTGAATTATTAATATGTAGTGATAGGCCTTTAAATAATATTGATTGGAATAAATTTCTTGATTTGGCTCAACACCATCGTGTGTATTCAGTCATTTATCCAAAGATAAAGGTCATGAATGAATCAATTGCTCCAACATTTGTTATACAAGCACTTAAACACCAATATCAAAAAAATACATTTCAAATGCTTCACTTAAGCGCAGAAATGGAAAAAGTAAGTAGACTCTTTTCTGAAAATGAAATTCGTGTACTTTTTCTAAAAGGACCAGTACTTGCAACAGAGCTTTATGGAGATATCTCATTAAGAACATCAAGTGACCTAGACATTCTAATTCCAATACAGGATTTAGATCGAGCGGAACAAATTTTGATAGATGAAGGCTTTGAAAAAGATGAGTATATCAAAACTGTGTTGAGTGATTGGAAGTGGAGACATCATCATATAACATACTTTCACTCAAATAAAAGAATTAAATTAGAAGTACATTGGAGACTGAACCCTGGACCTGGAAAGGAACCGAATTTTAAAGATTTGTGGAAAAGAAAAAGGAAGAGTTCGATTACGAAGTTTCCTATTTATATTTTAGGACGTGAAGATCTGTTTTTATTTCTAATTTCACATGGTGCACGTCATGGTTGGTCCCGCCTTAGATGGTTAGTGGATATTCATCAAATATTGAATCAACCAATTAATTGGGAAAAAATAAGTATTTTATTAAAAAAATATCAAAGCTTTCATATCGGAGGACAAGCGGTTTTATTATCCTCTCATTTATTAAATACTCCTGTAATTAAAGAAATGGAACAATATATAAATAGTAACTTAGCTAAGAATTTAGCTCAAGATGCTATTTATTATTTAGAAAATATGATTAATTTACATACAGATCCAGTACCCGAGGATGTATCTAAGTATCACGAACGCCATTTATTTTCATTAATGTCATTTGAACGAAAGATGCTATTTACTCTAAGTTTTTTATATCCATATCCTGAAGACGCAGAATTATTACCGCTACCAAATTATCTACATTTTTTATATTTTCCTTTACGTCCTTTTCTATGGGGATGGAGAAAAACAAGGAAACTCGTATCCATAGGAGGATTTAATAAATGAAAGATGTTTTCTATTTTTTGAAGCAAATTCATTCATTTACTGGAAAAATCTTATATTTTAACCTTTTGGCTATGTCATTCATTGGGTTGCTAGAAGGAATAGGTATGCTTTTGTTAATTCCAATCATTAATATGAGTGGATTGGTAAACCTAAATAGTTTAGATGGGGGATATTCACGACTATTAAAATTTATCCCATTCTCACCAAACTTAGTAAATATCTTGGCGCTATATGTTTTACTTATTATGACGCAAAACCTTGTTCAACGAAAAATATCAATTCAAAATGTGATAATTCAGGAGAGTTTTTTGAGGCATTTAAGAATTGAGACTTATAGCAAGCTACTATACTCAAATTGGAATTTTTTTATTAAAAATAGAAAGTCAGATCTAATAAACATTGTTCTTGCAGAAGTTGTGCGTGCTAGCAATGGAACAAATTCATTTTTACAATTTATGTCCTCTTTAATTTTGACAACTGTACAAGTTATTCTTGCATTTTGGCTTTCACCAAATATTACACTCTTTGTTATATTTTTTGGGCTAATTCTTATTTTCTTTAATCGAAATTTTCTTAAAAGATCGTTAGCATTAGGGAACAGAAACTTTGAATTAGCTAAGAGCTACTTTGCAGGTATTAATGATCAGGTGAATGGAATAAAAGATATTAAAAGTAATAGTCTTGAAAAATCAAGAATCGAATGGTTTGGAAAAATTACGCAAGAAATGCAATCTGAACAAGTAGAATATACTAAATTAAAGTCAACTTCACAATTATATTATAAAGTTGCTTCTGCTATTTTAATTGCAACTTTTATTTTCATTGGAGTAAAACTATTTAAAGCTCAAGCGGGACAACTTATGTTAATTACCGTCATCTTTTCGAGGTTATGGCCTAGGGTTGCAGGAATTCAAGCTTCAATGGAACAAATAGCAACAAATCTTCCTTCATTTAAAGCTGTAAAAGTTTTTCAAAATGAATGTGACAATGCGAAAGAATTTGAATTGAAATCAGATCTCTTCGTTAAAACTATTCCTCTAGAGAAGGAAATTAAATGCCGTAATGTCTATTTTCGATATAATTCAAATGAAAAGTTACAAGCACTTCAAGATATTAATTTAATTATACCTGCAAATCAGATGACAGCTTTTGTCGGTAAATCAGGTGCTGGAAAAAGTACTTTAATTGATATTTTAATGGGCCTAAATCAACCTGAAAAAGGTGAAGTATTAATAGATGGAGTCCCGTTAATGAAAGAGCATTTACCATCACTTAGAAGTGCTATTAGTTATGTGCCTCAAGATCCATATTTATTTAATACTACTATTAGAGACAACTTAATGTTAGTCAAACCAAGTGCCAGTGACGAACAAATTTGGGAAGCCCTGAAATTTGCCTCAGCTGCTGAATTTGTAAATAGACTTCCCAATAAATTAGATACATTGATTGGTGATCGCGGCATTAGACTTTCAGGTGGAGAAAGACAGAGACTAGTGTTAGCTCGAGCTATTCTTAGAAATCCGTCGATCCTTGTACTTGATGAAGCTACAAGTTCGCTTGATACTGAAAGTGAGGCAAGGATACAAGAAGCAATAGAACGATTAAAAGGAAAAATGACCATCATCGTCATTGCTCATCGTCTATCGACAATACGAAATGCTGATCAAGTTGTTGTTCTAGAGCAGGGTAAAGTAATTCAAAAAGGTGAATTTAATCAACTCGCTTCAGAAAAGAAAAGTATGTTTAGTAATCTATTACGAAATCAATGGGAAGCTAGTCTTTAATAAACACTCATTTAATATGTAGTGTTTTTCTTATTTAATTTAATTCTATTATATGGAGAGGATGGTTTTGAAAAACGCCGGACGTAAATTTTTAATCGTTCTGTTAGTAACCGTTATTCTTGTAGTTATCTTTACATATTGGGATAACAGCCGTATCAAAATTGTAAAACAGGATATTATTATTAATCATCTACCTAAAGAACTTAATGGATATAAAATTCTCCAAATTACAGATTTACACAATAAAGAG
>Ga0209461_10000402_pt1 | contig 13993 bp, 13 predicted proteins | sample AgamicAsMarz_FD_187162 | JGI IMG/M metagenome (GOLD analysis project Ga0209461, IMG submission 187162) | Agave microbial communities from Guanajuato, Mexico - As.Ma.rz (SPAdes) (version 2) | ecosystem: Host-associated > Plants > Phyllosphere > Phylloplane/Leaf | place: Guanajuato, Mexico... | reverse complement strand
ACCAGGGTCCTCAGGGACCGGCTGGCCCCGAGGGTCCGATAGGCCCACAGGGCGCAACCGGTGAGCAGGGCCCGCAGGGCCTCCCCGGCGAGAAAGGCGAGAAAGGCGCAACCGGCGACCAGGGTCCTCAGGGACCGGCTGGCCCCGAGGGTCCGATAGGCCCACAGGGCGCAACCGGTGAGCAGGGCCCGCAGGGCCTCCCCGGCGAGAAAGGCGCTACCGGAGACCAGGGTCCGCAGGGCCTGCCGGGCGAGCAGGGCGCAACCGGCGCAACCGGTCCGCAGGGACCGGCCGGCCCGGCAAGCACCACGATCATCGGTGGAGGCGGTATGGACTCAAAAGCCACCAGTAGCACCAGCAACGCCTATGTGGGCCTCTTCATCGATGCTGTGAGCGGAACGCAGTCGCTCGTGCAGCAGAACATGCCCACGGGTGGAACGTTGAACAACCTAGAAGTCAGGCTCAATGAAGATCCTGGCCAGGACAACGACGAATACGTCGTGACCGTCAACCTGGACGGAGTGGAAACCACCCTGACGTGCCCGATCGTCAATCCGGCGCTCAGTTGCTCCGCCACTGGTCCGATCAACGTCACCGCGGGTCAGGACCTGTCGATTCAGGTCGATCCGAACAACACCCCGAACAGCGACCCGCAGGTTCGCTGGACGGCGACCTTTACGCCATCCGCGTAAACAACTAGTCCGCCCTGACTGGACGGGACAAGTCAAAAGGGGAGGCGGCTCGAGCCGCCTCCCCTTTTCAGTTTGGGGGCTGGGGCTCAGCCAGCCGAGACGACTTGGCCTGAGTTGACGAGCTGAAGCGCTCGCTCGAAGTCGGGGTCGTAGACCTCGATCTGGGCGTCGACTCCGGGATAGACGACGTAGACGCTGCTGGGCTGGGCGCGGTCGAAGTAGACGGTGGCGCCGCCGGGCGCCTTGGCCAGTACGCCGCCGGGCTCGTCGCCCCTCTTGCGCAGGTTCTGCAGCGCCTTCGGGTCCTCATAGGTGCCGACGGTGAGGAAGTCCGGGTTGGGGTCGCCGGCCTCGGTGCCGCCGGTCAGGTAACGCACGTAGGTGCGGCTGGAGTCAGGCTGGCTCAGCTCCAGCTCCGTCCCCTGCAGCTCGCCCGCCCAGTAGATCGTCGAGTCCTGCTCCGCCGCCGCCTCGCGCAGCGAGTCGACGCTGACGATCTCGGCGCCATTCGAGCCCTGCGAGTCGTCGCCGTCGTCATCGCGGAGGGCGATCCAGAGAACCAGTCCGATCGCGAGCACCGCCGCCACCACGAGGCGCAGGCGCAGGCTGCTGCCGGAGGACTTGTCGCTACTGCGCTGCTCGGTTTTCGAACTCTCCATCTCGCGAACCCTAGTTACGTCCTCGGAGGCGACGGCAGGCTCAGCTGCAGCGGGAGCCGAAGTGCTGAGCCCAGACCCGGGTGCCGTCGCGACCGCTCAGCGTGCCGACTTCGAAGCTGAGCCCCAGGTCCGTGTAGCTGCCGAGCACATTGCGGCGATGCGTCGGGGAGCGCATCCAGGCCTGAAAGGTGGCGCGCACCGTGCCCTCTTGCCCGACTCCCCAGGCGAGGTTCTCCCCGACTCGCCAGCAGCTTTCGCCGATGTAGCCGGTTTCCCTCATCCAAAAGGTGAACTCGCGTCCGCAGGCGGAGTGGCTGAAGCTGTCGCAGCTGAGCACGTCGAGGACCTTGCTGCGGGCCGAGGCATCCAGCTCGGCCGTGCTGGCGAAGCTGCTCAACCCGATCTGGCGGCGAGCGAAGTCGGTCATGCAGAGCATCGCCTGCATCTGCGTCTCGACTTGCGCCTCGAGGTTGTTCTGGCCGGGGCAGGCTGCCGGCGGTGCGATCAAGCGACCCCCCGCCGCGGCTGCGCTCGGGGCGAGCGCCAGAGAGGCCAGCGAGACCAAGGCGAGGATGAGCGTGCGCGTGCGCATGCTCATCCGTGTCGTCATCCGCCGCCCTTCCGAGATACCCGCTCTCCTCCCTGGACGAATATATGAGCTCAAGGGGCGGAATGCCAAGCGGCTAATGGCCGCAGCGCGAGCCAAAATGCTGGATCCAGATCCGGATCCCGTCGCGCCCGTCGAGCCTTCCGGTCTTCAGGCCGACCCCGAGGTCTCGGTAGGGGCCGAGGATGTTCCGCCGGTGCGGGGGAGAGTTGATCCAGGCCTGGAAGATCGAGCGCACTGTCCCATTTCGAGTCCCCAAGGCGATGTTCTCGGCCACTCGCCAGCATGAGCCGAGGTAGCCGCTCCTCTTCATCCAGTAGGTGAACGATCGCCCGCAGGCGAAGTGGCTGAAGCTGTCGCAGCGGAGGATGTCCCCCGCCTTCCGTCGTGAGGAGGCGCTGAGGGGAGAAGAGCGAGTGAGGCCGTCGAGCCGGGCTCGGCGGCGAGCGAAGTCGGTCATACAGCGCATCGCCTGCAGCTGGGACCTAGCCGGCGCATTCAGCACGCCCTGGCTGGGGCAGGCCGCCGCCGGGGCGATCAGGGGCTTACGCGGTCCGGCGAGCGCGGCCGGGGACAGCGTCAGGCCCCCCAACGCAGCCAGGCCAAGGGCGATTGAAAGCGTGCGCTTCACGCATGTCTTCTCGCCATGCGCGGCGCATTGCTGAGTCGCGCACAGATTCTGGCGGACGCACGTATGACGGAAGCAGCCCGATTCGAGGTAGCCCACCCCCGTGTGAGGCTAGGGGCAGTGGCAGTAGGACCGTCGCAAGCAGCGAGCAACGAGAAAGGGCCGCCGATCGGCGGCCCTTTCTTTGGACTGAGTTACGGTTAGCGCCCGGGTTCCTCCTCGTTCATCGGGCTGTAATACCCACTTGGGCAGTCCCATAACCCCCCCGATCTCGGCGCCTTCCTCGAACCCCCAGCTCACATGCTCACCCCTGGAGGGTAGGCCCACCGCGCCCTCGGCTAGCATCGCCGCATGCGGTGGGCCGGCAAGCTGGACCTCGCGGCCGGCATCATGCTCGGCCTGGCCCTTGGCCTCGCTCTCGCCTACCTGGCGATCTTTGTGATCGGCGGTGGGGACTCTTCCTCGATCACCTCCACTCCGGATCGAGCCGAGGACCGGTCTACGAAGAGCGAGCCTGCGGATCGAGCCGCTCCCCGACAGCCTTCGCAAAGACGATGAGGCGCTGGTCGGCGCTATAGAGCGGATGGCAGGTGGTGAGGACGAGCCGCTCGTAGCCGACATCGTCCACCACCCATACGTCGGTCGGGTCGACGATTTCGGTCTTCTGCACTCGGTAGAAGATGGTCCCGTAGGGCATCTCCAGCACGATGCGGTCGCCACGCTCCACTGAGTCGGCGTAGCGGAGCGGAGCGCCGTAGGTCGTGCGGTGGCCGGCGATCCCGACCGTGCTTCCCTCTCCGGGCAGCGGAGTCTCGGGGAAGTGTCCCGGGCCCTTCTGGAGGCTGGCGGTATCGGTCCCCTGGATGACGATTACGTCGAGGTCGCCCATGTCGGGAGCACGCAGGCGTCCAATCGCCTCCCCCTCGTCTATCCGCTTCGCGAAGCGGCGAGCCAAGGTGGTCATCCGCAGTTTGCGACTGCGTATTCGCTCGACCGCGCGGCGGGCGGCTGGGTTCGGATAGCTCGCTTCGGTGTCGTCGAGCTGACTCTCGGCCTTCCCCTGCTGGACCGCCGCGTAGATCGACGAGAGCGGCTCCTTGTAGAGGAGGGTTAGGCCGACCTCGACGAAGAGGACCAGCCCGGCGGTGACCAAGGCGATCGAGAGGATGCGGATGAGCCGCGCCATGACTTGGATTTTCGCACTCCCCTCGGGCTACGCCGGGGCTCGTTCTCGCGGGGGCTCGGCGCTCGGTTGCTTGGGAGGGGGGGCGATGCAGGCCCCGATGTGGGAGACGAGCAGCGATATGAAGCCACCCACGATGAACGCCGCGCAGACGAGCTCCAGCGGCTCGTCGGCCGACAGGTCGGCGAGGTCGGAGAAGGCGGCGAGAAAGAAGGCGGCGAGAGCCCCCGCGAACATCAAGCGGGGGCGACTCGCGCCCAGCAGGATGTCGCGGAAGAAGTAGACGAAGGCCAGCGTGGGGATTACGAGGGCTGCGAAGAGGACGTCATCGGGATGGGTGATCCCCGGCAGATCGGTGAGGAAGGGAAGGTTGTGCCCGATGGTCTCGTGGATGGCGAAGAACTCATCGAAGGCCAGGGCTGCGAACCCCGCGCTCGCCAGGGCGTAGAAGCGCCTCAGGCGCCTCTCCCTCCTGGCCGCGTTGACGATCAGGTAGGCGATCAGCGAGGCGGTGGCGAGAGCGACGAGGACCGAGCCGCTGACCGAGTCCAGCTCCGGCTTGGACTCCTCGTCGGCATACACCGTGAAGGAGTCGGCGACGCGAATCTTGTAGACCAGGCCGGAGTGGTAGGGACGGATGTCGTGGCCCTTGTCGACGACGTCCGTCAGCGACGGCGCCGCCAGGACCACCGCGCCGGCAACCACCACGGCTGCCACCGCCAAGACCATCGCCCGACCTCTCAACTCATCTGCTCCTCATCTGCTCTGCCATGGCAAGAATTTCACAACCAAGCCGACCGGGCTAAGCTGAAGCCTTGTCCGCAGGGGGAACCAAAGAGCTGATCGCAAGAGCGGTCGAGCGCTTCCAGGCGGAAGTCCCGTCGCTGCGGAGGCTGAAACTGGTCTTCGGCCTCGAGCTACGGGGGAAGGGCGATATCCAGCTCTACCGGGTGGAGCTGCCGGGACCGAGGATCAGCAAGGACCTGGCCCAGGACGAGCGCGTTTTGGTCCAGATCGATCGCCCGCAGTTCAACGAGCTGGCCGACCGGGGCACGCTGAAGAGCTACCGCAAGGCGTATGAGACGGGCCATGTCAAGGCGAGCGGGGACTCCAACGTGATGAAGCTGATCGCCCAGGTCGTCGAACGCCAAGAGCAGCGCGCCCGCTTGAAGAAGGTGCGCTGAGCACAGCCCTAAGGATCGAATCGTCGAGTGCCGATAGGAGGGCAGTGGCTTTGCTGCCGCTCACAACCCGGCGCCCAGCAACCCCGGCGGAAGCCGAGTCGAGTACGCACGGCTTGACGGTGGAGACGATCGTGGACGAGCGAGCCCTTGCGCCGCACCGGGGGGCATGGGCAGAGCTGGCCGTTGCAGCAGGGCGCCCATACTCGCTGCCTGGCTGGATGCTGGCTTGGTGGAAGCATGCGCGGCCGCCGGAGGCGCAGTTGCGCGTGATTGCGGTGCGAGATGGGGAGCGGTTGGTGGGGATCGCGCCTTTTTACGTCGACGGCGGCACCTACCGCCTGCTCGCCAGCCCGGTGTCGGAGCCTGTGGAGCCGCTCGCTGCACCGGGTCGCGAGGCCCAGGTCGCGGCTTGCTTGGCCGCCGAGCTGGAGAGCGCCGAGCCTCACGCGGAGGCGATCGATCTCGGCATGCAGTGGGCGACCGCTGCCTGGGGGCCGCTGCTGTGCGAGGCCTGGCCTTCCTCGAAGCCGCCCTTGGACAGGGTTGGAGCGAGGATCCCGGTCAACGCGATCCGCGCGGAGGGCCATGACTTCGATGCCTGGCTGCAGACGCTGAGCGCCAAGACGAGGGCGAACATACGTCGTGGGCGGCGGCGGCTCGCCGAGACAGGGGCCCGGTTCCGACTGGCCGACCCCGACTCGATCGAGCGAGACGTCGGCGAGATGCTGCGACTTCATTCCCGCCGCCACGCGGGCAAGGGCTCGCCGCTTGCGCGTGAGGAGGTACCCCGAATGCTGGTCGCGGCGGGACGTGAGCTGATTCCGGCAGGACAGTTCAGGCTTGTGTGCCTCGAGGCTGACGACCATTTCATCGCGGCCGCGCTGATGCTGGCCGCTGGGGGGGAGGTCACGGGCTGGAGCAGCGGCTTCGACGAGGCCTACGCGAAATTCTCGCCCTCGTTGAACGTGATCGTCGAGGGCGTCGCGGTGGCGATCGAGCATGGCGATCGCGCTTTCGATCTGGGCCCTGACACCGCGCCCTACAAGCAACGCATCGCCGATGAGGAGAGGGAGCTCGTCAGCCGGATCCTGATCCCCCGCGGGCGCGGCCACATCCGCAAGCGGCAGAGCCTGGCCCTGCGCTCGGCGCGCGGCGCGCTGCAGCGCCTCAGCGGCCTCTGAGCGCGGCTGGGGCGCGCTTCAGCACTGGCCGTAGCCCAAGCCACCAGAGCCGCTGCGGGGCGGTGCGAACGCCGCGGCGAAAAGCCTCCACCCGCAGGTGGGGTCGGGCATCGTCCGTCCACTGCACCTTGTGCTCCGCCGGGTCGCCAAGGAACGAGTAGCGGACCAGCCCCTGCTCGATCGCAGCGCGAATCGATTTTGCCCGCAGCATGATCCCCGGCGCCAGGCGCTTCTTCGATTCGTCGAATCCCGTCTTGATCAGGTACGCGGAGTCGCCGAAGACGCATCCGTAGGCCGCCGCCAGCGGCTCGCCGTCGAGCTCCAGCACGCTCACTCCCAGCCAGCCTTGCTCCGCAGCCCGGCGCGCGAACTCCCGGTAGAGGCGCTCGAGGTGCGGATTGCCGAGGATCGAGGTTCCCGCCTGTCCCTTCCAGCCGGAATGCTCGAGCCCCAGGAACGTCTCCAGGTCGCGCTCCAACTCCACCCCAGAGGTGCTCATGCGATAGGCGACCGCCCCCTCTCGCTCGAGCGTCCGCTGCCGTCTGCGCACCTCGCGGCGGAAGCTCGACCGCCGTGAGGCAAGCAGCTCCTCGAAGCTGTCCGGCAGGCGGATCTCCGGGCTGAGGGCGTCGGCCCGCTCGGCGAGCGAGTAGCCGTTGGATTCCAGCTCCTCGCGCATCGCCGCTGCCGATCCGGTCTCGGCCGGGAGCATGGCGAGCTCGACCCGTGTGGGGGCGCGCTCGGCGAGGGCCCGCCAGAAGGCACGGCGGGAAGCGTCGTCCTGTGCGACGACATCCCAGTCGCTGGTTTCGACTCCGGTCGCCGCGACGAGACTGCCCCCGCGCCTCCGGAAGAGGCCAGCGGCGACCAGTTCGCCATCGGGTGTGCGCAGGGCGACGATGGCCTCGCTGCCGTCGGCGAACGCCTGGGACCAGGGCTCCAGCCAGGCGGTCGTCAGGAAGGGAGTGTCACCCGACAGCGCGATCCGGTCCCAGGCCTCGCGCAGCGAGGGAAGCTCCTCGAGCCCATGCTCGTCCAACCGGAGGGCGGCTGCCCCTGGAGCGTGCATGGGCGCAGAATCTAGTGGCGGCTAGAGTTCCCCGCTGTTTCGATGTCCGATCCAATCCGAGATGACGAGGAGCGAATGACCGAGACCGATCAGGCTGTCCGCGAGGCGACGGGCGCCCACCCCTACGGCCGCTACCTGGAGGAGTTCGAGGAGGGGGCCGTTTACAAGCACTGGCCGGCGAAGACGGTGACCGAGGCCGACGACCACCTCTTCTGCCTGCTGACGATGAATCACCACCCTCTGCACATCAATGATGTGTACGCGAAGCAGTCGCAGCAGGGCCGCAACGTCGTCGTCGGCCCGCTCGTGTATTCGCTGGCCCTCGGCATGTCGGTCTCCGACGTCTCCGGCAAGGCGATCGCCAACCTCGCGACCGAAGAGCTCAGCCACCCCAATCCGGTGTTCCACGGCGACACCCTCTTCTGCGAGACCGAGGTCCTCGAGGTGAAGCCCTCGAAATCGAAGCCCGATCGGGGCGTGGTCAAGGTCCATACCCGCGTCAACAACCAGGACGGCGTCCTGGTTGCCGAGTTCAAGCGCCTGGTGCTGGTGCCGCGACGCGAGCCCGGCACGGCCTGAGCGAATCCTCAGCGGCCGGGGCGTGTTATTGCGCCCTGGTGCGCTGCTACTTTTTGACCATGCCGAGGGTCAACAGCCGCAAGGCGATCTGGGGGGTCGCCTGTGTGGCGCTGCTCTGCTCGGTTGGGCTGGGAGCGCAGCCGGCCCTCGCCAATCACAAACTCCCTCACTTCACCGGATCCTTCTACAGCCAGCAGGCCAGCAAAGGCTTGGACAAGCCGATCGGAATGGCGATCGCTCCGGATGGCCGCATGTTCTTCGCCGACGACGCCGGCGTGGTCAAGACAAAGGCGGCGGGGATCGGTGGCAAAGCCACGCCTCTGTTCAACCTTTCCGATCACGTCAACATGCAGCAGGACCGGGGGCTGATCAGCGTTGCCGTCGACAAGAACTACACCTTCAACCGCCATATCTACATCGCCTACACGTTCGAGGACCGGACCCCGGCTGAAATTGCCGGGACTCCTTCGCTGAAAAACCTGCCGAAGACGCAACGGTTGGTGCGGGTCACGGTGCCGATGGTCATCCCGCCGGCTGACGAACCGATCAAACTCGAGCCAGAGGACACCAACGGCGAGTCGGACGACAACGAGACGGTCGTTCTCGGCGGCTACAGCAGCGACTCCGACGAGCCGGGCGTGCCCTTCTCGGAAACCCAGGCCTGCCCGCAGCCGGCCAACCTGGTCAGCGGCGATTGGGGCACGGCGAACGCGACCGACTGCATCCCCTCGGACTCCGTCGAGCACACGATCGACAGCGTTCGCGTCGATCCTTCGGACGGGACTCTGTGGGTTTCCGTTGGCGATGGTGCGACTGGCGGGTCCACGGTCGATCCACGCGCCTGGCGCTCGCAGCGCGAGGAGAGCTACTCGGGCAAGCTCCTGCATGTCGACAGCAGCGGGAACGGCCTTTCGGGACACCCGTTCTGCCCGTCGGAGAGCGACCTGACCAAGACCTGTACGAAGGTCCACGCCAAGGGCTTCCGCAATCCCTACCGGTTCTTCCTCCGTCCCGAGCCGGACGGCCGCCCTGTTGTCTCGGACGCCGGCTGGTCGAGTCGCGAGGAGCTCGACCTGGTCCAGGCTGGCAAGAACTATGGCTGGCCGTGTCGCGAGGGCGACATCCCAACCCCGACCTGGAGCGGGCGCCCCGAGTGCACCGCGCTGCCTCCCGCCACCTTTACAGAGCCCCTGTACAGCTACGACCAGATCGAAAACGGCGCTGTGATCGGTGGCATTACCTATGAGGGAAACGGAAGCTCGTCTGACTATCCCGGCGAGTACAAGGGGGCGATTTTCTTCGGCGACTACGGCAGCGAGGAGGTCTGGTACCTGCGGCTCGACAACGCGGGCACCGGCGTCGCGCCCGGCTATCCGAAGCTGTTCGCGGACGACATCACGGCCGTTGACTGGGCGACGGCGCCGAACGGCGATCTCATGTACGTCGACATTGGCTTCGGCACCAGTGACCAGGCGCAGGCGACTCAGATCTCCTTCGACCCGAGCAACGCCCCGCCGCAGGCGGTGGCGAGCGCAGACAAGACCTTCGGCCCGACTCCGCTGGAGGTGCAGTTCGACGGTTCGGGTTCGAGCGATCCCAATGGCGACAAACTCACCTACTCCTGGGACCTCGATGGCGATGGCGAGACCGACAGCTCCGAAGTCGAACCAAGCGAAACATACGAGGACAGCGAGAACGTCACCGTCACGCTCGAGGTCGATGACGGAAAAGGGCACCAGAACTCGGCTGCGATCGAGCTCTTTCCCGGCGACGAGCCACCCGACCCCTCCTTCACGGCCGGCCCGACGACCTACACCAACGGCACCGATCTGCTCTTCGAAGGCGCAGCCACCGACCCTGACGAGGCTCTAGGGCCCAGTGACCTTTCCTGGGACGTGCGCCTCGATCATGCCGGGACCCATATTCACGCCCTGGAGGACGTGAAAGGCGATGACTCGGTCCAGGTCACGACGGACACCGTCCACGACGCTCCCTCCACCTACATCGTCAGGCTGACTGCCACCGACAGTCGCGGGCTGAGCGTGTCGGAGACCCGGATCCTCCATCCGGAGACCAGCCTGGTCCGCATCGAGAGCACGCCCAGCGGCGCACCGATCACCTATGGGGGGGAAGACAAGGTGACCCCCTATGAGAAGCAGTCGACGATCGGACTGATCTCGACCACATCGGCGGCTTCCGAGTTCCTCCAGGGAGGGTCCCTATTCAGCTTCGACGGCTGGCTCGACGGCGCCCCCCAGATCAGGGATCTACTCGTCACCGAGCAGGACGTGACCCTCACCGCGCGCTACCGGGGCGCCCCTCCGCCTCCGCCTCCCGATGACAAAGACAAAGCCAAAGAGCGCGACCGCACCGCGCCACGGCTCTCCTTCAAGGTGAAAGGCGGGCTGGTCAACGGCCGCAGGGCAATGCTCAAGGGGGTCGCGCAGGACCCGAGCGGGATTCGCCGGGTCGAGGTCGGGCTGCGCCTGGCCCAGCTCCAGGGCGGCAGGTGCTGGTGGTGGTCCCGGTCCGATGGAGACCTGGCGAAACAGGCCACCTCCTGCGGTAGGCCGGCCTTCATGCAAGCCCAGCTGAAGGGCTCCGGCGCCCGGGTTCCCTGGGTGCTGCCGCTGAAGGGAAGACTTCCGGCTGGTCGCTACCGGCTCGTCTTCCGCACCACCGATCGCGCCGGGAACGTCAGTCGTGCCCCAGGCGGCTCTCAGGGGATTGCTCTCCGCGTCGCGGACGCATCCTGAGGCTGGGGCCACGGGCCGTCTTCACCAGCGCGCGAACAGCTGCGGCAGTGCCAGGGTGGCGCCGAGGATCTCGCGCTCCATGCCGCCCGTGATCCGGGGCAGGTCGAGCGGGTCGAAGTCGCTCCCCGCCCGGGCGAAGCCCCCGTCGTAGCCGAACGCGCGCCTTACCCCCGCTCGTTCGAGCGCCGTCCGCGCCTCGGCTCCGAAGCTGTCCGGCAGCCCCACCGGGTAGCTGAACATGCGCATCGGGGCCCCGAGCTCGGACTCGATTCGGCGGCCGCACTCGGCGATCTGGCGCTCCTGCTCCGAGGCGGGCAGGCGAGCCAGGACGGGATGGTCGACCGTGTGCCCCCCTATCTCCATGCCCGCGTCGCGCAGCTCGCGCACCATGTCCCAACTGAGCCAGTCCTCGCGCACCTCGTCTGGATCGCAGCGGCCGCTGCCGCTTTCCTTCGCCACCCACTCGAGGAACGGCTCGGTGCGATCGCCCGGCAGCGCCTTGTAGGCATCGAGCAGCAGGTCGGACGCAGAGTCCCGCCTACCGCTCTCGAAGCGCAGCGGCGTCGCGAGCCACTCGCTCGCCGGCAGTCCAGGGCGCGAGCTGCGCCGCACCATCCAGGGGATCTCATACCACCACGGCGCCCGCGGCCTGTCGATGAACCCGGTGGCGATGAAGAAAGCGGCCGAGAGGCGGTGGGCGCGCAGCACGGAGAGCACGTCGGTCGCCCACTCGCGATAGCCGTCGTCGAAGGTAAGCAGCACATGGCGGCCACCCGGAATCCCCTCTCCTGCGAGCAGGTCGCTGGGAGCGATTACTTCGGCATTGCGAGTCAGGAACCCCAGCCGTTGGTCCAGCTCCTCGACGGTCGCATCCCAGAGCGTTCGCTCCCAGGTGGACTCGCCGCGCGAGCCGATGCGGTGGAAGCAGAGCGTCAGCAATCCGCTCCAGGTCGGCAGGCGGCGCAATGCGACGCCGCCGCCGCTGCGCGACAGCACTCGGGCCGCTCGCTCGATCTTCGTCGCCATTGAGCTCCGGCTCAGACCCCGGTCTCGATCTCTTCCGGCGGCGGAGGGACCTGCTGCGTGCCGCGCAGCAGGCCCCAGAGCTCTTGGACCGCGCCGAAGGCGAAGAGGCGCGCCGCGAGGAGGCCTCCTGCGGCCCCGGCGGCCGAGATCCCGATCAGCAGGACGAGGTCCGAACCGTCGATCGCGAGGCGACAGGCGCCGGCGCCGACGATGACGCCGGCAGCCACTGCCAGCGCCGGCTGAGCGGCGCTCAAGAGCGTGCGAACGTCGATTCTCAGGGCTCGCAGCACGAGTCCGATCTGGATCAACCCAAATAGCACGGCGAAGCCAGTGCGTCCCCAGGCGACGGCGGTGATCCCGCTGGGGGCGATGACGACGATTGCCGCGATCATGACCGGAATCTCGATCGAGTCGAGCGCGACCAGGACCCGTTGGCGACCGAGGGCCTTGAACACGTCGCCAAGCGGGAATACCACGGCGCCGACGCCTGCCTTGACCGCGATCGCAGCGGTGACGCCGCCGGCCGCCTCCCAATCGGAGGAGAACAGCACAACGATCAGCGGAGTGGAGACCATCGCCACGCCCGCTGCGACGGGCAGCGCGTAGAGAGCCTGGAAGCGGAGCAGTCGCATGGTCGCGCGGGCGAGGTCGCCGCGATCGGACGCTCGCTTGCGGGAAAGGGCGGGAAAGGCCACCTGCGAGGTGTTCCAGGCGACGGTTTCGATCAGCAGTTCCGGCACCCGGAAAGCGATCGAGTAGAGGCCCAGGGCACGCTCGCCGAGCACGCGGCCGACGATCGCGGTGTCTGCGCGCGATCCGACCACCGCGAGCACCTCGAGCAGGGCGGCGGCGCTGCCGTAGCCGGCCATCTCGCGGATGACCTGCATATCGAGCTCGAAGGTTGGCCGGAAGGGGGAGACGATCCATTGCGCGAGCGTCCACGCGGCGGCGCCGACCAGCATGCCGACCACCAGCGAGGCGGCGCCTAGCCCCGATAGCGCCAACCCGACCGATATGGCGGCGCGCACGCTGGCCCGCACCATCTGCGGGATCGTGCGTCGCTTGAAGTCCATGCTCCGGAGCAGCAGCGCATCGTGGATGTTGCCGAGCCCGACGAAGAGCAGCGAGAGCGCGCCCAGGCGGAACAGGTCGGCTTTGTCGCCGACCCCGAAGAAGTCGGCAACCAAAGGTGCGCAGAGCACGCCCACCCCTGTTAGGCACACGGCAATGATCAGATTGAGCGTGAACGCCGATTGGACCCGGCCGGTGACGCCCTTCTCCTGCTCGTAGACGACGGTGGCCTTCATCCCGAGGTCGCTGCCGAGTTCGATGAAGCTGAGGAAGACGACGATCGCCGCTACCAGGCCGAACTCCGACGGCGCCAGGAGGCGTGCCAGGATCAGTACGGAGACGAAGTTGACTGCCCGGTTGCCGAGCAGGCTCAGCGCCGACCAGAGCAGGCCGTGACGGGTCGAGCGACCCCAGTCGGAATCGCTCACGAGAGATGTATGCCGTAGCTCATCGCTTAAGTCTCGGTTTCGCCAAGCCGAAACTGAACCCTACGGTGATGACGACGAGGCCTTGGCGAGCTATCTTGGGACGACGGATGCCCGACGGTGCAAGAGTGGAAGCTGACGCGGCGGCCGCGGCCCGCGCGGCTGCGGGGGCGGTGCATCCTCAAGCCAGTTCCGCCTACTGGTTCTCCAAGCGCCTGTTCGACATCCTCGCCTCTGGCTTGGCGCTTCTCGTATTCGGCCTGCCCATGCTCGTGATCGCCTTGCTGATCAAGCTGAGCGACCCCTCCGCGCCGATCTTCTTCCGTCAGCCGCGCACGGGCCTGGGAGGGAGACGGTTCGATCTGTTGAAGTACCGCACGATGGTGGCCAATGCAGAGGAGTTGAAGGAGCAGCTGCGCGACCGCAGCGAAGTGGCGTGGCCGGATTTCCGGCTCAAAGACGATCCCAGGGTGACTCCGCTCGGTCGCTTCCTGCGCAGGTCGAGCCTCGACGAGCTTCCTCAGTTCGTCAACGTCCTCAAGGGAGACATGACGCTCGTCGGCCCCCGTCCCACCAGTTTTGAGGCGGGGACGTACGACATCTGGCAGACCGGCAGGCTCGACTTTCGTCCTGGCCTGACCGGGCCCTGGCAAGTCTGGGGTCGCAGCTCGATGAACTTCGAGGAACGCTGCCGGCTCGAGATCAGCTTCTTCCGCAGCCCCTCCTTCTGGCGCGACCTCCGCCTCCTGTTCGCGACCGTGCGCGTCGTCTTCAACCGTACGGGGGTCGCGTGAACGCCTCGGCGATAAGGCTCGCGGCTCTGGCCGCCGCCGTGATCGTGCTCGTGGCCGGGGTCAGCTACGCGATCGTGCGCGACCGCGACTACGAGAGTGTCGCCACCGTCGTCCTCTCGCCCGACTCGACCGAACCGGA
>Ga0209461_10000399_pt1 | contig 14023 bp, 11 predicted proteins | sample AgamicAsMarz_FD_187162 | JGI IMG/M metagenome (GOLD analysis project Ga0209461, IMG submission 187162) | Agave microbial communities from Guanajuato, Mexico - As.Ma.rz (SPAdes) (version 2) | ecosystem: Host-associated > Plants > Phyllosphere > Phylloplane/Leaf | place: Guanajuato, Mexico... | reverse complement strand
AGCCAGCGCTTTGGCCGTGTCTTCGCCCAGGCGAGCAAAGTCTGCAGACAGAATTGACGGAGCGAGCAAAAACTTTTTCATCCATTTCTCCCAATTTAGCGCGCCTGGCGACAGGCACGTAGTGCTGTTGAGGATCAGTCGCTGCTAAACAGCGCCAGCAGCTCGTTGACCTGCAAACGCCCGCTGCCGCTGCGGCTGATCGAGCGACGAGCTTTAATCTGATGCAGCTGCGCGGCCTGATACCACTCGCGGGTCAGCGGCGTATCGTGATTGGAGATCAGTACCGGAATACGGCTTTCACGCGCCAGCTTCTCCGCCAGCTCCGCCAGGTGCTGCTGCTGCGCCAGGCTAAAGCTGTTGGTGTGGTAAGCGGTGAAATTTGCCGTGGCCGACAGCGGCGCATAGGGCGGATCGCAGTAGACCACCGATCCCGGCTCCGCCCGACCCAGCGTATCAGCGTATGATTCGCAGATAAAGGTGGCGTTTTGCGACCGCTCGGAGAACCAGTACAGCTCATCCTGAGGAAAATAGGGTTTGCGGTAGCGGCCAAAAGGTACGTTAAACTCGCCGCTTAAATTGTAGCGGCACAGTCCATTGTAGCAGTGGCGGTTAAGGTACAAAAACAGCACGCTGCGGCGCCAGGCATCAGTAGATCGATTAAACTCCAGCCGGCGAGCGTAGTAGAACTCAGCGTCGTTGCTTTCGGTCGTGAACAGCTGGCTGGCATCCGCCACAAACTCGTCCGCGCGATCTCTTACCACGTTGTACAGGTTGATCAAATCTTTGTTGATATCCGCCAGCACGTAGCGCGAGAAATGCGTATTGAGGAATACGGACCCTGCGCCAACGAAGGGTTCAATCAGGCAATCCCCTTCCGGCAGGTGACGCTGGATATCGTTAAGCAGCGGGAACTTGCCGCCCGCCCATTTTAAAAAAGCGCGATTTTTTTTCATGCCGTCGTTTTATTACACTTACTCTTCTGGCTGCGGTTACACCGACAGCATATCTGCGCTTTAAATTACCAGCCCGCATAACGCGGGCTGGCAGAGAACATCGTCAGGCTCAATAGCCGTTAATTTGCTGACTCTTTTTTCACCTGGCTGACAGGTTTCACCCAGGGGTTTTTCGCCTGCACCTCTGACGGCAGCGAAGCTACCGCGCGTTTTGCATCTGCCGGCGTGGCGTAAGCGCCGCTTACCAGTACGTACCAGGGCTGGCCGTTGCGCGTGGTTTTATACACGTGATAGCCGCTCAGGTTCTGCTTTTTCGCCCAGGCGTTAAGCGTATCGGGACGCGAAGCGCTGCTCAGCTGCAACGTATAGTTGCCGCCGGTTACCGCAGCAGGCGCGGCTACCGGCGCGCTGTGGCTCTCTTTCGCGACCGGTTTCGCCGCCGCAGGTTTGTGCGTGGCGGGTCTGGTGTGCTGCTGAGGCGCGGCAGGCTGACGCGTAGCCGAACGTGCAGGCGCAGGCTGAGACGTCTGCGGCGCGGTGACCGGTTTGCCAGCCGTGCCGCCGCCCGCAACGGTCGCCGGTGCCAGCGGCAGCGAGCTGCCCTGCATATCCGTGCTGGCCGCATCCACCTGATTCTGCTGGTTAGAGAGCGCGCTATTGAGATCGCCCGGCAGCTCGACGCGCTGTTGGCCCGCCGGGGTCTGCACGGGCTGCGCTTCGGTCGGCGTGGAGGCGACCGGCAGGGCACTCAGTTCCTGAGGTGCATTACCGGATGCGGCTGAGCCCTCGGCAGGCTGCCCGCCCGCGCCAGAGGCGCTTGCATCAGCGCCAGGCTGCTGCGCGCCGCTCTGTCCGCTCATGGAAGAAGAGCCGGTCAGATCGATATTTTTATCGCTGCCGCCGGAGGTGGCCGGCGTCTGGGCGGCTTTTTTATCGCCGCTGTCCGACGAGTTCAGCGTTGAACCGATGCCAAGCACGATCAGCAGCAGCACCAGCACGCCTACCCCCATCATCAGATGCTGGCGTGATACCGGCACCTTAGGGGCAGAGGACGTTTTTCGCGCTCGCTGTGGACGGCGATCGCTGGTATCAGGCTTTAACTCATCTTCCGGTTTAAAATCGTCCATTTCACCTCCTCCGGTAAAGCAGCCGCGCCGCTTTACGTGTACGCCAGTAGTTAACTAACGGCTCAGGCCGGTTTCTGACAGTCGTTAATCGCTGCCAGCACCGTATCATGCGCAACGCCGCCGCGCACGCAGGCCTGTCCTAAAGCCAGCGGCAGCACCAGACGCAGCTCGCCCGCCAGCACTTTTTTATCACGCAGCATATGCGGCAGATAATCCGTCGCCGCCATGCTCTCCGGGCCGTGCACCGGCAGTCCGGCACGCTGCAGCAGGCTGATGATCCTGTCGGTATCGCCAGCGGAAAACTCGCCCAGCCGCTCTGCGGTACGCGCGGCCATCACCATGCCGGCCGCCACGGCCTCGCCATGCAGCCAGTTACCGTAGCCCATATGCGCTTCGATGGCGTGTCCGTAAGTGTGGCCCAGATTCAGCAACGCGCGCTGCCCCATTTCGCGCTCGTCGGCGGCGACGACCTCGGCTTTCAGCTCGCAGCAGCGGCGAATACAGTAGGCCATCGCCTTGCCGTCCAGCGCCAGCAGCGCATCCAGGTTAGCTTCCAGCCAGCAGAAGAACTCACCGTCGAGGATGATGCCGTATTTGATCACTTCCGCAAGACCTGACGCCAGCTCGCGAGCGGGCAGGCTGCTCAGGCAGTTGATATCGATCACTACCGAAGCCGGCTGATAGAACGCGCCGATCATGTTCTTGCCAAGGGGATGATTAACGGCCGTTTTGCCGCCAACGGAGGAGTCCACCTGCGACAGCAGCGTGGTAGGAACCTGAATAAACCGCACGCCGCGCTGGTAGCTGGCCGCCGCGAAACCGGTCAGATCGCCAATCACGCCGCCGCCCAGGGCAATCAGCGTGGTATCGCGACCGTGCGGTTTTTCCAGCAGCGCGGTAAAGACCCGATCCATCACCGCCAGCGTTTTGTGCTGCTCGCCATCGGGCAGGATCACCTGGTCCACTTCTATACCAGCGCTTTCCAGCCGCTGACGAACAGGTTGAAGATAAAGCGGTGCCAGCGTGTCGTTAGTGACCAGCATTGCCCGCTCGCCCGCCTTAAGCGGCCAAAAAGAAGCCGGATCGTTAAACAGTCCGGCAGCGATGGTAATGGGGTAACTGCGTTCCCCCAGAGTGACGGTAATCTTCTCCATGAAGCACTCCTTTTCGGCCCGCAGGCGGAGCAGAGCCGCTAGCTCTTTTCCAGCATGTTAATGATTTGATTTGCGACGACTTTAGCACTTTGGTCATCGGTACGAATGGTGACGTCAGCAATCTCTTCATACAGCGGATTACGTTCGTCCGCCAACGCTTCCAGCACTTCGCGCGGTGGAGAATCCACCTGCAGCAAAGGACGCTTTTTATCGCGCTGCGTACGAGCCAGCTGTTTTTCGATCGTGGTCTCCAGATAGACCACCACGCCGCGAGCGGAAAGACGGTTGCGTGTTTCGCGAGACTTAACGGAACCGCCGCCGGTCGCCAGGACAATGCCCTGCTTCTCGGTGAGTTCGTTAATGATCTTTTCTTCGCGATCGCGGAAGCCTTCTTCGCCTTCGACGTCGAACACCCAGCCCACATCCGCTCCGGTACGTCGCTCAATTTCTTGATCGGAATCGAAAAATTCCATATTGAGTTGCTGAGCTAACTGACGCCCAATAGTGCTTTTGCCGGCACCCATAGGCCCAACCAGAAAGATATTGCGTTTCTCTGCCATTTTTTCGGTATTACTAAGACAATTCGTTAATGATACCCCGTCCTACAGCGGACAGGACATGAACTGAAACCTCATGAGCGATAGTGCGAGAGTCAGAGGAAAATTATCTCAACACTGAAGGTGTTTTGGCAACCGATTAAATTGACCTTGCCCATTGCGCCCACAGCTGGCGCGTTCAGTCCGCTTCATTTATCACGCCGATGTCACAGCATCGGTTACGCCGGTTGCGCACGATAAAAAACGGGTAAATGCTTTTTCTTAAAGCCAAACCGAGGCCTGTAATTCAAAAATCGCTAAACCTTGTAAGCTAATTCCGCCCTTGCGTCAAACGCATATGGCTGCAATCCGCTAAAAAAGCACTCGCTCGCTCAGTTTGTTACAAAAAAGCTTTACTCGTCACGAATCAGTCTTGGGGTAATGAAGATCACCAGCTCACGTTTTTTTTGGCCGGTAGTCGCATGGCGAAAAAGCGCGCCCAACAGCGGTACAGAGCCAAGAAACGGCACCCGGCTCTGCCCTTTTGCGCGCTGCTGCTGGAAGATGCCGCCCAGCGCCAGCGTTTCACCATCTTTCAGCGTGACCTGGGTCTGGATCTCCTGTTTATCGATGGCGATATATTCGCCCTCGCCGCTGCGTACCGTACTGCCGGGCAGGTTCTGGCTGATATGCAGCTTTAGCATGATGCGGCCGTTCGGCTGCACGTAAGGCGTTACGTCCATGCCTAAGACCGCCTCCCTGAACTCCACGCTGGTTTTACCGTTGCTGCCGCTGGAGACCTCATAGGGAATTTCCGTGCCCTGCTTAATGCTGGCGGGCTGCTGATGCGAGGTGAACAGTCGGGGACTGGCGATAATCTCCAGTTTGTTTTCCTGCTCCAGCGCGTTCAGCTCCAGATCCAGCATCCTGCCGTTCAGGCGCGCCAGGGTAAAGCCTAAGGCCAGCGCGGGATTAGCCACCGGCAGATCAACGCGCAGCTGGCTGACCCGCAGCGCGCGGGCGATCTGCTCTTCGCCGCCCAGGCCCCAGCGCACGCCCAGCTCGCGCAGGCTCTCTTCGCTGAGGGTAACGATATGCGCGGCGAGTTCGACCTGCTCCAGCGGCGTATCCAACGCCGTGACCCAGCGCTGGATCTCGTTCAGCGCGGCTCGGGTGTCGCGCAGGATCAGGCTGTTGGTGCGTTTATCTACCGTCACACTGCCGCGCGAACTCAGCAGCTTCGCCTGCGCGCTCTGCAGGCTGCCGTAGACTTTTTCCGCCTCTGCATAGCGCAGCGGCAACGCCAGCGTATCAAGCGGCAGCGCCTTTTCCGCCTCTTCCCGCTCAAGCGTTTGCCGTCGCTGCTGCTCTTCCTGCCAGCCCTGCGGGAAAACCAGCAGCACGTTGCCTTCTTTATTCACCTTCAGCTTCGCCAGGCGGGAAACCAGCGTCAGCGCCTGCTGCCAGCTGACCTCTTTTAAACGGACGGAAAGCCGTCCCTCGACGCCGGGCGCAACCAGCAAATTCAGCTGCTGATAGTCCGCCAGCGCCTGAAGAATTTGCCCGACAGGCGCGTCATCGAACGCCAGAGAAAGCGGCGCCGGGCTGCCCCGCAATGGCGTTGCCAGCCATAGCGGCAGCAGGAGAAGAACTTTCCACAGGCGAATGCGTTTCATAAAGGCTTCCTTGCAAGTTAATCCTTAAAGGCGCGCTGCACGGCGTGGCGGCCGCCAGCGTAATGCCCAGCGCGGTGACGTCCCGCAGCTGCCAGTAAGCGTTCGGCCAGCTCTGCGTAGCCCATAATTTACCGCTGCCGCTACGGGTCACCAGCCAGGCGCGGTAGTTCGCTGGCCGACCGATGATGCCGCGCAGCTGCGGCGGCGGCATGGGTAACAGGGAGTCACAAAGCATGTTTTCCGGCGGCGAAAAGGGATCGCGGGCCGCCAGCGCGCTACACCCCAGCAGCAGCGCAGCCACCAGTATTACCGGGCGTTTTAACCAATCTTTTAAAAAGGCACTAGCGTTCATATTGCACCACCAGATTTAACCGCAGCTGTTCATCCACCCGCTTCAGGCTGAACTGCGCCAGCCTGACGGCGGGTTGCCGCTCGCTCAGATAGCGAAACGCGGACTGCAGCTGCGGCCAGCTAAGCAGCAGGGTTAATTCGCCGCCCTGAGGCGTTGGCTGCCAGCCCTGTAAACGGTTGCCCGCCGCCTCGCTCAGCTGTAGCCACGAGAAAGGCCGCGCCGCCCCAGGCCGTAACGCCAGTTGCAGGCCAGCGATATCCGCTTCGGCTTCGTGCAGCGAGCTTCGCTGTTGCAAATTGTGCAGCAGCAGCCGATAGCGCTTGTGCTCCTGTTGCCGCTGCTGCGCCACCTGTAAAGCCTGCTGCTGAAGAGGCCGCAGCCAGACCTGGCGTACCATCAGCGCGCCCGTGATAAAGCAGAGCACCAGCAACAGCAGCCTTAGCCAGAACGGCAAAGCGAGCCAGCGATGCAGCAGAACGCTACTCATGTTCCTGTTCCGGCAGCGTGGCCTCCAGGCTGAAGCGGATAATGCCCTTTCCGTCGCGGCTGAGCCTGCCGGTGTTGACCTGTTGAAACAGGTGAAACCGCTCTAACTGCTGACGAAACGCCTCAACTTCAGCCAGCCGCAGGCAAAATCCGGTGACGGTCAGACTCTGCGCGGTTTTGCTGATTTCGCTCAGCCAGAGCGCCGCTGGCAGGGTTGCGGCCAGGTCACGCGTAAATGCCTGCCACTCGCGCAGGCGCGCCTGCCTGCCTTCACTGATGGCCAGCGCGCGTCGAAGCGTATCGCGCCGGGCTTCCAGACGAGCCAGGCGAGCGCTGAGCCTGTCGAGCTGGTCGTTGGTTTCTTTCAGCCAGCGCAGGCCGGTCTGCTGCCGCTTGCCGAGCGTCTGCTGCTCCAGCAAGGGCATCGTCAGCGCGAGCAACAGAACCAGTAGCGCCATAAGCAACAGGCCGTCGCGGCGCAGCTGTTGACGCTGCCGCTGCCGACGCCAGGGAAGAAAATTTACCCAGACCATCAGGCGTCCTCCGGCCGCAGCGCCAGCCCGGCGGCCAGCGCAAAAGCGCCGCTGTACGCGGGCAACGGCAGCGACTTAAAAGCGAAAGCCGCCAGCGGCTCCAGCCACAGCGCATCGGCAGGCAGCGCTTCCGGCAAGGCCGAGCTATAGTAAAGCGTGGCCGCATCGGCGAGGTATTTTTCGCGCAGCGCCGCCAGGTTGGCCGCTTCATCAGCGGGACACCACCCCCATGGCGGCTGTAGCCGCGCGCCAAACCAGAGCCAGTGGTCGGGTAAACGGTGCACCAGCACGGCATCCGGGCTGAGCCGCAGGCTTTGCGCCAGCGCAAACAGCGCGGCCGGGGCCAGCTCCAGCACCCGAGGGTTGAGTCCCGCCGTCTTCAGCATCGATAGCCAGTCATGAACCGCGTCCCGACGGGCGGCGGTCAGCCACAGCTGCCCGCTGTCGGCAGCTGCCTGGCGGTAGTCAAGCGCAAGTTTTTCAGGCTCTATCGGAAAAAATCGCTTCGCCGCGGCCGCGATATAGCTGCTACGCTCTGGTTCACGCAGTGAGGTTTGCGGCAGCGCCAGCGCGTGCTGCAACGCCAGCCGGGCGGGAAAGCCGACGCGCAGCGAGATCTGCCGCGGCAGCCGTTTTCGCCACTGTCGCAGCAGGGGAATAAGCGGGTCGGGCCGTTGCACCAGCCCGTTGGTTAACGTATCGTGCGGCAGCGCATGTTGCCACCAGTGGCGCAGTTGCCAGCCGTTACGACGGTATTGAATACCCAGGGCGCAAAGCTGTCCGTTCTGAATATCCAGGCCGACTTGCCATGTCTGAAATGCCATTTCGCGCGGTCTCCCTGCTCAGTAGAAAAATGATGTATCCAGGCCTCTGGCTTGCCTTTATACTACCGCGCGATTGTTTATAAACTGTCCAGGCGACTTAAGATGGAAAATATCAGGTGAAGTTCGTAAAGTATTTTTTGATCCTTGCAGTGTGTTGCATTTTGTTGGGAGCCGGCTCGATTTATGGTCTGTATCAGTACATACAGCCGCAGCTGCCCGACGTCGCCACGCTGAAAGATGTCCGGCTGCAAACGCCCATGCAGGTCTACAGCGCGGATAACGAGCTGATTGCTCAATACGGCGAAAAGCGCCGCATCCCGTTAAAGCTTGGGCAGATCCCGCCCGTCATGGTCAAGGCCTTTATCGCTACCGAAGACAGCCGCTTTTATGAGCATCACGGTATCGATCCTATCGGCATTTTCCGCGCGGTAAGCATTGCGCTGGTTTCCGGCCACGCTTCCCAGGGCGCCAGTACCATCACGCAGCAGCTGGCCCGTAACTTTTTCCTCAGCCCCGAGCGTACGCTGATGCGTAAAATCAAGGAGGCTTTTCTCGCCATTCGCATTGAGCAAATGATGAGCAAAGACGAAATCCTTGAGCTTTACCTGAACAAAATCTATCTGGGCTACCGCGCCTATGGCGTGGGCGCCGCTGCACAGGTCTATTTCGGCAAAAATGTCGATCAACTCTCGCTGGGCGAGATGGCGATGATCGCCGGTCTGCCTAAAGCGCCATCGACCTTTAACCCGCTCTATTCCCCTACTCGCGCGCTGTCTCGTCGCAACGTCGTGCTCAGCCGCATGCTGGATCAGAATTACATTACGCAGGCGCAGTATGACGAAGCGCGCCTTTCGCCGCTGGAAGCGCACTATCACGCGCCGGAAATCGCCTTCTCCGCCCCTTATCTGACCGAGATGGTGCGTCAGGAGATGGTGAAACGCTACGGCGACAACGCGTATAACGACGGCTTTAAAGTCACCACGACCATTACCCGTAAATTACAGCTGGGCGCGCAGAAAGCGTTGCAGGACAACGTGCTGAATTACGATATGCGTCATGGCTACCGCGGCCCGGCCAACGTGCTGTGGAAAGTCGGCCAGACCGCCTGGGGCCGTACGGAGATCCTGAAAACGCTGAAGGCGCTGCCGGTTTACGGCCCGCTCTTCCCGGCGGTGGTAACCGAAGCCAACCGCGAAGAAGCCACGGTACTGATGCGCGACGGCAGCAGCGTGACGCTGAACCTGGCTGGCGTACGCTGGGCGCGGCCTTATAAATCCGATACCGTCCAGGGCCGCACGCCGACTTCCGTGACCGAAGTGGTGCAGCCGGGCCAGCAGATTTGGGTTCGCCAGATGGATACCGGCTGGTGGCTGGCGCAGGTGCCGGACGTTAACTCGTCGCTGGTTTCGCTGGATCCGCACAACGGCGCCGTTCGCGCACTGGTAGGCGGTTTCGACTTTAACCTGAGCAAATTTAACCGCGCGACCCAGGCGCTGCGCCAGGTAGGCTCGAACATCAAGCCGTTCCTGTATACCGCCGCGATGGATCGCGGGCTGACGCTGGCCTCTATCCTGAACGACGTGCCGATCTCCCGCTGGGATGCCGGCTCGGGCGCCGACTGGCGGCCAAAAAACTCACCGGCGACCTACGACGGCCCGATCCGCCTGCGTCAGGGGCTGGGTCAGTCCAAGAACGTGGTCATGGTGCGCGCTATGCGTGCGATGGGCGTTGATTACGCCGCGCAGTATCTGCAACGCTTTGGCTTCCCGGCGCAGAATATCGTGCACACCGAATCGCTGGCGCTTGGCTCCGCTTCGTTTACGCCATTGCAGATGGTGCGCGGCTATTCGGTGATGGCCAACGGCGGCTTCCTGGTCGATCCTTTCTTTATCAGCAAGATCGAGGATGAACAGGGCAATACGCTGTTTGAAGCCAGGCCGAAAGTAGCCTGCCCGGAATGCAATCTGCCGGTGATTTACGGCGAGACGCAGAAAGCGGTAGCGCTGAATGAAGACAGCGTGGAAAACCCGACGGTATCGCAGCAGGGCGGCAACGCAGTCGTTCCGCAGCCGCAGCTGGAGCAGGTTTCCCAGCCGCCACAGCAGGATGAACAGTACGCGCCGCACGTGATCAACACGCCGCTCTCTTTCCTGATCAAAAGCGCGATGAACTCCAATATCTTTGGCGAACCGGGCTGGATGGGCACCGGCTGGCGCGCAGGACGCGATCTGAAGCGCAACGATATCGGCGGTAAAACGGGCACCACCAACAGCTCGAAAGACGCCTGGTTCTCAGGCTATGGTCCGGGCGTGGTGACCTCTGTGTGGATCGGCTTTGACGATCACCGCCGCGATTTGGGCCGAACGACCGCTTCCGGCGCGATTAAAGATCAGATTTCAGGCTATGAAGGCGGCGCGAAGAGCGCTCAGCCAGCGTGGGACGACTACATGAAGGTCGCGCTGGATGGCGTACCGGTGCAGCCGCTGACGCCGCCTGAAGGCGTGGTTACCGTCACCATCGATCGCCGTACCGGCAAGCTGGCCAACGGCGGCGGCAATACCCGTCAGGAGTACTTTATCAACGGCACACAGCCGACCGAGTATTCCGTCCATGATGTCGGCACCACGCTGATGGACAACGGCGAAAGCCACGAGCTGTTCTGATGCCGGGCCATGTCGCCCGTGCCTGATGGCCACAAAAAAGCCCGGTTTTTACCGGGCTTTTCTTTGGAATGCTGTCGCGTTTTTAGTAGCTCAGCCGCCCCTGGCGAATCAACCACTCCCGCACCATAAACAGCGCGCTGACGTTGCGCGCCTCGCAAAAATCAGGCTCCTGCAGCAGCGCCATCAGGTTATCCAACGGCCAGCGAACCTGCGGCAGCGGTTCCGGCTCGTCGCCTTCCAGCCGCTCTTCGTAAAGATCTTCCGCCACGATGATATTCATCTTGCTGGAAAAATAGGACGGCGCCATGGTGAGCTTGCCCAGCCATTCCTGCTGACGTGCGCCAAAACCTACCTCTTCCTTCAGCTCGCGGTTGGCGGCTTCCGCAGGCGTTTCGCCCGGATCGATCAGGCCTTTAGGGAACCCCAGCTCATAATTTTCCAGTCCGACGGCATATTCCCGGATAAGAATAAGATGGTTGTCCACAATGGGGACGATCATCACGGCTTCACGTTCAGTGGGTTTCATTCGCTCATAAACGCGCTCAGCACCGTTGCTGAACACTAAATCCACGGCCTCCACGGTAAACAGACGCGACCGCGCGACGGTTTCAACATTCAGGATTTTAGGTTTTTGCAGTTGTCCGGTCATAGTGGCCCCAGGGAAAAGCCAAAAAAATGAGCGTAATAGCTCGCCAGTCGCGGTAAATTTACCGACAGTTACGCTATTGTGCGGCAGTGAAAGAAGGTTGCCAATCAGCGCATGAATTATTTTACACCGTTATAACAAATCCACCCGTAAGTAATTAAAAAGTTTTAAAAAAGTCAATGCGTGTTTTACAAAATAAGAATATACCGATATTGCTACGGCCTATGGCTTGTTACCATCTCGGTCGGGGCTAATCTACTATTATTCTAATTTTATGATTTTGCGCGTTATTTTATTAAACTTCGCGGATTGCCAGCGCTGCCTGAAGCCGTCACAATATCGATATAACTATGATTCAGGCCGGTAATTTCCAGCACAATGGCAGGAGCAGGATGGCAGGGAGAAAAGCATGAGCACAATAGTCATTATATTGGCTGTAATGCTGGCCTGTTCACTCGGAGCGGGTTGTTTTTTCTGGTACGCTATGCGGCATCGCCCGCCGTTGGCGAAACCGCTGCCATTCATTAGTCCGCCTTTTCGCAAGCTGAGCGACGACGAGCGTAAAGCCGTTGAACGCTACATCGGCTCTTTAGCGAAGCACCGCAGCATTCCGCTTCCCGGCGGCAATACACATGCAAACGATAATCTGGCGCTAACCTCGCAAAGCAGCAACGTCTATCCGGTTACCCGCTCTATTACCCGCTACGGCCTTTCCACCGACGATCCGCACAAATGGCGTTACTATCTGGATGCGGTTGAAGTGCATCTGCCGCCGCTGTGGGAACAGTACATCGCCGAAGAAAATTACGTCGAGCTGATCAAAACGCAAACTATTCCGCTGGTGGTTTCGCTCAACGGGCATTCGCTGGTCAACTACGTTTACGAGCCGCCTGCGCTGGGGACGGTAACGCGGCCTGCGGCGCAAAACGCCTCGATCAGAAAAGAAGAAAGCGAAAACATTGAGCTGCTTAGCGTGCGTAAAGAGACGCCTGAAGAGTATATGCTCAGCCGTCCCGACGGCACGCGCGAGGCGGTAGCTATCAGCCTGGGGCTGCTGCTGCTCTTTTTTAGCCTGATTAGCCCGGCGGTAATGATGCCGTGGCTGGTGGTCACCGCGCTGGTCATTATCCTTATCAGCGCCTGGTCGCTCTGGCGGCGGCCAGGCGAGAAAGACCTGCGGGAAATCCACTGCCTGCGCGGCGCGCCCAAACGCTGGGGTCTGTTCGGCGAATCCAACCAGGGCCAGGTCAGCAATATTTCACTCGGCATTATCGATCTGATCTATCCTCCCCACTGGCAGCCTTACGTGGCGCACGATTTAGGCCAGCCTACCGAAGTGGATATCTATCTTAACCGTCAGGTCGTGCGTCAGGGCCGCTTTCTGTCACTACAGGATGAAGTCCGCAATTTCCCTATTCATCGCTGGCGCAAAAACCTGGTGCTGGCTACGGGTTCGCTGCTGGTGCTGGTGCTGCTGGTTTTTCTGGTGCCGCTAAGTATGCCGCTCAAGCTAAGCATCGCCTGGCTGAAAGGCACCGAAAGCGTCCAGGTGCACAGCGTGGGCGATCTGGAAAACGTTGCCTTGCGCATCGGCGACTCCCTTAAAGTCAGCGGTGAAGGCATGTGTTCAGTCCCGGCGACCTATCAGGGCAACCGCAGCTACGCGTTTATGCCTTTCGACTGTTCGGCCGTCTACTGGAATAACGCCGCTCCCCTGCCCCAGCCGCAGTCGGATATTATCGATAAGGCTACCGCCCTGCTGAACACCACCAGCCTGCAGCTGCATCCACAGAACAGCACCGATCCCAAGCTTAATCCGCAGCTCGCCACGGCTATCCAAAAATCAGGCATGATCCTGCTGGATGACTTTTCCGATATCGTGCTGAAAACGCAGGATCTGTGCAGCCAGGAGCAGGACTGCGTCAGGCTGAAAAACGCGCTGGTCAACCTTGGCAACGCTAAAGACTGGGAAACGCTGGTGCGTCGGGCGGACTCTGGCGCGCTGGCCGGCACCAATGTGCTGCTGCGACCGGTCAGCGCCGAAGCGCTGGAAAACCTGGTCAACACCGCCACCTCTTCGTTTTTCTATCGGGAAACAAGACGCGCGGCGGAAGCGCTTAACAGCCCGCCGCCCGGCGGTTTTCTGATCCTCAGCGATGAAGGCCGCCAGCTGGTCAATCAGCAGGCGCCCGGCATCTCCCTGTTCGACTTCAACGCGCCCGACCAGTGGCCGGAATTACAGCGCCTGGCGGGCATGCTGCTGCACACGCCGTTTTCCGCCAGCGGCATCGTGACCAGCATTACCACCGACGCCAACGGCACGCGGCATATCGCGCTGCACAGCGAGCCGGACGCCACCCGACTGGGCCACTATCTCGGCACCACCCTGCTGCTACTGATCGTTGCCTTAAGCTTTATCTTTAACGGTCTGCTGGCCCTCAGACGTATTCATCTCAATCGCGTGCGCACCACGGCGATTCAGGACTATTACGATAAGTGTTTTAACCCCGCGCTAAGCACGCCGCAGACTATCCGACCGCTGTTCTGAGCCCGTCGGTTTTATGCTATTTTTAAGGTTATCGTCCTCTCTGCGCCATCCCGCATGACGCTCTCCGGCTTAAGCCGGAGAGGCACCTTGATTTCCGACAGGCAACCCATACATAGGGATATTCCCAAACAGGAGCAGCGATGAAAGAGAAATCCGCAGAAGCGGTTCGGCTCGATAAATGGCTGTGGGCCGCTCGCTTCTATAAAACCCGCGCGGTCGCACGTGAGATGATTGAAGGCGGCAAAGTGCACTACAACGGCCAGCGCAGCAAGCCGAGCAAGCTGGTGGAGCTGAACGCCCAGCTAACCTTACGCCAGGGCAATGATGAACGTACGATCATCGTTCTGGCAACGGGTGACCAGCGTCGTCCGGCCGCAGAAGCCCAGCAGATGTATGCCGAAACGGCTGAAAGTATTGAGAAACGGGAAAAGATAGCGCTGGCGCGAAAAATGAACGCGTTGACTATGCCGCATCCTGACCGTCGCCCTGACAAAAAAGAGCGCCGGGACCTGATGAAATTTAAAA
>Ga0209461_10000398_pt1 | contig 14080 bp, 6 predicted proteins | sample AgamicAsMarz_FD_187162 | JGI IMG/M metagenome (GOLD analysis project Ga0209461, IMG submission 187162) | Agave microbial communities from Guanajuato, Mexico - As.Ma.rz (SPAdes) (version 2) | ecosystem: Host-associated > Plants > Phyllosphere > Phylloplane/Leaf | place: Guanajuato, Mexico... | reverse complement strand
GGCTTGTTGGTCCCGTTGTACTCCCGGTCGCCAGGAAGCCAAGACTTGGGAACTGGTTAATCGTCGCCCCGTTGTAAGACAAACTTTGCGAGATGTCCCAGTCATCATCAATACTTCCCATAAATACGGCTGCGTCGTCAGAGATACTGGTAGCGTTAATTGATGCTGTGACCGTGACTTTGCCAAATTCTTGGCCGGAGACACTGACTCGCGCCATCCCATTACTATCTGTTTTGGTGGTGGTTGCAGAAAGGTTATTCAACGTCGTTTCCCACGTCACGTCCGCATCCGTTACGGCATTACCGTTGGCATCCTGCACCGTTACCGTATAGACAATACTTCCGGTACTTGCCGGGACATGATCGGTGCTGTGAGTGATGCTGATGAATTTCGCTGTATTCACATCGCCAATGAAATTCACCGTTTTCGCCTCCGTTGATACTCCCGATGTCAAATGCGCCGTCACAACAGTCGGACCTGATTTTAGCGTAGTGCCCTGTGTCGAAACCTTACCCGCTGTATCAGTTATGCCGTTATCCGGGCTTAGTGTGACCTCACTGCGGCTTGCGCTCCAGACGACGTCTAGTCCACTAAGCAGGTTGCCGTTAGCATCCGCTACTGTCGCTGTCCAGACCCCTGCATCACTGTTGTTAGCAATAATGGTGTACTTATCCGGTTCAACGGCGGTGAATCGCGCAGTTTCGACATTGCCGATAACTTTCAGACTCTGGAGCTTACTGCTGTTATTGGCATTCGCAGTGATATCAACATTACCTGCTTTGAGTGTGGAGAAGACGATAACGGCCATTCCCTGATCGTTCGTTACCGACGAGGCGCCCGGCGTAAAAATAGCGTTCGCCTCGTCGCTGCTGCTCCAGTTAACCGTCACATTTGCCAGGGGATGTTGGTTAGCATCCACCACGAGCGCGCTAAGGGTTACGTGATCCTTTTCAGCCACGACATTATCCGTTTTATCCGCCGTCAACGAGAGCACCTGCGCCGTCGCGTTATCGCCCGTGAAGGTAAGGTCGGAGAGCGTTTTGCTGCTACCGTTACTTTCTGCAGTCACATTGTAAGTGGCGACATCGGTTGAACTCAGCGAGACGTGCGCCAGACCGGACGCATCCGTCTTGCTACTGGTGGCCGAAAACGTCCCGCTGTTCGGGCTTTTCTGCCATTGCACGTCCATGTCAGCAAGGGAATTATCATTGGCATCGGTCACTTTCGCCGTAATGTCGAGCTTGTCCGTGCCATTCGCCAGCGCACTGCTGCGATCGCTGCTCACCTCAACCACTTTCGCGGTAAGTTTGTCCGCGATAAAGCTGGCTTTCTCGGACTGGAGCGGTGTCGTCGCGCTAGTTTGCGCGGTCAGTATCACCTCCGTCGCCTTCAGTGACGTGACGATAACCGATGATTTTCCGTTTGCATCGCTGACGGTCTGGGCGTTGTTTAGCTGCACATTGCCGGGACTGGCAGACCAGCTGACCGTAGAGCCTGGCACCGGGTTGCCCAGGGCATCGGTGACGGTAGCTTCGTAAATAATGTTGTCCGTGCCATTAGCGACAGCCTGTGTTTTAGAAAGCGTAATCGCGCTGACCTGCTGGCTGGCGGTATCGGCCACAAAGGTGATGGTATCCGATTGCTTCGCCGCGCCATTATTCACACTGGCGGAAACGCTCACCGCGCCCACTTTTGCAGATTTCAGTTCGGTAGTGGCAATGCCCTGACTGTTGGTCAGCGAGGTACGCTGGCCGAGGGGGGTACCGTCTGTTTTACTGATCGCCCAGTTAACGGTTACGCCAGCCAGCGGATGCTGATTGTCGTCCAGTACTGTTGCCGTAATGGTGGCGCTGTCCCTGTCGTTGGCAACGACGTTGGTTTTGTTACTGACAACTGAGATGACACGCAGGCTGGCTTCATCAACGGTAAAGCGCAACGTGTCTGTATGCATGCTGCTGGTTTCGCCGTATTTTGCGGTGACGATGGTGTCGATCACCTCGCTGCTGGTGACGGTGATTTGCACCTCGCCCTGGTCGTTGGTTACGCTCTGCGCGGCGGAAAGCACGGCGGCAGATTTATCCGCGCTCCAGCTCACCGTTTCACCCGGAACTGAATGTCCGGCGTTGTCGATCAGATGCGCTGTCAGCGTGATTGTGCTTTGACCGTCGGCAATGGTCTGGTTAGCTGACGCTTCCAGCTTATCCAGATGTGCCGTGCTGTTATCAACGGTGAAACTCAGGTTATTCACGCTCTGGCTATCACCATTGGTGGACGCTGTTACGCTGTAGGTGGCGACCTGCGTGGACGTTAATTTTACCTCAGCCACCCCCTGAGCATTGGTTTTCACCAGGTTGCCAGAGAGTGTGCCACCGGCAGGCGAAACGCTCCAGTTAACCTCCGCGCCTTCCAGCGGATTATTATTGGCATCGACAACGGTCGTGGTGATGGTGATGGCATCGCTGCCGTCTGCCAGCGCGGTCGTGCTATCGCTGACGGTTTTCAACAAATGAGCGGAAGCCGCATCGGCGGTAAAGGTCGCTTTATCAGCGCGTAACGGCGTGGATTCGCTGGTTTGCGCGGTCACGATGGCCGTACCCGCTTTCAGTGAGGTAAGCGTGACATAAGACTTACCCTTATCATCACTGATGCTTTGGGACATGCTGAGGCGGGCATCGCTGTTGTCAACCGACCAGCTTACCGTGGCGCCTGGAACGACGTTACCCTGGCCATCGCTGACCGTGGCTTCATAGATAATACTGTCCGTACCGTCGGCGATAGCCTGGGGTTTAGAAAGCGTAATAGCGCTGACCTGCTGGCTGGCTTTATCCGCCACAAAGGTAATGGTGTCCGTCTGCTTCGGCTCGCCATTATTCACGCTGGCAGCCACTTTAACCGTACCCACTTTGGCCGATTTCAGTTCGGTGGTGGCGATACCCTGGGCGTTGGTGAGGGAGGTGCGCTGGCCTAAGCGGTTGCCATCGCTTTTATCAATTGCCCAGTTAACGGTGACGCCTTCTACCGGATGTTCACTGGCGTCCTGGACGACAGCCGTAATGATGGCGCTGTCGCGGTTGTTGGCCACCACCTGTAAGGTATTGCTGCTGATGGCGCTAACCTGGGCGCTCGCCACGTTGGCCGTAAAGTTGAGTTGCGGCGACGTGAGGCTGTTTCCGCCATCAAGCGTTGCCGTTACGACAGTGCTAATGACATCGCGACTGGTGACGGTGATCATGGCCGTCCCGTCTGCGCCGCTGGTCACGTCGGCCGCAGAGAGCAGCGCTTGTGGCTTATCGGCGCTCCAGTGAATGGTTTTGTCGGCCAGCGGTTTGTTGTGCTGATCGGTGACGCGCGCGGTCAACGTGAGTGCCGTTGTGCCGTCAGCCAGCGCGCTGGTGGCGGAAGCGTCAAGTGCGGAAAGCGTAGCAATGCTGACGGTCGGCTCTTCAATGATTTTGGCGGTTGCCAGTTTTACCGTACCGTCGATCAGCGGCTGGACGATCACGGTATCGGGTGTGGTGCCGCTGGTGAAGGTGGAGACATACGCGCCCGGCGAGGACTCGGTAAATTCGCTCAGCGAGTGGACTTTCTGGGGGGCGTCGGTGATGTCCGGCGTGGCATCTGAAACGGCCATGGTGGCGCTTAAACGCGACGCCAGACCTGCGGCGCGTTCGCCGTTTTCCCGGCTGAGCGTCACCGTGACCATTGAGGTGCTGCTGCCGTCAGCTGGCAGCGTCGCCGGTGAGACGGTCGTCACCGATTGCAGGGTGGAAACATTCACCCCGTTTACCGTCACCTGTATATGGCTGGGTGACGAAGCATTGCCGTTTTTATCCCATGCTGTAGCGGTCAGCATATAGCTGTTCTGGCCGTTACTTTGCCACAGCGGTAGCGTGACATTATATTGCGATGGGCTGGCGGACTCTTCAACGGTGCCGCCGTTTTTGAAGAAGCTGTCACCCTGCCATTCGATACGATCTACGCCATGCTTAGCTTTCACTTTCGCCGTGATGCGCTGGGTTGTTTTTTCGTCGCCGGTCAGTTCAGGCGGTAAAGACAGCGAAATCACATTCTGCTTACGGTACTCGAGCACAATATTATTGTTGCGCTCCACCAACGCCTGACGGCTGCCGAGCAGGGTGCGTTGTGCCGCTACAGCAGCAGGATCGAGCTGATCGCGCATCGGCACGCCCGGCGTCCAGTTCAGGGCAAGATTCACCTGGAATTCATCCTGTCCGCCTTTGCCCCATTTCTGATCGACGCCAAAGGTAACAAGCGGGACAGGGGTATAATCGAGGCCCAGCGTGATGGCGTGCGGATCTTTCTGGCGGTCTTCTTCGTCGTCACTGAACAGGCCAACGTTGTCACCAAAATATTGTTCATAGACGACACTGGCACCCAGTTGCGGCCAGGCGGGAAGGTAACCGTTGGCGCGCACATCGAAGCCGTTTGCCACGCGTTCGTCATAATCTTCATAGCGCCCCGATGACTTCCAGTCGCTCAGGCGAAAATAGCCGTTGGCGGAGAGCTTCAAATAGTTCCATCCCAGCTCACTACCCAGCCCCAACCGCTGATGCTGATTATCGGAAATCTGGCGATCGTAAAATACGTTGGTGCCCCACATCCAGCGATCGGAAAAATGGCGGTAGCCCAGCCCGGCGTTAATAATATTGCGATCATCAATACGACGTCCGCCAAGCTGAGTAAATAACAGATTGGTTTTGTTATCATAAAGCGGCATCAGCACATCGACTTCACTGTCTTGCAGAGAGAAATGCTCATCGGTGGAGATATTAATGCGGGCATTACCAAACTGACTAAGCCACTCTTGCACTTCAGCGCTGGCGGCACCGGTTGCCGCAGAGGTAAGCGCGCTGTTAACAGAACCATTATTTCCCGCACCAAAAATGGTGCCTGCCTGAACGGCGGCGCGAGCAAGGCTCTGTTCGGTATCGGAAGCGGTGTCATTAGCTGTTTTTATCGTCGCAACCTGTTCTTTAGCATAGCTTTGTTGGGTTGCGCTCAGATAAATCAGCGAAGTGGGCGGGAAGATCTGCAAAGCGATTTGCAAATATACCAGCGTCTTTTTTAAATCCATAAGTGCCTTCCTTAAGCGTTTAAGGGTTTAATTGCGACGAGCGAGTCGGGATTTTCGGTTGGGGATAATATTATATTTTGCGGGTTCGTATATTGATTTTATAAAAGCTGAGGTATTATTAATATATATTTGATGAATGTCTCATCGCGCGCTTTTTGCAGGCTCAGACCTATTTTGATGAATATTCAGTGAGTTGCTTAATATGATATATTTGTAATATCTATTATTTTCACGATTCAATAAATTGTGTTTATATATTCTTTGGCGTTTTATTTGTAAGTAAATGTGTCGTTAGTGCGGGTTATTGATTTATTCTTTTAATGAATAATCATGCGATTTCATTCGTGGAATTTATCGTTTTAATGCGTATGTGATGGATTTTACAGCTATCACAACGGACTTTATTTCTACTCCTCACCCCTTTTGACTTTTTTTCTGCCACCGGGGTGCGATAATTACGCTATTGCTGGATCAGAGGAATGCATCATGGATTACGAATTTTTGCGTGATATCACTGGCGTGGTGAAGGTACGCATGTCGATGGGCCACGAAGTGGTCGGTCACTGGTTTAATGAAGAAGTAAAAGAGAACCTTGCGCTGCTGGATGAAGTGGAACAGGCGGCGCGGACGGTTAAAGGCAGCGAACGCCAGTGGCAGCGCGTCGGACACGAGTACACCCTTTGGATGGACGGCGAGGAGATCATCGTGCGTGCCAACCAGCTGGAGTTTTCCGGCGACGAAATGGAAGAGGGGATGAACTACTATGACGAAGAGAGCCTGTCGCTGTGTGGCGTTGAGGATTTCCTGCAGGTGGTAAAAGCGTACCGCGAATTCCTGCAGCAGAAATAAACCCATCTGGTCGTGAAAAACCCGCCGTCGTGGCGGGCTTCTTTTCGCGGTCGCGACATTGGCGTCAGAAGTATGACCCGCCGAGCCTGGCCTGCAACAACGCGAAAGCGTTTAAAACGCGGTCGTTACCAGTCTCCATGTAAGCCCACGCTGCCACCGAATGCTTCGGCATCGTAGCTGGTTTGCACCGTTACCGCCGTGTGTTTACCGCTGGTAAACTGAAGGCCCCACGCAAGCGCGGTTTCACCGTTATATTCGCCCACCGCGAGGGCATAGCCATTACGGTTAGCATTGTAATGAAGGTTCCCGGTAGCCTGAGAAGAAGCGCCCAGGCGCTTGATGGCGCGTTTGTTATCGGTGATTTGTTGCTGTAAGCCTTTCGCGACGTGATCGGTATAGGTGTTTGCCGATTTAACCGCCTCAGTACCTGCCTGCGATACCGCACGGTCTGTGTAATGGGTTGAGTAGTCTACTGCGGTGTTCGCCAGCTGTTCGGCGTAATCATCCGCTTCTTTTACTGCTTCGCCTTTCGCCTTATTGGTATAGGTTTTAGCGTGAGCTTCAGCCGCTGAAGCAGCGTTATCCGCGTGAGTGCTGGCATGCTTCTCTGCATCTGCCGCAGCCTGGTCAGCATGTGCGTTGGCTTCTTCTGTTACATCGGCTACCGCGTTATCGGTATAACCTTCTGCGGCCGCTTCAGCATGGTCAGAAACCGCGTCGGCGTAATTCATCGTGGTTTGATCGCCCGCTTGTGCCTGTGCAGGCGTTATATAGTTCAGCGAGTTTTGGCTGCCATCGTTATTGCTATCATTATTGCCATCATTATTGCCATCACTATTGCCATCACTATTTTTATCGCCAGAATTATCGTCCGGTGTTGCCGGATGGTTATCAATGAGAAAGTGTGCAATATCACCATAGCTGTTTAACTCAATGCCTAAACGACTCTCAGCAACGTTATGCACCCGGCTAAACCATGCGTTATAACTGTCGCCCCATTTGCTGACGTCGTCTGTAGGCTGGATAGGCTGCATTGGGGTGTTAATAACGCTGATCACTTCTTTAATTGATTCACTACAGTCAGTGTCGTTATTACAGGCATTTGCGCTACCTGCGGCTAACAGAATGGTCATTGATAATAACGTTTTTTTCATTGCTTTAACCTCTCTTTAATAATTAATGAAAATAAGTGAGTAACGCAAAGAAAATAACGATTCCGATACGCCAGGCAGGCGGATCTCTTTAATGCTATTTGCGCTATCTCTGACGGCACGGCGTATATCGCGAGGATGTTCGTGACCAGGGGGTGTATTTATTACGCTGTATCTATAATAGAGATGGTATATTAAACGAATCATCACCAAAGGTAAATTAGCGGTGATGATGAGAAAGCAGGACGGGCGAGAGGGGGGCGCGTATGAGGAAAAAGGGAGCGAAAGGGTAATTCAGTCAATAACGTTTAAGGCGGAGTATCCGTACTCCGCCATCACAGTTACACGGCGGGGATATTGCGGCCGTAATAGATCTCGCGCATTTCTTTCCACAGCGCTTCGGTGATCACTTTACGCTCGTCGGCGGTCAGATCTTCCGGGCGGGTGTGGAACATATAGTGCTTCAGGTCGAATTCTTTCAGCAACATCTTGGTGTGAAAGATATTTTCCTGATAAACGTTTACATCCACCATGTCATACAGCGCTTTCATGTCATCGGACAGGAAGTTCTGAATCGAATTGATTTCGTGGTCGATAAAGTGTTTTTTGCCCGACACGTCGCGGGTAAAGCCGCGCACGCGATAATCAACGGTCACAATATCTGACTCAAGCTGGTGGATTAAATAATTCAGTGCTTTCAGCGGTGAAATTACCCCGCAGGTCGACACTTCAATATCGGCGCGGAAGGTGCACAGTCCGCCCTCCGGATGGCTCTCCGGATAGGTATGTACGCAGATATGGCTCTTATCGAGGTGAGCAACCACGGTTTCCGGCAGCGGGCCGGGATGTTCTGTGTTGTCGATCAGGTGCGGTTCAACGGGCTCTTCGCTGACGAGGATCGTCACGCTGGCGCCCTGTGGCTCGTAATCCTGACGGGCGATATTCAGGATATTCGCGCCAATAATAGAGCAGGTTTCCGTCAGGATCTCCGTCAGTCGATTGGCGTTATAGAGTTCATCGATATAGGCGATATAACCATCGCGCTCTTCAGCTGTGTTGGCATAACAGATATCGTAAATACAAAAACTCAGGCTTTTGGTCAGGTTGTTAAAGCCATGTAGTTTAAGCTTTTTCAATTTTTATCACCCCCTTAGGATCACTGCGTAAACAGTGCATCTTGCAAATATTGTGGTAACGCGAACGCCGCCGTATGTACTGCCGGATTGTAATAACGACACGTCAGGTTTGCGCTGTGGAAACGCGCCTGAATAATGCCGGTGGAAAGGTGACGCAGTGCGCCGTTGTCCGTCGCCCAGGCAAAGGTCATCACGCCGCCGTAATAGGTGGGGATGGCGGCCTGATAAAAACTCACGTCGTCAAAGTAATGGCTGAGTTTACGGTGACTGTCGATGGCTTCATCCTGCTGCAAAAAGCTCACGCCGTTCTGCGCGACGAAAATACCACCGGGATTCAGGCAGCGTTTGCAGCCTTCGTAAAACGCCGAGGTAAACAGACTTTCGCCCGGCCCAATAGGATCGGTGCAGTCGGAGATGATCACGTCAAACGTTTGCGCGGTCTGGTTAACAAAATTGACGCCATCGTCAATGACCAGCGTAAAGCGCGGATCGTCGTAAGCCCCGGCATTGTGGTTGGGTAAATACTGGCGGCAGAACGACACGACGCCGGCATCGATTTCGACCATCGTGATGGTCTCGATGTTTTTATGACGGCTCACTTCGCGCAGCATCGCACCATCACCGCCGCCGATGATCAGTACATGCTTCGCGTGACCGTGGGCCAGCAGCGGCACATGGGTCATCATCTCATGATAAATGAACTCATCCCGTTCGGTGGTTTGTACCACGCCATCCAGCGCCATCACGCGCCCGAACGCGGCGTTTTCAAAGATAATCAGATCCTGATGATCGGTTTTTTCGTGGTACAGCACCTTGTCCACGGCGAAGTACTGCCCGAACTGGTCATGCAGCGTTTCGTGCCACAGTTTGCTATCAGTCATTGCTCGCTCCTTCGTTAACGCCCATTTAAAACGGGCGTAACATGATAGCTAACTACTGACGGGGATGCACGGAGAGAGTCAGGGTGCGGGAAGGGGGAGAAAATTACTTCACGTAGGCAAGCAGGCTCAGGGAATCACGGGCCAGCGCTTTGCATTTTTTATCCGTGGCGATGCCGATGCCGCTGAGATCGCGGTAGCTGTCTTCCCCCAGCGATTTCATGTCAAAGCTCTCGTAGTTGCTCAGATCCCACTGATTCTGCTGGGCGAAAAACACCAGCGCACGACGGATCTGACCGTTCGGTAGATTCTGGTAGCCACAGTCGTTTTTCAGGAATACAAACACCGCCGTTAAATCGGCCATGTCTTCGGCTTCTGACTCACTGAGTGCATAACTATTTGCTGATACAGCCAGCAGGCTGGCGAACGTAATTGTTCTGAAAAACGTCTTCATTATTTCTACCGCAACATCGAGGAAATTTAACGTTAGCATACTTGGGGGCGGGGCGACGATCTTTATTATTAGTGGTTCGCTTGACCTTACCGCAAGGGCAGGGTTTATGCTCAAAAGCTCGCCAGCCGACTACAAAAGGGAATAAACATGCAACGTCGTGATTTTATAAAATACTCCGCTGCGCTGGGCGCGATAAGCGCGCTGCCAGGGTGGTCGAAAGCCGCCTTTGCCGCCACGCCACAGACCTTGCCGATCCCGGCGCTGCTGACGCCGGACGCGCAGAGCCGCATCACGTTGCGGGTGCAGGCCGGTACCTCTACCTTCGCCGGTAAAAACGCCACCACCTGGGGTTATAATGGCAACCTGCTGGGGCCGGCCATCAAACTGCGCAAAGGCAAGACGGTAACGGTAGAGATCAATAACCGGCTGGCCGAAGAGACGACGATCCACTGGCATGGCCTGGAGGTCCCCGGCGAGGTGGATGGCGGCCCACAGGGCATTATCAAACCCGGCAGCCAGCGCACGGTGACCTTTACGCCGAACCAGCGTACGGCAACCTGCTGGTTTCACCCCCATCAGCACGCGAAAACCGGCCATCAGGTGGCGATGGGACTGGCCGGGCTGTTGCTGATTGAAGACGATGAAAGCCGCATGCTGCGTCTGCCACAACAGTGGGGCGTGGATGACGTCCCGGTGATCGTGCAGGACAAACGTTTTAACACCGACGGGCAGATTGACTATCAGCTGGACGTGATGAGCGCTGCGGTCGGCTGGTTTGGCGACACCCTGCTCGCCAACGGCGTGATCTATCCCCGGCACGCAGCCCCGCGCGGCTGGTTACGCCTGCGTCTGCTGAACGGCTGTAACGCCCGATCCCTTAACTTCACCACCAGCGACAAGCGCCCGCTGTACGTTATTGCCAGCGATGGCGGCCTGCTGGCGGAGCCGGTGAAGGTTGACGCGTTGCCGATGCTGCCGGGGGAACGTTTTGAAGTGCTGGTGGATACCCGCGACGGAAAAGATTTTGACCTGGTGACGCTGCCGGTCAGCCAGATGGGCATGGCGGTGGCGCCTTTTGATAAGCCACAGCCGGTGCTGCATATTCAGCCGCTGACCATTGTGGCGTCCGGTGAATTGCCTGATACGCTGGCGACGATGCCGCCGTTGCCGTCGCTGGATGGTCTGACGCAGCGCACGCTCCAGCTGTCGATGGATCCGATGCTCGACATGATGGGCATGCAGGCGCTGATGAAAAAGTACGGCGACGGGGCAATGCGCGGTATGGATCACGGCAGTATGGATCACGGCAGTATGAACCACGGCGGTATGAACCACGGTGGTCAGGGCGTGGATTTCCATCACGGCAATATGATCAACGGTAAAGCGTTCGACATGAATACCCCGGCCTTTGCCGCCGCAAAAGGGCAATACGAGCGCTGGGTGATCTCCGGGGAAGGGGACATGATGCTGCATCCGTTCCATATCCACGGCACGCAGTTCCGCATTCTGTCAGAAAATGGCAAGCCCCCTGCGGCGCATCGCGCAGGCTGGAAAGATATCGTGAATGTCTTTGGGGCACGCAGCGAAGTGCTGGTGAAGTTTGACTATGACGCCCCGAAAGCGCAGGCCTATATGGCGCACTGCCATCTGCTGGAGCACGAAGATACGGGGATGATGCTTGGGTTTACGGTGTAAAAATAACCCCTCACCCCGGCCCTCTCCCTCAGGGAGAGGGAGTAAACCAGGCCGTTCCCTCTCCCTGGGGAGAGGGTTAGGGTGAGGGGATTACGACGTCTTACTTCGCCTCGTCCGGCAGTGCATAGGCCACGATATAGTCGCCCATTTTGGTGCCAAACGAACCGTGACCACCGGCGGAAATGACCACATACTGCTTGCCATTCACTTCATAGGTCATCGGCGTAGCCTGGCCACCCGCTGGCAGACGACCCTGCCACAGTTTCTCACCGTTGCTCATGTTGTAAGCGCGCAGGTAGTTATCTGCGGTCGCGGCGATAAACAGTACGTTACCGGCGGTGGAAATCGGGCCACCCAGCATCGGCATACCCATATTGAACGGCACCGGGATCGGCATCGGGAACGGCAGGCTGTCCTGCGGGGTACCAATGCGTTTTTTCCACACTACGTCGTTAGTTTTCAGATCCAGCGCGGAAATATAACCCCAGGCTGGCTGTTTACACGGCAGGCCAAACGGTGACAGGAACGGGTTCAGCGTCACGCCATACGGCACGCCGTACTGCGGCTGGATCCCGGCTTCAGTACCGCTGCCTTTTGCGTCTTTCGGCTGTTCCATCGGATTACCCGGACCGCGCGGCATCAGTTTGGAAACAAACGGCAGCGCCATCGGGTTAGCAATCGCTACCTGACGGTTCGGATCGACGGAAAGACCGCCCCACTCGAACATACCGAGGTTACCCGGGAAGACCAGCGTACCCTGCTCAGACGGCGGTGTGAAAATACCTTCGTAGCGCAGTTGATGGAACATGACGCGGCAGACCAGCTGGTCAAACATTGTCGCGCCCCACATATCCGCACCGGTCAGATCTTTCTTCGGACGGAAGCTCAGGTCAGAGAACGGCTGCGTTTTGGTAACATAATCACCTTTCGCTGCGCCCTGCGGAACCGGTTTTTCCGGTGCCGGGACAACCGGTTCGCCATTACGACGATCGAGCACGAAGATGTTACCGGTTTTCGCCGGGGCGTAGATCACCGGTACGGTTTTACCGTCAACGGTAATGTCCGCCAGCGTTGGCTGGGCCGGTAAATCCATATCCCACAGATCGTGGTGAACGGTCTGATAGCTCCAGGCCAGCTTACCGGTGGTGGCGTTCAGCGCCAGCACGGAACTGGCATAACGCTCCTGCTCCGGCGTACGGTTGCCGCCCCAGATGTCCGGGGTGCTCACGCCCATCGGCAGATACACCAGGTCCAGCTTCGCGTCATAGGCCGCAGGCGCCCAGGAGTTTGGCGAGTTAAAGGTGAAGCTGTGCTCGTCAGACGGGATCGCGTTCGGATCTTTCGCGCCCGGATCGAAGGCCCACAGCAGTTTACCGGTGTTGACGTCAAAACCACGGATCACGCCGGAGGTTTCGCGGGTGGAGAAGTTATCGGTAACGGAACCGGCAATCACGATCGCTTTATCGGTAATGATCGGCGGCGAGGTCGGCTCGTACAGGCCCGGCGTGGTGTCCGGCATATTGGTTTGCAGATTCAGAATACCTTTGTTGGCAAAGGTTTCGCACAGTTTACCGTTGTCGGCGTTGATGGCGAACAGACGACCATCATTCACCGGCAGCATGATACGGCGCGGACAGTCAGCGATCACTTCCGGGCTGGCGTTGTCGGCACGCGCTTCATGGTAAGAGACGCCACGGCAGGTGACGTGCTGGAACGAGGTATTGGTATTCAGCTGCGGATCGAAGTGCCATTTCTCTTTACCGGTCGCCGCATCCAGAGCAAACAGACGCTGGTGGGCGGTGCAAAGATAAAGCATGTTGCCGACTTTAATCGGCGTGACTTCGTTGGTGATTTCACCCGGATCGTTAGGCTGTTTCAGGTCGCCGGTGCGGAACACCCAGGCTTCTTTCAGATTTTTAACGTTATCGGCGTTGATCTGTTTGAGCGGGGAGTAGCGCTGGCCTTCCTGATTACGGCCATAGGCTGGCCAGTCACCATCGGCAATCTGGGAAATTGGCTCGGCTGGCGTGGCGTCGGCACTCAGGGTACCGTTCACTTCCTGCGGATCGTTAAAGCCTGCCCAGGTCAGCATCGCGCCGCTGACCAGCAGCGCCACAACCAGCGCCGCGACCGCGCCGCGGGACGGCACCAGCAGACGACGCCAGACGAACGGCAGGATCAGCCAGATACCGAAGAAGACCAGAACATCGCTGCGGGGGGTCAATGCCCAGAAGTCAAAGCCGACTTCCCATACGCCCCAAATCATCGTACCCAGTAACAGCGCGGCGTAGACCCACAGTGCTGAGCGCTTGCTGCGCCACAGTAACCAGGTCACGGCGAGCATCACCAGCCCTGCGACAGGGTAGTACCAGGAGCCGCCAATCGCGACCAGCCAGGCACCCCCGATAAGCAAGTACAGTCCGCAGAAAGCGGCGAACAGCGCGGTGATCGTCACGAGTGTGCGTGACGGATGCGGTTTATTTTCTGCCATAAAAGACACTCATCTCATTTTGTTAATATTTTGGAAGCAATTAATTATAGGATTTAACAAGTGTGAGCGTCATCACAATTTTGGCTTTTATTAACTCGTCCCCCGAATAAGTCCATTTGCTGGTATACTGGCGCGCTTATGAATTGATGCCGGACGATAGGCTATCCGCATTGAGTGATTGTTTTTTAAATCATACGGTTAGAGAAATGAAACATACTGTTGAAGTGATGATCCCGGAAGCCGAGATCAAAGCGCGCATTACCGAACTGGGTCGTCAAATCACCGAGCACTACAAGGACAGCGGCAGCGAGATGGTGCTGGTGGGCCTGCT
>Ga0209461_10000397_pt1 | contig 14148 bp, 9 predicted proteins | sample AgamicAsMarz_FD_187162 | JGI IMG/M metagenome (GOLD analysis project Ga0209461, IMG submission 187162) | Agave microbial communities from Guanajuato, Mexico - As.Ma.rz (SPAdes) (version 2) | ecosystem: Host-associated > Plants > Phyllosphere > Phylloplane/Leaf | place: Guanajuato, Mexico... | reverse complement strand
TCCGAGTGAATACGTCTTTACTTTTTCATGAATACGATCCGTTAATTTTACTAAATTTACGACTTCACTTATTTTATTATCATCTTTAATTCCTAACATTCTCGCAAATTGATTTAGATTTTCCCATCCAGTTAAATAACCGTATAATTCTGGATTCTCTACAATACATCCAATTTGTCGCATCGCTTCTTTGAAATGAGTTTTAACTGGATAACCAGCGATTTCAATTGTTCCTTTAGTTGGTTTGATTAAACCGACTAGCATTCGTATAGTTGTTGTTTTTCCAGCTCCATTTGGACCTAGAAAGCCAAATACTTCACCTTCATTAACCTCAAATGAAACTTTATCGACTAGTACTTTTCCTTTGATGCTCTTTGTAACACTTTCTAATTTAAGAACTTTATTCATTCGACTCACCTCGAAGCTGACTTCCTATTTTACTAGTTAAGCGATTGGCCATTTCAATATAACCGTCTTTGTTCGGATGAAAATGGTCAGTGTACAAATATTTCTTTTCTTCGTTAAAAAATAAATCGAATGTTGGAATGACGTATGCATTATGAGTTTGAAGTACCGATAATTCGAGTAGATTGTTCCATCTAGATACAAAGCTTGACGATGCATCTAAACCTTGAACATTATGAAATGGATTATAATATCCAAACGCATAAATAGATGCTGTAGTATTTTTTTGACGTATTAGTTTAATAATTGATTGTAGATTATTTTTAAACGTTTTTTCATCTGGTCGATATGTCTTTAAAAATTGTTCATTTAATTGATTAGCGCCAGGAAATAAATCATTACTTCCTATGGAAAGAACGATTATGTCTGCTGAGCCTATCGTTTCTTGTATATTTTTTTTCTTTAAATCGTTAAGTAAATTTGATGTTTTTGCGCCACTAACAGCTAAATTAGTGATCGATATTGGTTGTTTATACTCTTTTTGTAGAATGGTTTTTAATCTGCCTACATAACCTGTTCCTTCATCATCACCGACACCACGCGTAAGAGAGTCTCCTAATGCAACAATCTTAAGTTTATTGTTTTTGTGATCCCTGTCATTTTGATTATTTTTCTGTGCATTATTATTCACAATTAGTTTGCTTTTTTGAGGATTTAAAACTGAATAAGCACCTATCACGAAGCCATATGATAATAAAAGAAAACAAAGTAATGAAATGAACATGATGAACCGAACAAAATGATTGTATTTCAAATTTCACACCACCAAAAAAGGAAAAATTTTCATTATAAAATCATTATTACCATAATAAAATTAGATTTGCACGAAAAAACCTGTCCTCAAAAAAAAGAAGACAGGTAGATTCGTTTTATGAAGCACGTTTTAATTCTTTTACTTCTAATTTTTGTTCATTATTCAAGAAGTAATATGCCATTCCGACTCCAACTGAACCACCAATAATATTTCCAAGTGTAACTGGAATTAAATTATGCAATACATCACTAAACGAAAAGGCTACATCATGTGGCATAATATAAGATAATGTAAAGACTGCAATATTTGCGATACTATGTTCATAACCAGAGAAGAAGAAAGCAAATACTAATAAAAAAATCAGTAACATTTTTGCTGAATCATCTTTAAATCTAGTCGGTAAAAAACAAGCAAGACAGACAAGCCAATTACATAAAATACCTTTAAAAAATAAGTGGATAAATGATGCGTGAATTTTATGAGCAACTACAGTTGTTAAAAAATGATCGGTAGGAAAATCCTTTGCTAGACCTGTAAAAAAATAAATAACCGCAAAAATAAATGTTCCAATAATATTACCTGAGTAACATGCAATCCAGTTTTTTACTAAATCTAGTTTTGAAGTTTTTTTAGCTAATGTTGAGAATGTAAAATACATCGTATTACTAGTAAATAATTCTCCACCACCATAAATAATCATAATTAGTGCTGTAGAGAAAACAAGTGGATAAGCAACAGATGAAAATGGTGAATTTTGTAATCTAAATAATTCGGCTAATTTTAAACAGACAATGAGAATAAAGCTTATATAAATAGATGCTAAGGCAGCACGAGTTAAATATTTAATTAAGCTTTCGTCTAGTATTTTCTTTTTTTTAAGAGCTAAATCAATACAATATTGGATACTATCTCGTTCCAAATGGTTTCACTCCTTATGCGCTCTTTGAATAACACATACATAGTATACAGACAAAAAGTGATGATAAGTTTGTGAAGTTATGAACAAATTATGAAATTGAACAAGTTATATACTATTTATTATTTTTACTTTACATTTTAAAATAATCGCCTTAAAACTGGTTGAAGATATAATATAATTTCATAGTAAACAGGTTTAGGTAAAAAAGGAAGGATTCAAATTAGATTTTTAAAACTTAATAATAATATGGAGAGGTGATTTCGTTTGGAAAATGAATTTGAAGCAAAATTTGATGCGTTACTAAAAAAGTACACGGAGTTGTTATTAGGAGATTGGTCAGAGGAAAAACAAGCAAAAGTGGAAAAATGGGTTATGTATACATACATATCAAAATCAATGCCCGCATTAGTAAAACATTGGAATGATACATATCCTCAAGCTAAAGATGAAGTTGTTAATTTAATAAAAGAGATTAAAACGTTAAATGACCAGCATAGAGAAGCTATGGCTAACAAAAATAAGCAATAATATATATCCATATTTTTCAAAGATGACGACTTATATAAATTATGATAATATAATATTAAGTAAGGGCATACATTTTTCAATAAACAAAATTCGACAAATTATTAAATAATTGTTTTAACAAATTTCAATAGATGATACATTAGTAATATATAGAGAGAAAAGTAAAGTTTAATTTTGGGGGTAGAGTAATGGAACAAGTTATGAAGAATGCTTTTTTATTTATGTCTAAAAATAAGTTTTTAACTAAAATGGCTAAAAAATATGGCCTAAGATTTGGTGCAGGACGTTTTGTTGCAGGCGAAACAATCGATTTAGCTACAAAAGTTATTAAGGACTTAAATAAAAAGAATTTAAAAGTAACAATTGATTATCTTGGAGAATTCGTTGACACGGTTGAAGAAGCAAATGAAATGGCTGATCACTGTATCGAAGCAATTGAAGCGATTGGAAAAGAAAAATTAAATTCACAATGTTCTCTAAAAATGACATCGATGGGTCTTGATATTTCTGACGAGTTAGTTTTATCAAACATGCGTCGTATTTTAGAGGCAGCTAAAAAGAATGGTGTATTCGTTACAATTGATATGGAAGATTTCACTCGTTGTGAAAAAACAATTCGTATCTTTAAGCAATTAAGATCTGAGTACGATAATATTGGAACAGTTATCCAAGCTTATTTATACAGAACTGAAAACGATATTACAGATTTAAACAGCTTAAAACCAAATTTACGTTTAGTAAAAGGTGCTTATAAAGAGCCTGCTGAAGTAGCATTCCCGGAGAAAAAAGATGTGGATGAAAACTTCAAAAAAATCATTAAAATGCACTTATTAAACGGTAACTTTACTGCAATCGCTTCACATGATGAAGCAATGATTGAGTATACAAAACAATTAGTAAAAGAACATAATATTCCAAATGATCAATTTGAATTCCAAATGTTATACGGAATTCGTACAGAGCGTCAATTAGAGCTTGTTAAAGAAGGCTATAATATGCGAGTTTATGTTCCTTATGGTACTGACTGGTACGGATACTTCATGCGTCGTCTTGCAGAACGTCCTGCAAACGTTGCATTCGTATTAAAAGGTATGTTCAGTAAATAATTTTAAAATTAAAGGCTAACTAAAAAGGATTGAGTGAGGATCCTTTTTAGTCAGCCTTTTTCTCTTTATACAGGATTTTTTGTGATAAGTAGTTATTTGTAAAACAACATTATTCATATAATTGTTTCGTCAGCAAGGTCCTAGTTTTGCTATTAAAAATACGAGTGAAAGAAGCTTACTGACCCATGTTTTTTTTACCGTACTGCTGATTGTTACTTTGTCTACCTTTTTCTTCTCTTTGATCTCCATGGCTTGCATTACCTTGAACACTTGCTGCACTAACTCCACCCTTTGATGGATTTCTTTCACGTTTCATATCTTATCACCTCCATTTCTTAGACTAACCCATTTAAATAAACTTATTAGTAAAAATTGGAGTGTAATAAAAAAAGCAGAGGAAGGAATTTAAATCATAAATAAAATTTTATTAATTTGAACTTTTTGTTTATTGCGAAAAATGAGAATTTATCATATAGTGGAAGAAGAGGGCTCATTGATAATGGATTGGTTTATCCAGAAAGTGAATGAGTATTCATTCAAGATATGAGGAGGAGAAATGCATATGATCCAAAAAATTAAAAAAGCCGCTGTACTCGGCTCTGGTGTGATGGGATCTGGTATCGCTGCACACTTGGCAAACATAGGTATTCCAACATTACTACTTGATATTGTCCCAAGAGAACTATCTGAGGAAGATGCTGCAAAAGGTCTTTCTACTGACTCCAAAGAATTTCGTAATCGCTTTAGTCAAACGGCTATTCAGAAATTATTGAAACAAAAGCCAGCTCCTCTAGCATCTAAGAAAAACTTAACGTTAATTCAAGCAGGTAACTTTGAAGATGACATGAGTCGTTTAAGCGAAGTTGACTGGATTATTGAAGTAGTTGTTGAAAATTTAGCAATTAAAAAACAAGTATTAGCTAGTGTTGATGCATACCGCAAACCAGGCTCAATCGTGAGCTCAAATACATCTGGTATTTCAATTGAAGCAATGTCTGAAGACTGTTCAGATGACTTCAAGAAACATTTCTTAGGCACTCACTTTTTTAATCCACCACGTTACTTAAAATTATTAGAAGTTATTCCTACTAAACATACATCTGAAGAAGTACTTACATTTATGAAAAGTTTTGGAGAAGACGTTTTAGGTAAAGGCGTTGTATTAGCAAAAGATACTCCAAACTTTATTGGAAACCGTATCGGAACTTACGGATTACTTGTAACTGTACAAGAAATGCTAAAAGGCGGATACAGCGTTGGAGAAGTTGATTCAATTACTGGTCCAATGATTGGACGCCCTTCTAGTGCTACATTCCGTACATTGGACGTAGTTGGATTAGATACATTTATCCATGTTGCAAACAATGTTTATGAGCTAGTGGAAGGCGAAGAGAAGGAAGTATTTAAAGTTCCAGAATTTATGAAGGAAATGGCTAATCGTAATTGGCTTGGAAGTAAATCTGGGCAAGGATTTTTCTTAAAGCAAGGTAAGGAAATCTTAGAATTAGATCCAAGCACATTTGAATATAGAGAAAGAAAAAGCTTGAAAACTGCTTCAACTGAAAGCATCAAACAAGTTAAAGGTTTAGCGAATAAGTTGAAAGCGCTTGTATACGCTGATGATCGTGCAGGTAATTTCTTATGGAGCATTATTAGCCCGGTTCTAGTATATTCAGCTGAATTGTCTGGTGAAATTTCTGATAACATCGTCGGAATTGATCAAGCAATGAAGTGGGGATTTGGCTGGGATTTAGGACCATTTGAAATTTGGGATGCAATTGGTGTATCTAAATCAGTCGTACGAATGGAAAGCGAAGGCCTTACTGTACCGAATTGGGTTAAGAATATGATCGATAGTGGTAATGAAACTTTTTATAAGCAAGATAATGGCGTGACTAGCTTTTATCATAATGGCCAATTTGAAGAGCTTGTAAGAAACGAAAAAGAAGTTAAATTAAGTGTTTTAAAAGAACAAGGTCGAATGATTAAACAAAATTCAGGTGCGAGTTTAATTGACCTTGGAGATGGAGTTGCGTGTTTAGAATTCCATACAAAGAGCAATGCAATTGGTATGGATATTACGCAAATGATTAACTTCGCAGTTGATGAAGTTTCAAAGAATTATAAAGGTTTAGTAATTGGTAACCAAGCTAAAAACTTCTGCGTTGGTGCTAATTTAGCAATGATTTTAATGGAAGCGCAAGATGACAACTATTTTGAAATTGAAATGGTCGTTAAAGGATTCCAACAAGCAATGATGAAAATTAAGTACTCAGATAAGCCGGTAGTTGTAGCTCCTTACGGTATGACACTAGGTGGCGGTGCTGAAATTTGTTTACCAGCTGCTAGCGTAGTTGCATCTTCTGAAACTTATATGGGCTTAGTTGAAGTTGGAGTAGGCTTAATTCCAGGCGGGGGCGGTAGTAAAGAGCTTTATATTAAACAATTCAAACAGTTCCCAGAAGGTGTTGAGTTTGACCTACAAGGTCTTGCAAATCGTGTATTTGAGACAGTTGCAATGGCAAAAGTATCGACTTCTGCTCAAGAAGCATTTGAAAATGGATTCTTAAATCATGATGATCGCAAAGTATTTAATGCAGATCACTTAATTTATGAAGCAAAACAACGAGTAATTGAGTTATATGAAGCAGGTTATAGCGCTCCGATTCGTGAAAAAGTACCAGTAGTTGGTGAGTCTGGTTATGCAACTTTATTAGCAGGTGCAAACTCAATGTACTATTCTGGCTATATTAGTGAACATGATTTAACAATTGCTAAGAAATTAGCTTATGTAATCGCAGGTGGAAAAGTACCATTCGGAACGTTAGTAGACGAAGAGTATTTATTAAATATTGAACGTGAAGCATTTTTAAGTTTAATTTCTGAAATGAAATCTCAAGCACGTATGCAACACATGCTTGTAAAAGGAAAACCGTTACGTAATTAATCTAAAGATGGAGGGAAGAACATGAGAGAAGCTGTTATTGTAGCGGGTGCGAGAACACCTGTAGGTAAAGCGAAAAAAGGATCACTAGCAACAGTACGTCCAGATGATTTAGGGGCATTAGTTGTAAAAGAAACATTAAAGCGTGCGGGAAATTACGATGGTCCAATCGATGATATTATTTTTGGTTGCTCATCGCCAGAAGCTGAGCAAGGATTCAACATGGCGCGTAATATTGGGGCACTAGCTGGATTACCGCATTCAGTTCCAGGAATTACAGTGAACCGTTATTGTTCTTCAGGTCTACAAAGTATTGCTTATGCAAGTGAACGAATTATGTTAGGCCATTCTGAAGCTATTATTGCAGGCGGAGCAGAATCTATGAGTTTACTTCCAATGGGAGGGCATGTTGCTCGTTTAAATAGTAGATTAGTAGAAAATGCACCAGAGTATTATATGGGCATGGGGCATACTGCTGAGCAGGTTGCCAATCGTTATGGTATTTCAAGAGAAGATCAAGATGCTTTTGCGGTACGTAGTCATCAGCGCGCAGCAGCGGCAATTAAAGAAGGGCGTTTTGTAGACGAAATCGTTCCAGTTGATGTAACGCTACGTTCGGTTAACGCAAACAATAAATTAGAAGAAAAGAATTTTACGTTCTCTCAAGATGAGGGTGTTCGTGAAGGTACATCTTCTGAAGTATTAGCTAAATTAAGACCAGCATTTAATGTAAGAGGTTCAGTAACGGCTGGAAACTCTTCGCAAACAAGTGACGGGGCTGCAGCAGTATTAGTAATGGATCGCGAAAAAGCTGAAGCTGAAGGATTAAGTCCATTATTAAAATTCCGTTCTTTTGCAGTCGCTGGTGTAGCTCCAGAAGTAATGGGAATTGGACCTGTTGAAGCAATTCCAAAAGCTCTTAAATTAGCAGGATTAAGCTTATCTGACATAGGAATATTTGAATTAAATGAAGCATTCGCTTCTCAATCAATTCAAATTATTCGTCACTTAGGTCTTGATGAAGACCGTGTTAACGTAAACGGTGGGGCGATTGCATTAGGGCATCCACTTGGTTGTACTGGTACTAAACTAACTTTATCTTTATTACATGAGATGAAGCGTCGTGGAGAACAGTTCGGTATCGTAACAATGTGCGTAGGCGGTGGAATGGGCGCAGCTGGAGTATTTGAATTAGTTTAATAGATGTAATGGGATAGATTGTTAGAATGAAGTCTTTGATGAAGAGAATATTCAAACAAGTAAAGAAAATAGGAGGAATTTACGATGGAAAAAACAATCGGTAACTTACTTAAAGGCGGAAGCTTTTTAACAACAGAAGTGACTTTTGATAAAGTTTTTACACCAGAGGATTTTTCAGATGAGCATAAATTAATTGCAAAAACAACTGAAGATTTTGTAGTTAATGAAGTGTTACCTGAATTAGAATATTTAGAGCAACATGAATTTGATCGTACTGTAAGATTATTAAAACAAGCTGGTGAGCTAGGATTATTAGCTGCAGATGTGCCAGAAGAATATGGTGGAATCGCACTAGATAAAATTAGCTCAGCATTAATTACAGAAAAAATTTCACGTGGTGGTGGATTCTCACTTTCTCAAGGCGCTCACGTAGGGATCGGTACACTTCCAATCGTATTATTTGGAAATCATGATCAAAAGCAACGCTATTTACCAGGATTAGCAACAGGTGAGAAATTTGCAGCTTATGCATTAACGGAGCCAGGTTCAGGGTCAGATGCATTAGGAGCAAAAACTGTCGCTAAATTAAATGCAAAAGGAACTCACTACATCTTAAATGGTGAGAAACAATGGATTACAAACTCTGCTTTTGCAGATGTATTTGTTGTATATGCAAAAATTGATGGAGAGCACTTCTCAGCATTTATTGTTGAGAGAGATTATGAAGGTGTTTCGACTGGTCCAGAAGAGAAGAAAATGGGGATTAAATCATCTTCAACTCGTACATTAATATTAGAAGATGTAAAAGTTCCTGTAGAAAACCTATTAGGTGAAATTGGAAAAGGTCATGTTATTGCCTTTAATATTTTAAATATTGGTCGTTATAAATTAGCTGTAGGTACAGTTGGTGGATCAAAACGTGCTTTAGAATTATCTGCAACATATGCTAACCAACGACAACAATTCAAAACACCAATTGCAAAATTTAGTTTAATTCAAGAAAAATTAGCAAGTATGGCTACAAAAATTTATGCAAGTGAAAGTTCAGCCTATCGTACTGTAGGACTTTTTGAGGATCGCTTTAGTCAATTAACTGAAGAGCAAGCAAAAGATCCAAAAGCAGTTGCAGCTGCTGTAGCAGAGTATGCAATTGAATGTTCATTAAATAAATTCTTCTGTTCAGAAGTATTAGACTATGTAGCTGATGAAGGAGTACAAATCCACGGTGGATATGGCTTCATGGCTGAATATGAAATTGAGCGTATTTACCGTGATTCTCGTATTAACCGAATCTTTGAAGGAACAAACGAAATTAATCGTTTAATTGTACCAAGCACTTACCTTCGAAAAGCAATGAGCGGAGAGCTTCCATTACTTCAACAAGCTCAACAAATTCAAGAAGAATTAATGATGTTAATGCCAGAAGAAGTGGGAGATGCTCCTTTAGAGCAAGAGAAATATTTAGTTCGTAATGCGAAGAAAATTGCAATTATGATTGCTGGTTTAGCGGTTCAAAAGTTTGGTAAAGCATTAAGTAATGAGCAAGAAATTCTAGTAAATATTGCAGATATCGTAAGTAATATTTACGCAATGGAATCGACAGTTCTACGTACTGAAAAAGCGATCAATAAAGTAGGATTAGAAAAATCAAACCAAAAATTACTTTATACTCAAGTATTCTGCCAAGAAGCATTTAATGAAATCGAAGCTCACGCAAAGGAAACACTTGTTGCTGTTGAGTCTGGTGATACATTAAGAATGATGACTTCAGCACTTCGTAAGTTTACACGTCATACGCCAATTAATGTCATTGCGAAGAAGCGTGAAATTGCGGCTAATGTATTAGATGAGGAGCGTTATACTGTTTAATTTAAAAAAACTGCCAATTTGTTGATTGGCAGTTTTTTATCTATTAAATTTTTGTTTAATACATTGTAACGCCGAGTGTTTTTAAGAGTTCTTTTTAATTCATTTTTCTACGAAGATAGTAAATGCATAAATTTTAGTTCATGTTCATCGTTTACATGATATTTATATTTCCAGTAAACCTGGATGCATTTTTTAAATCTTTTTAAATATCCAAATTCATGAGCTTTATTCGCTACATCTAATAGTTCATGCAGACCTTCTTCTATTTGATTTCGTGCACAAAGATATAAGCCAACAGCATAACGGAAATGTAAATACACTTTCATTTTACGTAGTTCATTATTTGGTGGAACCTTTTCAAATATTTGTTGATGGCGATTTAGCAGTAGCCCAGCATCCTCTATACGTTCTGATTTTACTAATCCTTCTAATATATGAGGTAATGATATATACAAATCGTTTCTGCCTTCAGCCCATGAAAGGTACTGATCTAAACAATCAAATTTTTCATAATTTATATAAGTGATAAAACGATTACCTATGGCAATATCTTCATAGTATTCATTAACTTTAGAAGATCGATCTATTAGTTCTATTATTTCTTCTAGAGTGCCACCTAACCTTCTTAAAGCAAACGCTTGATACAAAAGGCCTTCAGCATAGTATTCACCTTCTCTAGCCGATTGCTCCAAAAATTTCGCATAATACAACGCCTTATGCCATTGTTGACGATCATAAAATGCAAATACAATCCAAAAATAAGATAATATTTGGAATTCATATGGCATATATTGCAAGTGCTTTAAGACTAGTGTTATAGCACTTTCCTCCTCTTCAGTTCCTATGACCAAATAAAATTTCCTATAATAGCTAATCGCTACTTGCTCAGAATTGTGGTTTGGCATACTTTCTATAATGGTCTCATAAAGCCTTAACGACTGTTTTTCATTCCCATCTTTAAAGAGGGCTTCTGCAACAGTAAAAACTAGATCTAAATTTTTTGAAAGAATAGGCTTCGATCTTTCCTCTAGTATTGAATCTAAAATTTGCTGAAGGGGTTCCTTAAATCCTTTTTCTGCACATCTATATAAAAATTGCTCACTCCTTCGCTTATTTAAAAAACCATTCTCAAGAAAACACTCCATTACGTAATACGGATAGAATGTATCTTCCGTTAATTCGAAAGCTCGTGTTAAAGTATCTAAATTATGCAAAGAAAGAGACTGTTTACTATTTAGAATTCTACTTATTTCACTTAAGTGAAGACCGGATTTTTGGGAAAGCATTGTCTTATTCCAATTATTTTCTTGTAATTGATGCAAGATCTTGTTCAACAACTTTGTGTTCACCATCTATTCCTTCTTTCTTTAAGTCTATAGAAATCTTTTACTTTAAAGGGCATCAGTATATGTAGTGTGTGTGTGTTATTTTCTTTATTTATATAAATCAATATAAATTCTTAATATTCTGACGTCAAGAGCCAAACATACTGGAATAGACGGCTTTGATGGTATTTTAAGACAAAATAATAAATTAATTTTCATAACAGTTTCTAACAAATAAATTGATTACTATTTTTTAAGAAATATAAAAAACTTTAATTTGATGGAAATTTTATAACAGAAACTTTCCGTAAAGTGCTTTTATAATTAATTTGAAAATTAAAAAAATATCGTGTTGTAAAAGTAGTGTAGTTATCAAACGAGACCCATCACATTCTTATAAATATATTAATCTACTTAGTGCTAGGTAAAGGTGGAACACAATGCATCGAACTCCAATAAATTTACTAGATTAGTTGAAAAGTTTCGATAACAGAATGCTGAAACAAAAGATCAGTGTATTAAATGTGAAGCTAAGTCATTCGCACTAAATCTTTACATTTTTACAAATATATTAACCTACATCGTGTATAAGGAAAAGGAGAGTTTAAATGGGGAAAAGGCGAAACAAAAAAATTCTTAATGTAATGACAGCAAGCTTGGCCTCTGCAATACTTTTGGGAACAAATACAGGTAATTCATTGGCTTTTGAAAACCCGACCGATGATGCACCTACTATTCAAGCGACTCAGCCGAAAGAGGAGAATTCCCGAATTGTAGACAAGCACACAATTACTTTGGTCACCGGTGACGCCATTACAGTGGATAAATATAGTGACGGAACACTAATAGGTACACTTGCACCTGGTGATGATGGTACTCCAGTTTCATTTACTGAGAAAACAGTTGATGGAGACTATTATCTGATTCCAGATCAAGCAATGGCATTTATAGCATCTGGTCAAATGGATGAGGATTTATTTAACATAACGAAATTGATTGAGTATGGGTATGATGACTCGCATCAGTCTAGTATTCCTTTGATTGTCACAGAGGAATCTGGAAAGGATTCATCTGTTATCGAATCAGCTGAAGAAGCTGTGAGTACAGGGGCAACTAAAACATTAGAACTGCCTAGTATAGATGGTGTTGCAGTAAAAACGAATAAAAAACAAGCAAAAAAATTCTGGGATGCTGTTGATGGTGAGGAAAATACAAAGCAAGCCAAGTCTGAGCTAACGGAAGGTATTAAAAAAATTTGGTTGGACAAGCCAGTACATGTATTACTTGATAAGAGTGTTCCACAGATTGGAGCGCCTACAGCATGGGCTGCTGGTTACGATGGCAAAGGCGTTAAAGTAGCAATTTTAGACACAGGGATTGATCCGACTCATCCTGATGTTAAAAATGCTATTAAAGAAACAAAGAGCTTTATTGCAGGTGAAGATTTTGTCGATCATCACGGGCACGGTACGCATGTTGCTTCGACAATTGCGGGATCTGGCGCAGCTTCAGACGGTAAATATAAGGGCGTAGCCCCAGGTGCAGAACTTATTATTGGAAAGGTACTTAGCAATGCAGGCACGGGCGACAATTCTGGTATCATCGCTGGAATGCAGTGGGCGGTTCAAGAGGGTGCCGATATCGTTAGTATGAGTCTTGGGGGTAGTGAGCCAAGTGACGGAACAGATCCATTAAGTCAGGCTGTTAACAATTTGAGTAACTCTAGCAGCACATTATTTGTAGTTGCTGCAGGGAATGCAGGAAGTAAAAAAGGTACAGTAGGAGCTCCTGGAGCAGCTGAAAAAGCGTTGACTGTTGGTGCTGTTGATAAAACTGCAACAGAATTCTTAGCAGGCTTCTCAAGCCGCGGCCCTCTTATAAATAATTACAATGTTAAACCAGAGGTAACGGCTCCTGGTGTTAGTATTACGGCTGCTCGTGCGGCAGGAACTGCTTTAGGTCCAGTTGTAGGGGACTATTACACTACAATTAGTGGTACCTCGATGGCTACACCTCATGTTGCCGGTGCTGCAGCTATTTTGAAACAAAGACACTCAGATTGGACGGGAGATCATATTAAGCAGGTGTTAGCTGGCACTGGGGTAGCTAATACCCGCTATACACCTTATCAACAAGGTGGCGGGCGTGTTAACGTAGCGCAAGCATTGGATGCAAATGTTTATAGCAGTCCTGCAGTCGTCAGTATGGGCGCAGCTATGGAAGATGAGCAGCCGGTCGAAAAATCATATAAATATGTTAACCCATCTGACCAATCTATTACATTGAACCTTGCCTTGACAGCAACAGGAGAGAACTTAACAACAGCACCTGCTGGAATGTTCACTCTAAATCAAACAACGGTCACTGTACCAGCACATGGTACAAGTGAGGTGAAAGTGAAATTTAATCCAGCACTTGGTGCTATTCAGGATTATAAAGTAGTGGTTAAGGCTACTTCAAGTGATAACAAAACAATCAACACTACGATTGGTGCAACGAAGCTTGAAAAGTTAGTTAAAGTTAATCTTCAGGTGATTGACCGTAAAGGAAATAAGACGAATGGTGAAATTAATGTTGTTAACCTTGACACTGGGAAAATCACGACAGTTATAACTAGTATGGGAATAGATACGGTTCTCAGGGTGCCACCAGGACATTATTCGGTAATGGGGACGATTTATACAAAAGATGAAGTTGGATTACAAACAGAGAACTATACCCTTGCCGGTGACCCTATGGTCGAGTTGAAGTATAAAGAGGAAAAGACAATTACACTCGATGCTAGATTAGGAAAAGAGATCAAGATTTCGACTCCTAAAGAATCAGAGCAAAATGGCTGGAAATTCGGTTACCGACAACGATTTGGCTCGAATGTATTTGACTACATGAAGGGAGCGACAAGTGCGATTTGGGATCATGTTTATGTTGTACCGACAAAGCCATTGAATGATGGTGAAGGTACATTTGAGTTTGAATTCCAACAACGTAGGTACGCTCCAGTAATTAAGGCAAACTTTGATGGGCAAGGTGATTCAGTC
>Ga0209461_10000396_pt1 | contig 14168 bp, 12 predicted proteins | sample AgamicAsMarz_FD_187162 | JGI IMG/M metagenome (GOLD analysis project Ga0209461, IMG submission 187162) | Agave microbial communities from Guanajuato, Mexico - As.Ma.rz (SPAdes) (version 2) | ecosystem: Host-associated > Plants > Phyllosphere > Phylloplane/Leaf | place: Guanajuato, Mexico... | reverse complement strand
TGCCGCGCGACAGCGGTCAGGTACTGAAGCTGGCGGAGCTCCAGGTCGCTATCCCATGACGATGTAGAGCGTCCGGAACATGACGATCGTCACGATCGTCGCGGTGGCCACGATCGCCAGGACGAGCAGCAGGAACCGGAGGTTTCCGTGCCGCCTCGTGCGCTTGGCGTGTCTCGTGCGCTGGCGCTGCTCCGCGCGCGCGTGGCGGCGCGCGCTCTCGGGCTTCGAGCTGAGCTACATCTTCCAGTACGGCTCGCGCCTGCCCTTCAACGTCCTGACCGGCTCGGACAGAAACTTTGACACCAACGTTAACGACCGGCCGGCGGGGCTGGGGCGCAACACGGGGCGGGGCTTCGACTACGCCTCGTTAGACCTGCGCCTGAGCCGACGCTTCCGACTGGGCGAGCGGTTGAAACTGGAAACAATCGCCGAGGGCTTCAACGTGCTCAACCGCGCGAACCTGCAACTGCCCAACAACACCTTCGGGACTGGCTCCACGCCGCTCCCGAGTTTCGGCAGGCCGACGGCCGCCGACAGCCCGCGCCAGATACAGTTCGGACTGCGGCTCGACTTTTAAGATGAAGACGACAATGAAGAGAGGGAGTCTCACGATTACGCTCGCGCTGCTGCTCGCGTCCGCGGGCGGCTGCTCGCGCCCCGAGGAGCGGAAGGCCGCGACGGCGCAGACCGGAGCGGCGCAGACGGCGGCGGGCGACGCGGCCGTTAAAGCCGACGGCCTGCGCCCCGTCAGGATTTCGGCGGAGGGCGTGAGCGCGGCCGAGCCCACGCTCGCGGCCGGCTCGGACGGCTCGGCCTACGTCGCCTGGGTCGAACACCAGAAGGGCGGGGGCGGCGAGCTTCGGCTCACACGCCTCGACGCCGAGGGCGCGCCGGCGGGCGAGGCCGCGCGCGTCAACCCCGAGCCGGGCGTGGCGAAGGCTTGGAGGGGCGACGCCCCGACGGTCGCCGTCGGGCCGGACGGCGCGGTCTACGTCGGCTGGACGGCGCGCGTCGAAGGCGCGCCGCACGCGACGGCGCTCTACCTCTCGGTCTCGCACGACGGGGGGCGCAGCTTCGGCGCGCCCGTCCGCGTTGACGACGACACGCGGCCGAACGAACACGGCATGCACTCGCTCGCCGTCGGGCGCGACGGCCGCGTCTACGTCGCTTGGCTCGACGGGCGCGGGACGCCGCCGGCCATGACGATGGGGGCCGAGGCTCACTCGAAGGGGATGGCCGAGCCGAACCGCGAGGTCTATTTTGCCTACTCGGCCGACGGCGGCCGCACCTTCTCGCGCAACCGACGCGTCGCGACCGAAGCCTGCCCGTGTTGCAAGACCTCTCTCGCCGTGGGCGAGGGCGGCCGCGTCTATCTCGGCTGGAGGCAGGTGCTCCCCGGCGAACTCAGGCACATCGCCGTGGCCTCGTCGGCGGACGGCGGCGAGACCTTCTCCGATCCGACGGTTGTCAGCGACGACCGCTGGGAGATAAACGCCTGCCCGGTCTCAGGCCCCGCGCTCGCCGCGTCGGGCGACGCCGGGCTGCGCGTGCTCTGGTACACCGAAGGGCAGGCGGGGCCCGCCGGTCTCTACACGTCGGAGTCGCAGGACGGCGGACGCACCTTCACGCCGCGCAGGGCGGTCGCCGAGGGCGGCGTGCGTGGGACGCCGCAACTCCTGCCGGACGGTCGGGGCGGCCTGGTCGCAGTTTACGACGACGGCGCGGTTAAAGAGGCGCGGCTGGACGGGGCGGGGGGCACGGCGGTCGCGCCCGCGCCCATCGTCGTCGGCGAGGCGCCGACGGCCGCGCTGCGCGGCGGACAACTCTACGCGACCTACATCTCCGACGGAAGTATCTGGCTGGTGCGCGCCGGCTGAAAGAGTACGAAGGAAAGAGCCGGCGGCGGCCCCTCCCGAGTACCGCGGCGGCTCCCCGGCCGACCGTGTAGCGGCCCAGCCTGCCAAGCTCGAATGTCTCACCCTAAGATCGCCTACCGGCCATGGACGAGGAAGACATCCCACGCCCAGCGGCCAACCTGCGCCCCGTGTACGTCCTTCACCTTCGCCCGGTAGCGGAACTGGTTGCCGTACTCGTCCGTGCGCTTCGACTCTTTGTATTGAAGTTCTAAAGTCGCCAGCCCGAGTTCGGGCAGCGTGTGCAACTCTTCGGGCTCGGAGACGCCGTCGTGGTTCACGTCCCGCCAGAGCCGCAGCGAGGAGAAGACCCGATCGCGGGCGTCGATCACGCCGTCGGAGTTCCCGCCCCGCCGCGGCTCGTCGTACTCGGCCAGCGCGAGGAAGCCGTTACGGCCTGCGCCCGCAGGCGGGTCGGGCTGCGGGGTGAAGTTGCCGAACAGCTCGCGACCGTTGCCGATGAGCCCGTCGCCGTCGCGGTCAAGGGCGAGCCATGCGTCGTCGCAGCCGGCGGCAGTCCACGAGAGGCGCTCGGGCGCGCCGTCACTGTCGAGGTCGAAGAGGACGCCCGCGGCGGCGTCCGTCAGCGCGAAGCCGTCGCCCGCCACGTCCACCACGACGGGCGAGAGCGGGCCGCCGCCGGCGCTCTCGCCGCTGTCGCCGCCGGGGCAGGTGCCGGTGACGTAGCAGGGCTGCTCGGCGCCCTCCGGCGTCGGCGTCGGGGTCGGGCAGCAGGCCGGCCCGTAACTCTTTGTGGTGAAGGTGAACCCTTCCTCGCAGACGACGGGGCCGGAGACGGGATAGCAGCCGTCGCTTAATCTATTCAGCGACGAGCAGTTACTTTCGCCGAGCGTACAGTTCCAATGGCAAGACTGTATCCCGGTGCCGAAGAGTGTATCTGGCGTCGGTGTGACGCAGCAGGGGTCGGGCTGAGGCTCCGACGGCGTGCAGGGCGTCGGCGTCGGCGTCGGGGCGCCACATGTGACATCGATGAAACTCTCCTCGCAGGAAAATTCCACCCCACTGGCGATACAATTTTTTGCTTGGTGTCTTATCGTGCCGCAAGAGCCGGCCGGGTCGGAACATGAGGTGGGCTGGACAATGTTTCTCACCACCCCGGGACACGGACAACCCTGATCTTGGGAGGGTTTTAACCGCGAGCAGCCGGAGGCGCAGCAGAGGTCTTGCGTCATCCCGGGTTCCGATAAAGGACGCTTGGGTATAAAAAAGGCCGGCACGAGGTTGGCCGGCGGCGGGAGGAGGGTTAAGAGCGAGGCTATCTCGGGGAAATAGTATCGTGGCGGGTCAGCCACGGACGCCACCTCCGCGGCGCTATCACCTCCCGCGCAGGTGGAGTTGGCACTTCGCTCTTTTCTTTCCGGCAGCGGCTTCCCGGTGCTGCCCACAAAACCCGTGCCGTCGCCGAAGTTTAAATAGTCAAAAATGAATTCAAGTCTTTTCGGGTTGGTCAGTGTGCCCTTAGCCCGGCCGCTCTTCCAGCCCTCCGCCTCGGCCGCAGGCACCGTGAGAATCACGACGCCGCCGGGCTGGATAGGCACGTCGTCAGGCTGTACGGGCTCGTCCAAGGCGACTAGTGCGCCGCGCCCGTACGTGAACCCGTAGCCGTAGTTGTGGCCGTTCGGGGCGAACACGTCCGGCATGTAGACGGAGATGTGTAAGTAGTAGATGGGCTTCGTCCCCGTGTTTGTGACCTCCAGTTCTAGCTCCCCCAGCCAGTCCTCGTTCTTAGCGTCCTTCAGCTTCTCCGGCTTCCTGATCTTCACCTTAATCGGTAGGTGCTTCGGTATCTTCTCCACCACCTCGCGCTCCCCCTCGGGCGGCGTCTGCGCCCTGCTCGCGACGAACCCGCACACCGAGACGAGCAGGAACAAGCAGGTAAAGCTGAAGGGGGCGAGGTTCCGGCGGCTGAGAATCATGCGGAGGCGGTGAGCGTTCATGGCGTCTCTCCTTTCCAGAAGACGTGAGCGTGACGGTGCCGTAAGGTGGAAGGGCGAGAACCCGCGCGCGTCGCCCGACTTATACGCCCGCCGTGTGGCCGAGGTCAACAGTATCGCGGCGGGTCAGCCGCGGACGCCACCTCCCCGGCGTTATCACCTCCCGCGCAATTAGAGTTGGCGCCTCGCTCTTTTCTATCCGGCAACGGCTTCCCGCCGGTGCCTACGAATCCCGTGCCGTCGCCGAAATTTATATAATGGAAGAAGAATTCAACTTTTTTCGGGTTGGTCAGTTCGCCCTTGGCCCTGCCGCGGTTCCAGCCATCCACATCAACCGCAGGCACCTTGAGGACGATAACCCCGCCGGGTAGAACCGGCACGTCGTCAGACCGCACGGGCTCGCTAAGGGAGATTAGCTCGCCGCGCCCATACTCAATTGGGAAGGCGATGTTGAGGCCGTTCGACGCGAACACGTCCGACAGATCGATGAAGATTTGCAAGAAGTAGATGGGCTTCGTCCCCGTGTTGGTGACTTCCACCTCCAACTCCCCGAGCCACTCCTCGTTCTTCTCGTCCTTCAGCTTCTCCGGCTTCTTGACCTTAATCTTTATCGGCAGGTGCTTCGGGATTTTATCGATCACCTCCCGCCCTCCCTCGGGCGGCGGCGATTGCTGCGCCCTGCTCACGACGAGCCCGCACACCGAGACGAGCACAAACAAAAAGGCGGCGGTCAACGGGAGAAGATTTCGGCGGTTGAATATCGAGCGGAGGCGGTGAGCGTTTATAACCTTCTCTCCTTTCGAGAGGCTTGTGAGCTTGGCGGAAGCCCATGAAGGCCGTAACCCTTGAGGTGTGGGGCGGTACGCGCGACACCCGACTTATACGCCCGCCGCCGTCCGAGATGCAAGTCTCAGGCGTGGACGGCGGGGCCGGGCAGCAGGCCGCGCCGTAAGGGTCTGAGGAGGTGAAGACGTACCCGCCGGGGCAGCCGTCAGTAAAGGGGTACGTGCAATAGTCTGCGCCGCCGATGCAGGAGGAGGTGCCGCCGCCGATATCTATGCTGGTGTTCGAACAGTAGAGGGCGGGACAACCCCCTTCACTCGGAGGCGGCGTCGGAGTTGGGGTCGGCCCTGTGCAGCCGGTACACTCATAAATCTCGACTACTGTCACGCCAGTGCAGTCGTTCCACGATAACGCGCCTCTCCAGCCACCACTATCGAAGCCCTTAAAGTGACAATTAACTCTGCATTGACTCCTACAATATAAACTTCCGTTTCGGCAATAAAGGATAATATTATCGTACTCGTCAAAGCTCCCACATATTTCATATTCAAATTCAAATCGGACTCCGCCCGGGCAACCTATATAACTGCTGGTATCCCAAGGGCATGTAAAGTCACAAGTCCGTCCGTATTTACAGCGGGGGAGTTGACTTTGACCCAGAGCGACATAACAGAGCCCGGCCAGTAAGAGAATGGCGAAGCAGGTCGTGAGGGTTCGATTTACCATTATCCACCTCCTGTTGGTCTCTGTGCTCAGTTACTTTAATCTCTCTGCTAAAGCATGGACGCCTTTCCCCCCTTTAACTTGAAGTGCAAAGTTTTTATAGAGAGAGGCTCCTTCCGCCTCGTTATCGTTTTCTACGCCTGTTTCTTCGGGCGAAGGCTCCCTTTCGAGAAGCGGTGCCAGTTCACTGTCATCTTTTGCGTGCCGGATGAATTGTTGAGTTAGCCATCTCTTATATTTCGCGGCGCCGGAGCGAATATCGGCTATTTTCTTACGGAAAGAGGCGGCGCCCGGGCCGAGGTCGGTGCCGTCATCGAATTCGACGTAGTCAACTGCCAAGGAGACCCCTTTGACCATGCCGCCGTAGCTTCCGGGGAGCCCCCCGGCGTTGACTTCCTGGCCGGGCGGTATAAGCCTTGCGCCGCGCTCGGCACTTATATCAGGGTGAACAAAGGCGTCTAATACAATAGAGCTGGAAACCGTCGAGGTTACCCCATCCTTTTCCTTGGTGACAGATTTAGTCACCCCAACCGCCTTCACCGGTCTGCCCGTGTTGTTCCTTATCACACAAGGCACGTCCTCTAACGTGTCCGGTGCGGACAGTTCCGCCTGTCTGCATTTCAGTTCTACCGGTATGACGCCGTTGTCCGGCTGGAGTTGCCGTGTATCAACCGAAATCTTTCTCTGCGACGGAGAGAATTCCTGCGCCGGGGTGCGGCCGGCAACTTGCCATAGAGATATGGCTAAGACGCCGAGGATAATGAGCCGCAACACGATTCTGATATTGGTTGTCTTTTGCATTCCCGGGCCCCCTATCTTCGCGCCAAGCTTTGGTGAACTCGCCCTAAGACCTCCACCTCTACAGCTTTCGGTAATGAAGGAGACGGAATCAAATGAGGCTTTCGCCAACGGGAATTACGTCTTTAGACTGTTGATCTAAGATGTAAGCTGAACGCGAGGTGAAAGGTTGCGAGAAAGCTACGCCGTTTGAGAGGTTGTAGCAGTTTTCGTCAGCGCACGGTAGTTCTATCCCCGTCCAGAATCATTGTCAACAGGACGGGCGCCCGGAGGCAGTAAAACGGAAGCCCCGAGCCTGACAGCCGCAGGCTCGGGGCTTCCGTTTTGACCGGACTTGCTGTTGAAGCCGGCGCGGCGCTATTCCGCGGGGTTTTCTTTCAGGGCGGACTCGATGGCGGCCTTCAGACCCTCGTAAGAGGTGTCGGAGACGGGCCTGCCGTTGAGGAAGAAGGACGGCGTGCCGGCGACGCCGACGCGGTCGCCGTCGGCCATGTCGCGCTGCACCTTCTCGGCGAAGCGGCCCGAGTCGAGCGCCGCGTCGAACTTCGCGCGGTCGAGCCCGAGGCGCGAGGCGTACTGCTTCAGGTGCTCGGGCTTCAAGGCCGACTGGTTCTGGAAGAGGAGCGCGGCGTACTCCCAGTATTTGCCCTGCTCGCGCGCCGCCTCGGCCGCCTCGGCGGCCTTCGGGGCGTCGGCGTGCTGCGAGAGCGGGAAGTCGCGCACGACGATGCGGACGCGCCCGCCGTACTCGGCCGCGAGGCGCTCCAGCACGGGCTGGCGCTGCGCGCAGGAGGGGCACTGGAAGTCTGTGAACTCGACGAGCGTCAGCGCGGCGTCCTGCTTGCCCTTCGAGGGCTGGTCGTCGGTCGCGATCTTGTAGACGGGCGGCTCGGGCGGCGCGATGAAGACCTGCACCTTGGAGGCGGCGCGCAGGCGTTCGGCGAACGCGGCCGTCGCCTTCCGCGACTGCTGGTCGCGCAGGTACGCAATCACCTGCTCTTTGATCTGCGCGAAGTCGCCGCTGATGCGCTCCTTGTTCTCGTCGTAGAACTTCTGCGCGTCGGCCTCGGTGACGGCGGGCAGTTTCGACTCCACCTCGGCGTCGAGCAGCGAGCGCGCCGTCACGCCGCGCTTCTGCGCCTCCTGCTGTAGCAGCAGGTCGTTAATCTTCAACTCGACCTCCTGGCGGCGCAGGCCGTAGACCTGCTCCTGCACGCCGTAGACCACGGGGCGCAGCGAGTCTTCGATGTCGGCGGAGGTGATCGCCTGGCCGTTGACCGTGGCGAGGACTCGCGCGCGGTCGGCCGCGGTGGCGGGCGGCGTCGCGGCCTCGACGTTCTTCTTCACCTGGGCGGCGGCGCGCAGCCTCTGCGAGAGCTTCGCGGCCAACTCGCGCTGCCGCTGCTCGCGCAGGTAGGCGATGATGTCCGACTTGAGGTCTTTGAACTCGCCCTGAATCTTCGCCTTGTTCTCGTCGTAGAACTTCTGCGCGTCGGCCTCGGTCGGTTCCGGCGCCTTCGCGATGACCTCGGCTTCGAGCAGCTTGGTGGTCGAGAGGCCGCGCTTCTTCGCCTCGGCATCGAGCAGGCGCGAGTTGATCTGAAGGTCTAGTTCGCGGCGGCGGGCCTCGACGACCTGTTGCTGTAGGCCGGCGACCTTCTGCCGCGTCTCGGCCGAGAGGTCTTGCGCCGAGATGCGGACGCCGCCCGCCGTGGCGAGCACTTCGGGCAGGGGCGCGGCCTCGCAGCCGCACTCCTTCGACGGGTCGGGACTGTCCTGCGCGGGCGCGGCCTGCGCCCGTGTCTGTGCCTGCGCGGCGGGTGGCGGCGCGGCGGCGCCCGTCTGCGCCCCCGCGGCCGCGGGCGCGAGCAGCGCCGCGAGCGCGAGGAGGGCGGGGGAGATTCTACGCGTGCGTTTTTTTAAATCCATGAGTCCGTGCCTTCAGTTATTAATTTACTTCAGTTGACCTTCACCCATTCGGCGGCGGGAGAGAACTGCTTCGACGCCGCGTCGATGGTGACAATGTGGGCGCCGGCCGCTCCGACGCGACGGTTGGGGCCGAACGTCAGTCGCGGCGTCAGCCCCGTCTCGTAATCGTATAAACCTTCGAGCGACGTGATGAGCCTCTCGCGGCTCAGGTCTTTCCCGGTGCGTTGCAGCCCCTCGGTCAAAACCTTCGCGGCGGCGAGCGCCGAGAGTTGCGCCGCCGTGTGCTGTATTTTGAACTTGTACTTCTCGGCGAGGGCGCGCAACTCGGCCTCGCCCGCCTGCGTGATGTCGGTCGGGACGGTCGGGAAGGCCAGGAACACTTTGCCGCCGAAACCCGCCGGCACCGAACTCACGAGGTCGCGCCCCGTCAGCGCGCCGAGCAGCAGCACGTCGGGCCTCCACGCCGCGGCGTCCGCCTCTTTGAGGAAGGCCGCCTCCTCGCCGCCGGTGCTGAAGAAGAAGACCCTGCCCGCCCCCTTGAGCGTCCGCACGAGCGACGGCGCGTCGAACTTCCCGCGCGCAAAGGAGACCTTGCGCAACTCGCCGCACCCGACCTTCCGGCACTGGTCTTCGACGGCGGCCGCGGCCGCCGCGCCGATCTCGCCTTCCTGGTAGACGACGGCCACGCCGGCCTTCGAGACCGTCTGCTGCCGCGCGCTGAAGTTGACGAGAGCGCGCGCCTGCTCGCCCACGCCGGGCAGCAGGTAGAAGATGTAGCGGTTCGTGCCGAAGCCGACCTGCGGCAGCAGCGTCGAGGGGCCGACGAAGGGCACTTCCGACTCCTGCGCCAGCGCCGCGATCTCCTTGTCGGCGCCCGCGCTCAGGCCGCCGACCGCCGCGAAGACCTGCCCCTGTTCGATCAGGCGGCGCGCGGCCGCGGCCGGGTGTTCGGCCGCCGTGTCGGCCACTTGCAGTTCGACCCGCCGGTTGTAGATTCCGCCCTTCGAGTTCAGTTCCTCGAAGTAGGCGTTCAGCACGTCGCGCATCGCGGCGCCCGTCTCGGCCAGCGGGCCCGTGGAGGGGAGCAGCGTGCCGACGCGCACGGCGGCGTCCGTCACGCCGGGGTCGCGGTCCTCCTCGATGCGCTTGATGTAGGCGATGAGGTCGGCCACGTCCTCGGGCGACATCTTGAAGCGCGGCATGGCGGCGAGCATCGTGTTGCCCGACGGGTCAACGCCGTCCGAGAGGGCGCGCGCGAACGAAGCCTCGTCGAAGGGGCCGTGCTTGCGCCCGGTCGGGTGCGTGTGGCCGTACGGCTTAATAAGGTTCGCCCAGGTGAGGTCGCCCGCGGTGACGCCGCCCTCGGTCTTGCCCTCGCCGCGCGCGCCGTGGCAGCCCGCGCAAGTCACGGTCGAGGCCGGCACGTCCAACTCGCCCACGAGCGCCGTTATCTCCCTGCCCGAAGGGCTCTCGCCGCGCGTGTAGATGGCGCGTCCGCGCCGCTCCTGCGGCGTCAGGCCGCGCGCCGCCGCGGGCGTCGCCGCGGGCTTCGGCTGTTGAGCGCCGCCGCCCTGCGCCGACGCCGCGTGCCCCGCCGCGAGCGCGACGGCGGCGAGCGCGGCGGCGAAGAAGAGCGCGAAGGCTTTGAGACTTGCTTTCATAAGCGTCCCTGTCAGGCGGCGTCCCTCCGGCCGCGTGTCGTGCGGGGCGTACTACGGTTTGGCGCCGGCGGGGGCCGGCTTCGCGTCCGGCGCGGCGGCGGGCTTCGCCTCAACGCCGGAGGCCGGCTGCGTCTCGCCCTTGTCGTCGGCGACGCTCTGCACGATCTGGATCAGCTCGGCCGGCTTCGCCATCCCGAAGGCTTTCTTCCAGAGCCCCGTGGACTCGTTGCCGACGATGATGACGGTCGTGTGGTCGTCCTTCGCCTCGACGTACTGCCCGACCTTGTAGAGCGCCCAGTCCACGTTCTCCTTCTTCCCCGTGAGGAACATCCAGCCGGGGCCCGCGTGGAACTTCTGCGAGTACTCCTTCAGGCGCGCGGGCGTGTCCGTCTCCGGGTCAACGGTGATCGAGACGAGGAACACGTCCTTGCCCGCGCGGTCGCCGAGCGCCGCCTGAATCTTCTCCATGTTCCGATTCATCGGCGGGCACACCGAAGTGCAGGTGGTGAAGAAGGCGTTGATGATGACGGTCTTGCCCTTGAGCACGTCGCTGTAGAAGCGCACCTTGCGGCCGTCCTGGTCGAGCAGTTCCACGTCCGAGAAGTACTTCTGCGCGGGCGAGGGCTGCTCCTGCTTCGCGGCGTCGCCCGCGCGGTGACCGGCGTGCGGGTCCGCGACTTCGGCGGGCTGCGCCGGCGCGTGGCGCGAGCCCGTCTGGGCGAGGCCCGGCGCGGCGGCCGCGAGGCAGAGTGCGATGGCGAAAAGCGTTCTCTTCATTGTCGTCTTTTACTCCTTGGCGCCGGCTTCGGCCGCCGTGTCGAGTCGGCCTTCGGAGGCGTCGCCGATGAGGCCGATGAGGACTTTAGGACTCGCGAGCCCGTAGGCGCGCTTCCACTGCCCCTTCGCGTCGTTGCCGACGAGCACGGTCGGCGAGTGGTCGGCCGGGCTGGAGACGGCGGCGCCGAGCGAGCGCAGCAACTCGTCAACCTGCGGCTTGGCGCCGGTGACGAGAGTCCACCCCGGCCCCGCGTGAAACTTCTCGCCCCAAGCCTTCAGGCGCTCGGGCGTGTCGGTCGCTGGGTCAACCGAGATCGAGATGAGGAACACGTCCTTGCCGGCGCGCTCGCCCAAATCCTTCTGCACGCGCGCGAAGGTGGCGCCGAGCGGCGGGCAGATGGTCGTGCAGGTCGTGAAGATGAACTGGATGGCGACCGTCTTCCCCTTCACGAGGTCGCTGTAGAAGTGAACCCTGCGCCCGTTCTGATCGACGACTTCGGCGTCGGCGATCTCCATCTTCGACGGCGTGAAGTCGGCTTGGCCCGAGGGCGCGGCCTCGGGCTCGGAGGCCGGCTGTTCGGCCTCCGGCTTCTCGGCCGACTTCGGCGCGGCGTGCGTCAGGCGCAACTCCATCCTGCACTTCGGGCAGAAGCCCTTCTTCTTCGACCTCACGTCCGGGTGCATCGGGCACGAGTAATAGTCGCCCGACGTATCGACCGCCTCCGCCGCCTTGGCCTTCGCCTTCTTCTGCCCGAGGGCGGCCGGCGCGGCCGCGAAGAGCAGGAGTGCGGCGGCGAGTACGGCTATGTGTCTGCTTCTCATCGTTCGTTGACCTCCTTATTCGACTACTCGGTCTTCGCCTGCGACGGGGCCTTCGCCTGTTCCGCGCGCAGCGTCATGTAGGGCAGCTGGCGGAACTCGACGCCGGCCGTCCGACTCGCAACGAAGAACATGTACACGCCCGTCTGCGGCACCGTCAACTTCAACTCGTAGACGCCGCCGCCGACCGGCTGCGCCCACTCGCGCTTCTGCCAGAGTCCGGGCGCGAGGAAGGTGAGCACCTGCACGTCCTTCAGCCCCTCGGCGGGCTTGCCCGTCGCCGTCTCGGTGAGGCGGAAGCGCAGCTTGTACTCCTCGCCGACGCGCAGCGGACGCTCGCGTTCGAGGTATTCGACTTCGAGGGGCACGGCGCGCTCCTGCCTGACGGCCGGGTTCACCGCGGCGCGCGCCTCGAAGCAGTGCGTGACGCGCGGCGTGTCGAGCAGGAAGGCCACGTCGTACGTGCCGCTCTTCGGCAGCCGCGCGAACGTCTCGAAGGTGCCCGACTTCACTTCGCGCAGGGAGCGGTCGGCGACCATCACGGCGCGCGGGTCGCGCTTGTAGTTCTGGAAGGTGCCCATCGGCGCCGCCATGCCCTCAGTGTAGTAGTAAATCTGGCGGTCGGCCAGGTTGGCCACGAGCACCGAGTTCGGCTCGGGCGACGGGACGATGGAGTCGGCGTCGGCCGGGGCCGTCGAGGAGGTGGCGGGCGCGGCCTGCCCCGCAGGGAAGTGCTCCACGTGCGGCTGCTTGCCGATGGTGCTCAGGCGAATCATCGACACGTCGAGCGACCCCGAAGCGCGGATGTAGGCATACTCATCCGTGAAGACGATCTGGTCGGGGCCCTTGCCGACGTGGACGGCGTGCAGCCCGCGGTTCGTCGAGGCGTCGAAGATGTAGACCGAATCGTCGGCAGGCGACGGCACGAAGCCGTAGCGCCCGCCCGGCGCGAAGCGGACGCGGCCGATGCCCTCGGGCAGGGCGAGTTTGCCGAGAACCTTCGCCGCCGCGCCGTCAACCACGGCTATCTGCCCGCCCGGCCCGTCCGTCACGTAGACGGACTTGCTGAGCGGCGAGACGGCCACGGCGTCCGCGCGCCGGCCGACCTTCACGTCGGCCGTCTTGGAGAACTTCTGCGCGTCGATGACGGAGAGCGTGCCGGCGTCGCGGTTGGTGACGAAGGCCGTGCGGTTGTCGGCGCTCAGCGCGATCTCGTGGTGGCCGGCGCCGGTCTGGACGCGCGCGGCCGGCTTGAGCGTCGCCGTGTCGATGACGGTGACGCCCGACTCCGCGCCCTCGTCCGTGCCGACCCAGAGGTACTTCTCGTCGGGCTGGAGGGCGAGGCGGACGGGGCGCGCGCCCGTGTCGATGTTGGCGACGACCTTCCACGTGTTCGTGTCAACGACGGCGACCTGGTTGACCGCCGGCATGCTGACGAAGAGCCGCTCCTGGTCTGCGGTGATGACCCAGTCCTGGCCGGGGCTGCGGAGGAAGACGAGCGTGACGAGCTTCGTGCCGCCGAAGCCGAGCAGCGGGTCGATGACCGAAATGTTCGGCTCCTCGTTGAGCGCGAGGATGTAGTAGGCGTTGAGGTCAACGTCGGGGCGCGCGCGCAGAGAGCCCTGAAGGAACGAGCTTACACGCTCCTTGCAGACCTCGGCGTCGGTCGTCTCGCCCTGGCGGCGCGTGAGCCACGCCGAGGGCTTGACGCCCGCGAGCGGCGTGCCCGTGGTCGTGTCGGTGACGCGGAAGCGGATGCGCGCGTCCTGATCTTCCATGAGCGGGGCGGCGCCCTCTTTGCGCTCGCCGACGGGGTCGATGGTGAACTCGATCTCGACGCCCTGCGAGACAATCTTCTGCGGGCCGGCGGGCGGCGCGGTCTTCTGCGCGGCGGGCGTCGGCGCGGTGGCGGCCTTCTCCTGCGCCGGAGACTTCTCCGGGGCGGCGGCCTTCTCCTGTGCGGGGACGGCCTGCGCGAGCGCCACGGTGGCGACGACGGCCGCGAGCAGCATTTGGCGAATGGTCTTCATGTACGACTCCTTCTTCATGTGTGGCTCCGTTGCGTCTGGTCTCCGGCCTTCTAGCGCGTGATGGCCTTCAGGTCGCGCATCGTGGAGCAGAAGGAGCGCACGGAGACGGCGCCGTCGTTGGCGTATTCGATGACGGCCCCGCGCAACTGCGGCGAGTCGTCGAAGACGAAGACCGTCCTGCCGCTCAGGCGCTTGATGTTGTTGATTTGGAAGCTGCGGCAGCGCAGGAAGCTCGCGAGGGTGAGATCGGTCGTCTCGTAAGTCTGGGCGTTCATCTGAGGAGAGTTCATCATCTCTTTCATCCTTTTTTGTGTTACGGGGCGATTCCTTCCGGGCGCGGTCGCAAGGCAGGGCGAAGCCCGCGCGTGCCGCGTGGGCACGCGAAACCTCGTCCGGCTTGTGACCCACCTATGAGTTGTGAGCGCGAGAATGAACCTGGGGGCCGAAACGTCTCGGGCGCCGTCCCGAAGTCCCGGCGGGCGGGCGGCTCGTTCCCCCGCGCGCTGTGCAAGCGCGCGCGTCCGTCCGCCCGCCGGGTCAGTCCGTGTGGCCTTAGAAGCAGCCGACGCCGGTGCTCTGAATCTGGAGGTCGTTGATGCAGTTGATCGCCGCGTCGGCCTCGGCGAGAAGCTGCGTGCCGGTGACGACGGCGTTGCCGCTCGCGTCAGTCGGGGTCTGGTTAATCTTCCCGGCGGTGATGAGCTGGTTGACCTTGACCTTGAAGTCGTTGAGCTTCTGGATGGAATCGCAGAACTTGGCCGAGTCGAGATCGAAGGCGGC
>Ga0209461_10000393_pt1 | contig 14237 bp, 8 predicted proteins | sample AgamicAsMarz_FD_187162 | JGI IMG/M metagenome (GOLD analysis project Ga0209461, IMG submission 187162) | Agave microbial communities from Guanajuato, Mexico - As.Ma.rz (SPAdes) (version 2) | ecosystem: Host-associated > Plants > Phyllosphere > Phylloplane/Leaf | place: Guanajuato, Mexico... | reverse complement strand
AAACTTACGGCGGCCGAATCCTGCTTGAAGGTCTCGAAGACCACGCCGAGAACTTCACGCGCTTCCTCCTGCTCGAACCCGCGCCCCACGCGCGCGAAGGCGCCGACAAGCTCTCGCTCGTCGTCACGCTCGCGCACCGCCCCGGCGCCCTCCACGCCGCGCTCGAACCCTTCGCGCGCCGCGGACTCGACCTTCTGAGGATTGAGAGCCGCCCCGTGCGCGGCCGCCCCTGGGAGTATCACTTCTACTTCGACCTGCGCGCCGCGCCCTGCGACGCGACCGACGCGGCCGTCGCCGAACTGCGCCGAAGGGCGACGAACGTTCGCGTCCTCGGCCACTACCCATCGGCGCAGGCGGGGGCGGCGACGTGACGGCCGAAGCGATCTGGGAGAGGGTGACGGTCGTCGGCTGCGGGCTGGTCGGCGCGTCTTTCGCGCTGGCGCTCAGGCGCGCGGGCGCGTGCAGACGCGTCGCCGGCTGGGACGCGGACTCGGCCGTGCTCGAAGAGGCGATGCGGCTCGGCGCGATTGAAGAGGTGGACGAAGCTTTCGCGGAGGGCGGCGTCTCCGCGTCAGACCTGTTTTATCTGGCCACGCCCGTCGGACAGATCGTCGAGTTCCTGCGCGCGGGCGCGCCTCAGGCCGGGCCGGGCGCGGTCTTGACCGACGCGGGGAGCACGAAGGTGGAGGTGTGCCGCGCCGCGCGCGCCCTCGCGGGCGAAGGGCGGCGCTTCGTCGGCGGGCACCCGGTCGCCGGCAGTCACCTGCGCGGCCCCGCGCACGCGCGCGCCGGCCTCTTCGAGGGCGCGCCCTACGTGCTTACTCCCGCCGAGGACGGGAGCGACCCGGTCGCGCTCGTCATGCTGGAGGAGACGCTTCGCCGTCTGGGCGCGCGCGTCAGCGTCGTCTCGGCCGCCGAGCACGACCGCGCGCTGGCGCTCGTCAGCCACCTGCCGCAACTCGCCTCGTGCGCGCTGGCGGCGACCGCAGGCGCGTCGCCCGACGCCGCCGTGCTCAAGAGCCTTTCGGGCTCGGGCTTCCGCGACATGACGCGGCTCGCCGCGAGCCCCTGGGCGGTCTGGCGCGACATCCTCGCGACGAACTCGACGGAGATAGCCGACGCGCTCGACGCCTACATCGGCAGGCTCTCGGCCGTGCGCGACGAACTGCGCGGCGGCGGGCTCGACCTGACGAGCACGCTGTTCGATAGCGGCCGGTAAGACTCGCAACAACACGGGAGATTTAAAAGCCATGATTCTCGTCCTCAACCCCGACATCGACACGGAAGGCGCGGCGTTCAGAGACCTGCTGGCGCGGCTCGCGCTGCTGCCGAACATCGAGGCGCGCGTCCACCGCGAGCAGGGCGCCGAGAAGTCTCTCACAGAGATTCACCTCATCGGCAACACGGCCGGCCTGTCGGCGGACGAGATGCGGAGCCTGCCGTGCGTCGAGCACGTCGTGCGCGTCTCGGAAGAGTACCGCGTCATCGGCCGGCACCGCGACGAGGCGCGCCCCACACACTTCGACTACAAGGGCGTGCGCTTCGGTCAGGACACGCTCAACGTCTTCGCCGGCCTGTGCGCCGTGGACACGCGCGAGAACGTCGAGGCGATGATGCGCGCCCTGCGCGACAACGGCCAGGTCTGCACGCGCATGGGCGCCTACAAGCCGCGCACCTCGCCCTACTCGTTCCAGGGGCACGGCCGCGAGTGCCTGCCTTACGTCTTCGAGTTGGCCGGCAAGTACGGCATCCGCGTCATCGCGATGGAGGTGACGCACGAGTCGCACATCGACGAGATACGCGCCGCGCTCGAACAGACCGGGAGTCCGGCGGGCGTCATGCTCCAGATCGGCACGCGCAACACTCAGAACTTCGAACTGCTGAAGCTCGTCGGCCGCCAGCGCGAGTTCCCCGTCCTCTTAAAGCGCGGCTTCGGCATCACGCTCGACGAGTCTCTGAACGCCGCCGAGTACCTCGCCAGCGAGGGCAACCGCAAGGTCGTCTTCGGCCTGCGCGGCATGAAGACCAACATCGGCGACCCGCACCGCAACTTCGTGGACTTCGCGCACGTCCCCGTCGTCAAGCGCCTGACGCGCATGCCCGTCTGCATCGACCCGTCGCACTCGACGGGCACGCGCGCCGCCGCGCCCGACCGCCTCCCCGACATCTTCCACGTCACCGCGCAGGGCGTCGTCGCGGGCGCCAACATGATCCTCGTGGACTTCCACCCCGACCCGGCGCGCGCGCTCGTTGACGGCCCGCAGGCGCTCACGCTCGACGAACTCCCCTTTTTCCTCGAAGACGTGGCCATCGCGCGCGAGGCCTACGAACGCCGCGCGGCGCTCGCCGCACGCACGAGACAGGCGCCCGCGAAGTAGACCGAGGGCGTTCGCTTCCGCACAGTCCGCCATTCCCTGCTTGCCACGGGCGCCGGTCTCCGCACTATAATGGCGCGCCCGTCGAGGCGGGCCCCGACTTTCCCACGTCACAAACATGAAGGCGCTCGTCATAGACGACAACGAACTTGTGCGCAGCAACGTCGCGGAGGTCTTGCGCGGCGAGGGCTGGGAGGTGTGCGAGGCCGAGTCGGCCGCGCGCGCCTTCGAGCTTTTAGGGGATGAGGACGGGTGGGAACTCGTCTTCTGCGACGTGAAACTCTCGGACAGCCACGAGGCCGAGGGCTACGCCGTGCTCCGCCGCTTCGTCGAGGAGCAGCCCGAAGCGCAGATCGTTTTGATGACCGGCCACGGCTCGGCCGCGGGCGCGCTCGACGCCGTGAGTTCCGGCGCCTACGACTACCTGATGAAGCCCTTCGAGGTGGACGACGTGCTGCGCATCGCGCAGGACGTGCGCCGCGCCTTCGAGAAGAGGGAGCGGCCGGGCACGACCGGCGAACTCCCGCCCGCGCCCGTCTACACCTCGGACATCAACCTCGTCGGGACGAGCGCGGCCTTCATCGAGGTGATGAAGATGGTCGGGCGCGTGGCCGCCACCACCCTGCCCGTGCTCATCACGGGCGAGTCGGGCACGGGCAAGGAGGTCGTGGCGCGCGCCATACACTGCCGCAGCGCGCGCGCCGAAGGGCCGTTCGTCGCCGTCAACTGCGGCGCCGTCCCCTCGGAGTTGATCGAGTCGGAACTCTTCGGCCACGTGCGCGGCTCGTTCACCGGCGCCGAGCGCGACCGGCGCGGGCTACTTCAAGAGGCCGACGGCGGCACGATTCTGCTCGACGAGATAACCGAGACGACGCCCGCCTTTCAGGTGAAGCTTTTGCGCGCCTTGCAGGAGGGCGAGATACGCCGCGTCGGCTCGAACCAGACGGTAAGGGTTGAGGCGCGCGTCATCGCCGCGACCAACCGCGACGTTGAGCGCGAGGTGCGCGAGGGGCGCTTCCGCCAGGACTTGTTCTACCGCCTCAACGCGGTGACGCTGCACCTGCCGCCGCTGCGCGAGCGGCGCGAGGACGTGATGCCGCTCGCGCGACACTTCGCCGCGCGCGCCTGCCCCTCGGGCGGCCCCATCAGCTTCTCGCGCGACGCCGTGCGCGCGCTCGTCAGCTACGACTGGCCGGGCAACATACGCGAGCTTGAGAACGCGGTCATCCGCGCCGTCGCGCTCTGCGACAGCGTCGTGCGCCCCGAAGACCTGCCCGAGCGCGTCCGCTCCGCGGGCGAGCAGGAGGCGGCCACAGGCCGCGGGGCTTCGCCCGACACGGCCGACGCCCCGCAGCCCGAGGCCGTCCCCGCGCCCGAGGACGAACTCATCTCCCTCTCGGAACTCGAAGGCCGGCACATCGCGCGCGTCCTGCGCCACACGGGCGGCAACAAGCAGGCCGCCGCGCGCCTGCTCGGCATAGACCGCACGACCCTCCAGCGCATGATTAAGCGCCACGGCCTCGACGCCGCCCCCGCGCCCGACAACGGCGAGGGGCGCCCCCACGCCTGAGCCCGGACGAATCAGTCCGCCCGCCGAAGTAGAAAAGGGCCGCGGCGTGAAACCGCGACCCTTTTCTACTTTGTGAGCAGGGGGTTGTCGGGGCGGTTTATGGGTTGGCGGGGGCCGGCGGGGGCGGGGCGTTGTCGTCTTCGTCGTCGTCTTCGTCGTCGTCGGGTTTGCGATGTGGGGCGCGTTCGAGTCGGCGTGCGCTCTCCCACGCGGCGAGTTTGGCCGGGTCGTTCGCGTAACTGTTTCTGACGATGGGGTCGAGGCGGTCGATTAGCTCCTCCATGCGGCGGAAGATGTCTTCGAGGGCGGCGTTGGCAGCCACGAGTTCGCCCGCGGCCTCCGCCTGCGTCGCGGCGGCGATATCAAGGCGGTCGGCCGTCGTCCTCATCTCGTCGAAGAAGACGGGCGGCAACCCCGACTCCGTGAAGAGGGCGGCGAATTGCGCCGCCGCGGTGGTCGCAGAGCGCGCGGCGGCGGCGAGTTCCTGGTCGTTGTTATTCTTGCTCGGGGGCTTGAAGACGCCTTTGATCTCCGGGTGGTCGAGGCCGAGCGGCTCGGCCGTATCGTAGGTAATCCTGACCATCCGGCGCAGCTTGGTGCGCGCCCCGTCGCGCGCCTCCGTGCCCTGCTTGCGCTTGCGCGCGCTGGCCGAGCGCGCCGCGTCGAGCGCGTCGGCGTCGGCCAGCATCCCCTCAAGACTGCTGGCCAGCGTCAAAGCCTTGCTGCCCTGCGGGAAGTCCCGCTCGTTGGCGCTCATGTTGAGGCGCACGCGCTGCCCGCGCTCCCGATTCCTGCGGTGCTTGTCGTTCATAGATTGTTTCCTTTCAGTTGAGAGGAAGGAGACGCGAGTGAGAATCCTTCCGGTGAGCCGAAGGTTGAGAGGTTTGCCGTGGGGGCAAGCCGAGACCGCCTTGAAGGAGACGAATTATATTCCCGAACGCGACGCGCGCAAACGAAAATTCTCGCGCACACTGTCAGAACGGTCGCGCGCCCCGACGGAATGGTGGTCAGTACCGTCCGCGGTAGCGGGCGGGTCAGTCTAACGCCTCGGGGGCCGTCCGGAGACACACGCACCCGCCCGCTACCGCGGGCGGTACTGACCCGGCCCCGCGCGCGGCGCTTACACACGGTCGTGCGCCTTCTCGGAACATCCGTGCGCCTTGTCGGAACATCTGCGCGCCGCGTCGGGACATGCGCGCGTGCCATCGGAACATCCGCGCGCGGAGTCGCAACGCTTGCGCGCCGTGTCGGAACATCCGCGCGCTGTGTCGGCGCAAGTGCGCGCGGCATCGGCGTACTTGCGGGTGGCGTCGGAAACTTTGCGCGCCTGACCGGAACGCGCGCGCGGCGTGTCGGAACATCTGCGCGCCGTGTTGGAACATTCGCGCGTGGCGTTGGAACATCTGCGCGCGGTGTTGGAACACGCGCGCGCGGCGTTGGTGCACGCGCGCTCCGGAGTGAAACGGCCGCGCGCGGCGTTGGAAACGTTAGACTTAGCGCCGGGACGGGCGCGGGCGTGGGCCGAACACCTGCGCGCCCGGTCAGATTGACGCGGCGCGGCGTCGGTGCGGCCGACGGGCGTGGTCGTGCCCGCCTGCGGGCGACTCGGGGGCCGGCGCGCGGCGCCGGAAGGGGCACCCGACGGCTTCGCGCGCCGCCGTGGCTACACGGAAAAGGGCCGCGGCGTGAAACCGCGGCCCTTCGCTTTCCCCCTTGCCCGAAGTCTTCAGGCGACGGCGGCGCCGCGCGGGCGCGACTCGACGCGGCGCGCGACCTCGCGTGCGATGGAGAGTATCTGCGCGGTGTCGAAGGGCTTGGTCACGACCCAGTCCACGCGCGCGGCCGTGCGCTCGCCCGAGCCGACGGCCTCGCCCCAGCCGGTGATGACTGCCACGGGGACGGCCGCGTCCAACTCGCGGACGGCGTGTGCCAACTCCCAGCCGCTCATGCCCTGCATGCCGATGTCCGTGAAGACGGCGTCGAACGACTCGCGCCCGAACAACTCAAGCGCCTCGCGCCCGCCCGCGGCCAGCACGACCTGATAGCCCTCGCTCTCAAGCACGTCGCGCAGGAGTTGGCGGACGTTCTCCTCGTCGTCAACGACGAGGATGCGCGTCGCCTCGGGGCGCTGCGGGACGAGCGTGATGGCGGGTGGGTCTGCGGGCGTCTCCTGCTTCGCGGGGTTGAGCGCCGCCGGCAGGCGTATGCGGAAGGTCGTGCCGCGCCCGACTTCCGACTCGGCTTCAATCGTGCCCTCGTGCCGCCGGACGATGCCGAACGAGACGGCGAGGCCGAGCCCCATGCCGGCCTTGCCCTTCGTCGTGAAGAACGGGTCGAAGACGCGCGAGCGCACCTCCTCGGTCATCCCCGTCCCCGTGTCGGACACGCAGATTTCGACCGCGCCTTCCGCCTCGCGGGTCGAGAGCGTGAGCCGGCCGCCCGCGGGCATCGCGTCCACGGCGTTGAAGACGAGGTTGACCAGGACTTCGCGCAACTCCGACTCGTCGCCCATCACGCGCGCCTCGTCCGAGCCGAGCCGCAGGTCGAGGCTGATGTGGACGCCTTCGGACTCGGCGCGGCTCTTCCAGCGCGGGCGCGTGATCTCGCGCACGTCGAGGAGGAGTTGGTCTACGGAGACGGGCTGGAAGTCGTGGTCGCGCCGCTGCCGCGCGAAGTCCTGTATGCGTTTGATGGTCTTCGCGCCGTCCTTCGCCGTCTTGATGATGAGATTCAGCCCCGCCTCGATGCGCTCGGGGTCGCGCGTGTTAAGTAGAAGCTGCGCGCGGCCGAGGATGCCGGCCAGCGTGTTGTTGAAGTCGTGCGCCACCCCCGAGGCGAGTTCGCCCAAGGCGGAAAGCTTCTCGACCTGCGCGTACTGCTCGCGTATCCGCTCCTGCTCGGCGATGTAGTGCGAAAGCTCCTCGACGTGGCGGCGGGCCTGCTCGGCCTGCGCGGCGGCCGACTCGGCGCGCGCCTCGGCGGCGGCCTCGGCCTTCGCCGCGGCCGACATCGCCTCGATGTTGTCGAGGTAGGTGCGGTAGGTCAGCCAGACGATGACGATGATGGGGGCGGCTGCGACGAGCGCGTAGAAGCCCGCGGTCGAGGCCAGCTTGACGGCGAGGCCCGCGGCCGAGGCGCCGCCGAAGTAGGTGATGGAAGTCCAGAGGTACTTGTTGCGCCACGTCACCCACAGCGTCTCGCCGGACTTGAGCGAGGTGTGCAGCGCGGCGAAGCCCGAGTTGCCGACGTACTGCACCACCCCCATCACGCAGAGCGCGACGACGAAGCCGGCCGAGAAGTCGCCGCGCGTCAACTCCTCGACGGGGCCGAAGAGCCGGCCGACGACGTGGTAGGTGATGAAGGTCGCGCAGGCCAGCATCGCCGCGTTGAAGGCGCTGGTGAAGACGCTGAACGAGCGCTTGCCGAAGCGCGAGCCGACGAAGTTCTCCGCCGCGACCAAAAGCACCGCCACCTCGCCGCCGTAGAGCAGCATCGTCAGGAAGATGAAGGTGTCGGAGAAGGAGATCTGCCCCGTCGTGCGCGGGATCGGGATGCAGAAGCGCGAACTGACCAGCAGCGTGACCACGACCAGCGGCGCCAGCCGCAAGTCCAGACGCCCCAGCGGCAGGTGCGCCGCCGAGTAGGCCAGCACGCACGCGCCCGCCGCGATCAGAACCCACATGTAGTGCCTGACCAAGCGCTGCCTGTCCACAGGGCCCCTCCGGTCTATTCAGTTGCCGCGTTCGAGGAAGATCGTGTCGTAGCCGCCGCGGAGGCGGTAGCCGGCCTTGAGGAAGAGCGACTGCGCGACGAGGTTGTGCTCGTTGACGAGCGCGCACACGGACTCGCTGCGCTCCAACAGCGTCCGCCCGAGTTGCGACAGGCAGCGCAGGCCCAGACCTTTGTGCCGGCTCGCCGGCTCGACGTAGACGCCCTCGATGTAAGTGCACTCGGGCGTCTCGGAGGCCACGTCGGCCTTGAAGACGAGTTCCCCGCCCTCGACCAGAACCCAGACGCGCCCGTTCTCGATGCGGCGCGCGCAGCGCAGGCGGAAGCCGTTGAGGTCAACGTCGATGGGGTTGATGCCGCTCTCGTCGTAGGCCATCGCGGCGTGGACGGGCATCACCAGCATCAGGTCTTCGAGCGTCGCGAGCCGCAGGCCCCCGACCGCCTCGCACGCCTTCACCGGCCAGCGCTGCTCGAAGAGGAGTTCGCGGCAGAAGACGCGCGGCGCCTGCCCGCCCGGCGCGTAGTAGTTCCAGAAGGCGCCGACCGTCTCGCGCTCGCCGAGGATCATGTGGCCGCCGCGCTCGGACTGCGCCAGTTCGGCGAAGGCGCGCAGCGCCTCGTCAGTCCGCGCCTCGACGAACGTGTGGTGGCCGACGAGCGCGACGCCTTCGAGCGCGCCGTCGCGGTCGCGCGCGGCGTAGAACGTGCCGCGGTTGAAGGGGCTCTCAAGGCCGTTGTCGCGTATGAGCCCGCGCATGACGACCGTCGGCGCGGGGCGCTCGGCCAGGAAGGCGAGCACCTCGGCCTCGGCGTCCCTCTCGGTCAGCGGGTGGACGCGGCAGGCGCGCCCCGCGCGACGCGGCAGGGGGCGCGGGGGCGCGGCCTTCGAAGATTCTCTTAACTGACGCATCACGTCACTCCTTAACGGGTCTGGAACAACGGTGAAACTTCGGGGGCGAGGCGTTCGAACTTCCGCCTCCGGCCGCCCGCTCTAAAAGTTGGTGTCGGGCACGACGGGCGCCGACGCGGTGTTGTCGCCGCCCGTCTGCGCCGAGAGCGCCTGCATCGCGGCGTCCGCGCCGAGCGCGGTGCCGTCCGTGACCATCACGCCGTCAGTCACCATCACCCCGTCCGTCACCATCACGCCCGAGCCGGTCACGAAGTTGTCCGTCACCATCACGCCGGAACCGAGGAAGACGGAGCCGCTGCCTATCGTCCCGCCGTTGCTCAGAATGATCTTGTCCGTCACCATCACGCCCGACGAGAGCAGCGTCTTGTCCGTCACCATCACGCCGTCCGTCACCATGACCCCGTCCGTGACCATCACGCCGTCCGTCACCATCACGCCGAGGCCGTAGATTTTCTGATACGAAGTGATGAGCGCCGTCCCCGTCACGAACCCGTACTTGAGGACGAGCCCCTGCGACCAGGCGAAGGTCTCGCCCGCGATGGTGCTCTGCGGCAGGGGCGCCGCGCCGACGAGCATCGGCGCGCCCAGGGGCGTCAGCGCCGACAGGTCTGTGCGGACGAGCCGCGCCAGGCGCGCCGCGCCCTCGACGTTAATCTCGCCCGCGCCCTGTTCCAGCATGTTGAAGCCGGCGAGCGGCTGCGCCGTGTACATCAGGATGGCCTTGACGAGGTTCGGCGTCAGCGTCGGGTTGGCCTGGAGCATGAGCGCCGCGGCGCCCGCCGCCACCGGCGTCGCCATCGAGGTGCCGTTGAGGTACATCATCCGGCGCGCGTCCGTGGGACTCACGCCCGCGTCGAGTTGCGGGTTCTGCGAGAGGATGTAGTTGCCGGCGGCGGCGGCGTCCACGATCTTGTTGCCGGGCGCGACGAGGTCGGGCTTGATGAAGTTGTCGTGGTGGCGCACGCCCGCGAGGTCTGTCCAGAAGCCGCGGGTCGGGCCGCGAGAACTGTAGCTGGCGATGCCGTCGTCGGAGCGCGCGTCGGTGCCGAAGGTGTTCGACGCGCCGACGGTCAAGGCCGAAGGCTCGTCGCCCGGCGAGTGGATGGAGCCGTAGAGCTTGTTGCCCGCGGAGTCCTTGCCGTTGTTGCCGGCCGCCGCCACGACGACTATTCCGGCGTCAACCAGCCTGCGGACGGCGCGGCAGACGGGGTCGTTCCTGTAAGAATCGACGGCCGTCGTGCCGAGGCTCATGTTGACGACGCGGACGCCGTAGAGCGTGCGGTTCTGCAAGACCCAGTCGAGCGCCGCGAGCGTGCTTGAGACGCGGCCCGTCCCCTGCGCGCCGAGCACGCGCAGGTTGATGAGGTTCGCGTTCGGCGCGATGCCGACGTAGGCGCCCTTCGAGATGCGCGCGTTGCCGCCGACGATTGAAGCGACGTGCGTGCCGTGGCCGTAGGGGTCGTCGGTGCGCCCCTCGCCGGTGAAGTCAACGCTCGCGACGACGCGCAGGCCGTTGTTGCCGTCGAGGAAGGAGGTGTGGGTTGTGTCTATGCCGGAGTCGATGACGGCGACGCCGACGCCCGTGCCGTCGGGCCCGTTGACGATGACGCCCGGCGCCTCGCGCACGTCGTCCGCGCCCGTCGTGCGCGAGACGTGGCCGTAGGCCCTCGTCTCGCGGTCGAGCGAGATGAAGCGCGCGCGCCCCTGCTCCGACAGCCGCTCGACGAGTCGGGCGGGAAGTTCGAGGACGTGTGCGCCGAGCGCGTCGAACCGGCCCTTCGCCTTCACCTCGGCGGTGAGGGCGGAGGCGAGCGCTGACGCGGCGCCGTCGCCCTCTTGCAGGATGACGCGTACTTTGCGGTTCCGCGTCTCGGGGTCGCGCGCCAGTTCGAGCAGGTCGCGCGAGACCCGCTCCGACGGCTCGTCCTGACGCGCCGCGCGTGCGGCGGGCGGGTTCGCGCGCACGATGTTCTTCAGTTGCGCGCGCCCGACGCCGCCCGGCGCGACGCCCGTACACACGAGGGATAGCAGCGCGAGCAGAGAAACGAGCGCCGCCGTGTATCTTCTCAATTCTTCCACCTTGTCACCCTCCAACTGGCGCGCGCGCCGGGATACGGCAGACGGGAACCGGCACGCCCGAGAGCCTCGTCGGTGCGAGGGCCAAAGACCGCACCCGCAACTTCATGTCAGGGGTTCGCGCCGTCCGCACGCGGCGCAGACTTCCGTTAGCGAGATTTCTTCGGACGGTCGGGGGAGTTGGATTCAACCGGGAGAGAGCGAAGGGGCAATTGAGTATCCGGCACGCGCGCCCCCCCGTCAACCCTTCGGCGCTCATTTCATGCACGGCGTCTCGTCCCCCTTCCACGCCGCCGACTGCGCGGCGAAAGTCGTGTCGCCCACCATGATGCCGTCGCCGCCCTGCGAGCGGTCGCCGACGAGGATGCCGTCGCCGACGAGGATGCCGTCGCCGACCATGATGCCGTCGGGCAGCGTCCCGCCGAGCAGCGCGGACGCGTCGAGCAGCGGCGTCCCGCCGACCATCGTCGAGCCGTCGCTCGTCAGAAGCGAAGGCCCGAGCACGACGCCCCCGGTCAACATCGAAGCGTTCGGCGCCTGCCCTCCCGACGACGACTCGACGGCGCCGTCGGCGAGCGTGGCGCCCGGCGCGTAAACTTTCTGATAGAGCACGTAGAGGTCTGAGCCCGCGGCGTAGGTGTGATTCAACGTCAAGCCCTGCGACCACCAGAAGGTCTCGCCCGCCACCGTGCTCTGCGGCGCGGGCGCCGCCGACGTGAGCAGCGGCGCGCCGAGCGGCGTCCACGCCGACAGGTCTGTGCGGACGAGTTTCGCCAAGCGGACTGCGCCCTCGACGTTCAGGCGCCCCGCGCCCTGCTCGAAGTGGTTGAAGCCGGCCGCGGGCTGCGCCGTCAGCATCAAGAGAGCCTTGACGAGGTTCGGCGTGAGATTCGGGTTGGCCTGCAAGAGCATCGCGGCCGCGCCCGCCGCCACCGGCGTCGCCATCGAAGTGCCGCTCAAATACATCATCCTGCGCGCGGCCGTCTGGCCGGCATCGACCAGCAACTCCGGGTGCTGCCCGAGCAGGCGGTTGCCGGGCGCCGCCGCGCCGACGATGCGGTTGCCGGGCGCGACGAGGTCGGGCTTGACGAGGTTGTCGTAACGCGGCACGCCCGCGTCGTCCGTGTAGCGGCCGCGGGTCGGGCCGCGCGAACTGTAGGTCGTCACGCCGTCGTCGGAGCGGGCGTCGGTGCCGAAGGTGTTCGACGCGCCGACGGTCAGCGCCGAAGGCTCGTCGCCCGGCGAGTGAATCTGACCGTAGATTTTGTTGCCCGAGCCGTCCTTGCCGCTGTTGCCCGCGGCGGCGGCGACGACTATTCCGGCGTCAACGAGCCTGCGCACGGCCGCGCACGCGGGGTCGTCGCGGTAGCTGTCAACCGCCGGGGCGCCTAAAGAAAGGTTGACGACGCGGACGTTGTAGAGCGTGCGGTTCTGCAAGACCCATTCGAGCGCCGCGAGCAGCGCGGAGGTCGTCCCGCGCCCCTGCGAGTCGAGCACGCGCAGGTTGACGAGTTTCGCGCCCGGCGCCAAACCCTCGTAGGCCCCGCCCGAAGGCCGCCCCGCCCCGGCCGCAATCGAGGCGACGTGCGTGCCGTGGCCGTAAGGGTCGTCTGTGCGCCCCTCGCCCGTAAAATCCACGCTCGCGGCGACGCGGCTCATCCCCATCCCGTCGCGGAAGACTTCGTGCGAGGCGTCGAGCCCCGAATCGACGACGGCGATGCCGACGCCGGAGCCGTCGAGCGTGCTCGTCGTCTTCAAGAGTCCGAGCAGCGCGCTCGTCGTCTGCACGCGCACGGCCTCGGCGCCCGTCGTCGTCTCGACGTGGCCGGCGCCGCCCAAGGGCCGGTCGGGCGAGACGTAGAGCACCTCCGGGCGCGAGGCCAGCGTCGCCAGCGACTGCGACGGCACGCGCGCCGCGACCGCGCCCAGTCTCCCGAAAGTCCGCGTCACGCGCCCGCCCAGGAGGTTCAGGATGTCGCCCAGGAGATTCAGGCTGAGCCCCTTCTGCGGGCTCTGCCGGACGATGACGTTGACATCCTTGCCCAAAGATGAGCCTTCGACGAGTGCTCGCAGGTCGGGCGAGAGTTTCGGCGCGGCCGAAGCCTCGGCGGGGCGCGACGCCGCGCCGCCCGCCGCCGCCCCGCGCCCGGCCGCCAACAGCGACAGCGCCACCGCCACGCAGACCGGCGCGAGCCACCAGCGGGGACGGCAGTGCTTCCGAGGTTTCACCCAGAATCCTCCTATAGGGCTTCGATTTAACGGGCTACGAGAGTGAATTTTCGTCTTGGGGTTTGGGGCTTAAGTCAAAGACTCAGCGCACTTCCGAGAGCAACCCCCGTTCCAAGCCCGCCCGCCCGCCCGGGCTGAGCCGACGCAGCCTCTCTTAAGTAAGGGCCGGTCTGCTTTCGACTTCAACCCGCGACGCCCCCGGGGTGATGATCGCCGGGCGTATCTTGTTGAAGCCGCAAGGTAAAAGTCTTCCGTGACCCTCAGACGCGGCGCGATTCCGCCGCCCGAAGCGCTTGTGCGCGTTCGTCCCGCGGGGCCGCTCAGATACGTTCCGCGGCCGGCCCCGGCCGGCGCGCGCCGCCGCATTGTGCAGCAGCGGCGCGAATCCCGCCGCTGCGATTTGCACGGCCGGGCGGCCGAAAATTCGTCGGCATCCGTTTAAATACGGCTCCCGAAGCGCCGTCGCCGGGGCTTGGCATGACCCTTGCCGAAACGTTTCACGCCCCGAAGCGAGAACCCCTACAGATTCAAGCTTCCGTTCAGGCGGCTCGGCCGCGCGCCGACGCCTTCGGGCGTTCGTGTGCCGACCGCGCGGCGTTTGCGAGCGCGCCTGAACCCGACCGAGAGGGGGTTTAATGTCTCTGCCGACGAACTTCGTGGACGGGTGCGCGCCCGGCGCGCGACTGCTGATAGCGGACGACGACGCGGCCGTGCGCGGGGTGCTTCAGGAATTCTTATGCGCCGAGTACGAGTGCGAGGCTGTCGGGTCGGCCGAAGAGGCGCTGGCGCTGCTCGGCGAGGGCGAGTTTTCGCTCGTGCTGAGCGACATCGCGATGGAGGGCATGTCGGGGCTTGAGTTGATACCGCGCGTGAAGGCGCTCGCGCCCGACACGCTCGTCATCCTGGTCAGCGGCTCGCAGGACATCGAGAGCGCCGTGGCCGCACTGCGCGCCGGGGCCTTCGACTACATCCTCAAGCCCTTCGACCTTGAGCACGTCGGCATCGTCGTCCGCCGCGCGCTCGAACACCAGCGCCTTCTGGCGGCGCGGCGCCTCTACGAGACCTACCTCGAACGCACGGTCGAGCAGCGCACGCGCGAGTTGGACGGCGCGCTGCGCTCGCTCGGGCTTGCCTACCGCACGACGCTCAAGGCTCTGGTCGCCGCGCTCGAAGCGCGCGACTCCGAGACGCACGGCCATTCCGAACGCGTCGTCGCCTTCTCCTTGCGCCTCGGCCGGGAGTTCGGATTAGGCGCCGCCGAGATGCGCTCGCTGGAGTTCGGCTCGCTGCTCCACGACATCGGCAAGCTCGGAGTGCCCGACGCAGTCCTGCGCAAGCCAGCGCGGCT
>Ga0209461_10000392_pt1 | contig 14298 bp, 13 predicted proteins | sample AgamicAsMarz_FD_187162 | JGI IMG/M metagenome (GOLD analysis project Ga0209461, IMG submission 187162) | Agave microbial communities from Guanajuato, Mexico - As.Ma.rz (SPAdes) (version 2) | ecosystem: Host-associated > Plants > Phyllosphere > Phylloplane/Leaf | place: Guanajuato, Mexico... | reverse complement strand
GACGGGATCGAGCGGGCACTTGGCGGAGAGGCATGAGCGTGGCGACTTACCCGTGCATATGACGGGAAACTCGCCACAGGCGCCGCGACGCGACTCGAAGTGGTGGGGGTGGGGCGATCCCGCGGTCTCGCCGGAGCTCGACGCCGAGGCGCTGGCGACGCTGCGCGAGCGGGTCGGCGAGCTGCAGGCCTCGCCGCGATCGCTCGACGTCGAGGGCTTCGAGCTGCCCGCCCCGGCGCCGCTGCCCCCGGCCCTGGTCGAGGCGGTCGGCGCGGAGAACGTCTTCACCGCGACCGAGGACCGTGTCCGCCACGCCACCGGGTGCGGCTACGTCGACCTCGCTCGCCTGCGCGGCGGCGCACTCGATGCGGCGCCCGATGCCGTCTTGGCCCCTGCGGACGCCGAGGCGGTGAAACGCGTACTCCGGCTATGCGCTGGGGAAGGCGTTGCAGTGGTCCCCTTCGGCGGCGGCACCAGCGTCGTCGGCGGGGTCGAGCCCCTGCGCGGCGGGCACGAGCGCCTCGTCAGCCTCGACCTGACCCAGCTGCGCGAGGTCGAGGTGGACCGTCGCTCGCTGACCGCGCGCCTCGGCGCCGGGCTGCGCGGGCCCGAGGCGGAAGCGGCGCTCGCCGCGCAGGGCGTCACCCTCGGGCACTTCCCGCAGTCCTACGAGTTCGCGACGATCGGCGGCTTCGCCGCCACCCGCTCCGCCGGCCAGGCATCGAGCGGGTACGGCCGCTTCGACGACCTGGTCAGCTCGGTGCGCCTGATCGCCCCCGCCGGCGACCTGCGCACGCTGGAGACGCCGCACACCGCCGCCGGACCGGTGCTGCGCGAGCTGGTCATCGGCTCCGAGGGCGTCCTCGGGGTGATCCCCGATGTGACGGTCAGGGTGCGCCCGCGACCCGCCGTGCGCCGTTACGAGGCCTGGATCGCCGAGAGCTTCGAAGCCGGAGCAGAGATAGTGCGGGCGCTGGCGCAGGGACCGGGCCTGCCCGAGGTGATCCGCGTCTCCGACGAGGAGGAGACCGAGGTCTCGCTCGCGCTCTCGGGCCCGCGCGGGGTCGCCGGCAGGCTCTTCGACGGCTATCTGAGGCTGCGCGGCAAGCGCGGCGGCTGCCTGATCGTGGTCGGCTTCGAGGGCGACGAGGAGTCGGTCGCCCGCCGCCGCGCCCTCGCCACGCGCGCCCTGCATGCCGGCGGGGCCGCGTCCCTGGGGCAGTCGGCGGGGAAGTCCTGGGAGCACGGTCGCTTCCAGGGCCCCTACCTGCGCGACACGCTGATGGATATGGGGGCGATGGTCGAGACCCTGGAGACCTCTCACACCTGGTCGCGGCTGCATGAGCTGCGCCGTGCGGTGGGCGAGGCGATCTCCCGCACGCTCGCCGAGCAGGGCACGCCGGGCCTGGTCTTCTGCCACCTCTCGCACGCCTACGCCGACGGCGCCTCGCTCTACTTCACCTTCATCGCCCGCTCACGCAGAGGGGCGGAGGTCGAGCAGTGGCGAGCGGTCAAGCAGTCGGCTTCGGAGGCGATCGTCGCCAGCGGCGGCACGATCACCCACCACCACGCCGTCGGTCGCGACCACGCCCCCTACATGGAGGCCGAGGTGGGGCGGACGGGGTTGGAGGTCCTGCGCGCAGTCAAGCAGGAGCTCGACCCGACAGGGATCATGAACCCCGGCAAGCTGCTGCCCTAGTTCTCGCCTTCTTCTTCGGCGATGTTGACGATCGGGCCGGTGACTTCGCCGCTGAGGACGTCCTCGCCGTCGTACCGAGGCGCTTGCTGCTCTTTGCCGGCCTGCGCCAGCGCCGCCTGCAGCTCGGGATTCGAGACCAGCGAGATTTCCATCCGGTCGAAGCCGCCGGCCAGCAGGCCGAGAGATTCGGAGGGGATCGGGTACTGCGCTTCGACTTTGCCCGACTGCGTCACCCTGGTGATGGCGATCGGGATCCGCTCGTCCGCCGAGCGGGAGAGGGAGACCGCGTAGGCCTGGTCTTTGCCGGACGGCTCGAGGCCTTCGGCCTGCAGCAGCAGCAGAACCCCTTTTTTCGCCCGAGCGAACACCGCCAACCCCGCGGCGTCGCCCCCGTCGACCGGCTCCAGAATCGCCTGCGTCAGTTTGGTCGAGCCTTTGGCCGGCGCCTCCACCGCCGCGGACCCATCGGAATCCGAATCGTCCCCACCCCCAAGATCAATCGCCCCCGTGGCGAAGAGCACCACCAGCAGAACCACGACAGCTCCCCCCACCAACTCCGCAAACCGCCGTCTGTCTTTGGGCATCTTCAGCTGCGGCTTCGTCCCTGCTTGGCGAGAGACGGGGGGCGCCTGGGCCTTGCGCGGCGACGGAGCCGGCTCCTCCGCGGCAGGCCCCGCGGCCGGAGCTCCCTCGTCCTTCGCCGTAGAAGCTTCCTCGCCCAACCCGGCCAGCGCGTCCTTCACCCGCCGCCGCACCTCGTCGACGCTCAACCCCATCAAGGCCGCGATGTCCTCGTAGCCCTCTTCGCGCTGCGCAAGCAGCCGCAGCAGCGCCCTCTGGTCGTCGCTCATCCCCACCGTCTGGAAAGCCTACGACAGCAAGCTGGGTCTGAGGTTATGCCTGTCTATAGGGTCCCCCACGATGGCGGACGATCCCCGCGGCCTGCTCTCCCACTTCGACGCCCTGCTCGGCACCGAGTGGCTGGACGACGATCCCGAGCACGCCCGGGTCCGGGTCGAGCTGCGCGACGAGCTGCGCCAGCCGGTCGGCCTCCTGCACGGCGGCGTGATGTCGTCCCTGGTCGAGAGCGTCTGCTCGCGCGCCACCGCCCTTCAGGTGCTGAATGAGGGGATGGCAGCGATGGGCCAGTCGATCGGCGTCAGCTTCATTCGCCCGATCACCGAGGGCCACGCCGAAGTCCGCGCCAGGGCCCGCCACCGCGGCCGCACCACCTGGGTCTGGGAGGCGGAGGTCCGCGACGCCGAGGACCGAATTTGTGCCCTCGCCCAGATGACGATCGCCGTCAGGCCGCTGCCCAAAGACCTCTAGCCGCCGTAGCGGTTCGTTATCGGGAGCCGGCGGTCGCGGCCGAAGGCCTTCGGCGTGATCCGGATCCCCGGCGGCGCCTGGCGGCGCTTGTACTCGGCGCGGTCGACCAGTCTCACCACCTCGTCGACGACGTCAGCGGGCAGTCCGGCCGCGACCATCTCCTCGCGCCCCTGGTCGCGCTCGACGTAGGCCTCGAGCACCCGGTCGAGCAGCTCGTAGGGCGGCAGCGAGTCGCTGTCGCGCTGATCCGGGCGCAGCTCGGCCGAGGGCGCCCGCTCCAGCACCGAGGCGGGGACCAGCTCGCGCCCCGCCATCTCGTTGCGGTGGCGGACCAGCTCGTAGACAAGTGTCTTCGGCACGTCCTTGATCACGGCGAAGCCGCCCGCCATGTCGCCGTAGAGGGTCGCGTAGCCGACCGACATCTCGCTCTTGTTGCCCGTGGTCAGGACCAGCCAGCCGTGCCGGTTGGAGAGCGCCATCATCAGGTTGCCCCGGATCCGCGCCTGCAGGTTCTCGGTCGCGAGATCGGGCTCGGACGGCCCGTCGAGCAGCCTCTCGTACTCGCCCATCGCCCCCTCGATCGGGATCTCGATCGCCTCGCAGCCGAGGTTGGCGGCGATAGTCCGCGCGTCCTGTTGTGTTTCCTTGCTCGAATGGGGAGAGGGCATTACCACGCAGCTGACCTGCTCAGGACCGAGCGCGTCGACGGCGAGCTGGGCGACCAGGGCGGAGTCGATCCCGCCCGAGAGCCCGATGCCGGCGTGGCGGAAGCCGTTCTTGGCGACGTAGTCGCGCAGGCCGAGAACGAGCGCGCCGTAGACCTCGGCGAGGTCATCGAGCGGCTTGGCCAGCGAGCCGGGCGCGGGGGAGGGGATCTGGCAGACCAGCAGCTCCTCCTCGAACTGGGCGGCGCGGGCGATCGGCTCGCCGCTCGGGTCGAGCACGAAGCTGTGGCCGTCGAAGACGAGCTCGTCCTGACCCCCGACCAGGTTGCAGAGGGCGAAGTGGGTGCCGTAGGCCCGCGCCCGCTCGGCGAACATCGTCTCCCGCTCACGGCCCTTGCCGCGGTGGTAGGGAGAGCCAGAGGGGTTCGCGATCAGCTCCGCGCCCTGCGCGGCCTCGACCGAGGCGGGCGGTCCCTCGACCCAGCAGTCCTCGCAGATCGTCAGTCCGACGCGCGTACCGGCGACCTCGATCGTGACCGGGTCGTCCTCCGGGATGAAGTAGCGCTGCTCGTCGAAGACGGCGTAGTTGGGCAGCCGCGCCTTGCGGTAGACGGCTCGCAGCTGCCCGTCGGAGAGGGCGGCGAGCGAGTTGTGGGCATGGCGGAGGTCGTTGTCCCCCGCGGCGGGCTCGGCGAACCCGACCAGCGCCGTGAGGCCGGGGGGGACGCCGCGCGCCAGCTCCTCGATCGCGCGTCGGTTGGCCTCGACGAAGTGACGCTTCAGGTAGAGGTCCTCGGCCGGGTATCCCGGCAGGCAGAGCTCGGGGAAGATCGCAAGGTCGGCGCCGGCGACGCTGGCGCTCTCGATCCACTCGGCGATCTTCGCCGCGTTGCCGTCGATGTCGCCCACCGTGGGGTTGATCTGGGCAAGCGCTACGCGCAAGGGACGCTCCAGGGGGAGGGGCCGGTCACGGCAGAAGTATCGCCGTCGCGGCGGGCGGGAAGCGCCTGGGCCACCTGTAGATTGCGGCGGGTGCAGGCGAGCAGGCGGCTGATCGGGGCTTCGCTCGCCTCTCTGGCCATCGTCGGCGTCGCGCCCGCAACCTCCTCGGCCGGCGACCAGTGGATCTTCCGCGCCCCGCTTGCGCGGCCGACGGACCAGCCCGACCCCAACCGCAACGCCTACACCGTCCCCGAGGCGCCGCGCTCACCGGTCTGCACGCGTCACTTCTGCATCCACTGGGTCGCGGAGGGCCTCGATGCGCCGAAACTGGTCGACGCCAACGGGAACCGGGATGGCGACGGCGTTCCCGACTACGTCGAGCAGGTGCAGGAGGTAGCCGAGCACGTCCACGCGATCGAGAACGTCAAGCTCGGCTGGCGCGAGCCGAAGTCGGACGGGCGAAAGGGGGGAGGCCGGGCCAAGACCGACGTCTACCTGTCCCAGGTCGGAGGCGCGCTCTTCGGCTACGCCGCCCCCGACCGCGGTCAGGCCTCCAAAGAGCACCGCCTGCCGCGCCGGCTGCACGGCTACCTGGTGCTCGACAACGACTACGACCCGCGCGAGTTCCCGGGGACCAGGCCACTGGAGAACATCAAGGTGACCTTCGCCCACGAGTACAACCACATCCTCCAGTTCGGCTACGACGCCTACCAGGACGCCTGGTTCGCCGAGTCGAGCGCGGTTTGGATGGAGGACCAGGTCTACGACGACCTCGACGACTACCTGCGTTACGTGCGCCGCTGGGTCCGCCGCTACGACACGCCGCTGACCGCAAGCTCGATCAAGGAGTACGGCTCCATCGTCTGGAACCAGTGGCTCGCCCACCGCTACGGCCGCGAGATCGTCCGTGAGGCCTGGGCTCGCGCCCTGAGCACGAAACCCGGCGGCTTCTCGGTCTCCGCCTACGGGGTGGCGATCCGCGCCGCCCGCGGGAGTAGCTTCGGTCGCGACTTCGCCCGCTTCTCACGCGACCTGGCCGAGTGGCGCACCGGTGACGTCTTCCCCGAGGCGCGGCGCTTCCGCGACGTCTCCCGCCAGGGGAGCCTGCCGACGAACGGGCGCTCGCTGATGCGGCAGCTCAACCACACCACCGCGCAACTGCTGCGCATCCCTGCCCGCGGCGGTCAGGCGGTGGTGGTCGACGCGATGGCGCCGGCCGGGACCGAAGTCGGTCTCGCCCTGGTCGGGCGAGTCGGCGGCGAGCGCCGCGGCGAGGTGATCTCGAAGCTGCGCTTCAAGCGAAACGGGGGCCGGATGTCGGTACGGCTACGGCGCCCTGGGCGTTTCGACCGGATCACCGCGGTGCTGGTCAACGCCGACGCCAGCACGGTCGGATACAGCGCCCGCCTGTTCGACTGGAGCTACCGGCGCGACGCGGCGCCGTTCACAGTCAGCGCCCGGTTGGTGCGCTGAGCGACGCCGTCGCCACGAGTGCCGTTGGGGTCGATCGCTTCGGCCAGGGCCTGCTCGAGGTCGAGGCCGAAGCTCTCCAGGTCCGACATCGCGTCGTAGTCGCCGACCAGGCCGAAGTTGACCTGCCCGTCGTAGGACATGATCCCGACGCAGAGCGCCTGACGGCGGGCCAGCGGGACGAGCGGGAAGATCGCCTCCATCTTGCGCCCCAGCACGTAGAGCGGGAACTGCGGCCCCGGCACGTTGGTGACCACGAGGTTGAAGAAGCGCTGCGCCGGCTGCAGCCGCGCCGCCTGCGAGGCGATCGTCGGCGGCGCGAAGTCGGTGATCCGGGTGATGATTTCCGCGCCGACGGCCTGCCCGGAGCCCTTCAGGTCGCCCATCGTCTCGGTGATCAGGTGGAGGCGCTCGACTGGGTCCTGGCACCAGACCGGCAGCGGCGCCATCATCGCCGCGATCCGGTTGCCAAGCGCCCCGCGCTCCTCCTCGGCGCGGACGCTGACCGGGACCATCGCCCTCATCTCCAACTCCGAGGTCTCGTGGCCGCGGGCGCGCAGGTAGTTGCCGAGCGCCCCGGCGACGACCGAGAGGACGACGTCGTTGACGGTGCCGCCGTGCTCGTTCTTGACCCGCTTCAGGTCGGCGAGGTCGGTGCGGACGAAGGCGATGCGCCGGTGTGGGCCGATCTCGACGTTGAAGGGGGTGGCCGGCGCGGCGATCCCGGCGCCGATCATCCTCCCGGTGGCGCCGAGGCCCTCCAGCACCTGGCGCGGCCCGCGCAGCGTCGCGCGGATCCCGCGGGCGATCTCGCGCGGGCTGGTGGCGCGCTCGCGCCACGCCTCGGTCAGCAGCTGCAGGTCGGTCGGCTCCGGCCGCGGCGCCCACTTCGGCGGGCGCACGGGCGCCGACTCTGGCTCGCGCTCGAGGTCGAAGAGGACGGTGGTGATGTCGACCCCCGAGATGCCGTCGACGAGCGCGTGGTGGCTCTTGCCGACGATCGCGAAACGGTCGCCGTCGAGGCCCTCGACCAGCCACAGCTCCCAGAGCGGCTTGCTGCGGTCGAGCTGCTGGGAGAAGATCCGCGCCGCCAGGTTGCGCAGCTGCTCCTCGGAGCCGGGCGCGGGCAGCGCGGTCTGTCGCACGTGGTAGTCGAGGTTCAGGTGCGGGTCGTCGACCCAGACCGGCCGGCCCTGGTCGAAGGGGATGAAGCGCAGCTTCTGGCGGAAGCGCGGCACCAGGTGCAGGCGGGACTCGATGTGGTCGCGGAACTCGTCGTGGCTGGGCGCCGGGCCCTCGAAGAGGATCGTCGAGGCAACGTGCATGTGCGCGCCGGCGCGCTCCATGTGCAGGAAGGAGGAGTCGAGTCCACTGAGCCGATCGCTGCTCATCTGGTCATCTTCGCATGGTGTGGATCGTCCCCGGTAGGGGTTTCACTTAACTTTTTCGGAGAGTCGCTGCTGCCGTCCGAGGTTGGGGTGGCCGAAAAAGTACAAGACGTTCCACCCCTACCGGGGACGATCCTCAGCCTGCAAGGCCTAGTTGCATCTGGGGCTGGTCTTCCGGCTCGGTGGGGCTCTCGGTGGTGAAGCTGGCGACTCTCACGCCTAGGAGGCGGACGGGGCGGGGCGGGGCGTAGGCGCGGAGGAGGTCTAGGGCGACTGGGGTGACGATGGCGGGGTCGTTGGTCGCGGTCTCTACGGTGTGCGAGCGGGTGACGTTGGTCCAGTCGTCGAGGCGGACCTTGATCCCGATCGTCCTGCCCTCGAGGTCGCGGGCGCGCAGGCGCCGGCAGAGCTCCTCGGAGAGCGAGCGCAGCGAGGCCGCCAGCTCGGCGTGGTCGGCGACGTCGGTGTCGAAGGTCGTCTCGGCCGACTGCGACTTGGTCTCGCGCACCGTCGCGATCGGGGTGTCGTCTTCGAAGCGGGCGCGGGCGTGCAGCCAGCGGCCGCTGCGCGGGCCGAAGGCCTCGACCAGGGCGGCGACGTCGCGGGCGCGCAGCTCCGCCAGGGTGCAAATGCCCATCTGCTCCAGCTTGGCGACGCTCTTCGGGCCGATCCCGGGGATCAGGCCGGGCGAGTCGGGGGCGAAGCGCTCGATCGCCTCCTCCCGGGAGAGGACGACCATCCCCGCCGGCTTGCCGAGCTCGCTGGTGATCTTGGCCAGCAGCCGGTTCTCGGAGATGCCGACCGAGCAGGTCAGCTCGGTCTCGGCGCGGATCTCGGCGGCGATCCGGCGCATCGTCGCCTTCGGCGAGAAGAGCCCGGTCAGGTCGATGTAGGCCTCGTCGAGCCCGACCTGCTCGACCGTCTCCGCGTTGCGGCGCAGGATCGCCATCACCTCCTTCGAGGCCTCGCGGTAGGCGCCGAAGTCGGGTTGCAGGTAGACGGCGTCCGGCAGCTTGCGCCGCGCGATCGCCGCCGGCATCGCCGACCGTATCCCGGCCAGCTTGCGCGCCTCGTAGCTCGCCGTCGTCACCACCGCCCGCGGCCCCGACCCGCAGACGACCACCGGCTTCCCCCTCAGCTCAGGCCGCCGCCGCAGCTCGACCGACGCGTAGAAGGCGTCCATGTCGAGATGGGCGATCGTCCGATCGAAGGCCACTCAGCGATGGTAGGAGGGGGGAGGGACGGGACCCGCGGGAGATTCGGGTCTGCGTGCCCGGGGTAAGGTCACCGCATGGGCGACGTCGAGCACACGCGGATCGAAGACATCAACGCCCTCGAAGGCTTTCTCGAGGGGATCAAGATGCACCAGGTCGCCGCCGAGCTCGGTGTCAGCGCCTTCGGGATTTCGATCGTCGAGATGGAGGCGGGAGCGACGGAATACCCGGAGCACGACCACTCGCCGGACGGAATCGGCGGCCAGATGTTCGCCAAACGCCCCCAGCAGCTGGGCCAGGAAGAGGTCTACATCGCCCTGCGCGGCTCCGGCACCCTGGAAGCGGACGGCGAGCAACACCCGCTCGACCAGGACCACATCGCCCGCGTCGCCCCCCACGTGGTCCGCAAGATCACCCCCGGCCCCGACGGACTCCGCCTCCTCGCCCTCGGCGCGACGCCGGGCGAGGCCTACGACACCGGCGGCACGCTGTAGCCGCTCGGCGCGTCGCTTCTAGACTTCAGTTCGTGGCTTCTCCCGAGGCGAAGAACCTGGAGGCGATCTCGAAGGCGATCGACCAGCACAACTCGAGCTGCCCGTTCCCGGCGGCCGAGGTGCGGATGAACCCGTTCGAGGTCGAGCGGTTGGGCTGGGACGAGATCCGCGGCCTACCGGTCGTGCCCGATGCCGATATCGGGACGGGACGCTTCCGGATCGTCTGCTCGCGGGATATCGACGGCGCCGGCCTCGAGGAGGTCGAGGCGGTCGGTCGCGAGCTTCAGACCATCACCCCGGCCAGCAGCTAGACGTCGTAGAAGTCGAGGCCGAGGCCTTCGAGCCAGCTCTGGGCTTCGCTGTTGAGCTGAGTGAGCTGGTCGGTCCAGATCAGGACGCCCATCGCGATCAGGATCAGTCCGCCAGTGGCGACGATCAACTGGTAGTGGCGCTTGACGAAGGCGAAGGCCGTGGTCATCCGCGAGAAGGCGACGGCCGTGAGCAGGAAGGGGATCGCCAGGCCGGCCGAGTAAACGGCGAGCAGGAAGCCGCCGCGGGCGACCGAGTCGGTCAGCGAGGCAGCGGCGAGGATCGCCCCCAGCGTCGGGCCGATGCACGGGGTCCAGGCGATCGCGAAGGCGGCGCCGGCGACGATCGGACCGCCCCTGCCGACGCGGTCGAGCAGCGCTTCGACATGCCACTCGCGGTTGAGCCGCACGATGAAGAGTGAGGCGACGAAGAAGATGCCCATGGCAATGATCAGCGCCCCGGCGATCTTGCTCAGCAGCTCCTCGTGGTCGTTGAGGGTCGAGCCGAGGCCGGTCGCGGTCAGCCCGAGGAGGATGAAGATCGCCGAGAAGCTGGCGACGAAGAGCAGGCTCGGTCCCAGTACGCGACGCCAGCCGGCACTCTCCAGCTCGTTGGCGGACACACCGCTGACGGCCGAGAGATAGCCCGGCACGAGCGGCAGCACGCAGGGGGAGAGGAAGGAGACGACGCCCGCGGCGAGCGCGGCGAAGATCCCAACCCCAGCGGCCGGGTCGGTGCTGATCTCGGCGAGGAACAAAGCTCCCTCAGGGTACTCCGGTACATTCCTGGCTAGCCAGCCAATACCGCCCCGCGCGTGGGCGAGACCACAGGAGCAGAGCTTTGAGCAACCGCACGTTCGTGATCGGGGTCGGGATGACCAAATTCGAGAAGCCCGGCACCAAGGAAGGCGACTACCCGGACTGGGCCAAGGAGGCGGGCGAGAAGGCTCTTGGCGACGCCGGCATCCCTTATCAGGACGTCGAGCAGGCCTTCGCCGGCTACTGCTACGGCGACTCGACCTACGGCCAGCGGGCGCTCTACCAGCTCGGCCTGACCGGGATCCCCGTCGTCAACGTCAACAACAACTGCTCGACCGGCTCCTCGGCGCTGTTCCTCGCCCGCCAGGCGGTCAAGGGCGGCATCGCCGACTGTGCGCTCGCGGTCGGCTTCGAGAAGATGGAGCCGGGCTCGCTCGGGGTCAAGTACACCGACCGCACCAACGCGCTCGACAAGCACGCGATGCGGATGTTCGAGATCCGCGACCCCGAGCAGTCGCCGCCGGCGCCGCAGATGTTCGGCAACGCCGGCCGCGACCACATGGAGAAGTACGGCTCCAACCCCGATCACTACGCCTGGATCGGGTGGAAGAACCACAAGCACTCGGTCAACAATCCGTACGCCCAGTTCCAGGACGAGTACACGATCGAGGACATCAAGGCGGCGAAGATGATCCACGACCCGCTGACCAAGCTGCAGTGCTCGCCGACCTCCGACGGCTCGGCCTGCGCGATCGTCGCCTCCGAGCGTTACGTCGAGGAGCACGGCCTCTGGGGCCAGGCGATCGAGATCGCCGGCCAGGCGATGGTCACCGACCTCTCCTCGACCTTCGCCGAGGACACCGACTGCATGAAGATCGTCGGCGCCGACATGTCGAGGCAGGCGGCCGATGAAGCGTATGAGGAAGCGGGGGTCGCGGCCGAGGAAGTCGACGTCTGCGAGCTGCACGACTGCTTCAGCGCCAACGAGCTCATCACCTACGAAGCGCTCGGCTTCGCGGCCGAGGGCGAGGGCCACAAGCTGGTCGAGGAAGAGGCCACCACATATGGCGGCAAGGTCGTCGTCAACCCCTCGGGCGGGCTGATCTCCAAGGGCCACCCGTTGGGTGCAACCGGCCTCGCGCAGTGCTCCGAGTTGACCTGGCAGCTGCGCGGCGAAGCCGACAAGCGGCAGGTCGAGGGCGCGAAGACCGCCCTGCAGCACAACATCGGCCTCGGCGGCGCCGCCGTGGTCACCGTCTACAAGCCGGCCGCAGCCTGAGCAGGCGCGGCCGCAGAGGAGGCACACCATGGCGAAGGAACGGAACTCACTGAGCGGCAAGGTCGTGGCGATCACGGGCGGCGCGCGCGGGATCGGCAAGGCGACCGCCGCGGCGCTGGTCCGCAAGGGCTGCCGCGTGGCGATCGGCGACATCGACCTGGCGCTGGCCGAGCAGACCGCCGGCCAGCTCGGCGGCGGCACGCTGGCGCTCGAGCTCGACGTCACCGACCGGGGCTCCTTCGCCGCCTTCCTCGATGAGGCCGCGCGCCAGCTGGGGCCGGTCGACATCGTCATCAACAACGCCGGGATCATGCCGGTGACGCCTTTCGTCGAGGAGAGCCAGGACTCGGTGCGCCGCCAGGTCGACATCAACCTGCACGGCGTCATCACCGGCACCCAGTTGGCGATCGAGCGGATGCAGCCGCGGGGCAGCGGCCACATCGTCAACCTCGCCTCGCAGGCGGGCAAGGGCGGGGTCCCCGGGATCGCCACCTACTCGGCGACCAAGCACGCCGTGGTGGGCCTCAGCGAGGCGGTGCGAGCAGAGCTGCGCGGCAGCGGCATCGAGGTCGCCTGCGTGATGCCAACCGTGGTCAACACCGAACTGACGGCCGGCGTCGGTCAGCGCCTGGTCAAACCGGTCGAGGCCGAGGATGTCGCCAACGAGATCGTCGACGCGCTCGAAGCGCCGCGCTTCGACGTCTGGGTGCCGCGGGCCAACGGCGCCCTCTTCAAGTTCGTCTCGCTGCTGCCGCGACGCGTCCGCGAGGCGATCGCGCGGCTGATGAAAATCGACAAGCTGATGACCGAAGTCGACCACGGCGCCCGCCAGGCCTACGAGGACCGCGCCGCGCACAGCGAGCCTGGGCTCGAGTCGGAGGGTGAGCCGGCGCAGCAAAAGGCCGCCTGAGCGATTCCGGTCGGTTGTGCTGGCCATAGGGGCAGCAATCGACCACAATCAAGGGCATGGGGCGGATCTACGACGCGACCTGGGGGAGGGGGTTCGCGGCTCTCTACGACCGCGCGTTCAGGGCCACCGAAGAGGCGGGCCTGCGCGAGATGCGCCGCCAGGCACTCGCTGGCGCCGAGGGGCGGACGATTGACGTCGGCGCCGGCACCGGCGCCAATCTGGGGCTGTTCCCGGCAGCGGTCACGGACCTGATCCTGGCCGAGCCCGACCCGCACATGGCGAAGCGCCTGCGGGCGAAAGCCGCCCAGGAGGAGGCCACGGTGATCGAGGCGCCCGCCGAACGCCTCCCGTTCGAGGACGCGAGCTTCGACGCCGCGGCCTTCACCCTGGTGCTCTGCACGGTGTCGAACCCCGCCGCGGCGCTGGCGGAGGCGAGCCGAGTCCTCAAGCCCGGCGGCAAGCTGCTCTTCCTCGAGCACGTCCGCGCCGAGGACCCCGGCCTGGCCCGCTGGCAGGACCGCCTCGAAAAGCCCTGGCGCTTCCTCGCCGACGGCTGCCACTGCAACCGCGACACCGTGGCGACCATCGAAGCCTCGCCGCTGACCGTGGAACAGGTCGAGCAGGGCGAGCTACCCAAAGCGCCGCCGCTCGTCAGGCCCCTGGTGCGCGGCAGCGCACGCTTGCCCTAGAGCTCTGACGCCCGGTCGTCAGACGCGGCCGAGTCGTCATCGGGCTCGCGCGCCATTCGCCCAGCGAGGATTGGCTGCAGCATCAGGACGCCACCGAGGATCACCATCGAAACCGCCGACCAGGCAACGCCGAGGTGGTCGAGGACGTTGTCGTGCCCAGCAGCGCGGTGCTCGGCGACCAGCAGAGCGAAGACGATGCCAAGCAGGCCAGCGAGACCGACACCGGTCAAGAACCCGAGCCATTCCTCGTGCTCGTCGTCGTCTTCTGCGACCACGCGCTGCGCGAGCCAGACGGCCTCGACGACATAGGCGATGGAGAGGCCGACTCCGACGGTGGCGATGCTGCGCATCAGCTCCGGCGAGGGCGCCGGTACCTCGGCAAGGATGAAGCTCGCACCGATCGTCGCCGCAACCACGGAGAGAAGGGCAAGGAGCATTCCCTTCAAAAGGGGTCGAACATGGGTGGCCAGATCCCTGAATTCAACGCACGATAATGGTGGTTATGTGAACTCAGCCAGAGGCGGCGTCGATGGCCGCTTCGATTTCGGCTGCCGATTCGAGGAAGTCCAGGGCTTCGAGCCCTTTCGTGACAGGCCCTTCCACCGCGAACGAGGGCGTGCCACCGAGGCCGAGGCGTTCGGCTTCCGCCGTCTGCGCCGCAACGGCGTCGAGGATGCGGCGGCTCTCGCGGTCGCTTTCCCATCCATCGATGTCCGGGACGCCGGCGCCGCGGGCGATCTCGGCAAGGAATTCGTCGGTGACGTAACCGGAGCGCTCGATCCCCTGGTTGCGGTAGAAGAGCTCGATGAACTCCCAGCCGCGGCCCTGCTCGCCGGCGGCTATCGCGGCTGCCGCCGCGGGTACCGATTCCTCGCTGATGATCGTGAAGTTGCGGAACTCGATCTTCGCTGCGCCGTTGCGGACCCGGGAGTCGATCACCTCGGGGATCACTTCTTCCGAGAAGCCCTTGCAGACCGGGCACTGGAGATCGCCGAACTCGACCAGCCTCACCGGGGCATCCGGATCGCCCAGCGTCAGCCCCTGCTGCGGGATGCCGGCAAGTTCCTGGCGAACTTCACCGGCGCCCTCGAGATCGGTGTCGCCGCCCTCCGTCTGGCTCTGGCCGACCACGATCAGCACCGCGACGACGAC
>Ga0209461_10000385_pt1 | contig 14673 bp, 7 predicted proteins | sample AgamicAsMarz_FD_187162 | JGI IMG/M metagenome (GOLD analysis project Ga0209461, IMG submission 187162) | Agave microbial communities from Guanajuato, Mexico - As.Ma.rz (SPAdes) (version 2) | ecosystem: Host-associated > Plants > Phyllosphere > Phylloplane/Leaf | place: Guanajuato, Mexico... | reverse complement strand
CATATTCCCCCCTTAATAACATTAAGCTTAATGAAGATTAAGTTATAACTGATTTTAATGATGAAAGAGTAAAGAAAAAAAATGAATGACGTACGAAAAACCTCACTTTTGATGTGAGGTTTTTTTGTACTTTCAAACAGCTCATAAATTGGGCAAGTGAATCGGTAACAATGCCCAAGTACTCATCATATTTTGTTGATGAGAGTCTACGTTTTCGTAGATTCAAATGAGGGAATCGTATTTATTTTTTATAAGTACGTTATGTTTTTATTCGCTTTCAAATATTATGTCGGAGGTTATAAAAATGTATGATTTTCAAAGAGAGCTTCAAGAATTAAACGTTGGACAGTTTCAATCTAGTCAAGTAGTTCCATGGGATTATAATCAGTATCAAAATCAAGATGCACGTATGTGCTTTGGCTTTGCATGTTTTTTCCCATTTTTTAGTTGTTTTGGTTGTGGAGGTTGTGGAGGCTGTGGAGGCTGTTTCCGTTGCGGAGGTTGCGGTCACTGCGGTCGCTGTCACCGTTAATTGTAATGTTTCATAAAAACTATTTGTCCATTTAGACAATAAACCCCTACTGATCTTATGTAGGGGTTTTCTAGTTATGTTATGACATAAGGAATACATAATATACATAGGATTATGAAGAAAGTATTTATTTTATTCAATGTACAACTCACTGTATCGAAGGGGTTGAAAAGGATGTCAAAATTGAGTCCATCTGCACGTCTAAAGGTTAATCGAGATACTTTTTTTGTACCTGATTCGAATGGAGGTGTTTATTTTAGGAATAACTTAAGTTCATTTCGAATGGAAGGTGCATCTGTTTACCAGTGGATTGAAAAGCTACTTCCTATGTTTAACGGTGAACACTCATTAGAAATTTTAACAAATGGTTTGCCTGACCAATACCGAGAAAGAGTATATGAAATTGGTGAGATTTTATATAAAAATGGCTTTGCACGGGATATAAGTAAGGATTATCCACATCAATTATCTAAAGAGATTTTAACTAAGTATGCAAGTCAAATTGAGTTTTTAAATTGTTTTGGAGACTCTGGTTCATATCGTTTTCAAACCTATCGCCAATCTAAGATATTGGCAATTGGTTCTGGAACAATTGTCACTTCGTTAGTCTCAGCCTTATTAGAGTCGGGGTTAGCGAAATTCCATCTTTTAATAACAAATAATGAGAATACAGAAAAAAAACGAATAAAAGAAATTGTAGAAAACGCACAAAGGACAGATCATGAAGTCGAAGTTGAATTAATTAAGAGAAAGAAGCTTTCATTACAAGAGATTGTTTCTACTTTTGATTCGATTTTATACGTAACAGAAGATGATCATGTTTATGAGCTAAAAATGCTCAATGAGATATGTAAAAGAGAGAAAAAGAGATTTATCCCAGCAATTTCTTCGCAAAAGATCTGTATGGCCGGACCACTAGTGACTTCAAATTCTGATGCTTGCTTCGAATCGGCTTGGAGAAGTGTGCATCAAAACATACTCTGTGAAGAAGGAATCAACCAACCATTGTCTTCGATTACATCAGCAATGTTGGCAAATATAATGGTGTTCGAGTTATTTAAGGATATTACAAATTCACGCGAAACAGAAAAGAATAATCAGATTTATATTATTAACCAAGAGACGCTAGAGGGCAGTTGGCACACATTCTCTCCTCATCCACTAGTCGATGGAAAGGCGAAAGCTAAAATAGTTCATAATTTTGAGGAAAAGTTAGAGCAAAACAAACCTAGAGGAGATCAAAGTAAGTTATTAACTTACTTAGGGCAGTTCAATTCACAAGAAACTGGATTATTTCACGTTTGGGATGAGGGCGAATTAAATCAACTTCCATTAGCTCAATGTCGGATACAAGTAGTAGATCCTCTTACAGAAGGTCCAGTAAAACTATTAACGAGTAGGATTTGTACTGAATTAACTCATGAAGAAGCACGAAGAGAGGCGGGACTTACTGGAGTTGAAATGTATGTATCTCAAATAGCCAGTCAACTTATTATGAATTCTGAGTCTGATGTTGTAGAGTGTATTGAACCTGGGGAATACATCGCAATCGCTACTGGTCAAACTTTTTCAGAAAGTATTTGTAGAGCACTACAAAAATATTTGTCTGAGGAGCTTAATAAACAAACGGGTAATCAAAATCATATTCAAGAAATTAAAGAAATAAAAATTGAAGATGATTGTGTTCAATTTTATTTACAAACATTAAATACAATACATGAATCTCCAAAAATAGCATTAGGAAAAGAGATTTGTGGATTTCCAGTAGTCTGGATTGGTACAGAAAAAGGCTGGTATAGAAGTGTTGGTTTAAATAGAACAATGGCTTTACAAGATGCACTAAAACAAGTACTTAAGGAATCGCAAAATAAAACCCCACTACTTGCATCAACAGCTATCCAGAGTTCATCAGTTTTAGTGGAAGAACAGCAAGTATCTGAAATGATGATCACTGAATCTAATCGTGCTGTACATTCTGATTTATTAGTCTCGGCGATCGATATCTTAAAACAAAATAATATGGAATTACTAACATTGGAATTTATGCTTGAATCGATTAATGTAGATGAACTTGCGGGAGTTTATGGTGTCTTGTTAAGAGAGGTGAGCTCGATTTGAATTCAACGGTTACCATTTTTGGAGAGGGATTATTAAGTAAGTACACATCCGAAATTCTTTTAAATAAATATAAAATAGTTCAACAGAAAGATTTAGAGACTCCGGTTTCCGAGGATACTAGTTTAATACTTATTTTGGATGATGCATGGAACCCTAAGATTTATGAAAAAGCAGATGAAACTTTAAGGATAGGAACTGTTCCATGGCTACGTGCTTGTGTATCATTTGGGGAAGGTGTAATCGGACCTTTAGTACATCCAGGGCAAAAAGGATGTATAAAGTGTGCCGATTTTAGACGTTTAATGGCTGGTAGAGAGCGCATAGAAATGCTAGAAATAGATCATCAGTTATTAGAAGGTGATGGAGTATCAGATGATGTATGGGGTACAAGAACGGGACTTTTACAAATGGCTTACTTAATTGTAGCTGAAGTAGAAAAATTTATGAACGGTAAAGAAACTCGTCTAGAGGAACGTATTTTTTTACTAAATATGAAAACATTCAAAAGCTCTAATCACTTTTTTTTACCAAATCCTTTATGTCCAACTTGTGGTGAATTAGAAGATGATTCTTCTGATTCTGCTATTATTTCACTCGAGCCTAGTATGAAAGTTTCTCCAACTAGCTATCGTAGTCGCTCAATGGATGAATTAAAAAAAGTGTTAGTTAAGGACTATTTAGGTCAAAAGACAGGGTTTTTAAATGGAAAGGCAATAGATCTAACCACGCCATTTGCAGATGTAGCCGTATACCTACCGTTACTCCAAGGGGATGAAGGAACAGCGGGACGTACACTTTCATATGAATCTAGTGAATTAACTGCCATTTTGGAAGGGTTAGAAAGGTATTGCGGCCTCACTCCAAGAGGGAAAAAAACGGTAGTACATGATAGCTATAACAACGTAAAAGAGTATGCAATTAATCCTGAAATTGTCGGTACTCATTCGAAAGAGCAATATGCTCTGCCGCGTTTTCCATTTAAGAAGTTTAATCCTAAACGGAAGATTGATTGGGTATGGGGCTATTCATTTATGAAGGAAGAGCCGATTCTTGTACCAGAGTTGCTTTCATACTATAGTCTAGGATGCGGACACGGTTTTGTGTATGAAACTTCCAATGGATGTGCATTGGGAGGCAGTTTAGAAGAAGCTATATTCTACGGTATTTTGGAAATTGTTGAACGGGATTCATTCTTAATGACTTGGTATGCTCAGTTGCCTCTTCCTCGACTTGATCCAAAATCGGCTAAGGATCAAGAACTCGATTTAATGATTGAACGCATGCGTTTAGTTGGCGGATACGATCTTCACTTATTTAATTCCACGATGGAAAATGGAATTCCAAGTATTGTTGCCATTGCAAAAAACCGTAAAGAACATGGTTTAAATCTCATATGTGCAGCAGGCGCTCATCTTGATCCAGTTAGGGCAGTTAAAAGCGCAGTACATGAGTTAGCTGGCATGATGTTAACATTGGATAAAAAGTTTGAAGAAAATTACGCTCAAAATATGAAAATGCTTTTAGATAATAATCTCGTTAAACAAATGGATGATCATGGAATGTTATATGGGTTACGACAAGCAGAGGAGCGTCTGAAGTTTTTATTAGATGATAATCGTCCATTAAAGACTTTTGAAGAAGAATTTAAATGGGATACAAACCATCTTGATTTGACGAATGATTTAAAGGATATTCTACAAGTATTTAAACAATTAAATCTTGATGTCATTGTAGTCGATCAAACTACACCTGAAATCAAAAGAAATGGATTATCTTGTGTAAAAGTCTTAATTCCAGGAATGTTGCCTATGACATTCGGCAATCATCTAAAACGATTGAATGGACTTGATCGAGTGTTAAAAGTTCCTGTTAAAATGGGCTATACGAAGAAGCCGCTAAAGCCGGAGCAGCTCAATCCATATCCGCACCCGTTCCCATAGGTGGTGTTATAGGAGGTCATTGGATGAGTTTACAAACATTTCTACACAATCTTCATTTTGATATTGAAAAGGCAAATCAATCGGATTGGGAAGTAGATTGGGAGGATGCCCCACTAACTTATAAGCTTTATATAGATTTACCTACTATTCCACTTTCTCTTAACGTTCCATTATCCTTAAAAGAAAAAAGGGACTCAATTGAGCCGAATTTAGACGAAATAGGCTACTTTCTATGGTATGTATATGGAATAGCTCAAGTTGCTCAAACAGCAATACCTTCCGGTTCCAACGAAATGGTTAATATGATGTCTTCAAACCGAAGATTCATTCCTTCGGGTGGAGGATTGTATCCGAATGAATTGTATTTATATCTTAAGTCTGACCAAGTCACTTCGGGGATTTATCATTATGATGTTGCTAGACATTGCTTAGTTTTATTAAGAGAAGGAAATTTTGATTCTTATATAACAAGAGCTTTAGGAAATAGATGTGATCTTCCAAAGTGTTTTGGTACAATTTTTATTTCAACAATGTTTTGGAAAAACTTCTTTAAATACAATAATTTTTCATATCGCCTTCAAGGGTTAGATTGCGGTGTGCTAATTGGACAGATTTTAGAGATGGCTAAACGCTTTGGGTTTAAAGCGGGAGTATATTACCAGTTTCTAGATCAAGCAATCAACCATTTAATCGGCATAAACGAACGTGAGGAAAGTGTATATGGAGTAATTCCACTCACTATTGAAGAATCTACCTTAATTTCAAAAGTTAATGTAAAAAGTAAAAATTACAATTCTATCGATTTAAGTAAAGAGCTCCAAACAGTTTCACATAAATATTTAGTAAAATCGAAAAAGATTAAAGAGTTCCCGATGCTAATTAAACTGAATAAAGTTTCGATGATCGAATCGACACAAACATTTAGAAAAGTTGATGAAGCAGTTGATGCTTTAGATGAAAGGCATCGAATAATATTACCTAAAGTGGAGCGCCTATCCTATGATTTAGCCACTATATGTAAAGAACGGTTTTCACCTGAACTTGACTTTGTTTTACGCCCTATTAGTCAAATAAACCTAGCAACACTACTTAAAGAGGCAACAGCATCCTTCTCATATATTAATGATTTAGATGCAACCTTTAAAAATAATAATAACCGGCCAAAATTATATTTATGTTTGTATAACGTTGAAGGCATTAACAATGGTGCTTATTATTATGATGACCATACCCATACGCTAATACAAACTAAATTAGGCGATCATCGTATGCAACTCCAAAATGGAATGAGTGCCCCAACGGTTAATTTATTCCAAGTGCCAATTTGTATACATGTAGTGGGGAATATGGAGCATATAAAATCGACACATAGTTATAGAGGCTATCGAGTCCAACAGATGGAAGCTGGCATAATGGTTCAGCGTTTACTAATAGCCGCATCAGCATTAGGATTAGGGGGGCATCCACTACTTGGATATAATGTAAAATTATGCGATGAGCTATACAAATTAGACGAAATAGGAAAAACAAGTTTAATCCAAATACCAATAGGTCATTATCGGAATCGACCTTGGTTAAAAGGAAATTTGCATAGTTAATAAAAAGCTAAAAACTAAAACAAGAATACTTTCTGTGTATTCTTGTTTTTTTGTTCCAGTTTATAACATATGAGTATTTGACGGATTAATTAAGAAAATTGAATCCACCAAACCCAATGGTGGCGTGGGTTAAATACTCAATCGACACATTTTCGACATACAAAAGTCTCAAAAATTAGAATGAATAGTTCTTTTGAATTAAAATTATATAGTATAATTAATTTAGTTATTATTTAAGTATAAAAAAACCTTCTGTAAAGAAGGTTTTTTGTTTTATTCTTCAGTATATAGATTCATAGAAGATTTAGACTTTTTTGTGAAAAACCTTCTAAAAATTATCCTTTGTGTTTACCGAAAAAATTATATTAAAACAATATTAAAATTGTTATAAATACTATTTATTAACATAACATATAATTAAAAAAAATGTCAGATTATAAAACTTTTTGTATAATTAAATCGTCTAATTTTTAGTAAAACAAATTTAACTATTTTCTTTTTAGCTTTTGTTTAATCTTAAACGTTGATTATTAGTAGTTTGATTAAAAGAATTCGTGACGATACTAGAATAAAAATAACTTTATTAAACATCTATCAAATACTTACGACAACAAACAATTAAGAAACGATAAAAAGTATAGAAATTATAGGAGGAGAAAACAATTGTCCAGAGTTATGAAAAATCGTAGAAAAAAACCAATTTTAGGGATCGTAATTTCCTTAGTTCTAGTAGCTGGAGTGGCAGGTACACTTTATGAACAAAACAAAGAACCTAAAACGATTGTTATTAAAAAGAATGCTAAAGTTAAAAATGACATTGTAAAAAATGATAATGTACTAAATTTTCCAGATTATTATAAAACTACAAAAGAAGATGAATCTGGATTATTAGAAGTGTTAAACGTTGATTCAAATTTAGTCTTAATTAATAAAGATCGAAAGTTACCAGATGGTTATGAACCTAACGATCTTATCTATCCATCAATACCATTAAATGGGGCAGTAAAAGAAAAAACTAGAATGAGAAGTGAAGCTGGACATGCATTAGAGAAGTTATTTGCAGGTGCAGCTGCGGATGGTTATACATTAACAGCAATTTCAGGATACCGTTCGTATGATCGACAAGTTGCTTTATACAATAATTATATTTCTGTACACGGTGAGGAATGGACTAAAGCATACAGTGCATATCCAGGAACAAGTGAACATCAAACTGGACTAGCGATGGATGTTTCATCACCGGCATTTGGTAATGCTTTAGAAGTAGGTTTTGCCAAAACGCCTGAAGGAACATGGCTAGCAGAACATGCACATGAATACGGCTTTATTATTCGCTACCCAGAAGATAAAGTAGATATAACAAACTATCACTATGAACCATGGCATATTCGATACGTTGGAAAAGAATACGCTACTTATCTATATACGAATCATCTTGCACTTGAAGAAGCAATGCCAGCTAAAAAATAATAATAACAAAAAGGCATGTCTCATTAATATGAGACATGCCTTTTTATGTAGACAACTAAAAAACAGATTATCAGTCTGAGACATGCCTTTTACTATGTATTACTATTGATTAAAGTATTTGCCATCCCTAGTGCTTTACGGGTTTGTTTCCGATTAAAATAATAGTTAAACAATTCTTTTTCCGAATGATTGATTAAATAAACGAATCCTAGTTTTTTAAATAATGGTAATGAATGATCCGCCAAATATTGGTGATATTCTTGTTCTTTTTCTAAGATTAAAAAGTCTAATAAGATGAATAAATTAATAAAAAGTTTGTCATTTTTTTTGGAAGCAATATCAAACCCTTTACCTACATATTGTAATAATTCACCTTTAGGCAACAGTTCACCATAATAGGAGCTTCGTATATATCCATCTAGGGAAAGTAAATAGGGTATAGAATTGGAATCCTTTAATTTCATAGACTCAAAATAGTATTTTTTTGCTAACTCATAATTTTTTCTACGGTAATATTCAAAGGCTAAATTATGATATACCCTTGCTTTTCGGTCTGATGATCTACAAATTTCACAGCTTTGGATTAAGTTTTCAAATCTTTTAATCGTCTCTGAAAATTCTTCATTATCTTTAACTTGTATTAGCATAAGCATTTCGGAGTCGATTACACGAAGATAAGAATTAATACTTTTGAAATACTGACGGGCTTTATCAGCATAAAAGTAAGCCATAACAGGTAAATCGTTAGAATGGTAAGCAGAAGCTAAATGATAATAATATTCCTCATTTGCATATTCTTCAATATTAATTTTCTTTAAAACTTGAATGGCAAGTAAAGGTTCATGGTTCGTTAAGTGATAAATACCTTGCACATGTCTAAAAAGATTTATTTCATAAGGCGACAATTTGTGCTTTATTTTTTTTATCTCATTAATGAGCTCTTTTGCTTCATGCATTAAATTCCTCATTAATAAATATCTGATGCGTAGTAATTTATATTGATTAACATAATTTGAAATTTGAATTAACTCTTCTTGCTCAAGTTCTAAGTTGATTTCTTCTATTTCGTCAAATAGCTGCATTACAATAGACTGCTGCCAACTAGTTATACGCATCTTAATATTTTTTAATTTTAAAATCTCATTTTCGATTTTTATTCCAAGTCGATCAGATAGTAGGGCTATTATTTCATGTGCATATTCAGTTTGAGATCTTTCTATTTTACTAATATGCGTACTAGAACAAATTCCTTTCCCTAACTGTTCTTGTGTCATCTGAGATTTTTCACGATAATATTTTATGATTTTCCCCTCATACATAACAAATTTCTCCCTTTAGAAAACCTTTTTATTAAAAGTTTGAGTAGTAGAAAACCAGCGATTCCCCCAAGTTAATAATAAAAATTTCTATTGAATTTAAATGATTTTCTTCCAAACATAATCTATAAATCAACAAATTTAGTAAAATATGAGACTTTAACCGTAAAAAGAATAATTAATTATGATTTTTAATGGCGAAAAATAGAATATAAATGAAAATTTTGTTTGAAATAACCCCCATTTACCATGAAAAATAGCTAAATTACAATTAAATTGTTAGACTTATCTAATTATTCTAATTCTTATTTTAACATTTTTTTAATCGGATGAATGATATAGATTTATCTACTTAATCATTTTTTTACTTATTTAACTAAAGCTAGTAGAGGGAGAGCATGGAAATGAAGATTAGAAAGAAGAAAATGCTAAACGTAATGGTAACAAGTGTATTAACTACAAGCTTTTTTACATCTTATTTAATACCTCAAAAAAAATCTTATGCAACTTCGAACTCTGTAGAATCCACCTTAAAGGGACTGACAGATGAGCAGAGACAATCGATTAAGCGCTTAACACCTCAAGAAGGCTTTATTATTGATCCAGGTTTACTATCATTAAAGGATAAGACTGCGAATGTCATCGTTGAACTAAAAACATCGCCACTAGAAGAGACCAAACAAACAAAATCAAAAGCATCACCAAAAGAAAAAAAACAAAAAGTAAGAGGCGAACAAGCGTTTTTTAAACAGCGATTAACTGAACTTTTCAATGAGAAGGCATCCAAACAAAAATCAAGCCAAGCATCAAGCCGAACATTCAATCAACAAGCTTTCCAATTTGATATTAAACAAACATATGAGAATGTATTTAATGGGATGGCAATGACAATTCCTACGAATCAAATTAATACACTTCTACAAACTGGGGTCGTAAAACGAATTTGGAAGGATAATGAAGTTCGCTTGCCAAAAAATGAGTTATCAACACTAAAGAAATCAGCTGGAAAAACAATACCACCAGCACTTCCACATATAGGAGTAGATCGATTACACAGTGAAGACATTAAAGGACAGGGTATAAAAGTAGGTGTCCTTGACACTGGGATTGACTATAATCACCCTGACTTAAAAGATGTTTATAAAGGTGGGTATGATTTTATTGATAATGATAATGATCCGATGGAATCAACTCCTGCAGATCAAAAAGCATCTGAAATGCCCGAATCTATAGATGGAAATCCGTTTGTAACTGAACATGGAACACATGTTGCAGGTACAATCGCATCCAGCCCTAAAAATGATGTGGAATATGCAATGACAGGTGTTGCTCCAAATGTAGACTTGTATGCATATCGAGTATTAGGTCCTTATGGATCAGGTTCAGATTCAAGTGTTATTGCAGGGATAGAGAGAGCCGTAGAAGACGGAATGGATGTTATTAATCTATCTTTAGGAAATGGAAATAACAATTCTCTTGATGCAACATCTGTTGCAATTAATAATGCAGCATTACAGGGTGTAGTACCAGTTATAGCAGGAGGAAATGCTGGACCTACGTCAGGTACAATTGGATCACCGGGGGCATCTCCCCTAGCAATCACTGTAGGTGCAAGCGATGTACCTACTGATATTCCAACAGTAAAAACAAGTTTAGGTGATGTTTCAGTCCAAAATACATTAATGGGACATGGATTAGGTATGGATTACTTAAATGTGATCGATAAGGATTATCATGTTGTTGATGTTGGAAACGGTTACGAGGAAGATTATACTGGGAAAGATTTAAATGGAAAAGTGGCTCTAATTGCCCGTGGAGATATATCGTTTGATGAAAAAATTAGACGTGCAAATGAAAAAGGTGCACTAGCTGTCTTAATTTACAATAATGAAGATGGTGAAATTCCATATTTCTTAGGTGAAAACTATGGCTATGTTCCGACATTTAAAATGTTACAAGAAGATGGAACGAAACTTGTAGATCGTTTAAAAGTGAATCCAACAGCAACTATTAAACTTTCAGATTTCCATTCAAACATGACCACTGGTGATGTATTAGCAGACTTTAGTTCACGTGGACCAGTGAGTAATAACTTTGATATTAAGCCAGATGTAGTAGCACCAGGTGTATCAACACTTTCAACGGTACCTGAATATATTAATAGCCCTGAAGATGGAGTAGATTATTCTCATAGCTATGCAAGTTTAAGTGGAACTTCGATGGCAACACCACATGTTGCTGGAGTAGCAGCATTATTACTGCAATCCCATCCAGATTATACAGTAGCTGATGTTAAAGCAGCGCTCATGAATACAGCTGATCCGTTAAAAGGAAGAACGTACAACGTAAACGAAGTTGGAGCAGGACGAGTGGATGCTTATGAGGCTGTTCATAATACAACATTGATTGAAGTACAAAATAAAACGAACACACTGGATCAAGATGGCTTCAAAAAACAAATCGATGATATATCTGGATCACTACCATTTGGAAGTATTGCACAATCAAGCGAGGATCAAACTAGAACAACTTCAATTAATATTAAAAATTTAGGAAAGAAACTAGAAACGTATCATACAAGTGTAGAATTTTTAACAATTGATGGTGTATCAAAGGATGCTAGTAAAAGCGGTGTTAAATTAGAATTACCATCTATAATTGAAGTAAATGGAAATGAAAGTATTAATATTGATGCAAACTTAATGATTCCAAAAAATGCCGATTTAGGTATTTATGAAGGTTATATTCACATTGAAAATGAATCGAAGACTGAGGAATATCAAATTCCTTTCCACGTACGCTACTCAACTAGTGGTTTCGAAAACGTGACATTTTATAAACATGCTGTAACGAACGATCTAAGTAACTTCCATCCATATATAGAGCCATTTGTACCTGTTTCATTTAAAATGAATAGTGGAATGAAATCGATGGATGTAATCGTTAGTGACTTAAACGGTAAACCAATTGGATTATATGGAACATATACTGGTATGGAAGATCTTAGTCTTGATACTGAATACTTTATCTTATTCGGTTTCACCGGTTCAGTAAAGCTTTTTACAGGTGATCCGAATAATCCTTTATCTCGCGAATATGAAGACTTAAAAGAAGGTAAGTATATTGTTTCATATATTGGTACAGGAGTAGATGGTAAAACGTACAAAGTTGATAATGACATGGTTATCGATAATACACCTCCGAAAGTAGTGTTTGATAAGAAAACAGGTGTAAATGAAATCTCTAGTACAGATTTAACTACGGAAAATAACCAAATGGATGGCAAGGATTATAACGCATATTGGGTTCATGGTAATGTTTATGATGATACGGTTGATTATTTGAAGAGTAGAGGACATGACATTACGCAAGAAGCAAATACAGTTTATGCGTATCAAGATTCTTTTTGGCCAACTGCACAGTTTTTCCCTACGGCTAATGGGGACTTCAAATTTGGTGTATTGCCAGAGGAATATGCAAATTATCCGACGAATATAAGAATTTATACTTATGATCACGGAACTGCTGGAAATCCGACTTTCCCAGAATTTACGATTATTAACAAAGGTGATAAGTATGCAACTGTAAATACAAATACAAATGGGGTAAGTCTTGGTTCTGAGTTTGTTAATACATTTAGGGTGAATAACGCGAAAGATTTAACAAGCGCTAATATTACAATCGATCTTCCACATTATTATAAAGTTGATAGCGTTAAAGCATCAAAACAGTTAGAGGACTTGGTGAAGAAAAATAATTGGACGATTCGTGTTGCTAAGCCAAGCATAAAAGAGGATTATTGGTCAGATATTAATACATTTGCTGTAGACATTACAGACAAAAAGACGAAATTACCAGTTTCAATTAATGGCGATATAAATTTACTAGATATTAATTTAAAAGTCATTGATGATCTAAATTATTTTGTAGAAAGTGGATTCAATTCTCAAGAATCGTCTTATCAAACAAATGATGGAACTAAGTTTACTTTACCTACCTATGCTGATAAATTTAAATTCATTTCACAGCACTCTATGTTAGAAGGTTATTACCATGGTGAAGCTGTAAATTTAGATAATTATGATTTGGATTATTCAAAGATTGGTACAAAGGCTTATGTTGTTGATAAAAAAGGTAAAAAATATAATGCATCAATTCAAGAAAATGGATGGATGACAATCACTGATATTCCTGCAACTGCAGATGATTATTCCTTAGTCATTAATATTCCTGGGCATTTCTTATACACTAAAAAAATCAAATTAAGTAAAACGATTGATGGAAAAGTACAAGGAATGTACTACGACTTGTATCCTGATACTGCTGCTGCTGGAGATGTAAATGGAGATAATGTAATCGATATTTATGATGCGAAGCTAGTTGCTAATAGTGCAGGGGAAACAGGAGTTAACCTAAAAGCAGATCTTAATAAAGATGGTGTTGTGGATATTGTAGACTTCAACTATGTTGAAAAGAATTTTATGTCAATCAATCCATATTTCCCAACTTCAATTAAACCAGTTGAAAAAGTAGGTAAGTTAACGTTAGAAGAATTGAAAAAGAGCTTTAACTAGAGTGCAAGATTAAGGAAATTCGTGTTATAAAGCCACAAGGGAAAATTACCTTGTGGTTTTTCTTCGTTTTAGAGAGCAATCCAATTTAGACTATGCATATGGTATATACCATGTTTTTTTCCAATACTTCTTAGTGATCCATTACCTTCTAAGTACTCGTTAAGAACAGTTATCTTTTGATCTAATGTAAATTTAGCCATAAAAAAACTACACCTCCGATTGTTAGCCGTGTCTAACAATTGGGGTGCAGTCCAAAATTCAACTTGTGGTCTTTCGTCATTTATCTAGTTTAACCGGTGTTACTTCCAAGATTCAATTGCATTTATTAGTATTGACGCAAATACTTTTGCACCATCTGGTTTTAAATGAACGCCATCTGGAGAAAAATATGAATTATGATTTGCGCTAGCACTATGCCAGTCTACAACTCTAGTATTTGAATATTTACTTGAACCTGCTCTTAAAGTTTTATTAACAATTGATTCCCAAGGTCTTGGTACACGTGTGTTAACAAATAAAATTTTTCGATCTTTGCCAATTAACTCTATGAGAGAAGACATTTGTTTTACGGTAAACGGACCGTTTGTACCTAGCTCTATGACAACAATATTACCAAGCGAATTTGTATTTTTTGCTTGTTGAATAATTGCAGATGCTTCAGTAAATTGTCTTCCAATTTTAGCATTTACCGAAAGGGATGAATATGTTTTTTTGAGTTCAGGAATTGAATTAATAACAACAGAATCTCCTATGATAAATACACTATTGTTTGAAACAGCCGGCTTATTCGTTTCAGCAGGTTTATTATTATTATTAGTATTTGGAGTTTGATTGTTATTTACAACTGGTTTAGAATCTTCAGTTGTTTGACCATTATTATTTTGCTTATTTGTATTGTCAGTAACTGGCTTTTCATCTTTATTTACTGTTTTTTCTTCATTATTTACTGTTTTATTGTCATCATTTTGCTGAATTGGCTTAGTTACCTGTTTATCGTGATCAACTATAGCTGTTGAAGGAGGTTCTTTAGTATCGTTTTCAACAACAGTTTCAGACGATTGCTTTGATACGGATTGAACCGATTCAATTTCTGAGCTTGCTTTTACACCTTTTGCATCAGGGAGG
>Ga0209461_10000382_pt1 | contig 14837 bp, 12 predicted proteins | sample AgamicAsMarz_FD_187162 | JGI IMG/M metagenome (GOLD analysis project Ga0209461, IMG submission 187162) | Agave microbial communities from Guanajuato, Mexico - As.Ma.rz (SPAdes) (version 2) | ecosystem: Host-associated > Plants > Phyllosphere > Phylloplane/Leaf | place: Guanajuato, Mexico... | reverse complement strand
TGTTGTCAAAAAGACTTATTTCTAGTATTAACGTAAAAGGCAATCTAAGAAGAAAAATGAACTGGAGGAAGAAAAATGGGGGAAAAGAGAGAAAAAAGTAAAGTTCTAAAAAGTTTTACTGTTTTAGCTTTAACATCTAGTTTTATTTTAGGTTCTCTTGGACAAGTAACAAATGTATCAAATGCAGCAAGTCCAAGTAAGGCAGAAGATATTTTGGCAAGTTTAAGTTCAGAGCAAAGAGCAGCTCTTAAGCAGATTTCAACTAGTGAAGAAACTGGGCTACAAATTTCTTCTGATATTAACTTGGAATCATCGGAAGAAACAAAAGTTATTGTAGAGTTTGCCAATAAACCAGTTAAGGTCGCTCAAATTGAGGCGAGCGTTGAAGGTAAAACATTAACAAAAACTGATGCACAAAAATTAATTGATCAAGATCATGCTGCTTTTGCAAAAGATATAGAGAATGTTTTAACAAATACAAAAAGTAAAAAGGTAGATTATAAAATTAATCGTTCATTTAAACATGCATTCAATGGTGTTTCGATAACACTACCAGCAAACCAAATTAAGAATCTATTAAAATCAAAAGCGGTAAAAACAGTTTGGAGTAATGAGAAATTCTCAATTGATCCGCCTGAAAAAAATCAAGAAAACGAACAATTAAAAGCAGACGAGTTTAATGTTGCAAACTATTCTCCATATGATCAACTAGATCGTCTACATGCAGAAGGCTATACAGGTAAAGGGATTAAAATTGGTATTTTAGATACAGGAATGGATTATAACCATCCAGATTTAAAAGACGCATATAAAGGCGGATATGATTTTGTCGATAATGATAATGATCCGATGGAAACAACATATGAGGATTGGAAGAAATCAGGACAACCAGAAGTAAACGGTTCTACTTATTATACTGAACATGGTACACATGTTGCAGGAATTATCGGTGGGCGTGGAGTAGCTGATAGTGAGTATTCATCTGTTGGTGCTGCACCGGAAGCAGATCTTTATGCTTATCGTGTACTAGGTCCATATGGTGGCGGAACAAGTGAAGGAATTATTGCAGGAATTGATAGAGCCGTAAAAGATGGCATGGATGTTATTAACATGTCACTTGGAGCATCATTGAATGATCCACTTTATGCTACTTCTATCGCTGTAAACAACGCAGTATTAAGTGGGGTAACAACAGTTGTTGCAGCTGGTAATGATGGAGACAAAATGTATACATTAGGTTCGCCAGGATCAGCTGCTTTAGCTTTAACAGTTGGAGCTTCATCTGTTGCAATTGATATTTATCAATATGCAGGTGTACTTAATGGTAAAAATTACAATCTAAGACAATTAACGAAAAATTATAAAGATGATTTATCGGTATTAAAAGGGAAATCGATTCAACTAGTCGATGTAGGACTTGGAGATCAAGCTGGTTATAAAAATAAAGATGTAAAAGGAAAATTTGTATTCATGAACCGAGGAGTTTATACATTAGACTCTAAAGTTGCATATGCCAAAGATCAAGGTGCTGTGGGTGTTATCATGGCTAACGATGAAGCAAACAAGGCAGAGGGAGCAATTCAGACATTCCTTGGTGAATCAATGAATGCGATCCCTTCATTCTCAGTTTCATTTGAAGAGGGTTCAGTAATTTCTGCAGCATTAAAAGATGGAAAATCAGATTTCACATTTGGTGATTTCAAAAAAATCCAAACAGCATCTGATGAATTAGCAGGGTTTAGTTCAAGAGGTCCTTCACGAATCAATTATGATATCAAACCGGAAGTCACAGCACCTGGAGTATCAATACTATCAACTGTTCCATTTTATGTAAATGATAAAAACATTGAGGGCTCAAAACCTGAAGATTATAAATATGCTTATGCACGACTATCAGGTACTTCAATGGCTACTCCATATGTAGCAGGTGTATCAGCATTATTACTTCAATCAAATAAAGATCTTGAGCCAGCCGATGTAAAATCTATTTTAATGAATACAGCAGATCCATTAGCAAAGGATTATAGTGTATTTGAGATAGGAAGCGGTCGAGTTGATGCATATGAAGCAATCCATTCTAATGTTGAAATTCAAGTAGTAGATCAAACACCGACAATCATTAATGGAAAACAAAAAACAATCAAAGAATTAACCGGTGGATTTAGTTTTGGTTCAATTGGATTTGATAACAAAGATATTACAGAATCTCGCAATGTTACATTGAAAAATAGAAGTGAAAAAGCGAAAACATTTAGTGTAAAAGCTAAATTCCAAACGGGCACTAGAGGATCTTTAGATGCGGCTAAAAATAATGTAACATTAACTGGTCCTACTTCAGTAAAGATAAATGGAATTAATTCTAAATCAATCAATTTTAGCTTAAACATTCCAAAAACAGCTGAAAAAGGCACATATGAAGGGTATATTGTATTTACAAATAATGCAGACCCTACTGAAGAATACCAAATTCCATTTGGTGGACGTGTTGTTAATGAAGGAATCGATTTCTTTAAAGCTGACCCATTGTTTTCAACTGATACTAGCTGGCCAGCAAATTCATTTCCATTTCTTGGGTTTGAATTCTCATTAAAATCTCACATGAAGACATTGGATATTCTTTTAACCGATCCAAAGACAGGTGAAGATCTTGGTTTAGTTGGTTCATTTACACCAATTACTTTAAATGATAATCAGTCGTATTTTATTGGAAGAGGATTTAATTCGATTTACTATCCATTTACAGGAGATGCGAAAAATCCAATTAGCAATGAACCGAGCTTTGCGCAACCAGGTCATTATCAATTAAAGATGGTTGGAACAAATGAAAATGGAAAAACGTTCACAAAAGTTTCTGATTTCATTTACGATTTAGCCCCTCCAACTATGACGTCTAATTTTGACTCTTTAGACCAAAAGGTAATTGAATATAATGATGAACAGTTTGATTCAAATGGAGAATTTTTATACGACTTTAATATTAATCTAAATGACCCTGAAACAGATCAAGCAAATAAATTAGGTTTAGATGTAGATCAATCAAGCAACTCAGTTGTTTCGTTTTATAATAGTCCATTTCCTGCAAATCCAATTAAAACAGATAAAAATGGAAACTATAGTGACCAAATTCTAGTGAGAAAACAATCTGCGCCATTGGAAGTTTCGTTCTATGGAATTGATGCAGCAAAAAACTTTACTGCTAACGCAACTAATAAGTTAAGCGTCGCATTTGTGGATCAAAATTTACCGTACTACTATTTAAAAGCAGATAAAAACCTTCTTAAGACTGGTGAAGCTGTAAATTACACTGTTCGTTCGAACAATGTGAAAAATTTAAAGACAACTAAAATTACAATGAGAAATTATAATTTTGCTTCAATTGAGAATGTAGTTGTAAATGATGCAGTTAAAAAGTATGGTGAAGCAGAGGTTAGTGTAAATACTACACCAACGAGTCATACATTTACATTTACATATTTTGGAGATAAAGCATTACCAGAAGATTTACCATTATTTAATTTTGACCTTAAAACAGATAACAAGTATCTTAATGAAAGTCCTTACTGGTTTGATATGAATGCAACAACAATAGATCAAGCAAATGTTGAGACAAAAGATATCTACACTTATATGGAAAGATATAAAATAAAGCCAACTGTTTCTAGAATAAGAGGTGTATTACAAGTTGAAGGTGGCTTAGATCCAGTAACAGGTGGAACGAATTATGCAATCGATCTAAGTAAAGCCAATGCAAAAGTAACAGTTACTTCGTACGATGGAAAAACAGTTACTCAAGCACCAATTACAGACAAATATGGTTCATATGATGTTGATGGGATAAAAGCTGATAAAAATGCCTATACATTAACAGTGGATGTACCTGGGCACTTTACGATGAACCAACAAGTTGTTTTATCATATGAAATTCGTGGAGAAACTGTAGGTAAATTGTATAAATATAGTTTAGCAACTGCTGCAGCTGGAGACGTTAACAAAGATAATGTAATCGATGTACTAGATGCATTAGCTGTACAAACTTATTGGGGTACAAATAAAGCTACAGCAGACTTTAACTTTGATAAAGTAGTAGATAAAAAGGATATGGACTTTGTTGTTCGAAACTTTGGATTACAAAATCCTACTGTTGATAAAGCGCCAAAACCAAAAACTACTTATAAAGGTGCAACTTTAGATAGTATTTTAAAAGAGTTAGGTTTAGATCAAAAATAATTTAGAAGAGGGAAGCCAGCTAGATTGGCTTCCCTTTTTATGTTATAGGAATATATGTGGATTGATGAAGTAGTGAAGTGCAATTAAAATCGGTGGAACGGCATATAAAGCCATTAATTTTAAATTAATTGAGTAAAAGAGAATAGATAAGTAAAATGATAAATTGAAAATGACCAAAAACAGAAGTAAAATCCAATGAAACAATCGAAAAGCACAAAATTGAGATGTCAAAAAGTATTCTCAATGATGAATTAAAATATTCTAAAATAGTTTTATGTTCAATTTGCTAGAAAAAGCGAGCAACCCGAGGTTTGTCTAAAAACAATTAAAGTTTAATTAAAAAAGTAAGCGTTTTCAAAGAACTGACTATTTCTTTTAAAATGAGCGGAAAATTGGGTTATTTTGATTGTTTTTCACGGGAGAATTTAGAAGAATCCTGTCGAATGTAGAGAGGAAGAATTTAAAACTCTGGTAAACTATGCGATTGATCAAAGTAAATTAGGTGCGAAAATTACATTAACATCTTATGATGGTAAAACTGTTTTACAAACACCAATCACATCAAAACAAGGTGATTATGCATTCGATGGTGTGAAATTAGACAGTAAGCCTTATACATTATCAGTAGATGTACCAGGTCACTTTACAATGAATAAAACAATGGATAATTTATTTGATAATATCCGTGGTGATGTAATCGGTAAGCAATTGCGCTATTTATTAGATGTTGCACCTGCTGGTGATGCAAATAAAGACGATGTAATCGACGTACTAGATGCATTAGCTGTACAAACTTACTGGGGTACAAACAAAGCATCCGCTGACTTCAACTTTGATAAAGTAGTTGATGCAAAAGATATGGATTATGTAGTTAAGAATTTTGGATTACAAAATTCAACAGTTCCAAATCCTCCTAAAGCTAAAAAATCATATAAAGGTGCTACATTAGATAGCATCTTAACAGATTTAGGCTTAAACTAAACAACTGATAAAAGCAGCCTTCTCCCGATTATTTTTTGGGAGAAGGCTTTTTATTGATCAATTTTTTCCTTAAATCTTGCAATGAATATCACACTGGTAAAAATATACATAAAGCAATTCACTTCGGGTTAACTTAAAGGAATAAAGGATTTGTAGGGAGACTTTTTATGAATAAAAAGTTTATTTATTCAACTCATATCTATATCTTGCTTATCATGTCTACCGGGTTTATGTTGCATGTATTTATTGTACCTAGTGTGTTGACATCAACCCATCGAGATTCTTGGATAACGGTAATTGCTAGTATCCTCCCTTTTCTAGTTTGGACAGCATTAGTTTATTATTTATATAAAAAGCTAAATAATGAAGATATTTTGTCTGTAATGTTTAAAGTATTGTATAAACCGTTAGCTTACCTATTTTCAGCTATTTTTGTAGCTTACTTTTTACTTTCAGCTTTCGTTACTTTTCGATTTACACTTATTTGGGCAAATATAAATTATACCCAAGATATTCCAAATATCGTCGTAGTGTTTTTAATTGCACTGATTTGTTTTTATTCAGCAAGTAAAGGGATCCGTACAATTAGTACAGCTGCTTTTTTATTTTTGCCGCCAGTTGCTTTTTTTGGATTCTTGGTGGGCATTGGGAATGAAAAGAACAAAGATTTCGGACTACTATTTCCTTTATTCGAAAGAGGATACCAAGATTTTTTTCATGGTTTTATTTATACTTGTTCAGGATTTTTTGAAATCATTTATATTTTATTTTTAATCTCCTATTTGAAAGATAAAGTAAAAGTAAAATGGCTAATAATCATAAGTTTTATATTATTAATGTTAATTTTAGGACCATTAACAGGAGCGATTATGGAGTTTGGACCACTTGAAGCTGAAAAAATGAGAAATCCAGTTTATGAACAATGGAAGCTTTTAACCTTAGGTGAAAATATTACAAGATTGGATTTTTTATCAATTTATCAGTGGTTATCTGGCGCTTTTGTTCGGATTAGTTTAAATGTATATATCGCAAATTATATTATCAATTACAGTGGGCGGAAAAAATGGAGTTTACCATTATTGTCACTTTCTTTAATAATAGCGGCAATGGTCCCCTGGAACGCATCAGCATTTTATAACTTTTTGCAATACTACTACTTTCCAATCAATTTAATTTTCTTATTATGTACGATGTTACTATTTTTAGTTATTTCAAAATTAAAAGGTGATTCCGCATGACAAAAGAATCGACAACTTTAGAAAACCTTAATCTACTAGACTTTATGGAGTCTTTTAATCACTCTTCGGATATCGAATTTAGAACGAAATCATATAAAGAAGGTGAAGACTCACATTTTGTCATCATCATGTTTTGTCCAAACTTAATAGATGGTCAATTTAGTAATCAAATTATTAATGACATATTTAATGTAGTCCATAAAGAAGAAAAGTTTGATTTTGAGTTATTAAGAAATATAGTTGAAGCTAAAAGATTAAAAGATGGATCTACGATTAAAAAGGAAGTTGAAGAAAACTTATTTTCTGGAGATTTAGTCATATTTAGTTCTTATTTAAATGATGTTTTTTTTATTCCCGTTGCTAATCCTCCACAACGAAGTCCAGAAGAATCAAATTTAGAAAATTCTATTCGCGGTCCAAGAGACGGATTTGTTGAAAGTATTTCAATTAATATGGCATTAATTCGCCAAAGACTAAAGACTTCAACATTAAAAAGTGTTGAATTTACAATTGGTGAACGTAGTCGAACGAAAGTTTTATTAGTTTATATGGAAGATATTATTAATCCTGCAATTCTCTCAGATGTTAAACAACGGTTAGGCAATATAAAAAAAGATGTGATTGTGAGTAGCTATGAAATTGAGGAAGCTTTATACGATCAACCTTTTTCAATCTTCCCGCTTATAGATAATATTGGTAGACCAGATTTCGTCGTACAATCAATAAATCAAGGTAGGTTTGCAGTAATTGTTGATGGGAATCCTACTTGTTTAATCGGTCCGACAAACTTAAATCAACTCGTCTATTCACCAGAGGATATCCATTCAAGTTTTTATTATGTCAATGTAGTTAGGTATCTTAGAATCATGGCAATCATCACAACAATTTTCCTACCAGGATTTTATATTGCAATGGTTACTTATCATATTGATCAAATACCATATCCATTCCTTGCGACGATTGGTATGTCAAGAAACGGTTTGCCATTTTCAGCTCCATTAGAGGCCTGTTTAATGTTAGTTTTTTTTGAATTATTTAAAGAAGCGGGGATTCGGTTACCAAAAGCGGTAGGCCAAACCGTAGCCGTGTTAGGAGGGCTATTTATTGGTGATGCCGCAATACGTGCAGGACTAACTTCACCTGCAATGCTTGTTGTAGTAGCTTTAACAGTTATTTCAGGCTATACATTAATTAACCAAAATATCTCAGGAAACATTGTATTCCTTCGTTTTTTTATTTTATTTTTATCGGCTGCTTTAGGCTTAATTGGTTTTTATACTGGATTTTTTCTAGTTGTAACGTTGATTGTTTCGTTAGAAAGTTTTGGTCAACCGTATATTTCAATCTTTTCAGTACCAAGTAAATCTGATTTCTTAAATGTAGTTATTAAGTTACCTCAAAAGTTTAAAATCAAACGAAATCTATCACTCCATCCAGTTGATGAAGACCGTCAGAAGGAGTGAGAAATAAGATGAAAAAATTGCTTATCATTATATTGGTGATTTTTCAATTACTCATTTTAACAGGCTGCTGGGGAACTCGCACAATTATTGATCAAACATTAGTTACTAGTTTTGGAATTGATTTTAAGGATAATCAGTATGTTGTTACGATTCAAGCACTCAATTTTTCGAATATTGCAAAGCAAGAAACTGGGGCATTACAAGTACCAGCCCCTCCATTAATTGGTCAAGCAACAGGTAAAAGTATACAGTCAGCATTTACTAAATTAGAATCACATTCACCAATCCCTTTATATTATGGCCATGTACATAGTGTCATCTTAAGTAAAGAGGTTATTGATAAAAAATTGAAGGACGTTAATTCCTTTATTAGCGGAAGACCACAGTTAAGATACACAATGTGGATTTATGGTACCGATCAGGATATTAAAGATATCTTAAAGACTCAAAGCTTCTTTAATTTACCTTTTTTATATACGGTAGTAACGAATCCTGATGAAAAAAGTAGTGGGGGTTTAATTTTTCTAAGCCTTAAATTTCATCAATATATCTCAAGATATACAGAACCTGTTGGAACTTTATTAATTCCATCACTAGGGATTGAAGATAAGAAATTTGAAGAAAAAGAATTAGACAAGGTGGCCTACATTAATGGTGCCTATGCTGTATCACAGAAAAAATTTAAAGGGCAAGTAAATTTAAAGGATTTAAAAGCACTAGATTATATGGATCAAGAAAATTATAATTTACCACTTTCACTTGAAAAAGATAAATTAAATTTAGTCGTTAGAAGCTCCAAGGGTTCAGTTAAAGTCGTAAAAGGTGGTAAGAAGCCAAAGTATATTATTAAAGTAAAAACAGATGTAGCCATCGTACAAAATGAGAACCTTTTTAGTAGAAAGAAAATTGCCTCTAAAATCAGTAACAAAATGAAAAGTGAAATCTTAAAGACAGTAAAAAAAGGAGAAGAGGTTCACGCAGATCTTCTCAATATTTCAGAAAAGCCTTATCGATTTAATCGAAAAGAGTGGGATATAAAAACGCTTAATGAAGTCGATGCTAAATCAATAATGGATATTAAAGTTGATGTTCACATTTTAGGTAGTAAATCTTATAAAAGATGAAAGAGCTTAAAAAGAAGGGGATTTTTATTAGAGGCACCTTCTTTTTTCTGCTCATTTTTATTGAAAATGAATTATGATAGAAATAAGCATAATAAAATGAAATTTTGATCGTGGGGGTGAACAAGTTGATTCTTGTAATTGGTGGAGCTCGTAGTGGAAAGAGTTCTTACGCAGAAAAAAGAATAAGAGAATTACAAAAATATTCAACTGATGTAGTCTATATTGCTACTGCAATATCATTTGACGGAGATATGAATGAGAGAATTAAAAGACATCAAGAAGATCGTCCGATTGATTGGCACACTGTTGAGCGATATAAACAATTTAATCAATTAAAAATGACTGAGGAATTTATACAATCCAAATATGTCATTTTAGATTGCATGACAGTTATGATTACAAATTTAATGTTTGATCATTATACTGATATTGATTTTGAGTCCATGAAGAATGAACAAATAAATAAACTAGAATCAGATATAGAAAATGAAGTGAACGAGTTGATAGATGTTTGTGATCAACACGGTAAAACATTCATAATTGTATCGAATGAGGTAGGTTATGGACTTGTTCCATCTTATCGACTAGGAAGAATTTTTAGAGATATTGCTGGGCGTATAAATCAAAAAATTGCTTCAAGAGCAGAAGAAGTTATACTCGTTACAGCTGGTATACCATTAAGAATAAAGTAGGAGTACCAATATGAATCGATTTAAAATGATCCTCAGTTTTTTTTCAACTATACCGGTTAAAAATTATGATTTTATTGAAGCCGAGCTAGGAAAAGGAATTAGATTAGTTCCATTAGTAGGTGTTTTATTTGGTTTACTACTTGTTAGTTTGAATAGTGGAATTTCACTGATATTGGACAATGAAGCCAATGCATTTCTTATTCTATTAGTCTATTTATTCTTAACAGGCGGATTACATTTTGATGGAGTAGCCGACACGTCAGATGGAATTTTTAGTTATCGTTCAAAAGAAAGAATACTAGAAATTATGAAAGATAGTCGCATTGGCGCATTTGGGGTCATTTCCTTAATTGTTTTATTTTTAGGAGATTGGTTATTTTTATCAAAAAGTACTTCATTTGCTATTTTTTTATTTCCGATAATTGGAAGATGCATTGCGTTATTCACATGTAGAATAAGTACTTATGCTAGAAATGAAGGATTTGGAAGCCAATTTATAATCGAAGCCAAAAAATCTACTTCATTATTTGTTCTAATTACATACGTGTTACTCATTTGTGTAAGTAGTGTATTAATTAATGAAATAGCTATTATTATTGCGGTATGTATCACGATTGTTTTTATTACTTTTATAACGAAAAGAATCAATCAAAAACTTGATGGAATTACAGGAGATGTAATTGGATTTACAATTGAAGTTTCTCAATTATGTTTTTTAATTTTTGCTGTTATAGGTGAGAGATTAGTATGAGAATATTTTTAATTAGACATACAGAAAGTATTGGAAATAGACAAAAGGTTTATGCAGGAATGACTGATTTTGATTTAACAGAAAAAGGCTTAAGTCAAATAGGTGATGTAATAACCCAGTTTACGAAAATGATTGAGCCTTCTTCACGCTATACTTTGTATTCTAGTCCACTTCGTAGATGCACTTTATTAAGTGATGCGATTGAAGACTTAATAGGAGAATCGAAAACAGTTGATTATCGATTACAAGAGACAAATTTTGGGCTATTTGAAGGGAAAACATATACTGATCTTTTAAATGAAGTGCCTGAAGTTGTAGAAAAGTGGAATGAAGATTTGATTCATTTTCAAATTCCGAATGGGGAAAGCTTAAAGCAGTGTGCAGAAAGAGTTAATACATTTTGCCATGACATTAGATCAAAAAACGAAGATGTAATAGTAGTATCTCATGGAGGAATTATGAAGCTACTACTCTTAAATTTACTTCATTTAGATTTAAGTCATTTTTGGAAATTTTATACGAGTAATGGATGTATTATTGAAATTGAGTATAATGATGGTTTTGGATTTTTGAAAAATATCATTCAACTAAATTAAGAGGATGGAGAAACTTGAACACAAAAAGAATTGTTTTACTTTCATTATTTATCGCATTAAGTGCAGTACTGTCTAATATAAAAATAGTTTATTCTATTGCATTTGATTCATTGCCGGCTTTTCTGGCTGCAATGTTGATTTCACCGATTGCAGGCGGGATTGTAGGGGCACTAGGTCATCTTCTTACAGCTATTACTTCAGGTTTTCCATTTACAGTACCAGTGCATCTATTTATCGCAATACAAATGCTTGTGATTGTTTGGATTTTTGGCGTATTATTTAAAAAAATGAATCAATACATCGCAATGGTCGTGGCAATTATTTTAAATGGTCCAGTGGCAACTTTGTTAAGTGGTCTATTAATTGCTTATTTGAATCACTCGTTTACAGCAAAGACTATTAGTAGTTTTTTTATCTTAATGGTTGTGCCATTGACTTTAGCTTCAGCGGCAAATATTGTTTTAGCATTTATACTTCAAAAGGTGATGAAACGTGCAAATTTCAAAATATAGAGATTTAACTTTAATGCATATAGATGGGAGTCGTTATTTTACAATTGCTTGTGATAGCTGCGGTGGAATAGGGATGAGTGAGTTTGATTTCATAAAAGTCGATGAAGAAATTGTAGGTTATTTAACGGCGAAATTATGTTTAGTTGAAACATTAGCATTTCGAGCTAAGCCTACTGTTTTAATTAATACTTTATGTGTAGAAATGAATGGTAGAGGTAAGCGAATAATAAACGGGATTGAAAAAGCGATTAAAGAATATAATGAAGCTAATTTTTATGAAGACAACTTAGAAATAAATATTACTGGAAGTACAGAAGAAAATATTCCAACAAAACAAACAGGTTTAGGAATCACTTTAATGGGAGAAATTTATAATCCATTTAATAGAAAAGAAGTCATTTCAGGGGATCGTGTAATATTAATTGGTTATCCAAAAGTAGGAAATGAGGTAGTAGAGGATTTAAATGAAAATAAAAACGAAATCATTAATTTTAATTCATTAAAGCAATTAACAAATTGCGAAGAAGTCTCAGATCTATTACCAATCGGTTCAAAAGGCGTTCAATATGAATTGAATCAGTTGATGGAAACAAATCATATCGATATAAAATTAGTGAATCAATCTAGTATCCCATTACATAAATCGGCAGGTCCCGCGACATGTGCTCTAGCAATTATTAAAAAGGATGCGATTGAGGGATTAAAAAGGCAAATCTTACAACCAATCACATTACTAGGTGAGATAGTTTAATGAATCGATTGAAATAAAAATATGGAGAATTAATATGGCAGAAGCTTTAAAAGATTTATATAACTACGATTTAATTTCAAAAATTGCAAACGAAATTAATAACATTTATACAGATTTTAATCGAGAAACATTTACGGATAAGGTATTCAATGAAAGCTGGGAAGAAAAAACATTAAAGGAAAGAATGAGACATATTACGATTTGTTTAGGTGAGACACTTCCAAACAAATATGAAAAATCAATAGAGATTTTAAGTAGTATATTAGAGAAATTTCCAAATGGCCAATTAAGTAGTATTTTTTTTCCTGATTTTGTTGAAGTGTACGGCTTAGATCATTGGGAAAAATCAATAGAAGCACTAGAAATATTCACAAAGCACTCAACATCAGAATTTGCTGTTAGACCGTTCATTGTACAAGACCAAGAACGAATGATGACCCAAATGCTAAAATGGTCTACTAATTCAGATGAACATGTAAGAAGACTTGCAAGTGAAGGATGCCGTCCCAAATTACCATGGGGGATGGTTCTAAAAAGTCTAAAAAAAGACCCAACCCCAATTCTTCCTATTCTAGAAAACTTAAAGGAAGACGAGTCATTATATGTTCGCAAAAGTGTAGCGAATAATTTAAACGATATTTCTAAAGATCACCCAACTCTAGTATTAAAAATTGCGAAAGAATGGTACGGTAAAAATCCACATACGAATTGGATTATAAAGCACGCATGTAGAACCCTATTAAAAAAAGGGAATATAGAAGCTTTAACGATTTTTGGATTCCAAACGACAAAAGCAATCCATATAGACCAATTCCAATTACAATCGGACAAGATTGTAATTGGTGGAGACTTAAACTTTTCATTTACAATTCATAGTAACGAACCAACCACCACAAAACTTAGAATCGAATTCGCAATTGATTATGTAAAGTCAAAAGGTAATCGTACAAGAAAAATCTTTAAAATATCCGAAAACAAAATTGAAAATGGCAAAACATTAACATACAACAAAACACACTCATTCAAAAACTTATCAACTAGAAAACATTACCCAGGTCAACATAGCATCACAATACTTATCAATGGAGTGGAAAGTGGGACTTATGACTTTACGGTAAGCTAAAAAAGAGATTCCACTATTTTTGGAATCTCTATAAGTTTTTTAAAATCAAGCTTTCCGGTCTTTTCTTTCACTTATCCCTGTCTCTTGTGCATCATCACATCTTCAGTTAATGGAGTAAAGCCAAGCTTTTCTTGTAACACACTTTTAGGAATTTGTGATTTAGTGATTGTAACTACTGTAACTTTTCGATTGATGTTTTCATTATGGATGATCGACATTATATCATAAAAATAAGGTATAGATGCTTCAGTATAAGCAACAGCTAATATTTCTGAATACCCGGTATCTGGTCGTATTGTCATACCAAAGTAGGCAATGACTTGATTTTCTAGCTTACATTCAACTGCATAGTCAAATTCAATTGAGCTATAATACTCATTCATCATGGCAACTTGTTCGTTCGTAAGAATTTGTTGCTTCATTTTTACATCTTTCCAAACATTAAATTGAAATTGATCTTTTATCTCATACGAAAATCCAGGAATACTTTGGATCGGTTTTATAAGAAGTGGATAATACGCACCAACTATTTGCGTACGATTGGTAATGTTGAAGCCTTTTGATAAGAAATAGTCTATTTGTTTTGACCACTGTCCTCTAAATCGCTGTGCAAATAGTTTTCCACCGTATTCCTCGCTAACAGCAAATTGATAAACTCTTTCAAACAATTCATCCCGGACTGTATCCTCATATTCAGGTAATACCCATGGATAACCTAATGAAACAAACTCTCCTTTACCAGAGAAACTCATATATCCTACAAGCTGATCTCCGTTAAAAGCAAAGCATCTAGATTTTTCATTAAATTCAGATTGTTGTTCAAATAATTTTGGAGATAAAGTTGCTTTCCAAGCATATGGTAGAGATTCGGTCATCTTATTCCAAAAATCAAACTGCAAATCAAGATCTGTTGGGCTCTCATAAAAACGATAATCTATAGTCATATCAATATCCTTTCCTAAATCGTACTAATTTTATAGTATCAAATTCATTTGGATTTGAATCTTAAGAATAGCTAATTTTACTAAAAAGAATCAGTAACATCTAATAGGATCAATTAAATAAATATCACATTAATTAAAGTATGATTTTATAGTCATTCTGTTGCCTATAAAAAGAGCATTGAGCAAGAAGTTTAATTAGAGTCTGTAAAGGGGACTTATTTTATTTCACTTTTTTTCTAAAGAATGGTACGTTTTTTATTAGTAATTACATATTTATACTCCTTAAGGTAACGCTATAAAAATGACCTAAATTAGGAGGCGTACTATGCGAGCGGTTACTTATCAAGGGCATTATAATGTAAAAACGATTAAAGTAGATGATCCAAAAATTCATCATAAAGATGATGTCATTATTAAAATTACTTCAACAGCAAT
>Ga0209461_10000378_pt1 | contig 15076 bp, 16 predicted proteins | sample AgamicAsMarz_FD_187162 | JGI IMG/M metagenome (GOLD analysis project Ga0209461, IMG submission 187162) | Agave microbial communities from Guanajuato, Mexico - As.Ma.rz (SPAdes) (version 2) | ecosystem: Host-associated > Plants > Phyllosphere > Phylloplane/Leaf | place: Guanajuato, Mexico... | reverse complement strand
CGAGGAGAGCAGCACATGATCGCTGCCGTGCGGCAGCAGCAGCGCATCGCCCGTATTCAGGGTGCGCAGCTGGCCGTTCTGCGTCCGCAGCAGCACCGGGCCGCGGCTGACGAAGTGGAACTGCGCGCGGCCCGGCGCTTTAACAAAGCCAACGCCAAACGGCGCGGCGAGTTCGATACGCCGATACTGTAGCCCCAGCAGGCGCATCCCGTAGAGCAGCTCGCTGGTGAGATCGTGGCCTTCTGTGGTCATGGCAGCGCTTCCCGGACGATTAATCAATAATGACGGATTTTACATCATAGACCATCCGACACCAGCGCTTTAATCTTGCTGCCATCGAACGATTAAAGAGATTTTCTATGACAACACCAATAAAGCCTCAGTGGGGAGCCGTGTTCTCTATGGCGCTGGGCGTATTTGGCCTGGTAACCGCCGAGTTCCTGCCCGCCAGCCTGTTAACGCCGATGGCGGCCAGCCTGGGCGTGACGGAAGGCATGACCGGCCAGGCGGTGACCGTGACGGCCATTTTCGCGTTGGTAACCAGTTTCTTCAGCGCTTCCCTGACCAGCAAGCTGGATCGCCGTGGCGTGATGTTGCTGTTTTCCGTAATGCTGATCGTTTCTAACCTGCTGGTCGCCTTCGCGCCGAACCTGACCTTTATTCTGGCGGGACGAGTGATTTTAGGTATTGCCATCGGCGGCTTCTGGACGCTGGCGGCGGCAACCGCTATGCGGCTGGTGCCGGAAGCGATGATCCCGCGCGCGCTCTCCATTGTTTTTAGCGGCGTGTCGGTTGCTACCATCGTTGCGGCGCCGATGGGCAGCTATTTCGGTCATCTGATCGGCTGGCGTAACGTGTTTGTCGCTGCGGCGGCCATCGGCGTGCTGGCGCTGGGCTGGCAGCTGGCGGCATTGCCAAAAATGCCGCCTAATCCGCTGGCTAAAAACAGCTCGATCCTGTCGTTGATTAAGCGTCCGGGCATGCAGACCGCGCTGCTGGCGATTATTCTGGTTTTCTCCGGCCATTTCGCCTTCTTTACCTATCTGCGACCTTTCCTGGAGAGCGTAACCGGCGTGGACGTCAACGGGCTTTCCGCTATTCTGCTGGGCTTTGGCGTGGCGAACTTCGCCGGTACGCTGCTGGCGGGCCTGCTGCTGGAGCGTAATCTGCATCTGACGCTGATCGGCATGCCGCTGGCGATGGGGCTGATGGGCGTGGCGCTGGTGGGATTAGGTTCCGCGCCGGTGATGGACGCGCTGCTGGTCGCGCTGTGGGGCATGGCGTTTGGCGCCGTGCCGGTTGCCTGGTCAACGTGGATCACCCGCACCATGCCGGAAGAGGCGGAAAGCGGCGGCGGTTTGCTGGTGGCGGCTATTCAGCTGGCTATCACTATCGGCGCAGCGGCCGGCGGTATGATCTTTAACGTTACCGGCGCTAAAGGCGTGTTTATGGGTAGCGCGCTGCTGTTATTGCTGGCGACCATGACCATCTTTATGGCGCTGCGCGTGAAAGCACCCGTGCAGGACGGCGTATAAAACAAGCCGGTGCGGTAGCTGATGCCGATCGGTTAATGATGCTGTAGTGGTGCAGAAATCCGGAAACGTCCTGTTTCCGGATATTTTTTTACGTCGTGCTCAGGATTGTTGCCGCTAATCAGGCGGTGGTATTGATGTTGCGACCGACTGCGGGGTTGGCAGGTAACTGAGGGATGGAATCAATGATCCCGGCCGCCACAGACTGCTGATTATCCAGGGCTTTCTTTAGTACGAGTGTGCTTACTTTGTTACCGAGTTCCATGTTATCAAGGCCGGTAGCCAGTGATGCAATTTGTGATACATCCATCTTGCTCTCCTGATTAATATGACTGCCCAAAGGGTAAAAAAGGCTTTCAGAAGCCTGAAAAAGCTATCGGCATTTGAGCGCAAATCTTTAGCGATACCCTGGCGGAGCAGGCATGGCGGCGTGTTGCGGGCGCGTCTTGTTTATAGCGGCCTGAAAGCGTTGCGTGGTGAGGTTTTGCTGGTTGTTAAGCCGCAGGCAGCCAGCCGGGTAAATGCCTGGTCGTGCTGTCGAAGCTGGCGTTTGAGGCGTATTGCCGTTCGGCGGCCACAACCGCCTGGTGCTCAAATGCTGGTATCAGAGCTGGACCAATCGTCCTGGCCACGCAACGAAAAGCCTTTTTTGAAAAGCTGGTGGCGAAATGTGAGATCAAAGAAAGCTATGCTGATGCACAGTTCAGAAATGTGACGCGTTAATGGTAAAAAGCCCCTGCGCCAATACGCAGGGGCAATAATCAAAACTCTCGCTTGACAATAATATAACCATTAAAATTGACAGAGCACTCGTCATCGTTAATTAATAACGAAGCTAAAGTGACAATGTGTTTATTTTTGTGGTTAATATAATCATACTTTACAATTATATTTTTAGCATTACTTTCCATAAGCATTTGTTTTCCTTTATCGATCGAAAAAAAATGCGTTGATTCTGTACTATAGTTCTTTCTTGCCAGAGTTTCAGCAAGCTCAGGCGTTACATTGTTAGTACTCAGGAGTGACAACTTTGTTTTATCAACTAAAATGTCACTTTCTTTGATATCTAAATCTGCAACAAGAGCATCGGTCATACTTACCCCGACGCTTCTGTTAATATCAAGGCATGATTCAGGTGTTACGCCCGCAGATGCATTAACACAGATAATAAAGGTAAAAAGAGCGGAGTTTTTTATCATTTCACAATTAACTCCTGATCATGACTTTCAGCAATCTTTTTCCTGTCATATAACCTGGTAACAATACAACCGTTAGATGCTGTCCCTTTACCATTATCACCATGAATAAGGAAACCATCCCGGTCACACATGCTATTCCCTGGATGAGGAGTTAAACGTATGACATGTTTCCCCGCTTTTGGATGCGTGGCTTGCATTCGCCCAATATGGTATTTGCCTCGAGGCAGAGGGCCTTTAAATTTAACGCATTCAAATGCTACATCATCTTTATACCCCCGCGCACCAGCATACATAGCCTTAAACTGGAACTTACCATTCAGGTAAAAAGATTTAGTCATCACTTCATAAACCCATGCCATTGTTACTCTCCTTGTTTACACCAACTGTTGATTTACTCCTGCAACATGCATTTTAAACAGAATTCATTTACTGGTTTCCATAGCAGATAAAGGAAATTGAAGGATCTTATAACAATAATCAAAAGAGGGATTGATTTTGTCCGAAATTGGCATAGTATCTCTCCAAAGTAGGATTTCTGTGCATACGCCACTTATGAATTGCAAACCTCGCCACGGCGGGGTTTTTTGCTGTTAGCCCTGTGGCAAACGCGGCATACAATTATCACTGTGATGCTTCAGCCCACTTTTAATATTACTCTTTTAATTTGTGATGGTGTTCAACCTTTTTTGTTTTTTTATTTAATTGCCGCTCCAAAAAGTTCTTAATTTATTTTTATTAAATATATAACTGCCTGTATATATTGTTTTTTATTGTAGTTTTAGGCAAATGGTTACATAGATTGACGAATCCCTGACAAAAGAGTAAACCTGTTTATGCCTTATCAAGAAGCAAATGGTGGGGCATATATTTAGGTTGATAATTGGAGGAATGATAGCCGGATCATTGGGCGGTTTGGCTGGTATAGCCGTAGGGCTGGCTGGTGGCGTTATCTCTGGTGGATGTTTCAAGAATAGCGGCAACGGCGGAGGCGGTGGTTCCGGTTCAAACAATTCAAATTGTTCTGGCGACTCTTGTTCCTTTTAAGGACGCTTAAAGTGAAAGAGAAATTGATTTACTGCCTCGCTATTTTTTTTGGGGTGCTTCTGGCATCATCGCTATTGAGTGGTGCAAAGGTAATGTTTACTAATTGGTATGCATTCCCTGAAGAAATATCACGCTTCAGTATAATGATGATTTGCTATATTGGTGTGGTTAAATTTATTCATTTTATTTTTTCGATCTTGATTAAGAAATAAACGTAATTTATATAAAAAATTTCACTTTAAATATTATATTATATGGCCGCCAGGTGCGGCCTTTTTAATGCTTGTTAGAATGGCTATTTTTTTATAAAAGGAAAGCTTTCCACGTATATATTGCAGGCTTACTTCGGTGGGCCTTTTTTATTTAAGGTTTTTATATGACAGAACAGTTAAGCACCGGTGCAACCTCCGGATCAGTCGCTGGCTGGGGGCTCATTACTTCCGCGCTGGCAGGTTTTATAACGTCAGTAGATTATTCAATCACATTCGGAGCACTTGCGGACGCGATCTGTTTTGTCGTCACCGGGCTAATCCTTTTTTATGGCAATTTTGCGCTGCTTTGGCTTTTCGGGCATTACAAGGTGTCGGCATGGCAGGCCACAGTCGTGAACCTAAGGAAATGGCGACGCAGTAAATATAAATACTCAATAGATTTACAGCGGCTTTTGCATATTTTGCCCATGAAAGGCCGGGCGCAAAATACGTTGGTAGCGTCAAATATGAAAAACCATACGCTTGCCTGAAAGCAGCTCTACGTCCAGGGCGGTTTTGTGATAAAAGAGGGCGCCTTTTGTAACCGCTTATACGGGGTTATGGTGACAGGCAGTAATATGAGCCGATCCCGGCTGTATTTACTGCTTCCAGGCTAGTCGGGGGAAGCTGCGCCAGGATAAGAATTGCTGTCCTGAGCGCATATTTTAGTGATGTCCGTTGGGAGCCAGAAGCGTTCCTTCGCCATGATTCCGTATATCCTGTCGAACAGCTGTCTGGTATTAACACATGCAGTGAACGTCTGTTTGCGACCACGCAGGTGCGAGCATTGAACGGCACGCTTAGAGTAAAGATGCCGCCCGTTCTGCGGCACCACCAACAATGACGCCTCCGTGCCTTTCAGCGATATGTTGAACAAGGCCCGTGCCTGGTCGAAGGACAGTCGCCCACTGAACAACCTGTTTACTTACCTGCCGACATCGACATCTGTTGGGCAGACTTCAGGTGCTGCTCAACGACCGGCGTATGCGCGTCGGCCAGGGCCTTCACATCCGCATCCTTAATCTGCATGGCGTCACTTTTCAGCTTCGCCAGCACCATCTTGTGGTCTTTAGTGCCGGCGTTTTCCATATACATCTTGTCAAATGCGTTGCCGCTCTGCTTTTCCAGTTTAGCGGCTATGGCCTTGTGGCTGGCGTCCGGCTCAGTCGGCAGCGTCACGCCCTTTTGCTGGGCGACGGCCTGTACTTTGGTCAAGGCGGCGCCGTGATCTTCGACCATCTGCTGAGCGAATGCTTTGACATCGCTGCTTTGGGCCTTGCTCAGCGCGAGCTTGGCAGCGGCGATTTCATTGATATTGGCCTGCGCCATGTCTTTCACCGCTTTTTCGTCGCCGGCACTGAGTTTGGCGCTCGATCCTGCCTGGCCCGCGGCGACATTCTGCGCGGCGCTCGTTGGCGTCTGGGCCTGCACGCCGACAGTGTTGAACATAGCGGCCGCTGCCGATACGGCCAGCAGCATTTTCAGGGTTTTACTCTTTTGCATGTTGTTCTCCTGATGGTCGTGGGTAGGGTGGGTATTTGGGAACTAACCGTGCTCAGATTCGTAGGTAAATTACACCAGCAATGGTCAGTATAGTGGATCATCGGGGCGAGTCAGGGTCTGCAACGAGAACGGCAGCAAATGATGGAGGCAAAAAAGCGGGAATGGCACCTGTGTCACGTGCCAGAAGTTGATAGGGGCGTAGGCGGCAGGCCGGAAAATTCTGTGCTGTAAACGTGTACAGAGAGAAACGTTTCTGTGGCCCTGCGCCTGTTCATCATTGTTTGACTCATTCTGTTATATAGATCACTTTTTAATAACAGCGTTCGGGCACGGCGCCGTTTTCCGGCAGCGGTAAACCCTTTGTATGCTGCTGCCGGGTACCGGCAGGGCCAGAGGCCTAGAGCATAATAAATTTTTGATAAAAATCAGGGTCGTTTTTCGGAAGAGAAGAGCTGTATCGCCCGATTTTTGGCAGAAAAGCTGTCGGCTTTTGGCCTGAATGATGCGTCCGGGACGAGGAAAAGACGATCCGCTCAATCTTCTGCCTGGGCCTGCTGCGCCCGAAAAACGCAGCTACATTTTGTTATCTGAAACCAAGCGGAGAACTGTATGAATAACAAGCACGTATTGCTGGTCGGTGCAAGCGGCGTAGTTGGCTTTGCCGCTCATGATTCCTTCCATAAAGCGGGCTGGCAAATCACGACTCTTGGGCGTTCGCCGCACAGCCCTCATTCTTCTCCTCATATCAGCGCCGACCTGACCTCTTCAGAGGATCTTAAACAACACCGCGAAGCGTTTGAAACGGTGACGCATATCTTTTACGCGGCGTTGCGCCAGGATCCTAATCCGGGCGTGGAAGCGGATATTAATGCGCTGATGTTTGAAAACCTGATCGGCGCAGTGCGCTCGTCAGGCAATGCGTTGCAGCATATTATCTTTATTCAGGGCGGCAAGGTTTATGGCGCTCATCTGGGCGTTTACCGCACCCCGGCACGGGAAGAGGACAGCCGGCATTTTCCGCCGAACCTCTATTTCCGGCATGAAGACTATGCGAAGAAGATTGGCGAGGAAGGTATCGGCTGGACTGCGCTGCGCCCGGATATTGTTATCGGCCACTCATTCGGATCGCCCATGAACCTGGGAAATCTGATCGGCGTGTACGGGACGATTTGCCGCGAAACGGGAACCGCTCTGCATTTCCCCGGCCCGGATGACGCCTATCGCAATACGCTGGTGAATATCACCGACAGCCGCATTCTGGGGCAAAGCGCTATCTGGGCTGCCGAAAACGCCAAATTCGGCGCGTTCAATATCACCAATGGCGACGTGTTTCGCTGGTGTCATGTCTGGCCAAAACTGGCTGACTGGTTCGGTGTGCCGGTCGGCGAGGCGCAGCCTGTCTCGCTTAGCGAACGTCTCAGCGAGCTTAAGCCTCTCTGGTCATCCATCGCCGATAAGGCGCAGCTGAAGGACAAGAATATCGATAAGCTGGCGCTGGGCGGATTTGGTGATTTCATCTTCCATGTGCAGAAAGATGCCATATTTGACGTCACCAAAGCGCGCCGGGAAGGATTTGACGCCATGATCAGGCGCTCCGATGACGTGTTGATCGAGCATCTGGAAGCCATGCGCAGCAGTAAACTTATTCCCTGATATGCAAGGCAGCCCGCCGTCTGGCAGGCTGCCGATCCACTCTTGCGGCTGGCTTTGCAACGGCTGAGTTAATGCCCTGATAATCGCTCAGGAAACGATGCTTACCGAAATGCTGAGGTGTCTGAAAAAGTTGTCAGGCATCGCTTTCTCCAGAATCTGCGCCCAATCCATCAACCAGATAATATCAGCCATATCGCGCCACTTTATCGTGACATCTTCCTGCGCCAGACCGCGCATAACACTGAGCACCTTTCCGACTATCTCCGGAGCAAGCGCTGTGGTCTGGTCATCAAACCGCCTTACCGGTAGCTGCATCGCCACGCATTACTGCTGTCCGGCTGCTATCTGCGCCAGATAAGCGTCTAATCTTTGTCAGAAGCAGGCATTGCTTACAAATATATAGCAACCGGCAAAGTACAAATAACTGATGAGCCAAATGGCTAACTAAGTGCGCAGAATTTTTTTGAAAAAGATAAGTACAGGTTGGAATAGAGCGCATAAAAAAGCCCCTTTCGGGGCTCTTTTATGCGCTATACATCCCCTGCTTCTTTGGGCGACCCCCGCCAAAGACTGAGGAACGTTTAACTCGAAGGCTACTATCACTGGATGCCACATAGCGACCATTGACAATTTTAATCTCGCCGGAAGCAAGCTTCTCTCTCACATCTCGACCTGCTGCTGCCTGCAGACGTTTGCCCATTTCAAGAGTAAGGCGTTCCACTGCGGCGTTGTTAAGGCTGGTAACTTTGAGTTGTGACGACATAACTTCTTCCTCCTGCGTCTATATCGGTATATGCGTTCCAACCGATAAACGGGCTGAACAGCCTGCTTGTACGGTGCCCCTGAAGACCGAGTGCTCGCGAATAAATTACTGAAAGATCAGTGCCTCGCTCATGCTCTCTATCTTCCGCGGCGCTGAAAACATATGCACCTGCATCGCAAATATTATAATGGTCATAAATTATACTTGCAACGTTTTGGAGCACACGCCCACCCGCTAATCCGTCAAACTTAACATGCTTAAAGCCTAAAGGTGAGTCTGTTACCGGGTCAATAGTGTCAAATAGTACTGCCCAGACACTATTGTTCTGTGGGAAACGAAACTGTGGGAACGCATGATTCAACTTTATATGTTTTGCTTCTAAATCTGCCAGCGTCGGCAATTCTTGAAAGCCGATCCCGTAGAGTTGCCCGCAATATAAAAACTTGCGATAGACCATCCCTCCCGCCAGAGAGTCATCGAAGGGATCTGGCCACTGTATCCGATTGTTCACCTGGCTTCTCCTTGCCGCAAACTGATAACTATTCAACTAAATGGCAGTAAATTAAATAAAATAAAAGTTACCTAACCCCAATTATTCAGATCCAAAGAAATTTGCTCTTTATAATCCTATGTTAACTATGTATGGAATCACAAATCTTCATTAAATGCTTCTAAATGTGCGCTTCTCGCTCGTAGCATACGGGGAGCGCCTGGCGCCTGTCCACTTAGAGCCAGGGCGTTGCTAACCGCGTAGTATAGTAATCTGTAGGAAGCTGGTGCCTGGAGGTTTAAATGCTTTATAGCTGCATGAATGATACAAAATGGAATGAAATCCGTCTGGCAATGGTGAACATGACATCGCCTCCTTTATGGAAAACGACCTCTCTCGATGGCTATGGATCCGCAGTGGATGGCGAGTGGTTTTACCATTTCAATGTGGGCGGCTATTCGGATATCCACTATCTTGATATTTTGACAAATTCAGTTGAGCAGCACGCGGAAGTTGGCGTTATTCTTCGCGCTATTCATCTTCCCGGTATTGAAACTTCAACCGGCTACAGGATTTTTGGATACGCGGATCCGGCCAGCTATATAGGGTATCTTTAGTTGGGAAGCATCAATAAGCGGCCAACGGGATTATTAATGACAGGATGAAGTTTGCATTCGGTTCTCGCTATAAAATTTTGGAAAATCAATTGAATATAATATTTACACTAAATTTCGATGGTCAATTGATAAGAGAAAAATTTGTTTGAGAACAAAATGATGAAACATGAACTTTGGACAAATGAAGAAGGGCTGGATTTTTTTGTCTTGCAGGCCCACAGGGGAATTCTGCTCGTCAATTACTGGAGCCAGGCTACAGATTAGTGTGGGCATGTGATGCAGATTCTCATCTTGAAGCAATGAAAAAATATTATGCGTTTCGACGCTGGGGAAAATATCAGGCTGATATCCCTGAACAGGATAGTAAGACCTATAAAGAAATGGGATGGCAATAAAAAATTATAACGGCCATACCAGAGCAACCCTGTATTTTGATTTTCTTATGACGTCCGCTCCCACAAAGCGGACGTCACTTAAACATTCAGGGAACCCGATCACGCCATCTTTTAAATCAAATCGGTGGCGCCAATCGCGCTTTTTTTACGGTCGGCCACTTCCTTCAGCAGGGCGAAAGCAAAGATCACCATCCCCATCAGCGGCAGAACGGCGCCATAGCTGGCGGTCTGCGTCATCGGATAGCCCTGCTGCACCACCCAGGCACCCAGAAACGCACCCAGCGCGTTGGCGATATTAAAGGCGGAGTGATTCAGCGTCGCGGCGAGCGTTTGCGCTTTTCCGGCCACCTGCATCAGACGCACCTGTAGCGGCGCGCACAGCGCCAGATTGGTGCCGATCAGGAAAGCCCCCAGCAGCAGGCCGCTGACGGAAGAGACCATCAGCGGGAACAGGGTCAGCACCAGCACGCTCCAGGCCAGAATACAAAAAATAGAGAGCATGATTTTGCGGTCGGCCAGCTTGCCGCCAGCCAGATTGCCCAACACCATGCCCAGACCAAAAGCGAACAGCACCACCGGCAGCCAGAGCGTAGAGAGGTGCGCGGCCAGCGTCAGGATCGGCGTGATATAGCTGATCACGGCAAACATGCCGCCAAAGCCGATAGCCGCGATGCCCAGCGTCAGCCAGATGCGGCTGTTCGCCAGCCCGCGGATCTCTTTCAGCGGCGAGCTTTGCGCTTCCTCATGCTGCTGTGGGAAAAGTTTAAAAATCAGCAGCGCATCGGCCAGCGACAGCAGCGACACGCAGGCAAAGGCCCAGCGCCAGTCCAGGTGTTCGCCCAGCAGCGTCGCCGCGGGATTCCCCAGCAATGAGGCCAGCGTCAGGCCGAGCATGACTTTGCCCACCGCCTGACCGCGCCGGTTTTCTTCCACCAGCGAAGCGGCCGCCAGCGCCGCCACGCCAAGAAAAGCGCCGTGCGGCAGGCCGCTAAGAAAACGGGAAATCACCAGCGCGTGGGCGCTGTCCGCCAGCATGCTGCTGACGTTGCCGCCTAAAAATAGCGTGATAAAAATCATCAGCTGATGCTTGCGGCTAAGGCGCGCGGTGCTCAGGGAAAACAGCGGCGCGCCGATCACCACGCCCAGCGCGTAGTAGCTGATAAAACGGCTGCCTTCGGCCAGGCTGACGTGCATCGCTGCGCTGACCTGCGGCAGCAGGCCCATGATCACAAATTCGCTCAGGCCGATGGCGAAGGCGCCCAGCGCCAGGGCAAACAGCAGCGGGCCGACGGCGCGCGCCGCAGGGGAAGTTGGGTTTTCAATAGTCATAAAAAGTCTTAATAAGAGAGGCTAAAACCTGTGCACAACGCGTGACGGGGACGATGAGGGCAGGGCAGGCAAGAGTAGTTATTATTGCCGGCTGGCAGCGTGCCGCCGGAAGGCGCTGAGTTTACCGTGTAGCGGCAGGGATAAACAAGCCGGGCCGCGTGGATGGCCCGTCAAAACGTTAGCGCAGGGCGCTTTATTCGGCTGGCTATCTGTCTATATGACCCAAATCCCGCTCGGGAAAACAGTAGTTCCGCACGCGCTGCTTCAGCTCTTTCACTTCCGGAAAGCCGCCATCCACTTTGCGATCCCACAGCAGATGACCGTCAACGGCAATTTGATAGATGCCGCCCGTGCCCGGCACCAGCGTGACCGAAGCTAAATCGGTGCCAAAAGTATGCAGCAGCTCCTGCGCCATCCAGCCCGCGCGCAGCAGCCAGTTGCATTGGGAGCAGTAGTGAATAGTGATGGCAGGCGTTGTCATTAGCGTAGTCCGGCAAAAAAGGGGAGCACCATCTTCTGGTCGGTGAGAGGCGCTGTCAAGCCCGCGACTGCTTGCCTTTTCCCGGATTGTGAATTCTTTATGGAGATTGTTGATAACATAAATCAATATGATTATCATTCGCATTTATTGAGGTCAGGGATCGACTATAACCAGGCGCGGCGGGCGTCAGTACCGCTTTTGGCAGTGATGTGAGTCGATACTAATAAAGAAAAAGGCTTACCAGCATGTACAAGAATCAGTGTTCTCAGGGAATTTTCCATCGATCCGTGCTGTTTACGGCACTGGCGGCGGCCGGTTTATCATCAGGTGCGCAGGCGGCCGGTTTATCATCAGGCGCGCAGGCGGCGGACGCGCGTGCCGCAAATGAGCAGCTGACCGTTGCCGACACGCACAGCGAACCACAGATGGTGGTCACCGCGCCCCGACAGGTAAAAGAGGCGGGCAGCCAGACCACCCTCACCGCAGCGGAAATGCAAAAAAAAGGGGCTAACGACTTCGGCTCGGTAATGCGTTATGAACCGTTGATCGGCGCGACCGGTGCCAGCGGCGGATCGGGCGCGGGCAAAAGCGGTTTCGATCGCGGCGGCTATACCGGCTACAACATTCGCGGCCTGGAAAGCAACCGCGTGGGGCTGGAGGTGGACGGCATTCCGCAGCCGGAAGCGGCCGGGCGCAGCTACGCCAGCCGCGCAGGTCTGAACACCTTCGGCATTGGCCGCGATTATATCGATCCTTATCTCTACGGCCTGGTAGAGATCGAATCCGGCGCGACCTCTACGGAAAAAGCCAACAACGCCATTGGCGGCGCGGTCTCCTTCCTGCCGAAATCGGCAGATGACTACCTGTCGCCCTATAAATCGACTTATTTCGGCTATCGGTCCGACTACGACTCCGCCAACCGCAGCTGGCACAACGGCATAACCGCTGCGGCAGGCGATGCCACGCTGCGCGGCATGTTCGTTTACAGCCGTCGCGACGGCCAGCAAACGCGCAATAACAGCGATACGCTGGCGGCTTATCCGGCCAACTGGCATTCAAACGCGCTGCTGGCTTCCGGCATCTGGCAGCCCAACGACGAGCACAAGCTGACCGGCACCGTCGATTATTATGACAAAACCAACCACACCCATTACGACTCGTGGGACAGCAGCGGCAACACCATCTGGGGAACCGCGCAGCAGCAAAGCAATACCCGCCGCTGGGGCATCAGCCTGAAGGATGAGTGGACGCCGACCAGCGATTTGCTCGACAGCCTGACCTCCCGACTTTATTACCAGCAGACGCAGGCGCACGACAATACCCTGATGCCTGCCAGCGCGACGGCGATGGAGCGGGTTTATTCCGATTACAATGTGGATATCCGGGGCGTGGAAACCCGGCTGATAAAAACCCTGGGACGCCACGAGCTGAGCGGCGGCCTGAACGCGACCGTCACCGACACGCAGCGGCCCTTCCGTCAGACGCCTGCGCCCAGCCAGTACAGCGTCATCATGCAGCCGCAGGCCGACAGCCGCGGCTATCTGGCGGGCGGTTACCTTCAGGATAAAATCCACTTCGATCTGAACGGTCACGACTTCAGCGCGGTGCCGGGCGTGCGTATCGCTTACCAAAGCATCAGGCCGCAAAACCTGAGCAGCCTGGCCACCGGCAGCACGGCTATTACCGAAGCGGATCTGCAAAAGCTTTACGGGCAGAAAAATAGCGATACGCAGGTGCTGCCATCGCTGAGCCTGAACTACGATCTGACGCCGGATCTGATGACGTATGTGCTCTACAAGCGCGGCGCGCAGTTCCCCAACGCCAGCCAGCTGTACGGCTCCTGGAACCTCGGCTCCAGCTATGCGGGATCCGCGCAGTACGCGCTGATCGGCAACAGCGCGTTAAAAACGGAAACCAGCAATAACCTGGAGTGGGGGCTGAAAGGCGAGGCGGCGAAAGGCGTATCGCTGAATGCCGCCATGTTCTACAACACCTACGACAACTTTATTGCCTATACCCGCTACACGCGCGCCGGCAGTCCGGCGAAGTTCAGCCGGGTGCCGTCGAATATTTACACTATCTATCAGGCAGAAAACCGTGATAAAGCTTTTATCTGGGGCGGCCAGCTTAGCACCAGGCTTGATGTCGGCAGCTGGTTTAGCGAGGTTAACGGCCTGAGCGCCACCTTTGCGCTGGGTTACAGCGAAGGCAAATCAAAATCCAGCTACGCTGGCGACAGCTATGTCGATTTAGACAGCGTGGCGCCGGTCAAAGCGATAGTGGGCGTAGCCTGGGACGATCCGGCAAAAGTCTACGGCGCTACGGTAACGGCGACCTTTGTTAAGGGCAAGCGGGCGACCGAAACCAATCGCGAAAGCTACAGCAACAGCGGCGCGGCGCTGGCCGGGTCGGACGAGGAATACAGCCGCGTGCCGGGTTACGGCATGGTGGATATGACCGCCTGGTGGCAGGCGGCGAAAAACGTGCGCGTCAGCGGCGGTATCTATAACCTGACCGATCGTAAATATTGGGATTACCTGAGCAGCCGCAACCTGACGGAAAGCACGCGACAGGATGCCTTTGATAAAGCGCTGGCGGTGATGCCGGGCCGCACCTTCCAGCTGGGCGTCAATGTGGATTTCTGACCGCCTTAACTTTGCCCCGCGCTCGAGGCTTAATGGCGTAGCGGTAATGCCGGTTTCACAGTTAAGGCAACTTTGCCCCGCGCGCGGGGCTTAATGGAGAACAAGCGATGAACCTTTTACAACGTTACAGGCAGCTTAAAGCCGACCACCCGAAAAAATACGCCCGCGACCTGGCCGCGCTGCTGGACGTCAGCGAAGCCGAGCTGACCCATGCCCGCACCGCTTTCGACGCGGCGGCGCTGCGGCCGGATTTCAGTGCGCTGCTGGCCGCGCTGGAAGCGGTGGGCGAAACCAAATCGATTACCCGCAACGCCTTTGCCGTGCATGAACAAATTGGCCGCTACGAGAATTTGCATCTGGGCGGCCACGCCGGGCTGGTTCTGAACCCGCGCGCGCTGGATCAGCGGATCTTTCCGCAGCGCTGGAAAAGCGCCTATGCGTTGCGTGAGGAGACGGCGCGCGGCGAACGTCACAGCATTCAGATTTTTGACGCGCACGGCGACGCGGTACTGAAAATTTACGCCACGCCCAACACCGATATGGCGGCCTGGCAGGCGCTGATCGCCGACTATCGCCTGACGGAAACGCCGGAGCTGGAGGTGATCCCGGTGATGCCCACCAGCATTAGTCCGCAGCCTGACAGCGCGGCTATTGAACAGCAATGGCGGGCGATGACTAACGTGCACCAGTTTTTCGGCCTGCTGAACCGGCACGGCGTTTCGCGCCAGCAGGCTTTCCGCGCCGTTCCCGACGATCTGGCGCAGCGGGTGGACAACAGCGCGCCCGGCGAGCTGCTACGGCAGGCCAGCCAGGACGGCAACGAGATCATGATTTTCGTCGGCAATCGCGGCTGCGTGCAGATCTTTACCGGCGTGGTGGAGAAACCGGTGTGGAGGGAAAACTGGCTGAACATTTTCAATCCCACCTTTACGCTGCATCTGATGGCGGATCGCATAGCGGAAAGCTGGATCACCCGTAAGCCCACGGCTGACGGCTTTGTCACCAGCCTGGAGCTGTTTGCCGCCGACGGCACGCAGATCGCCCAGCTGTTTGGTCAGCGCACCGAGGGCCAGCCGGAACAGGCGCGCTGGCGTGAGCAGATCGCCGGGCTGACGAAGCAAGGAGCGACGGTATGAGGCTGTGGCTGATAGCGCTGCTGGCGCTGCCTTTTGCG
>Ga0209461_10000372_pt1 | contig 15295 bp, 11 predicted proteins | sample AgamicAsMarz_FD_187162 | JGI IMG/M metagenome (GOLD analysis project Ga0209461, IMG submission 187162) | Agave microbial communities from Guanajuato, Mexico - As.Ma.rz (SPAdes) (version 2) | ecosystem: Host-associated > Plants > Phyllosphere > Phylloplane/Leaf | place: Guanajuato, Mexico... | reverse complement strand
GCATACTATTATCAACAGATGCTAAAAACAATTTCTTCAGACTTTCCGGCTATTTTACTAATCGCTATTCTATTTAGTTTTCTTGTTGTAACAGGTCATGTAACTACTTTTTTTAAAGGACCTGATTTGCATTATTTACTACCTTTAGAAAAAAAGATGAAAAGCTACTTTGTCCGTTCCTTTTTAATTACGTACATCGTTCAAGTTTATTTAATGTTAATGATGTTAGGTGTGATTTATCCAATTTATAAGAAATTTTCGCTAGGACAAACAACAAGTTTTATCGTCTTTATGGTAATAATTTTCTTATTAAAAGGATACAATCTCTTTGTTTCATACTTGCACCTTACAAATAGTGGTGTTTTAAATCGAGCTTTTGATTATTGTTTAAGGTTGCTAGGTAATTTCTTATTTATTTATGGTTTATTAAGTAAATGGAGCAGTTTTTTCCTTGTAATAATGATCGTAATTTTAGCTGTGTATGTATTTTCTATTCAAATAGGTAGTAAAAATAAAAGAGTACAATGGGAAAGAAATGTTAAACTTGATACTTCAAGATTAGCGACTTTTTATCGATTTGCGAATATGTTTACTGATGTGCCGTCTATTCAACAACAAGTAAAGCGAAGAAAATGGGCCGATCCAATCATTAATAAAATTAAAATGAGAAATGCTGCGAATTATTTACTAGTCCGTACATTTATCCGAAATGGTAACTATTTAAGTATGTTTTTAAGACAACTTTTCGTAGGTGGGTTTGTAGTTTACTTGGTGCCAACTACGATTGGAAAAATATTGATTGGCATTTTATTTCTTTACTTAATTTCTCTACAGAATATGTCAATTTTAAAACAGTACAACTATCATTTATTGTGGAAAATTTATCCTTATACAAATGAAGAAAATAAAAAATCTATTTCGACACTTTTGTATATACTACTAATAATATGTAGTCTTGTTTTTAGTATTATTGGTTTAATAAAGGGCTTGTCAATTTTAAACTTTATTATTGCAATCGTTGTGTATACTTTATTTTCAATGTGGTTAATTAAATTTTATGTGCATAAAAGGTTACGTCAGCCACAAAAATTGTAAAGGGTGGACAAAATGGATTCTTATGAACTTCGTATTCAGTACGAACTATCTAGATGGAAACAAAAAGTAATGTCCGATTCAAATGTTTTTCAAACTTCTGCAAAAAAAGTTCAGTTAAAGCTTCAATCATTATTACCAGAACAAATCCAAGATTTGCTCACAAAAACAGTTAAAAATATGACGGTTTTATTTATGGGAGGGTCTACTGTTTTTAATGGCAGTGGTGAAGAGTATGAAGCATTAACACTTAGAGAAAGAGATTTGATCTTAGATAAAAAGTTAAACGAGTACAAAAAGATTTCAGCTGTAGAAGGTGCGGGTACAGGAGCGGGTGGAATATTACTCGGTCTTGCTGATTTTCCGTTATTACTAGGGATCAAAATTAGGTTTTTAGTTGAGGCAGCAAAAATTTATGGTTACTCACCTAAAGATGAGCTTGAACGACAATTTATGCTGTATATTTTTCAACTTGCTTTTTCAAGTGACAGCCATCGGAAAAAAGTATTTCAAGTAATTGAAAAGTGGGAAGATAAAGTAGATGAAAATCCCCAAGTCAATTGGGAGCAATTACAACTAGAATATCGAGATCATATCGATTTAGCAAAACTTCTGCAATTAGTCCCTATTATTGGAGCACCGGTTGGAGCTTATGTAAATTATCAACTTCTTGAACAATTAGGTGAAACGGCTAAAAATGCTTATCGATTAAGGTATATGAAGAAGAAGGACAATTATATTTAAAGAGTTACATACTAAAAAGGAGAACTAAAAGTTCTCCTTTCAGAGTGTAGACAAACCCCTTTTTCAAAGTTTTACTTGTTGAAAAAGGGGTTTTTAAACATTTTTTTTAGCACATTTAGTTGACGAATATAGATTTAGATACTATATCTTGTTACTACTCTTATCGCAAAAAATAGCTGTCGACTTTGTCGACAGCCTGAGGAGAACTAAAAGTTCTCCTTTTTTTTATTTTTGCTTAACTAATTTTTGTGATTGCTTTAATGAAGTTAAAGTCACTGACCCTAGTGTTTTTGCCGCGATTAGCATTGCTTTTTCGTCAAAATCAAATTTTGGATGGTGATGAGGGTATGCTTCTGTAAAGTGAGGAGGTTTAGCTCCTGTGAAGAAGAATGTTCCTGGTACTTTTTGTAAGTAGTATGCGAAATCTTCTCCGCCCATTTTAGGGTCCATTTCTTTTAATTGACTAACTTCATCAATTGATTCGGCTACTTTTACTAATAAATCAGTTTCTTTTTCATGATTTACTACTGGAGGATATCCATCATCGTACTTATATTCGTATGTAACATCATTTGCTAGACAAATTCCCTTAATGATTCTAGCTATTTGTTTTTTTACTTTTTCCTGTGTTTCCTTTTTGAACGTACGAACCGTTCCTATTAAAGTTGCTCGATCGGCGATTACATTAAAAGCATTTTTTGCTTCGAAACTTCCGACCGATAACACTACAGTGTCAATTGGATTTGTTTCCCGACTAACAACTTGTTGAAGTGCCATAACAAGTTGACTAGCAATTACAATACTGTCTTTTGTTCGATGGGGTTCTGCACCATGACCGCCTTGACCTTGGATTGTGATTGAAAAACGATCAGCTGCAGCCATGATTGGTCCTTTTCGATAACCAATTGTTCCTAATTCTTCAATTGCCCACAAATGGGTTCCATAAACCTCATCAACACCGTCTAAACAGCCATCAGCAATCATAGAAATTGCTCCACCTGGTGCATATTCTTCTGCATGTTGGTGAAGTAATACAACCTTACCGTCCCATGAATCTTTTTGCTCATGAAGTGCTTTTGCTAAATATAATAGTGTAGCAGTGTGACCATCATGACCACATGCATGCATAACACCAGGCACTTTTGAGGAATAAGGAACATTTTTCTCATCTTGAATAGGTAATGCGTCAAAATCAGCTCGTAAAGCGATTGTTTTTCCAGGGTTACGACCATTAATTGTAGCAACAACACCATTGCCACCGACATTTGATTTGAATGGAATATTTAATTGTTGATAAAAGTTTTGAATGAATTTTGCTGTCTCGTATTCTTTAAATGAAAGCTCAGGATTTTCATGTAGGTATCTACGAGTAGATACCATTTCCGGATAATATGAATCTAATAAAGAAAATAAATCTGACATTATTTCACCCTCCTACTTACTATCTATATAACCTATTCAAGAAATGTAATTGATATCCTTCAAAATTATCTTCAATTAAGAAATGACGAAAAATGTATTTCCAAGGAAATATACATCGAAAAAAAGGAAATAATGACTTATTCATGGGAATAAATGGATATACTATTTGTTATATGGTAAGAGAAATGAAGGTGAAATAATTGAAAAAGTGGGGATATTTAGCAATAGGACTGTTAAGTGTCCTGTTAATTAGCTTTGTTGGATTTTTACTAATCGTTTTCTTAGGTAATTATGTTATAGATGAAGATAAGTTAGTCGTCCATTCATCATCGGAAATGGTAGATTTAGAGGGGAATTTTGTATCAAAGCTATATAATGAAAATCATCAAATCGTTTCAGTTAGTGATATACCTGATTATACTAAACAAGCAGTAGTTTCAATTGAAGATGAACGTTTCTATAAGCACCATGGAATTGATACACAATCAATCTTTCGGGCTATAGTAAATGATATAAAAGCATTTAGTAAAGTACAAGGTGCGAGTACACTTACTCAACAACTTGCAAAGAATGTTTTTTTGACGAACGACAAAACATTTATGAGAAAAACAAAGGAAGTAATTATAGCAATCAATCTAGAAAGAAAATATACAAAAGATCAAATACTAGAAATGTATTTAAATCAGGTTTATTTCGGTCACGGGGTATATGGCATAGGTGGAGCTGCAAAATATTATTTTGGGAAAGATGTTAAAAATTTGACCATTGAAGAAAGTGCTTCGTTAGCAGCCTTATTAAAAGCTCCATCACATTATGATCCAGTTACACAACCAGAGCAATCTTTGGAGCGTAGGAATCTTGTTCTTTATAAAATGCTAGATACGCATTATATAACTGAAACTGAGTATCAGAATGCCAAAAGTAAACCATCAGGATTACATATTACGGAACAAAAATTTGAAAACGGATATGCTACATATATTGATATGGTTATAAAAGAAGCAAAAGAGAAATATGGCATTTCTTATGACCAACTTTTAAATGGTGGATACAAAGTTGTCGTTCCTATCCATAAAAAAACACAATTAACCGCCTATAAATATTTTAAAAATGGAAACTATTTTCCGGGAACTGATCAAAATGCCGAAGGAGCCTTCGTATTAATAAACTCCGAAACAGGCGGTGTAGAGGCAGCAATTGGGGGTAGAAATTACTATTTTCAAGGTTTAAATCGTATTAACGTGAAAAGACAGCCTGGTTCAACAATGAAGCCTTTACTTGTCTATTCGCCAGCGCTTGAAACGGGAAACTACAATCCGTATTCTTTATTACCAAATGAACAGAGTGCGTTAGGAGACTATAAACCGAAGAATTATAATGGAGTTTATACGAAAACGATTTCGATGTTTAATGCATTAATAGAGTCAGCAAATGTGCCGGCAGTCTGGTTATTAAATAATATTGGGATTGATTATGCAAAAGAGTATTTAGAAAAAATGGATTTGAATATTCCCGATCAAGGTTTAAGTATGGCGCTTGGAGGACTTAAGATTGGTTTAACACCATTAGAGCTAGTAAAAGCATATAGTGCCTTTGATCATGATGGAGACTCATTAGAACCTTTTGTTATTAATGCAATTTATGATCGGAACAATGAATTAGTTGCTGAAGCGAAAATTAAGGAATATAAAGTGTTTTCATCACAAACCTCTTGGTATATGACAAAAATGCTTAAAGGTGTTGTAAATGAAGGGACAGCTAGTAGAGGAAGTTTTAATGGCGATTTAGCTGGTAAAACCGGATCTACAAATATACCTGGCCAAACAAATGGAAACAAAGATGCTTGGTTTGTAGGCTATACACCAGACGTAGTAGGCGCAATTTGGATGGGATATGATAAAACAGATTCAAACCATTTTTTAAGAAATGGTAGTACATATCCAACTATTTTATTTAAAAAGATTTTAAGTGAAGCAGGAAGAGAACCATCTACCAAATTTAAAAAGCCAAAAAATATAGACGATTTAGAATCACCGATAAACTTAGAGCCTATTTCTAATGTTCAATCAAAAGTATCGTTCTCTCCTTTTGGATTGTTCACTGTCGTCATTAATTGGAATGCACCAACAGACCTCAGACAACAATATCGAATCTATCGAGTGAAGAATGGAAAAGAGAAATTAATAGATACTGTTACTGGTTTAGATGAGTACAAAGATTCCTTTGTAAATGTATTTAATGTCCCTTCTTATTATGTAGTACCGTACAATCCTCAAACAAAAGAAGAAGGTGAGAGGTCTAAACTTGTCAAACCCAACATAAGAAATAAGGAATAGACATTTTAAGGCTCTCCTTCTTATCAAATGATTTGAAGGGGAGTTTTTTATTTCCTATTAAAACTATGTTCGTAAACTGTATCTCTTAAGAAAAATAGTAAATAGATTAAGAAGATTCAACAATGAGATAGCCATTAACCGAACATTAAAAAAAGAATTATAAAACTCCTTTATTTTATAAAAAGTATTAATAAATAAAGATTATTAATTCGATATTTTAGACATATTTTGATATAATTTTTAATGGGAAAAGTCTGGTAGTAAAATAGGCCTATTAATTGAGGAAAATTGTAAAATCAGTGAACATTATGTGTCAAAATTCGAGTTTTCTATACAATTAATGGCTCAATCAGTATATTTAATAGTAGAGTTTGGAAAAGTGAAAGGGAGACTTTGAAGGATGAAAAAAGATTTTAACGATACATTTCTTAAAGCGATTAGAGGAGAAGAAGTAACGCATACACCAGTTTGGTATATGAGACAAGCAGGGCGTTCTCAGCCAGAATACCGAAAAATAAAAGAAAAATATTCTTTATTTGAAATTACTCATCAACCTGAATTATGCGCTTACGTAACAGCGCTACCAGTGGACCAATATAATGTTGATGCAGCTATTTTATATAAAGATATCATGTCTCCACTTCCTGCAATTGGAGTAGACGTAGAAATTCAATCAGGAGTAGGACCGGTAATAAGCAATCCTATTCGTTCTTTAGCAGATGTAAAAAAGTTAACTGATATTCATCCAGAAGAGCAACTACCTTATATCTATGAGACGATTAAATTATTAACAACAGAGGTTCTTTCGGTTCCATTAATTGGATTTGCAGGTGCACCATTTACAGTTGCTAGCTATATGATCGAAGGTAGACCTTCTAGAAACTATAATAAAACAAAATCATTTATGTACGCTGAGCCAGAAGCATGGTTTGCTTTAATGGATCATTTAGCAGACATGACGATCAAATACGTAAAAGCACAAGTTAAAGCAGGGGCAAGTGCAATTCAATTATTTGATTCATGGGTTGGTGCTTTGAATGCTAATGATTATCGCATTTATATTAAACCATGCATGGAAAAGATTTTTACAGCACTTAAAGCAGATCATATTCCAACTACTATGTTCGGAATTGGAGCAAGCCATTTAATTCATGAATGGAATGAACTGCCTGTAGATGTAATTGGGCTTGATTGGAGAACTTCTATTACTGAAGCTCGCTCTTTAGGGATTACAAAAACACTTCAAGGTAATTTAGATCCTGCGTTTTTATTAGCACCATGGGAAGTAATTGAGAAACGTGCGAAGGAAATATTAGATGAGGGTATGGCAAATCCAAGTCATATTTTCAACTTAGGTCATGGGGTATTCCCTGAAGTAAATCCTGATACTCTTAAACGATTAACAAGTTTTGTACATGAGTATTCATCAAGGGTTAAAGCTTAATATAAAAGGACTATGGTGATGACATGAAAGAAAAAATCGGTTTATTAGTTATGGCTTACGGCACGCCATATAAGGAATCAGATATTGAGCGTTATTATACAGATATTCGTAGAGGTAGAAAGCCTTCACAAGAAGCGCTAGAAGAACTAACTGACCGATATCGTGCAATTGGAGGAATCTCTCCTTTAGCAAAAATAACAATTGAACAAGCAAAATCATTAGAAGAAGATTTAAATAAGATCCAAGACAAAGTAGAATTCAAAATGTACATTGGACTGAAGCATATTGAACCATTCATTGAAGATGCAGTAGATGAAATGAAAAAAGATGGAATAACAAAAGCAGTTAGTATCGTGCTTGCACCACATTATTCTACGTTTAGTGTAAAGTCATATAACGAACGTGCTACAAATCATTCAGAAAAAATACACGGGCCAAAAATTATCCATGTAGATGATTGGTATAAAGAAGAACGATTTATTCAATATTGGGTTCGTGAAGTAGAAGCAATTCTTGAACCAATGAATGAAGAGCAGCGTGTAAAAACGGCGTTTATTTTTTCAGCGCATAGTTTGCCTGAAAAAATTCTTAACTTTGGAGATCCATACCCAGAGCAACTTAAGGAAACTGCCGAGTTAGTCGTTCAGCAATCTGATATTCGTCATTATTTTCTAGGATGGCAAAGTGCTGGTAATACACCAGACCCTTGGCTTGGACCTGATGTACAAGATTTAACACGTGAGTTGGATGAAAACTATGATTTTGAAACTTACGTATACTTACCATTAGGATTTGTAAGTGAGCATTTAGAAGTACTATATGATAATGATATAGAATGTAAACTAGTAACGGATGAAATTCAAAAAGCATATGTTCGTCCACCTATGCCTAATACGGATCCATTATTTATTAGTGGGCTTAGTACGGTTGTATTAAGAAAATTAAACGAACAATAATATGGTTTTGAAATAGGAGGTAAAGAAGTGAATAAGAAGGTTGTCATTATTGGTGGCGGTATTACTGGATTGACATCTGCCTACTATTTAAAACAAGAAAAATTAAAAAATAATCTTCCAATTGATATTCAATTAATTGAAGGTTCATCAAGGCTTGGAGGAAAAATCCAAACAATTAGAAAAGATGGATTTGTTATTGAACGTGGCCCTGACTCATTTTTGGCAAGGAAAAAGAGTGCATATCGATTAGCTGAAAACTTAGGGATCCAAGATCAAATCGTATTTAACTCTGCTGGTAAATCATATGTATTAGCCCATAATAAATTACATGGTATGCCAGAAGGTTCAAATATGGGGATTCCAACACAAATCAAGCCTTTTATTTTTTCAGGTCTATTTTCACCTGCAGGAAAAATTCGTGCAGGTTTAGACTTTGTTTTACCAAAAACACATGTCCAAGGGGATATGTCACTAGGTAAATTTTTTAGAAGAAGACTAGGTAATGAAGTAGTTGAGAATCTAATTGAACCCCTTTTATCAGGTATTTATTCAGGCGACATTGACCAAATGAGTTTAATGGCAACGTTCCCTCAATTTTTCCAAATTGAACAAAAACATCAAAGTATTGTTCTAGGAATGAAAAAAGAGATGCCTGTGAAGAAATCAAAAGGTCCGAGAAAAGGAATTTTCCAGACTGTAAGTACAGGTCTTCAAACAATTGTTGAACGAATTGAAGAAGAGTTAGACCAAGAGGAAGTTTTAAAAGGTGTACAAGTAGTTAATATAAATAAAAATGGAAAAAAATATGAGATTTTACTTAGCAATAATGAAAAGATAGAATCAGATTCAATTATCGTTACTGTACCTCATCGTTTTATTCCACAACTATTTAATAATAAACCTGTATTTGAGCCTTTCAAAAAAGTTCCTTCTACATCAGTTGCGAATGTTGCACTTGCATTTCCAGAGCATGCAATTAAGAAGGATATAAATGGTACAGGCTTTGTTGTTTCACGCAATAATGACTATAATATAACAGCGTGTACTTGGACTCATAAAAAATGGGCACATGCATGTCCAAAAGGTAAAGTTCTTTTACGTTGTTACGTTGGACGACCTTACAATAAGGAAATAGTCGATAAAACGGATGAAGAACTTGTTGAAATTGTTTTAGAAGATTTAAGAAAAACGATGGATATAACTGAAAAACCAGAGTTTTATATTGTTTCAAGATGGAAAGATGCTATGCCTCAATATACGATTAATCATAAAGAGCGTACGAAAAACATGGAACAATATTTACAAAAAGAAATGCCTGGTGTATCGGTAATCGGTTGCTCATTTTATGGGTCCGGCTTACCAGACTGCATAGATCAAGGTGAAAAAGCAGTTTCAGATACAATTGAATACTTGTTCTCACATGAAAATCAAGCTGTTCGAAGCTATTAAGGCTTTTTAAAACAACTAGTAAATAATAGAGCAACCAAAAAAGTGGATTGATACTTTTAGGTTGCTCTTTTTATTATGTCTCTGTACTAATAAATATGTTTAATCATTTCGTTAAGAAAATTGCTGATCCTAAAAGACTTCACTTAAAAACTATCTTTTAAGCAATTTGAACAAGTGTTACTGTAGCAATCATGTTGTTCTTCAATCGTCGAATTACAGTGTTTACATATTTTCTTTGGTAATAGTTTTAAAAATTCGGACATTTTTACAAGCATGTTACCCTCTCCTTTAGTGAACTTATTACTATTGTATTACTACAACTTATTTTGTGTCAATCTGTATTAGTACAATTTTTAAAAAATAATCTAAACGCCTATTTCTATTAAACAGTAAGGACAAGCTTATAAATTTAAATTTTCATAGAAATAATAAGTATAAAGGAGTGTGTTTGTTTTATGAAAGTAACCGTTATTGGTTATTGGGGCGGCTATCCAGGTAAAGGTGAAGCAACTTCATGCTATTTATTTAAATCAAAAAATTTTAATCTATTGGTTGATTGTGGTTCTGGTGCATTAGCTACATTACAAAATTACATAGATCCTAATTGCTTAAATGCTGTAATCCTGTCACACTATCATCATGACCATATTGCAGATATAGGGGTACTACAATACTTCAAACTTGTAAATGCTGGAAAGGATAAGTTTGCTTTACCTATATACGGACATAAATTTGATAATGTAAAATTTAATTCGTTAACATATAAAGAAGCAACAAAAGGATATGAATATCATCCAAATGAAGCTCTCGACCTAGGTCCATTTACTATTCGATTTATTAAGACAGTTCATCCTGTAGATTGTTTTGCCATGCGAATTGAAACAGCAACCCACTCAGTAGTCTATACAGCTGATTCAAGCTATACGGAAGACTTCATTCCGTTTTCTTCCAACGCTGATTTGCTTATAAGTGATTGTAATATGTATGAAAACCAAGATGGAGCTAAAGTGGGGCATATGAGCAGCAAAGATGCTGCAACAATTGCAAGTGAAGCAAATGTAAAAGAATTGTTATTATCACATCTTCCTCATAGTGGAGATACAAAAGATTTAAAAAGTGAAGCCCAAAAGTATTATAATGGACTTGTTCATTTAGCTTATACAGGATTTGAATGGAAATCGAAATGATAGGAGGATACACATGCTATTTTTAGATAATAGGGGAATAACCGATCCAACATTAAATTTAGCGATGGAAGAATATGCGCTAAAAAATCTAGATCCTGAAAATACATACTTTTTATTTTATATTAATGAGCCATCAATCATTATTGGTAAAAATCAAAATACTGCTGAGGAGATTAATGCTTCATATGTAAATGATCATAATATCCATGTAGTTCGAAGATTATCTGGCGGTGGAGCAGTATATCATGATTTAGGGAATCTTAACTTTAGTTTTATTACAAAAGATGATGGTGACAGCTTTCATAATTTTAGAAAGTTTACTGAGCCAGTGATCGAGGCATTAAAAGAACTCGGTGTGAATGCTGAACTTAGTGGAAGAAATGATATCTTAGCAGAAGGTAGAAAAATCTCAGGTAATGCACAATTTTCTACTAAAGGTAGAATGTTTAGCCACGGTACATTGTTGTTTGATAGTGATATAGATGAAGTTGTAAATGCATTAAACGTAAAGTTAGAAAAAATCCAATCTAAAGGAATTAAATCAGTCCGAAGTAGAGTGGCAAACATTAAGGAATTTTTAAAAAATGATTTAACAATCCTAGAATTTAAAGATTTAATTTTACAATCTATTTTTAAAGAACATGGAAGAATAGAACGATACGAATGGACAGATGAGGATATAAAAAATATCAAAGAACTTGCTGAGAGTAGATACCGAAATTGGGATTGGAATTTTGGAAAATCTCCTAAATGCAATATTCAACAAAGTAAAAGATTTATAGCTGGCTCGATTGATCTTCGTTTAGATGTAAACAAAGGAATCATTGAGAATGTTAAAATTTATGGTGACTTCTTTGGGGTAGGGGATGTATCTGATATAGAACAGCTTCTGATTGGTAGTAAATTTGATCAACAAGAGATTGAAAATAAGCTAAATAAAATTAATTTTACCCATTATTTTGGTAATGTAACGAAAGAAGAATTTATGAGTTTATTATTTTGAAAAAAGAGTAGGGAACTACTCTTTTTTTGTTTGTTAAAAAATTAGAAGTCTAAAAAGTGCTAGTTTTCTCACTTGTCAGAATTGTATTCTAGCAATATAATATATTTAGAATATTTTAAATTTTTATATTTAAAGGGGGTAGTTTTTCTTGAATTTAGTTGAAACACTGTCACAATCAGCTTTAAGGCATCCTGAACATTCTGCTATTATCTTTGAAGGGCAGACATTTTCATACTCAACTCTAGAAACTTATATTACGAAATTTGCGAGTGGCCTCTCAAAATTAGGGATAGAAAAGGGAGATAAAGTAGCTCTAGTAGTTGGTAATTCTCCTCATTTTATTATATCACTATATGGTGCGTTGAAGGTTGGAGCCGCTGTAATACCGGTTAATCCTCTATATGCACCAGATGAATTAGTATACATATTAACAAACGGCGACGCAAAAGCAGTTATCACCTTAGACTTATTTCTTCCACTAGTAGAAAAAGCTTCACCGATTCTTCCTAATATCGATCACTTCATTATTTGTGAAACAAAACAAGAAAATCCTTATGAATTTGAGAACAATAAATTGAAATCGTTTACAAATGTAGTTGGACTTGGAGATCTAGAATTCAAAGGACCTAGATTACATGATGACGATTTAGCAGTCATTTTATATACTTCTGGTACAACAGGAAAACCAAAGGGAGCTATGTTAACGCATAAAAACTTATATTCGAATGCCATGGATGCTGGACACTTCTTAAGCTTTTCAAATACAGAAAAGGTCATTGCAACTTTACCTGCTTTCCATGTATTTTGTTTAACTGTAGCTTTAAACGCGCCTTTAATGTATGGAGCTACTGTTATTTTAGTGCCTAAATTTAGCCCAAAAGAAATTTTTGATATTATTCGTACATACAAAGCAACTGTATTTGCAGGTGTGCCAACAATGTATAATTTTTTATATCAATTCCCTGAAGGAAAAACAGAAGACTTTGAGTCAGTTCGACTATGCATTTCGGGTGGTTCTTCATTGCCAGTTGCACTTTTAGAGAATTTTGAGAGGAAGTTTAATGTTATTATTTCAGAAGGTTATGGATTGTCAGAAGCGTCACCTGTTACGGCGTTTAATCCATTAGACCGCCCGAGAAAAGCAGGATCAATTGGGACAAATATTAGCAATGTAGAAAATAAAGTTGTAAATGCTCTTGGTGAAGAAGTAGCAGTTGGTGAAGTAGGTGAATTAATCGTCCGAGGACCAAATGTTATGAAAGGCTATTATAATATGCCAGAAGAAACGGCAATGACGATAAGAGATGGCTGGTTATATACTGGTGACCTAGCAAGAATAGACGAAGATGGTTATTTCTATATAGTCGATCGTAAAAAAGAATTGATTCTTGTTGGCGGCTATAATGTATATCCTCGTGAAGTTGAAGAGGTAATTTATAATCATCCAGATGTAGTTGAATGTGCGGTGATTGGATTACCAGACGATAATTTTGGAGAAAGTGTAAAAGCCTATGTTGTTTCAAAAAATCCTTCATTAAGTGTGGAGACGTTGACAGAATATTGCAAGGCGCATTTAGCAAAATATAAGGTACCAAGATCAATAGAGTTCATTCCAGAGCTACCAAAAAATGCAACTGGTAAAATACTTAGAAGAGCGTTGAAGGAATCAGTTATTCAATAAATAGTGGTAATAGAGGTACAACCCAAATAAAGGTTGTACTTTTTTAATTTAAGAAAAGTAAAACTGTGTAGTGAAGAGGGGGTTCTTATTAGCTTCATATCCTTCACATATAATTGTTAATTTAGTTTAATAAGTCGTTTTATAAAGAACATTTGCAGTAAAGCCTAAAGTTGCAAAAAGATTACCGAAAGAAATGCAAGGATATTCAACTGGCCAGATAGCAAAATTTTTATATGTAAGCATAACAACAATAAATAATTGGGTAAAAGAAGGAAAGTTTTTTATTGAACATGAGGATGGACGAGTTGTTAGTGTTGGGCGTTCTAGTACCAATGCAAAACTACGATTTCATCCAAACACTTTATTCGATGCACCAACTGGAGTGCGCTTAAAATTAAAAGATATTGCTGATGCATATTATAAGGATCAAAAAGAAAGAGAAATGCTTGAAAGTGAATTCTCAATTGTGACAGAAGAAGAACAAATTAGATTGTATAATGAGCATTTTATAAATAAGTATAATGGTACGTTTGAAGAAGTATTTGGACATAAAAAATGGGACGTATTAACTCCAGAAGAGGATACAGATAAATCAATGTGGTCTTTCTTCTTAAACAGAGCAAAAAATGAAGAAAATAATTGAGATTGAAAGAACAAAATTGAATTGAATTGAATTGTATTATAAAGATATAATTCAAGAAATTCAAAATATCCCGAGTACTGATATCCCTAAACACTTTGGTCCCAATGTGTATTGTCAGGCTAAAAGGATAAAATTTACGTTCGAATCAGACATTCCTGATTTAAAATGTATTGAATACGTAGATAAAAAACTGATAAAATTCTAGCTTATTTCTATGATTGGGAAAGTAGTGCTGGTGCGATTATGAAATTTCACAACCATTACCATCATGACGAAGCACCAGAGGATGTAAAGGAGTTTGATCCTTTCCACTTACATATTGGACAAGATCGATTCGATAAACTAGCAAAAGCTCGAAAAAAAGATGAAGAATTTATGTGCTTGCAAAAAGTATTAGATTTTATCAAGCTCCATGTGAATGCGAAAATAAGAGAAAAACATTTAAATCCTAAGTGAGAAAAGATTATTCTAAACTACGATATACTAGTCGTGGTTTTATTTTTTATAAATTTATTTAGTAGTAATTTAATTTCTAATTCAACTAAAGTATTTAAAAAATATAATAGGTTGAAGTTCTAAAAAATTGGACAAAGTTGATAATATAGAATGGGGGGAGATTTTATGAAAAAAGCAACTAAATCTAAATTAACCAAATTCATCTGTCTAGGCTATCTCGTTTATATCATTTTAGTCCTGTTATACTTTTATGTTTTTACGACTTCTGACCTACCTTCAAAATATAAAGGAACATTTGTTGATCCACATACATTCATGAATCATAAGGAAGCTAATTTAAGCTCTAGTTATAGCACATTAAAAAATGTTCTTTACTTTATTACCTTACCGATTGATTGGATTGTATTATCACTTTTATTATTAAGTGGATCAATTGAAAGATTAGGTGACTCATTATCTAAGTTGACTAGATTTAAGTTTATACAAGTCTTTTTATATTTCTTCTTTGTTTCGGTCACTACATATATCGTTTCATTTCCAATTGATTTCTATCGATTTAAATTATCGACGAAATACGGATTGTCTGTTCAATCATTTAATGCCTGGATGAAGGATGAAATGATTGGTTTTTGGATAAATTTTGCCATGATGTTTTTTGTGGTGTATGTTGTGTACTTGTTAATCAAAAAGCAACCAAAGAAATGGTGGTTAACTGCATGGCTATTAAGTATTCCGTTTACGATTTTCTTAACGTTTATTCAGCCTGTAGTAATTGATCCCCTATATAATGATTTCTACCCATTAAAAGATAAAAATTTAGAAAAGAAAATTATTACCCTTGCTAAAGAAGCTAATATTCCTGCACATCGGGTATATGAAGTA
>Ga0209461_10000371_pt1 | contig 15318 bp, 13 predicted proteins | sample AgamicAsMarz_FD_187162 | JGI IMG/M metagenome (GOLD analysis project Ga0209461, IMG submission 187162) | Agave microbial communities from Guanajuato, Mexico - As.Ma.rz (SPAdes) (version 2) | ecosystem: Host-associated > Plants > Phyllosphere > Phylloplane/Leaf | place: Guanajuato, Mexico... | reverse complement strand
CACGATACTTGGTGCCGGCGACGACCGTCGCCAGGTCGAGCGCGATGATGCGCTTCTCCAGCAGTGGCTCGGGCACGTCGTGCGCAATGATGCGCTGTGCCAAACCTTCCACGATGGCGGTTTTGCCAACACCAGGCTCGCCGACCAGCACCGGATTGTTCTTGCGCCGACGACAGAGGATGTCGATCATTAAATCAATTTCATGGTCGCGACATAACACCGGATCGAGCCTGCCATTACGTGCATCTGCCGTCATATTTTTCGCGTAGCGTGCCAGCAGGCTGTCACCTGCTTCTGCCGCCACATTAAGAGGCTGACTGTCCGTACTCTGCATTACCGATTCCGCCGACTCCAGTGTCCACTGGGTAAAATCTTGTTGCAGACGATCGCGATTAATACCCGTCAGCAGTCGGGCGGCGGCTGGCGGCACATAGCGCAGCGGCGCATGCAACAGAGCCAGCAGCATCACACCGCCACGTAATGCGCTGTGCTGCATCTCTGCAGATGCCAGAAGCCAACTTTCTTTCAACCACTCGACCAGCATCGGGGAAAATGCAGGGTAGCTGTCCGCTGAACGAGAGGTCGCGTAATTTTCTACTGTGAGAGCCAGGCGCAGCGCTTCCCTCTGGATCTCTGCTTTTTCAGCGATTATCCGTAAATCGCTGCGTGGGATGGCAAGCATCTGGATCAGCACATGGCTGACCGTGATTTCCGCGGCCTGCTGGCTCATACATTCCGACGCCGCCATCTCCAGCGCCTGTTTTGCAAACGGGTTGAGTCGTTTAACCAGTGTGGCTAAATCAATCTGGATCATAGGTATCCTTACCTGGCAAGCAGCCGGTTTAACTGATGAAGAATGTCCTGCGTCTGGCTATCGAGACGCAGCAGGTAGAACAGATAAAACAGTGTCAGCACAATAATGCCGCCGGACAGTACGTGCTTGATAGTCAGTCGCTTAATAAGCTGATAGCGTCCGCCCTGTGTTTTTTTATCCTGGTGCAGCAGCGGAAAAGGGGCATCACCACGCAATTTATGCACGACGTGATACAAACGCCGGTATATTTGCTCAAACTCACCCTGATCCTGCACCGCCACTTTGTAACGCCCGCGGAATCCCAGCGAAAAACAGAGAAACAAGAACTCAAGCAGATCCTGATAACGTTTAGGCTCACGAATCAGACGCTCAAGCAGAATAAACACTTTCTCACCGCCCCAGGCCTCGTTATGGAAATGCACCAGCAACGACTGTTTGATCCATTCGTTTTTATTCGACCAGCCGTTACCCAGAGCAGCTTCATCAATAAAGGTGCAGAGGATATAGCGGAACGAGACAATCACGCCTGGCTCATAGCCTTGTTCCTGGAGTAATTGTTCCACAGCCTGTATATCTGTCACCACCTGCGCGAACAGGTGTTCGGGCATTGCATGGCTGTTCATACCCGCAACCCGCATCACCATTCCCAGTAGCGGCGTAGCGGCGTCGATCATTGGGTTCAGGCTGTTGCCGCGCAGCTGTAAACGGTACTGCCGACGGGTGGTTCCCGCCTCTTTTTCGGATAGCGTTGCACGCTCATCAAAGGCGTCCTCTGCCTCATAGTTACGTATTACGGGCGAAAGAATGTTCTGCTCACTCATTCGCTCAGCCCCTTATCGCCCAGAGTTGCATATCCAGATCCGGGAAAGTGCCGGAAATATGCAATGCCAGTGCGCCAGCCTTTACCACGTCCTGCCAGGCGGCAGCGCCTTTTTCCAGCTCGAAATAGACATATCCATCATGGTACGGCAGCTGGCGTGGGGCAGCGGTCAGCGAACGAAGCGGGACACCTGGCACCTGTACGCTGACCACATTGCGGATTTTGTCGGTGGCAGCAACTTTCGACTGTTGGGTGAACTGGAGAATGATCTGATTACTCGGCATCCGGGCCCGTACAGCAAGTACAAAGGTGCCGGACTGCAACAAAGCCGGATCGTTAATGGTGGCAAGATAAACGCCATCGGCGAAAATCAGCGGCAGGTTCTGCGCACGCGGCATCAAGACAGTATTAAGCGCCCGACGCAACTCCGGGATCACCGTCTTAAATGACTGAGTAAGATCCCGGTGGTTATAGGCCTCTACTTCGCAGGGCAGACGATTATTTTCCGTAAAGGTCATCAGTTCGCCCAATAACCGTACAAGATCCAGATAAAAGGCTTCCGGATGCAAAGTGTGCAGGTGCGAGCGGTGAGTGAAGTGCATCTGATTGCGGTTGAGCATCTGCAACATCATAAATTCCGCCACATCCGCGATACCACTTTGTTCTGGAGAACCAATACGTTTTGCCAGCTCGCCAGCACGGTTATGGATCAGCCCCTGAACATCACCAGCAAACGCGGCCAGCACGCTGCTTACCCGAATGGCCTGGCAGGTCGGAATAAAACTCTCATCCAGCACCAGCGCGCCAGTGGCCTGCTGACTGCGGATACGGCACAGCGGAAGCGTCACCATAGCGCTGAGATCCTCCGCGCCGCTGACAATGACAGGGACAAGGCTGGCAACTTCAATCTGCTGGACGTCACCGTCGTCCGAATGCAGGTCGCGGGTATCCACGCGGGCAAGGCTATAACGCCCCGTTCCTTGGCCTGCACTATGCCGCCCACTGATTTCGCAGGTAATATCGCTTACTACCGGCAGGGCGAGATAAATATCATGGCTTCCGGGTCTTGCAAGATCGACTGGCTGAAAAGGCGCCGGAAGCTGATCCTGCTCGGGAATGCTGAATACGGTGCCGTCGGGCATACAGCCTGATGCACTGACCAGCATGATTTTTCCCTGGGCCAACAGCTCGGTGTTGAGAACCAGCGAGCTAAACCCCCAGGCAAAATCACTCTGTGCATCCATGCGCTGATTAAGATGGTATTCATGGTTACGCTGCTGTTGCTGGAAGTGCTGAGGCAAGGCAAACAACCCCTCCTGCCAGATCACCTTATTCTTCATGGTCGCCATCGTCAGTTGTCCTCTTTTTTCATTTCGATACTGCCCTGTCGTACATGCACCAGCACGCGATAGCTGTGGCCCGTACCTTCCACTGGCTGAACTTGTTTCCACTCTGTGGCCTGATCGTCAGAGAAGTACGCTACAACGCCAATAAACTGTGTTTGTTCATCCAGTTTCGCTGGCTGTAGCGTTTTCATGGTGTCTGGCAACAGGCTGAAATCCTGATGATCGATATAGTTTTTTCCCAGCACATCGGGTAACGGCGTGCTGGCAATCTGGTCATAATCGGCGGCCTGGATTTTCGAGTCGTCAGAAAGGTAAATGAGTTGCACATCCACCGGCGCAGCTTCGCCATCTGCATTAATATTGATGTCAGGCTCGGTCAGCAAGGTAATGGTAAGCTCCGACGGCTGTGATTTGAGATCGCCTACCTGGATATCAGGATCACTGATCACCTGACCAATTTTTTTAGCAGTTTCGCAGCCCGTTAATGCCGCGCTTATCAGAACGCAGGCCAGAAATGCCTTTACGTTCATACTTCCGGCTCCCGCTGTTTGTCACGTAGCACCCGGTCATAGACCTGGGCATAGACTTCGTTAAACAGCATCTCAAAACCCTGCTGCCGATCGGACGCCAGTTCGTCGTAATAATGGCTGTACATCTGCCAGGCGCCTGCATCATCCAGCGGCTGGCGTAATTCATGACTACGGCGATATTGCACAAAGCGGCGCATCAGGCTCTGTGGTGAGAACGCCTCCAGCAATACGCGCAACGATTCAACAATCGCTGCCCGGTTCGCCTCTTCGTGATGACGGATATTGCGAAGGCTCTCTCCGACTGCCGCAGGCGCTGCCAGATGTACTGGGCTTTTTCCTTCGGCAAACATCACGTTTAATGCATCCGCATAGTTCATATTCAGACGCAGCGGGTTGTCCTCCAGCGGGCGCAGATGTTTATCCGACAGAGTGTTGCGGCACTGTTGCAGATCGAGCAATCCTTTAATTGCTGCCTGCAATGTACGCCCAGCCTCTTCCAGAAAGTCATCGGCTTCCTGCGAATTACGCACAGTCAATGAACTACCCAGCCCACGTAATAACGGGGTGACAGCAAGATGTCGCTGCGTCATGCCTGAGAAATCATCGCTGCCAGTATCACCTTGTTGTTCGGTATGGCCAGGGGGCAGATCCATAAACGGCGTGTCGAGAGTATTATTTCTTGCGGATTCGGACTGCGTGGCGAAAGTGCTGGCAAGCAGATCGCCTGAAGTAGTCAGGCTTTCAGACCGGAGTGCCTGCAAGGGGTCGGTGGAAAAACCATTCACTACGGTGTCGGTCAACTGGTGGCGGTGAGGCATGCCCGGATAAGCCGGGTGTCCGTCGGTAGTCAGCAACGCATCCGCCAGGCGATCATGGTTGGACACGATCGTTTCCGGGGTCGCCATCTGTTCGCTATAGCTGACAAGTTTACCCTCGTGAATAAATACCTTCAGCGCCAGTGCGCCTAGCCCTATTTCATCCCCTTGTCGCAGACGTACCAAACCTGCATCGACCGAAACGGTGGCCAGATTGAGCATGAGTCCCGGCATAAGACTACGCAGGCAGAAGGCACCGTCATGCATGACAATCTGGCAGGCGCGGCCAGCAACCGAACCGGCCCGATCCTGCACCGGCCAGTGACACGTCGGGGCATGACCAATATCCCCTCCATCGGCAGAGAAGAGACATTTTGCGGCACGTCCGCTTTCCAGTTCATTACCGTTCATCACTTGCAACGTCAGTGATATTGCAGAAGATGATGGTTTTTCCTCAGCCATGTACGGCTCCATAAAATTAATCCCTGATGTGGAGAATGATGGACGGTGGCATTTTCGGCTTACCGATAAACGCGTTACGTTTAATGCGTGCACTGGTGCGGTCACCCAGCCGCATTCCCTGCGCCTGTTCAGGAGCCAGATCTAACTGTAAATCCCATGCAAACTGGTCCCGCAGCAGAAAGGAGACAAACATTTTCAGTGCGTGATGGTTATCGCCGTCCGGCAAAAAAGAGAGGTAGCGCGCCATGGGCAGATTTCCGATCCGCAGCAGGAATTTACCGCTGCGATCGGGCACTCTGGCGCCGAGCGTAAAATTAACGCCGATCACCGAGCGGCCCGGCACGTAGCCAGCCGTTTTTCTTTTCGGGTTACGCACTCCCAGCCGATTCTGCTGGGCGGGATCAATCGCCACTTTACGCAATTGCCAGTTTTCAATGCTGACATCCGGTAAATCAAAGCAATGGCTGACAAGGTTGCACACCACATCAGGTGAACGTCCTGGCGTGGCCAGTATTCCGGCATAGGCCAGCATCTTGCTGTGGTTGATGGTAAGCCTGTCCCGTACACTCTGGTTGCCCAGTCCAACCAGGGCATACATGCGCTGTGAGAACGCATCAGTACCACCATTACGAAAACAGATGTAATAGCGGTACTTACGCCAGGCGTGATAGGCAAACTGCGTCCAGCGATGACTGAAAAGATCGAGAAATGCTGCCAGGCCCTCTTCATTCTGGGCCGATTCTCGTGCCATTCGATCCAGGTAAAACCCAGGGAGTGGCGACTGACTGCCGGAGAAACCCAGAAATTTTGTTGTCAGGATAAACTGTCCATTATCGCTGCGCTCAAGCGTGCTCAGGTCACTGCCAGGAAAAGCAATGCTGGGATCAGATTTGAACAGCGCTACTTCACGCTCAGGAGCGGTGCGTAGCGAAGGCTCTTTTCCCGGCTCTCCGTACCGGCGATAGAGTGCATCCATCAGGACATAAAAATTCATCCCGCGCATATCTGCCGGGAAAGCGTCATGCTTTCCTACATCAGGGCGTGCTGGCCGGTGTGCTGCCATTCCCAGGCCTCCTGACTTTCCGTGTTGATGATTTTCAGACAGTGAAATGAATTGATACTGGCGTACAGGGCGAAGAAATGTGACAGCACAGTACCCAGCAGGTAAATCTCGCCCTCACAGATGAAGGGAGCGGGGTTAATCCACAGGGTGGTAGACAGCCCTCGCACCGGTACGCCTTTAAACAGTCGATCAACAGGACGTGTATCGAGTTTTTCGATGGCATCCAGTTTCTGTGCAGAAAGTCGGGCCTGTTGTGGGTGATGAACACCAGGCAGATCAAAGGTTCTCAACACCTGAATGAGCGCCTCTCTGTCCAGCAGCGAGAGATAGTTGAGATTCATACAGGAAATGAGCGACCAATGCATGTCGCCATCCGTGACTGGGTAAAGCGGACGGGTCGGACGCGTAACGTTACTGAAAGAGGCTACTGCCGGATTTTTGTTGACCGCAACGCAAATATCGCCGGTATGTAATAAAGCAGGCAGCATCCGGTTAGTGCAAACCAGTAAGGCGGTGAATATCTCTCTATCTATTGTGGGCGACAGAGGTAAACTTCCATCCGCATGAACAAAAGAAATGCCATGTTCAAGTCCCTTATGAAACAAAGACGTTTTTGTCCGATGACGCCAGTAAACCACTTCACGCTGACGGTTGTATTCAATCTGGTGTTCAAAGCCTTCAAATTCTGGCCAGTTAATCGACTGCTTACCCTGGGTTGCCCCGTTGACCTTAGTAGAAACGGATTTCACCCTGAAAATATCATAGGATTCCGGATACTTTTGGCTTGCCCGTAGCGGATACTGCGGCGAGCTATCATTCGGTCGGATGGGTTCAGAATGGTGGACAAACAGGTTTACTGCAGGCGTACAATATAAACGTAATGAATTTTTCCGCAGTTTTATATCCACAGGTAGCGGCATAGTAAAGCGCAGACGCAGTGTAAAGGCGTTTACCGGAAAACTATCTGGTAGTGATCTAGCATCCCGAAGATGGAAGAAGAAAAAGCTCTCCGGGTAGCAAAAATATTCCTGAAGCACACGGTAACCGTTATGGACGTTTTTGGGCCACGGCAACAACGCGTCCTCTCTTTCAAAGCCTGCTGCTTCCAGCCACAGTTGCGGCAATGATACGTAATGCTCACCGGATACCAGTTCAGCATCTATCATTCGCTCACTGAACCATAAATAGAGCTGTTGACGGGTATAATCATCTTCATTACCCAACCAGAAAGTAAGCTTGTTCAGATCCAACTCGTCGGCAGAAATGTTCCCCTCTGTGTAAAAATCAATCTCAATAATACCCTCTTTCATCGAACTGGCGTTACGTACGTCCCGAACTGAAAGAGGTTGCAGCCAGATATCACGTGCCAGTGTAAAGTGGCATGCTGGTGACATATTCTCATTATCTTCACTGGTCAGCGCCCCCGGAATGGGAGTGTTGTTACCGCTTCCCGTCAGTGTTTTTATCAATTCATCACGGCAGATTTGAACGGAAGATTTCAGTTCTTTTCGCCGTTGATATTCAATTATTGTCATTGAGGGAATGGGGCGCAGATAATTCGGCCACAGCATATTGATCAGACTGTGTGTAAACTCCGGAAATTCATCCTCCAGTTTTTGACGCAAACCTCCAGAGAGAAACGCAAAGGCTTCCAGCAGACGCTCCACATCAGGATCGCCTTCTTTTTCGGTTAAAAAACGGGCAAGGTAAGGTTTCTCCTGTGCCAGTTGTTTACCAAGCTGGCGCAGATAATCCAGTTCTTCGCGATAGTAACGTTCTTCGAAGGCCATAGGGTTTACTCCACGCACCAGTGCTGATGGTTATCCAGCAGGATGTCAAACTCCAGAACATCCTGTTTGTGACTAAAATTCATATACGCCACAATATGAAAACGCAGATCCAGGGGCGCATGGTTATCCTCAGCGGCGGCTGACACTACCACATCTGAAATACGAGGCTCGTAACACAGAATGCAATTTCTGATCGCTTGTACCATCCACTCCCGAATATTGTGCGAGCCTGAGGCATTGGCATTAAAATCAGCGATGCCAAGTTCTGGTGAACCGTAACAGCTAGAAGAACGGGTGTTGAGAACGTTGCGCAAGTTATCGCGTATAGAATGTAACAGCGTGCCCCTGTAACGCCGACGTGGAGACACATTCGCCGCTTCATTAATGCGTTCAAACAGACTGCTCCCAGCCCCCCGTTCCGTTATCATAATTATTCCTTGTCCAGACGTCCGACTAAAGACAACTCAAACGAAGCACCCATGTATTTAAAGTGTGGGCGGACGCTTAAAGCGACCTGATACCAGCCTGGTTCACCTTCCACATCAGAGACCTCAATCTTCGCCTGTCGTAAGGGTTTGCGACTGCGGACTTCAGAGGGCGGGTTTTCCTGATCGGCCACATACTGGCGGATCCAGGCGTTCAGCTCACGCTCCAGATCGCCTCTTTCTTTCCATGAGCCAAGCTGCTCGCGTTGCAGGACTTTGATGTAATGCGCCAGTCTGTTGATAATAAAAAGGTAAGGAAGTTGGGTGCCAAGTTTATAGTTAGTCTCCGCCTCCTTTCCTTCAGGCGTATTGGGAAAGACCTTAGGTTTTTGTACGGAGTTAGCCGAGAAAAAGGCGGCATTATCAGAGCCTTTTCGCATAGTCAGCGTAATAAAACCCTGTTCAGCCAGTTCATATTCCCGGCGATCGGTAATAAGAATCTCAGTAGGTACTTTGGCCTGAAGTTGCCCCATAGCCTCATATAAATGCACAGGCAAGTCTTTTACCGCACCACCACTTTGTGGACCCACAATGTTTGGGCACCAGCGGGTGGACATGAAACTCTCGGCCATGTTCGCCGCCAGAAGAAACGCGGTGTTTCCCCACAAATAATGTTCGTGGTTTTTGCTGACATCTTCGTGGTAGTTAAAACTTTTCACGGGGTTTTCATCAGGAGCATAAGGATGACGCAGCAGGAAGCGCGGTGCTGTCAGGCCAAGGTTGCGTGAGTCGTCTGACTCGCGCAACGCACGCCATTTTGTATAAGCAGGGCCTTCAAAAATAGCAGCTACATCTTTGATGCCTGGGAGTTCGGTAAACGAATCCAGTCCAAAAAATTCCGGAGAAACGGAGGATAAGAATGGACAATGGGCCATCGCGCTAACGGCACTGATATACTTCAATAACTTCATATCGGCGGCTGTGTTATCGAAGCCGTAGTTGCCAATAACTGCGGCGAACGGCTCACCACCAAACTGACCAAATCCGCTTGAGTAAACGTGCCGGTAGAATCCGGACTGGGTGATCTCCGGAGCGAACTCAAAATCGTCCAGGAGCTCTTCTTTCGTCGCATGCATGATGTGAATTTTAATGTTTTCACGCGGATCGGCATGGTCAACTAAGAGCTTCAATGAACGCAGGAATGACTCTATTTCCTGAAATTCCGGAGCATGGAGAATAAGATCCATCTGACGACCCATGCGCGCATCGATGTCGGCAATCATGGCGTTAACAGACAAGATATCGACAGACTCCGCCTCGTCTTCACTCTGAAGCAATGCAGTAATGAAGGCCGTTACCCCCTGACGAGCGATATCATAGCTTTCTGACGCAGGTTTGAAGCGAGTCTGCGCCATAATTTCATCCAACAGGTTCGGCGTAGTGACCGGTGTGGTGGAAGCAGATACTTCCGGTAAGATTGTCTCTGACATACTAAAGTCCCTGTACAAGTGATTACCGGCCAGCGAGGCCCAGCTCCGCAATGAGTTGTTCACGGCTCTTTTCATCTTCAAGCAGCGCCTGAAGCTGCGCGCGAAAAGCTGGGATATTGCCCATTGGCCCTCGCAGGGCTACTAGCGCTTCGCGTAACTCCAGCATTTTCCGCATCTCCGGTACCTGAGCAGCGATATTGTCGGGTGAAAGATCGGCTAATGCTCTTATCTTTAGGTTGACACTCATCCGGGAATCAGCGTTTTCACTTATTGCGGAAGGCACTGTGAAATCGCGTGCAATGCCTGCCTGGTCAAGCACTGCATTGAAATTATTGCGGTTAATGGCAACAGGTTGACGCTCGTCTAACGGCGTATCATCTGTGCTGCCCGTCAGGTTTCCCGTCACCAACAGGTTAAGTGGCAGTTCCACTTCAGCTGTTTGATTCCCTGTTTTGGGCTGAAACTTAATATTTACGCGTTCTTTAGGTGCGATACTGCCACCACCGTCATTTTTTTTGCTGCTCATAATAATCTTCCATAAAGTTATCTTTCGTGCCATGTACACAGCATGATCCATACCACAGATATCACTGGAAATGCTGTTCCGGTGGCGATAGTAATAGATTTACATTTTCATTTAACCCGCATTTTACGCATATAAAAAGATTTGAAAAGCACTTTTTATCTGCTAAAAACAGAGTTATTCTTCTCGAGAAAATTATCAAAAGTGACAACCAAGGGGAAACCAATAATACATAAACCAGATAAATAGTTAGCAACATAAAACACAATACGTTGATTTCATTGAAGTATTTTAAAATCAATAATTAGTACAAATGTGCCATGCACAATGTATAACCTGCATAATTAGAATAAGATAAAATAAGAAACAATAAGCGTAAGCGCCTACAATGGTTAATCATAAAACTGGCACGTTATTTTTTAACTCATTCATGAGAAGCATTATTAACATAGCAGTAAACATTTAGCGAAAAAATGAATTCCTACAAAAATATATTTAATTTGTATGAATTCACTGTTTAAAAGTTTGAAGGTTAGCTTTCCCAATTGTGATGCTTTTCGTTTTATCTGGCGACAGCAATCACAAATGAAGCGGTTCTGTTAGTGAACCGTATAGCTATCGGCCTGTCGGGGATTAACGGCAGGTCATTGTGAGTAGTTGACAACACCTACAAGGAGTTTACAAATGCCTACACCCTGTTATATATCCATTACAGGCCAGACCCAGGGAAATATCACCGCAGGCGCATTCACTGCCCCTTCAGTTGGTAACATTTTCGTGCAGGGACACGAGGATGAAATGCTGGTACAGGAGTTCCAGCATAACATCACCGTCCCGACCGATCCGCAATCCGGCCAGCCTAGCGGCCAGCGCGCTCATAAGCCTTTTATCTTTACAGTGGCGCTAAACAAAGCTGTGCCTTTACTTTATAACGCACTGGCCTCCGGTGAAATGTTACCCACTACCGAACTGCACTGGTGGCGAACTTCTATCGAAGGTAAACAGGAGCATTTCTTCACCACCCGCCTGACCGACTCAACAATAGTGGATATCGACTGCACTATGCCGCACTGCCAGGACGCAGAAAAACGCGAATTCACTCAACTGGTAAAAGTCTCTCTGGCCTATCGCAAAATCGAATGGGAACACGTTAAGTCAGGCACTTCTGGTGCCGATGACTGGCGTGCGCCGCTGGAAGCATAAGTTAAACCAACAGCACTCGGCCTTCAGGGGCGGAGTGCTGTAGCAGTAAATGAAAAATATCGATATTGAGTTACATATATGTAAGGAGGTAGCTATCGACAGACACTCCGGCGGTAGCGTACCTGAAAAACAGTATACCAAAGCCGTTTCCTGCACTAATAAGGAAAAAGTATGTCACATTTTTTTCACCCCGAAGGTAACGATTTTCCTAATTATGAATTGTCACGCGTATTGGGACAGACTCAGGGAATTGATTTTGACTTTCCTACCCTGGCTGATGCCCTCGACTGCCAGCGTGATTTTTATGGCGCAGGTATAATTTATAACGATGGTGTACACTCATTTTTAGTTCGGCCTTCAAAACGCGCCGCTACTTTAGGGAAAAATGAAGTAACCCATGTTGTTGTAACTAAAATGTCTCATTTTTCTCGTGAAGACGTTACAAAAAGCGTAAAAAATGCAGTGAAATGTCCCTCTTTAGGCACCGAGGTTGCTTCAACCCTTCTATCTTGTGGTGCCCTTTTGCTCACGGGTGCAGCATGCTTTATATCTACCGGGGCTGTACCGCTGACAGGAGCAATGAGTACGCCATTAGCAATTATGGCTGCTGCCGGAACCGCTGCAACTGCCCTACAATGCACCAATGGTGTATCGCGTTTGTATGATATAGAATTTAACGATGCTCAACTTGTTAACTGGGTCGATACGCAAGGGTGGTATACAGCAACATCCACTGCGCTCGATTTAATTTCACTGGTTTCACTCGCAGGCCCTTTGAAAGAAGCTGTCCTGACCTACAGGGCAATGAAATCAGCTTCTTCTATGAAAGCAATTGAATGGCTAAAACGTTATCCAAGAATGGAGCGAGTTCGTCTTACCGAGGGGATTATAAAACACCTCAATCCAGGCATTTCAAATAAGACCATGAAAGCTATGATTCGGGCTGGGAAATACCCCAAAAGATTTCCTACGGAAGCTGTTCACAAACAATTAGTAAATCAACTCATTAGCGCATTGACAAGTACAATGGCTGTTACAGGCAGTGCAGTCAGTGGCGTTATTCATTCTCCAGAAAGTATCACTAAATCAACTGAATATGCGTTTGGTTTGCTGCAATCACTGGAGACGGTTAATTAAATGAATCTAATTAAACTACTATCAGGGCATCGCTTTGAATTATTAAAGCATGAAGCCGAAAAAATTGAAAGCTCAATAAAAAAATCACATTGCAGTTTAACAACCTCGTTGGCCAGCAAAGAAAGATTACCGTCTTCTCAATGGTTCAGGCGCTCTATACCTAATCCTTTACCAGTAGGAATCGTATGCTTATTATTAGTTGCGCCACTCGCATGGGAAGGAGGAACTATAATAGATTATTTATCACTCCCCATTGAAACTGGCGCAATAACACTCCTTTCGATACTGCCAGTAACTGCAATATACATTGCATTAATACCTTTCACGCTCGGCAAAGGATTTAAGATAGGGTTAACCCTCATACTATACTTTCATTTGTTCAATACCTTGCTGACATTAGCTGGATTAGTTCTGATGCTTTTAAAATCTGCCGATAATCAGGAATGGATGAAAGCGCTAAACTTTTTTCCTTTTCAATTATTACTTATCTTTTTATGCAAATATACTATAAACAGTGAATCATTTTACAGGTTAATATTATTTACTTGTAACACAAGATTAATTATTGAACGCAGCAAAATAAGAAGCAATTGATAAAAACATCGCAAAAATAAAAAATCCGGACTACCGCCCAAACAACAACTTTTCCCTCATGCCATTGGAGTTTATATGTCTTTGAAAGGGCTACTTTTTACAATAACTATTGACGATCAAATCGATACAACCCTAGCAGTGATAGATTTTACGCTTTATCAGCAATACTCACGTCCATTTGTAATGAACGTAAAGGTTGCCAGCACTATCTTCGGACTCGTTGCTAACGATTTCCTGGAAAAAAAAATTGTTCTGACTATTTGGCAAGGAGATATTCCTCAGCGCTATATCAGCGGTATTATTACTGCTATGGATCAGGGAGTTAACAATGGCTGGCAGATATGCTATCAGTTGACTGTCTCCCCACCGCTATGGCGCTGTGAACTTCGCCAGAATTTTCGTATTTTTCAGCAACAGGATATACAGACCATATCCACTACACTTTTAACTGAAAATGGCATTCCTAACTGGGCTGCTGCGTTTTACGAAGCTCATCCGCCACGTGAATTTTGCGTTCAGTATGCCGAAAACGACTTAGAATTTTTGACTCGTTTATGGTCCGAAGAAGGAATCTTTTTCTTTGAAAATTTCTCTCCTGACGCTTCTTCGCAAACACTCACATTATGCGATAACGAAACAGGGTTGCCACTTGTCGGAGAAATGCCTTTCAACCCAAATATTAGTACGGAAGTTTCAACCGAATGTATCAGTGAGTTTGTTTACCGTGCACAGATACGCCCTTCTTCCGTAGGAATAAAGGATTACACCTTTAAGGCTCCCGGTTGGGCTGGCTTCTTTAGTCATGATGCCACAAATTTGAATGGACAGATGACACGGTATGAAATATTTGATTTCCCGGCTCGTTTTAAAGATGAACAGCATGGAAAAGATTTCGCCCGCTACCGGATTGATGGCTTACGGTCCGATGCTGAAACAGCAACTTGCGCCAGTAATTCACCTAAATTATGGCCAGGAATACGCTTTATCCTCACCGGTCATCCAACTGCATTCCTTAACAAAGAATGGCAAATAGTGAATAGTATCCTGACCGGAGACCAACCGCAGGCATTGCATGGACACAAGGGGCAAGGCACTACTCTGTCAAACCAGTTTGATGTCATACCCGCAGACAGGACGTGGCGGATTCCACCACTGCCTAAACCAAAAGTAGATGGACCACAAAGTGCCATCGTGACCGGTCCGGCAGGAGAAGAAATATTCTGCGACGAACATGGACGAGTGAGAGTGAAATTTCACTGGGACAGATATAACCCTAACACCGAGGCCAGTTCCTGCTGGGTGCGTGTATCTCAGGCATGGGCCGGAGCTGGATTTGGCAATCTTGCTATTCCACGTGTAGGTCAGGAGGTCATTGTAGATTTTCTGAATGGCGATCCGGATCAGCCGATCATTATGGGTCGCACCTATCATCAGGATAACCGTTCTCCGGGTAGTCTGCCTGGCACAAAAACGCAGATGACGATCCGCTCCAAAACTTATAAAGGCGACGGTTATAACGAACTTCGTTTTGAAGATGCCACTGGCAAGGAACAGGTCTATATACACGCACAGAAGGACATGCAAACAGAAGTGCTGCATGACCGAATGACTACCGTAAATCATGATCATACTGAAACGATACTCAACAACCAGACCATCACCGTTGGCGTCGGGCAAACTGTCAATGTTGGAGGTAAGAATGAAAGCGGGCACGACCAACAAATCACTGTTGCTCATGACCAAACGCTCACTGTCCACAATAATCAAAAACTGAATGTAGTAAAGAATCGCGATAAAAATATCGGAGGTAACCAGACCAGTCTGATTACAGGCCAGGACACTGAAACCGTTGAAAAGGATCAGTGTATTACTGTGAAGCAGAACTACAAACTTAACGTCACAGATATCACCACAATAAATGCTGGAGAAAAAATTGAACTGATATGCGGAGCAAGCTCCATCACACTTGAAAGCAGTGGAAAAGTTACCATAAAAGGCGCTGAATTTGATTTTACCGCCGGTGGTCCCGTGATGATTAACGGTAAAGACGTATTCATTAACTGAGGCACCGGAAATGGAATTCCGTAATCTGACGCCGTTTGCGGCGATGCAGTACGCGATGGACGACAGACATGGTGAACGCCACCGTGTGGTTGTCATGAAAACCGGCTTTCGCCTGATACAGGATGAAAAAGGCCGGTGGCAGACACAGCTCATGGAAAACCCGGCCCTGCCGCTGTGCACTGAGGATGTCTTCGCCGGAGAACTCAACCGCTCGCCCGTGCTGCGCGAAAGCGACCTCGCGC
>Ga0209461_10000369_pt1 | contig 15365 bp, 15 predicted proteins | sample AgamicAsMarz_FD_187162 | JGI IMG/M metagenome (GOLD analysis project Ga0209461, IMG submission 187162) | Agave microbial communities from Guanajuato, Mexico - As.Ma.rz (SPAdes) (version 2) | ecosystem: Host-associated > Plants > Phyllosphere > Phylloplane/Leaf | place: Guanajuato, Mexico... | reverse complement strand
CTTCGGTTTGCGCGCCTCGAAGAGCTCGACGATGCGCGGCAGACCCTGGGTGATGTCGCGACCGGCGACACCGCCGGTGTGGAAGGTCCGCATGGTCAGCTGGGTGCCGGGCTCGCCGATCGACTGGGCGGCGATGATCCCCACCGCGTCGCCGATGTTGACGGTCGAACCCGTCGCCGGGGCGATCCCGTAGCAGGCACGGCACACGCCGGACTCGGCCTCGCACTTGAGGGTCGAGCGGACCGACACCGTGACACCCTCCTCGTCGCCGAAGGCCTCGGCGATCTCCTCGACGTCGGCAAGGGTGATCTCCTGGTTGCGCTTGAGCAGTTCCCGGCCGCGTTTGGTCTCGAGCTTCTTCGCCGCGAGGCGACCGAACAGGTTGTCGTTGAGCGAGCCGTCGTCCTTGCGCAGCGCCATCTCGATGTGGTCTTTGGTCTTGCAGTCCTCGTCGCGGACGATCACGTCCTGGGCGACGTCGACCAGGCGACGGGTCAGGTAGCCCGAGTCCGCCGTGCGCAGCGCGGTGTCGGCGAGACCCTTGCGGGCGCCGTGGGTCGAGATGAAGTACTCGAGCACCGAGAGGCCCTCCATGAAGTTGGCCTTGATCGGCCGCTCGATGATTTCGCCTTTCGGGTTGGCCATCAGGCCGCGCATCCCGGCCAGCTGGCGGATCTGTTTGAACGAGCCGCGCGCCCCCGAGTTGGCCATCATGAAAATCGGGTTGAGCTCGTCGAGGTTGTCCTCCATCGCCTGGGCGACCTCGTCGGTCGCTTTGTTCCAGTGCGAGGTGACGGCCTCGTGGCGCTCCTCCGCGGTGATGTAGCCGTCGTCGTACTGACCCTGGATCGCCGCCGTCTGCTTCTCGTAGCGGTCGAGGATCTCCGCCTTGTCGGGCGGCGAGATGACGTTGTTCTTGGAGACCGTGATACCGGCCTGGGTGGCGTAGTGGAAGCCGAGGTCCTTGAAGGCGTCGAGCACCCGTGAGACCGCCGCCGCGCCGTAGACGTCAACCAGGTCGGAGACCATCTCGTTGACATTGCGCTTCTTCAGCGCGTGATTGGCGAAGACGAAGCGCTCGGGATCGAATTCGTCGCCGAGGACGTCGGCCAGGGCGCGCTCGATCTTCTCGTTGAAGATGATCCGCCCCACCGTGGTGAGGAAGTGCTCGTGCCCTGCCCGCCTGTACTCGGCGTGGTCGTGCAGCTTGCAGCCGCCGTTCTCGTAGACGAGCTCGGCCTCCTGGGCGGAGCGGAAGACCTTCGGCGCCGAGCCGTTGGTCCCCTTGCCGGCCTTCAGCTCCTCGTCGAGCTTCGCCAGCTCCTCGCCGTCGGGGCCGTAGGTGAGGAAGTAGATGCCGAGCACCATGTCCTGGGTCGGCGTCGCCAGCGGCGCACCGTGGGCGGGCGAGAGGATGTTGTTGGCGGAGAGCATCAGCACCCGCGCCTCCGCCTGAGCCTCGGCCGAGAGCGGCACGTGGACCGCCATCTGGTCGCCGTCGAAGTCGGCGTTGAAGGCGTGGCAGACCAGCGGGTGGACCTGGATCGCCTTGCCCTCGACCAGCACCGGCTCGAAGGCCTGGATGCCGAGGCGGTGCAGGGTCGGCGCCCGGTTGAGCAGCACCGGGTGCTCCTGGATGACCTCCTCGAGCACGTCCCAGACCTCGGGGATCATCGACTCGACCATCTTCTTGGCGGCCTTGATGTTCTGCACCTGCTTGCGCTCGACCAGCTGGGCCATGATGAACGGCTTGAAGAGCTCTAGCGCCATCAGCTTCGGCAGGCCGCACTGGTGCAGCCGCAGGCTCGGGCCGGAGACGATCACCGAGCGGCCGGAGTAGTCGACGCGCTTGCCGAGCAGGTTCTGGCGGAAGCGGCCCTGCTTGCCCTTGAGCATGTCGGAGAGCGACTTCAGCGGCCGGTTGCCGGGACCCGTCACCGGACGGCCGCGGCGGCCGTTGTCGAAGAGGGCGTCGACCGCCTCCTGCAGCATCCGCTTCTCGTTGTTGACGATGATCTCGGGCGCGCCGAGATCGAGCAGGCGCTTGAGCCGGTTGTTGCGGTTGATCACGCGCCGGTAGAGGTCGTTGAGGTCCGAGGTCGCGAAACGGCCGCCGTCGAGCTGGACCATCGGGCGCAGCTCCGGCGGGATCACCGGCACGCTGTCGAGGATCATCCAGTCCGGCTTGTTCTCGGAGTTGAGGAAGGCGGAGGCGACCTTGAGCCGCTTGACGGCACGAGCCTGTTTCTGGCCCTTGGAGCTGTTGATCACCTGCTCCAGCTCCTCGCATTCGGCCTCGAGATCGACCTGCTCGAGCAGGTCGCGCACGGACTCGGCGCCCATGCCGCCGCGGAAGTACTCGCCCCAGCCGAAGGGAGAGCCGAAGCGGTCCTTGAGCTCGCGGAACACCGTCTCGTCGTTGACGATGTCCTTCGGCTTCATCTCGCTGAAGATCTTCCAGACTTCCTCCATCCGCTCGATCGCCTCGTCGATGTAGGCCTCGGTGTCGGAGATCTCAGCCTCGAAGGTCTTGCGCAGCTCTTTGACCATCTTGGTCCGCTCGTCGTCCTTCAGCTTGCGCAGCTGCGCCGCGGTCAGCTTCAGCGAGTCGGCCCAGATGTGGTCGTCGTCGTCGAACTTGTCCTGCGAGCCGTCCTCGAGGTACTTGATCCGGCGCTCAAGCGACTCGCTGAGCTCCTGGGTGCGCTTCTGCCGTTCCTGCTCATAGGAATCGGTGACCTTCTTGACCTCTTTCTCGAGTTTGCCGAGGTCCTTGTCGCGGGCCTCGACGTCGACCCAGGTGATCATCGAAGCGGCGAAGTAGAGGACCTTCTCCAGCTCCTTCGGGGCCATGTCGATCAAGTAGCCGATCCGGCTCGGCACGCCCTTGAAGAACCAGATGTGGGAAACCGGCGCGGCGAGGTCGACGTGGCCCATGCGCTCGCGGCGCACCTTGGAACGCGTCACCTCGACGCCGCAGCGCTCGCAGACGATGCCCTTGTAGCGGACTCGCTTGTACTTGCCGCAGTAGCACTCCCAGTCCTTGGTCGGACCGAAGATGCGCTCGCAGAAGAGGCCGTCTTTCTCCGGCTTCAGCGTCCGGTAGTTGATCGTCTCCGGCTTGGTGACCTCGCCCCAGCTCCAGGAGCGGATCTTCTTCGAGGAGGCGAGCCCGATCTCGATCGCGTCGAAATTGTTGATGTCGATCATCGCTACTCCTCCACCTTCGCGGTCTCTGCCTCTGCTCCATCGCCCGACTCCGCGGCAGCGCTGGCGCCGTCGCCGTCGGTGCCGCCTTCGCCCTCGGCGACCACCTGCTCCTCACGCTCGTCAGCGGCTCCGTTGGAGGAGTCGGCGCGGACCCCGGTCAGGTCCATGCCCAGCTCCTCGGCCGCTTTCAGCAGGTCGTCGTCCTCGTCGGCGACCTCGACGTCGCCGCCCTCGGAGACGACGTTGGCGTCGAGCGAGAGGCTCTGGATCTCCTTCAGGAGCACTTTGAAGGACTCCGGGATCGAGGGCTCGGGGATGTTCTCGCCCTTGACGATCGCCTCGTAGGCCTTGACCCTGCCGACCGTGTCATCGGACTTGACCGTGAGCATCTCCTGCAGCGTGTAGGCAGCGCCGTAGGCCTCCAGGGCCCAGACCTCCATCTCGCCGAAGCGCTGGCCGCCGAACTGCGCCTTGCCGCCCAGCGGCTGCTGGGTGACCAGCGAGTAGGGGCCGGTCGAGCGGGCGTGGATCTTGTCGTCGACCAGGTGCAGCAGCTTGAGGATGTACATGTAGCCGACCGTGACCTTGCCCTCGTAGGGCTCGCCAGTGCGGCCGTTGTAGAGCTGGACCGCGCCGGCGCAGCGCGAGCCGGGGCGCGCGGACTTGTCGATGCCGAGGTCGATGCCGCGCTCGGCGTTCTCCTCCTGCCAGCGGACCAGCGCCTCGTCGACGTCCTCGACGGTGGCGCCGTCGAAGACCGGCGTCGCCACGTTGACGCGGCCGCTGCCGCCGGGCGCGTGCGCCTCTTCGTAGGAGACGGAGCCGTCGTCGTACCAGCCGTTGCCTGCGACCCAGCCCAGGTGCGTCTCGAGGATCTGGCCGATGTTCATCCGGCTCGGCACGCCGAGCGGGTTGAGGATGACGTCGACCGGGGTGCCGTCCTCGAGGTGGGGCATATCGGCCTCGGGCACGATCTTCGAGATCACACCCTTGTTCCCGTGGCGGCCTGCGAGCTTGTCGCCCTCGGCGATCTTGCGCTTGGTGGCGACGTAGACGCGGACCAGGTCGTTGACCCCGGCCGGCAGGTCGTCGCCGTCGTCGCGGCTGAAGGTGAGCACGTCGATGACGACGCCACCCTCGCCGTGGGGGACTTTCAGCGAGGTGTCGCGGACCTCGCGCGCCTTCTCCTTGAAGATCGCGCGGATGAGCTTCTCCTCTGCGGTCAGCTCGGTCTCGCCCTTCGGCGTCACCTTGCCGACCAGCAGGTCGCCCGACTGGACCTCGGCGCCGACGCGGACGATGCCGCGCTCGTCGAGGTTGCGCAGGCTCTCCTCCGAGCGGTTGGGGATGTCGCGGGTGATCTCCTCGTCGCCGAGCTTGGTCGTGCGGGCGTCGACCTCGTACTCCTCGATGTGGATCGAGGTCAGCTCGTCGTCCTTGACCAGGCGCTCGGAGAGGATGATCGCGTCCTCGAAGTTGTAGCCCTCCCAGGACATGAAGGCGACCAGGCAGTTCTTGCCCAGCGCGATCTCGCCGCCGGCGGTCGAGGAGCCGTCGGCGAGCACGTCGCCGCCTTTCACCTTCTGACCGGAGTCGACGATCGGGCGCTGGTGGATGATCGTCCCCTGGTTGGAGCGCATGAACTTGTGCAGCGGGTACTCGATTTTCTTCGAGCCGTGGGTGATGACGATCTTGTCCGAGTCGACGTGGCTGACTTCGCCGTCGTCCTCGGCCAGGACGACGTCGCCGGTGTCGATCGCGGCGCGGCGCTCCATCCCGGTGCCGATCAGCGGCGGGTCGGGCTTCAGCAGCGGCACCGCCTGGCGCTGCATGTTGGAGCCCATCAGCGCCCGGTTGGCGTCGTCGTGCTCGAGGAAGGGGATCAGGGCAGTCGCCACCGACCAGATCTGGGTCGGCGAGACGTCCATCAGGTCGACTTCCTTGGGAGCCGCGGTCGCATACTCCTGCTCGCCCGCGCGGACCAGGACCTGAGGGCCCTTCAGCTTGCCCGTCTTCGGGTCGAACTCGGAGTTCGCCTGGGCGATCACCTTGTCCTCGTCCTGGGTGGCGTCGTAGTGGACGATCTCGTCCGTGACGGCGCCATCCTCGACCACCCGGTAGGGAGTCGTGACGAAGCCGAATTCGGAGATTTCGGCGTAGGAGGCGAGCGAGCCCATCAGGCCGATGTTCGGGCCCTCCGGGGTCTCGATCGGGCACATCCGGCCGTAGTGGGTCGGGTGCACGTCGCGGACCTCGATCGGGGCACGCTCACGAGTCAGGCCGCCTGCCCCCAGGGCCGAGAGCCGGCGCCGGTGGGTGAGCCCCGAGAGGCTGTTGGTCTGGTCCATGAACTGCGAGAGCTGCGAGGAGCCGAAGAACTCCTTCTGCGCCGCGACCACGGGGCGGATGTTGATGATCGTCTGCGGCGTGATCGCATCGGCGTCTTCGGTGGTGAGTCGCTCGCGGACGACCCTCTCCATCCGGTAGAGGCCGATGCGGAAGGCCTCCTGGATCAACTCGCCGACCGTGCGCAGGCGCCGGTTGCCGAAGTGCTCGTACTCGTCGAGGTGCTCGTTGACCGGCTCGCGCGGGTAGCTGAGCGCCTCGGCGGCGTAGTCCTTGATCGGGTTCTCCTCGTCGATCTGCTCGGAGATGCCGAGCAGCTTCGGCAGGCTGACCAGCTCCTTGACGAGGGCGATGATGTCGTCGTGGGTCAGGACCCGGTTGTCGAGGTCGATGTCGAGGTCGAGCCTGGCGTTGAGCTTGTAGCGGCCGACCCGGGTGAGGTCGTAGCGCTTGGGGTCGAAGAAGAGCTGCTCGAGCAGGGCGCGGGCGGCGTCGACCGAGGGCGGCTCGCCGGGGCGCTGCTTCTTGAACAGCTCGATCAGGGCGCCCTCCTCGGTCTTGGTCGTTTCGGCGTCCGCCTCGATCGTGTGGCGGAGATAGACCGAGTCGTCGAACATCGAGAGCAGCTTCTCGTCCTCGACGTAACCCATCGCGCGCAGCAGCACCGTCACCGGCAGCTTGCGCTTGCGGTCGATGCGGACGTAGACGCGGCCTTTTTTGTCGATTTCGAGCTCGAGCCAGGAGCCGCGGGCGGGCATCAGGTTGGCGATGAAGACCTGCTTCTCGGGGTCCTTGGGCGCCATCACGTAGGCGCCCGGAGAGCGCACGAGCTGGGTGACGACGACGCGCTCGGTGCCGTTGATGATGAAGGTGCCGCGGTCGGTCATCCACGGGAAGTCGCCCATGAAGACCGCCTGCTCGCGGATCTCCCCCGTCTCCTTGTTCTGGAAGGCGACCGTCGCGGTCAAGGGCCGCGAGTAGGTCATGTCCTTCTCGCGGCACTCCTCGATCGAGTGCGGCGGCTCCTCGAACTTGAACTCGCCGAAGACGATAGCGAGGTTGCCCGTGTAGTCCTCGATCGGCGAGATGTCGTCGATCGTCTCTCGCAGCCCGCCCTTCTTCGCATCCGTGAGCTCTTCGAAGGAGCGGCGCTGGATATCGATCAGGTGGGGGACGTCAAGCGGGTTCTCTAGTCGGGAAAAACTCCTGCGGGTTACGGGGGCAGCGTTTGAACGTGCCAAGTCGGCGACTCCTCAGGCGGTCAGAGGGACGTGGATACAGCGCAGATATATGGGCAGGGGACAACAGGCGCGCGACCGCGAAAAATAACACACGCGGACCGCGGGCTGCTGAGCACGCCCGGAGACTGCGGAAACAAGCGGTTTACTTCAGCTCGACGGTGGCGCCGGCCTCCTCGAGTTCGGCCTTGAGCTTGTCGGCCTCCTCGCGCTCGACGCCCTCTTTGATTGCCTTCGGGGCCTCGTCGACGAGGGCCTTCGCCTCTTTCAGGCCGAGCCCGGTGGCGGCGCGGACGACCTTGATCACCGGCACCTTCTGGCCGCCGACCTCGGTCAGCACCACGTCCACCGTCGACGACTCCTCCTCGCCGCCGGCACCATCGCCACCGGCGGCGCCAGCCGCGGCGGGAGCGGCAGCGGCGACCGCCGTCGCCGAGACGCCGAACTCCTCCTCGAGCGCCTTGATCCGCTCGGAGAGCTCGAGGACCGAGATGCTCTTCAGCTCCTCGATCCAGTCCTCTGTGGAAATTGCTTTGGTCGCCATCTACTCCTCTTCCTTGCTCGCATCGTCGTCAGTTTCAGAAGTCTCTTCCTCAGCAGGAGGCTCCTCCTCGGTGGGCGCCTCGGCCTCCTCGGTGGGGGTCTCGGCCTCCGGCACAGCCTCCGCCTTCGGCTCCTCTTCGGCAGGCGCCTCGGCCTCCTCGGCGGTGGGCTCCTTCTTGACCTCGGGCTCCTCGGCCGGGGCCGGAGCCTCGCCGGAGACCAGCCCCTGCTCGGCGATCTGGCCTAGCTGCAGCGCCAGGCCCTGGATCATCGAGCCGAGCCCGCGGACCAAGCCGGTCAGCGGACTGGCGACGACCCCGGCCAGCTGGCCGTTGAGGACGTCGCGGGAGGGCAGGCGGGCGATCGACTTGAAGGCGTCCTCGTCGAGGCTGAGGCTCTCCATGAAGCCGCCCTTGAAGGTGAGCACCTCGTGCTCCTTGTTGAAGGTCGTGATCGCCTTCGCCGCCATCGCGGTGTCACCGCGGACGAAGGTCAGCGCAGTCGGCCCTTCGAGCAGCTCGGTGAGGCGCTCCTCCCCCGCCTTCTCGGCGGCGATCTTGGTCAGGCGGTTCTTGACGACTTTGAAGGAGGCGTCGGCCTCACGCAGCTTGGCGCGCAGCTCGGCGGCCTGGGGAACGCTGATGCCGCGGTAATCGACGGCGAAGATCGCCTCGGCGCCCTCGATCTGGGCGGCGATCTCCTCGATGGCTGTGGCCTTTTCTTCGCGGTTCATGTCTACCTACACCGGACTTCCACTTCCGAGGGGCCGAATGCGTCCATATGGCGGACGTTCGAGGCCCATCGGCGAGCTGCCGGTGGTCTCGGGTGCGGCGACGCAGTCTAGGCGGTCGCCGCCTCCGGCGTCGCTGCGGCGAGCTCGCGGTCGGCGACCTTGCCGGCGTCGACCCTGATCCCGGGGCCCATCGTCGTCGTCACCGTGCAGGAGCGGATGTAGCGGCCCTTGGCCGCGGAAGGCTTGGCGCGGACGATCTCGTCGATCGCGGCGCTGAGGTTGTCGAGCAGCTTCTCCTGCTCGAAGCTGGCCTTGCCGATCGCGAGGTGGACGATCGCCTGGCGGTCGGTGCGGTATTCGATCTTGCCCGCCTTCGAGTCGTTGACGGCTTTCTCGATCTCGTCGGTGACCGTGCCGACCTTGGGGTTCGGCATCTTGCCCTGCGGGCCGAGCACGCGGCCGAGCTTGCCGACCGTGCCCATCATCTGCGGGGTGGCGATCGCGACGTCGAAGTCGGTCCAGCCCTCCTCGACTTTCTTGGCGAGGTCGTCGCCGCCGACGAAGTCGGCGCCGGCCGCCTCCGCGTCGCGGGCCTGCTCGCCCTGGGCGAAGACCGCGATCGTCACGTCTTTGCCGAGGCCGTGGGGCAGCGCGAAGGTGCCGCGCAGCTGCTCCTCGGCGTGGCGGACGTTGACGCCGAGCAGCATGTGCAGCTCGACCGTCTCGTCGAAGCCGGTGCTGGCGGTCTCCTTGATCAGGGCGACGGCCTCGGCCGGCGGGTAAGCGTGGCCGCTGCGGACCTTCTCGCTCTGTTTGCGGTAGCGCTTGCCGTGGGCCATGGCGTCAGTCGGCTACGTCCACGCCCATCGAACGGGCGGTGCCGGCGATGATTTTCGAGGCGGCGTCGAGGTCGTTGGCGTTGAGGTCCGGCATCTTGCGCTCGGCGATCTGGCGCACCTGGTCCATCGAGATCGTGCCGACCTTGTTGACGTGGGGCTCGCCCGATCCCTTCTTGAGGCCGATCGCCTCCTTGATCAGGACCGCGGCGGGCGGCGTCTTGGTGATGAAGTCGAAGGAGCGATCCTCGTAGACCGTGATCTCGACCGGGATGATCGTGCCGCCTTCGGACTGGGTCTGGGCGTTGAACGCCTTGCAGAACTCCATGATGTTGACCCCGTGCTGGCCCAGCGCCGGGCCCACCGGCGGAGCCGGGTTGGCCGAGCCGGCCGAGATCTGCAGCTTGATCTGGGTGAGGACTTTCTTCGTTGCCATCGGGTCGGAGAGCGTAGCGGTCCGGCGCTAGATCTTCTTGACCTGGTCGTAGTTGACCTCGACCGGGGTCTCGCGACCGAAGATCGAGACCAGTACCTTGAGTTTGGCGGCGTCCTCGTTGATCTCGGCGATCTCGCCGGAAAAGTCGGAGAGCGGGCCGGAGATGACCTTGACCGACTCGCCGATCGAGAACTGGGCGCGGGTACGGGGGCGCTCGGCCGTCTCGCGGTGCAGCAGGCGATCGACCTCGGGTTTGGAGAGCGGCACCGGTTTGTTGCGCGAACCGACGAAGCCGGTGACGCCGGGGGTGTTCTTGACCAGGCCCCAGGCGTCGTCGGTCATCTCCATGTTGACGAGGACGTAGCCGGGCATCGTACGCTTCTCTTTCGGCTGTTTCTGGCCGTCTTTGCCCATCTCCATCACCTGCTCGGTGGGGACGACGACCTGGCGCACGTTGCTCGACTGGCTCATCGTCTGCACCCGGTGCTCGAGATTGTGCTTGACCTTGTTCTCGTGCCCGGAGTAGGTGTTGATCACGTACCAGCGATACATAGTTCGGCTCAGCTCGCTCTCTAGAGGATGCGCTGCATTACGAAGTTGAAGGCCGCGTCGAGGGCGCCGAGGTAGGCGGCCGCGACGGCGACGAAGATGACGGTGACCGCGCTGGCCTGGACCAGGGTGTCGCGGTCGGGCCACTGGACCTTCTTCAGCTCGGCCCAGCAGGAGAGGATGAAGCCGAGCACGCCGCGGCGCTGGCGATCTGCCTGCGCCTGTTTCTGGCGCTTGGCCAGCTGCTCCTGCTCCTTGCGCTTGCGATCCTCGCGCTGGCGCTTCTCGCTCTCCTTGAGGCGCTTGGCCTCGGCGCGCTTGTCGGCGCGGGAAGGCTTGGGGGCGTCGGGGGTCTCGAGCTGGGCCTCGGCGGCTCCGGCGGCGATCCCGGCCTCAACCGCCTCGACCTCGGCGACGTCGCCGGAGACGGGGACCTGGGTGTCGTGCTGGGCCCGGCTCTCGTCCTTGCGAGCGCCGTCGGAGCCCTTCTGCGCCTGCGCTTCGCGGGCACGGCGCTCAGCCTTTCGCTGGGCGCGCGACTTCGCCATCAGCGCGTCTCCTTGTGCGGGGTGTGGCGCCCGCACCAGCGGCAGAACTTGCGCAGCTCAATCCGGTCCGGCGAGTTTCGCCGGGACTTGTTCGTCTGGTAGTTGCGCCGCTTGCAGTCTTCGCAAGCCAGCGTCACCGCGATGCGGACATCTCCGCGAGCCATCTTCTCCTCGATTGCGTAGGGACGCCGTTACAAGAGAAAACCCCGGCCGAAGCGCGAGGCCTGCCGAAGGATAGCGCTAGGCGGGGGGTTGGGGCTTGGCCGTGCAGACGCCCAATGCTTGCCCTTAGTCGTCCCCTGAGTGGGCCAGACGTTCGACCGCGGTGGCGAACTCGCGCAAGTCGTCAAGGTAGGCGAGCGATGCGAACACAGCGCGGTCGTCAATCTCCATATAGAGGTGGACGATGAGGTTGCGTTGTTTCGCGGCATTGCCCATGCGCAGTGCCACCCCATCTGAGATGACGCCCTTCTCGCCGAGGATCTTGAAGACCTCCGCGTAATCGGAGGGCGTCCTCGCCGACTGCTCGCTGACGACTTGTGTCCCGAGGTCGATGCAGATCTGAATCGCGAGCTGGAGCCACCGTTCGGTGGCGGCTCGCTGCCGCGAGTCGGCGAGATACGTCTCTTCGCCCGCCTGCCGTACTTCATTCAGGCGCTCGATCAGCTCCTCGAGTCGTTGTATTCGAGCTTCAACCCGACTGACGTCGACCAAAGCGGCCTTCCTCCATCCGGCGTCGCACGCCCTGGCCAAGCTCCGCTCGCAGCGGCGCAGTGTCGAGGTAATCCAGGATGGCCCGAGTCTCCAGGCGGATCCGCTCGTCATGGTCGCGCTCGACCAAGCGTTTGCCATCGCGGATGGCACGCTGCCGCATCAGCGGCGGAGCGTTATTGAGCAGCACAACATCCACCTCGTCGGTGCCCAAGACACCACCGGCATCGCTGGTGAGACTCAGTTGAAGGTCGAAGCGGTCGCGAGAGTCGAGGCCAGGGTCATGCCAGACCGCGATATCGACATCCGATAGCGGACCCGGATTCCCCAAAGCCTGCGAACCGATCAGCATCGCTGCAACGACGCCCTCCTGATCGAGCGCCCTGCTCAATCGCTCCAGGGCCGCCTCGTCGATCGGTGGAACTCGGGATCTCTCATTGATCACGACCATCGCTATATATGGTCGCTGATAGCCCGGATCGAGGCCCGAAAACGCGAGGAATGCGCCCGGCGAGAATCGAACTCGCGACCTTCGGCTTGAAAGGACGGAGCCCCTCCGCAGGCTAGAGCGGGCTGCGAGAACTATGCGACTGGGATGAGACTTGACAGTTGCGGTGGATTCGGCTGAAGGTCAAGCGCTTCGACGCTAGACAGCTGCGAGGGCGGGTGCGAGGTCGTCGGCGCTCGCCTTGACCGACTCGGGGATCGTGATGCGCAGTTCGCCGTCGCGATCGAGAATCGCCTGGGCACCTAGGACGGTCAACCCGACAATGCGCTGACTGCCGGGAGCGAAGCGCAGGACATGCCCCTCGGGCGTCTCCTCGCCCTCGGCCTCCTGGGGCTCGCCGACATGCAGGTAGAGCACGTCATTTTCAGCGTCGTAGTCGGCGTGGTCGAAGGCGACCGGGCCGATTCTGATGTCTACTCGCTCCATGAGCGCGGATCCTTTCGGTTGCCAAACGCGGAGATGACCCGTGCCGACTCCTGCTCATAGCTTACGACCACCAGCAGCCAGCGGCTAGGGCCCGCGCCACGCAGGTAGTGGCGACGGCGTTGCTCGTAGACCGGATCGGGAAGCACGCGGTTGGGTTCGGCAACGGCTCTCAGCACAGCAGCGAGATGAGATCCCAACTCAGGGTGGTCCCGCAGGATCTTGCCGCGCCACAGTTCCTCAGGCACGACCACCCGAATGCCTGTCGGATCTTTAGCTTCCCCGGCCAGATCACCTGTCATCAGAAGCCTCGACCCAACTCCGGCTCAGCGCTCATCCAGCAAGAACCCGGCCCCGCGAGAAGGCAGCGTGGACCACACCGCCGCGCACCTCGCGCCACCGATCCGCGTAGTCGCGGCTGACCACGATGACATCCGCCGGTATTCGGAGATCACGCAAAGTCCGATGGAGACGCACCGGCTCCTCAGCCTCGTTGGCGACTTCAGACTTGATCACGAGAAAGCTGGCATCGCTGTGCGGACTGGCCTCATTACCCACGTTGGGGCTGAGGAGAATCACTCGCGCGTCGGGTGCAGCCAAGGCCAGGCGGCGGCCCGCCTCAGCAATCACGCTCTCATCAACTAGGTGCATGCCGCTAGTTCTAGCGCAGACAATTCATATCATGCGTTCTACACGTGGGCGAGGAACGTCGATTCGAGAGGAAGCCGAGCAATCGGCTTTGCGCTGGACAATGCGCGAAGTCACCCGGAACTCCGCGGAATGCGCCCGGCGAGAATCGAACTCGCGACCTTCGGCTTGAAAGACCGACGCTCTTTGGGGCTCGTTAAAACCCCGTTGACCACTGAGCTACGGGCGCTCGTACTCCCTGCTCGGGATTATGCCGAGGTCAGAGCCCGAACGTCTTGGCGATGATGTTGCGCTGGATCTCCGAGGTGCCGCCGTAGATCGTCGAGACCAGCGTGCTGCGGACGAGGCGCTCCATGTCGTACTCGGAGGCGTAGCCGTAGCCCCCCATCATCTGCATGCCTTCGAGGGCGGCGCGTTTGGCGACCTCGGTGACGAAGAGCTTGACCATCGAGGCCTCGCGGGGCAGCATGCGGTCCTGGTCCTCATCGGTGAGGGAGGCGACCCAGCGGGTCATCAGGCGGGCCGCCTCGAGGTCGGTGGCGATGTCGGCGATGCGGTGCTGGAGCGCTTGGAAGGAGCCGATCGGGCGGCCGAACTGCTTGCGGTCCTTGACGTAGACGATCAGGTCGTCGAAGGCGCGCTGGCCAATCCCCAGCATCGTCGCGGCGAGGATCAGGCGCTCGACGTTGAGGCCGGCCATCAGCTGGGTCCAGCCTTGGTCGACCTCGCCGAGCACGGCGTCCTCGGGCGCCTCGACGTCGGTGAGGTAGAGGTGGCTGGTCTCGCGCCCACCCATGGTGTCGATGGGGACGATCTCGAGGCCGTCGGTTTCGCGCGGGACCCAGATCATCGAGAGGCCCTCGTGCTTGGAAGCGGATTTGGAGGTGCGGCAGACGATGAGGATGTGGTCGGCGATGTGGGCGTTGGAGCAGAAGACCTTCTGGCCGTTGATGACGAAGCCGCCGTCGACCTGCTTCGCCGTGGTGGTGAGCGAGCCGACGTCGGAGCCGGCCTCGGGCTCGGTCATCGCGATCGCCTCGACCGCGCCGCCGGCAATGCCGCCGAGGATCTCCGCCTTCTGGTCCTCGCTGCCGAAGCGCTGGGTGGCGCCGGCGACGATCAGCGTCGTCGCGTAGCCGCCGATCGGGGCCAGCCCGCGCGAGGTCTCCTCCATCAAGAGGCAGGCGTCGAGCATCGACCCGCCCGAGCCGCCGTACTCCTCGGGGATCGTGACGCCGAGCCAGCCCAGCTCGGCCATCTGGAAGTAGATCGTCTCGTTGTGGTGGATGCGGTAGCTGTCTGTCAGCCGCTCGCGCTGGTCGGGCGTGCCGAGCTCGCGATCGCAGAAGCCGCGGATCGCGTCGACGAAGTCCTCCTGCTCGTCCGTCAGCGAGAAATCCACTGCGGGGAGCCTAACGGGACTAGATCTGGGTGGCGATGAGGCCGATCAGAGCGGCGATGATGAGCACACTTGCCTGGAATAGCTGGCGCTGGAAAGCCTCGAATCTCGCGTCGAGCTTGTCCAGCCGATGATCGACTTTGTCGAAGCGCTGATCTACCTGCCTGAAGCGCTCATCGACCTGCTCGAAACGCTCATCGACCCGTTTGAAGCCGTCGTCTACTCGCCGGTTTAGGTCGTCGAGCCGATCGTCGGTCCAGCTTTCTCTCATCGCCTCCATACTGGCAGCTTAGCGGACAGAACATTGCGCGAATTAAGAAGATGCCGCAAATCAGCAACAAATTTGCGACAGCCAGAAGGCCCGATGAGGCGAGAAAAGCCCAGGACGGGACTCGAACCCGTGACCCCTTCCTTACCATGGAAGTGCTCTACCAGCTGAGCTACCTGGGCGGGATGACTGGCTTCCGATCTTAGAGCCTCGCTCTCGACTGACGTCGGAACGATCCAAACGGCGCCTGAACGCCAAAGCAGGAGGCGTGGCTAGAGGAGGACATCGTCCTCCACCTGAAGTCAAGGGCCGTCGCCGTGGGACGGGATCTCTCCCGCCCCACGGTAGACCTTGCTAGTCGCTACAACACTCCGTGCAACGTGAAGTCGTTGGTTATCGTCCCGAAGCCAGTTCCTTTTCCGAACATCAGGTTGCATCCCCAGTTATTCGTGTGAGTGAACTGGAGGTCAGCATCCACCGCCACCTGGACGGATCGATTGCTTCCAGTACCTAGGTTCTGGTACTGGACCGCGTCTGCGTCGGCCTGTGGGCCGAAGCTCAGGACGCATACGCCCATAAAGCTAGACAAGCTCATTTCGATCTCGTCTTCTGGTTCGGCACAAGCGATTTCCAGCCCTCCGACGTACGGGGGCCCCGCATTGTCCACATCGAGCGCGTACTGACAGCTGTTCATATCGATGGGCTGGTCTTTGTCCGACATTTCCCACCTACAGCCGCCATATTCCGCGCCGAGTGCCAGCTGGGTCGAGGACCCGGCTGCGTTGCCCTCGAAATGAGCGCTCGAGCATTTCACCGGGCCTGTCCAGACCGTGTCGACGAATTCGAACTCGCCGCCGACGTTCTGCTCGCCCGTGATCTGCGCCGGGTAGCTTTCGGCCGAGAACTTCGGCTGTTCGGCTTCGCTTTCGGAGGCTTTGCCGCTCACGAAGAAGCCCTTGGTGAACTCGT
>Ga0209461_10000368_pt1 | contig 15421 bp, 15 predicted proteins | sample AgamicAsMarz_FD_187162 | JGI IMG/M metagenome (GOLD analysis project Ga0209461, IMG submission 187162) | Agave microbial communities from Guanajuato, Mexico - As.Ma.rz (SPAdes) (version 2) | ecosystem: Host-associated > Plants > Phyllosphere > Phylloplane/Leaf | place: Guanajuato, Mexico... | reverse complement strand
GTGAAAAAAAATAGCCCCCCTAGGGCTATTTTTTTTATGCAGTTCTTACTTTTAAATGTTGTTTTCGCTTTACATTTAAACCAATGAACAATGGTTTTATAGTAGGTTGTGATTCAATAATAAATTTCTTTGCAATCATAGGCACAGCTAAACCAATCATTGTGTACAATAACGGTCCATAATCGAAAAACTGTGAAAAAACAGCGTTCGCAAAAATATGGATGTACATTATTGTTAATGATTCTTTCCCAAATATCGTGCAAGGCTGGATAAATTGTAGTTTTGCTAGCTTTTGACATAAATAAAGTACGGCAATCGTCATTGTTATTGGAATTAAAGCATCTAAAAATAAATGGTTATATCTTAAATATTTAAGACTTAGATGGTAGTCTAATTTATTCAATTCATATAAGATCATATAAACGATGCTAAGTGCAATACAAGATATTCCAAGGAAGTTAGAAATTGACGCTATCAATTTTTTTGTAAAGAATCCTAACCCTAAAAAGAAAATAGCTAGTAGAGCAACATCCATATTCCACGGAATCGAAATTTGATTAAAGTTATTTTTACCGATTTGTGGAATTATTTTAATTGTTTCAAAATGTGCAAGCAAGTAGCAAGCAATTACGATGAATAGACGGGAACTATTCTTTTTAAAGTATAAACAGATTAATGCAAATAATATTTGAGTAATAAATAAACATGTCACATACCAAAATACGCCATGGACTCCAGTAATAAATCTACCACCAATTAACAATGAAAGGACTTCTTTTGATAAATTTGATTGGTTAATGGTTCCGTCTATTACCTCAATTGTCATGTTATATAAACTAAATAAAACCAAATACGTACAGTAAGGTACAAGCAATCTACATGTTAGTTTTTTTATATAAAATTTGAGTTCATTAATTGAATTGACCGGTTTAAATAAGTAGCCACTAATAATAAAAAATAGAGGCATATGGAACCAGTAAATAAATGTAATAGAATTCGGACCTTCTGTAGAATGACCATAAACAACCAAAAAGATGCCGATCATTTTGGCAACATCCAACCATTTTTCACGTTCTATTTTCATTTTATCACCTTGTTTTTATGGCTCGCTTAAAGAGAAAAAACTTCAAATCATAGCCAATTTTTTTAACATAATGTCCAACATATTGTAACCGATGAGTATTACAAAGTGACAACATGGACGTTACAATCAAGTTATAAAATGTAAATGGATATTTCATAAATGCAACAAATAAATTTTGATATTGGTGTAGCATCGGAAAACATGTGTTGGTAAAAAATGTAAATTTTTATTAAAAATTATTAATAATCAGTTCTTTCGACAAATATATTATGTTTTGCATTATATACTTAGCAGGCTGAATTAGAAAAGATAGTACACTTTTTAAATAATCATTTCATTAGTCGAGGTGAAGGAAAAACAATGGGCTCAATTATTAAAGTTGAAAATCTTAAAAAGAGATATGGAGATTTTTACGCTGTTAATGGAATTAGTTTTGAAGTTGAAAAAGGTGAAGTATTTGGATTACTCGGTCCAAATGGAGCTGGTAAATCAACGACAATGGAAATGCTTGTAGGATTAAGAAAACCAGATGAAGGTACGGCTACTATTGCAGGGCATGTGATCGGTAAAGACTCATATAAAATCAAACAAGAAATTGGAATCCAACTCCAATCAACATCATTATTTGAACTGTTAAAAGTAAAAGAAATCATTGAAATGTATGCAAGCTTTTATCCAAGTCATATCCCAATTCAACCGTTAATCGATGAAATGCTCTTATCTGAGAAACAAAATAGTCTAGTAAAAGGATTATCAGGAGGGCAAAAGCAGCGATTAGCAATTGCATTAGCGTTAATTCATGATCCTCAAATCATATTTTTAGATGAGCCAACTACAGGACTTGATCCACAAGCTCGTAGAACGTTGTGGGATATCATTTTAAAACTAAAAGCACGAGGTAAAACAGTCGTTTTATCAACACACTATATGGATGAGGCTCATGTACTAGCAGATCGCATTGGTATAATGGATAAAGGTAAATTAATTGCGCTAGATACACCAAACAATTTAGTAAGTTCAATTTCTGCAGAGAGTGCGATTGAATTTAAGACAAAAGTACCAGAGCAAGAAGAAAAGTTTGCACATTTAGACAATGTAATGAATGTCGTGATTAATCATGATTTCGTAACATTGTATACTCGTAACTTACAAGCTTCATTAATGGCCTTACTCGAATATACAAAAGATCAAGATATGACGATTTCAGATTTATCGACTAGAACCGCGACTCTTGAGGACGTATTTTTACATATGACTGGAAGGGGGTTACGTGAAGAATGAAGGCTTATTATCAATTGACTTTAGCGCAACTCCGGATTTATGTACGTAATCGTCAAGCACTAATTTGGACACTCTTATTTCCTTTTTTCTTTATGATTATTTTCGGATTAATGTTTAACGATGGGAATACAACTAGTTACTCAGTAAATCTAATTGATTATGATAACACTCAAGTAAGTAAACAAATTACAACTGTATTAGAGAAACAAAAGTCGCTTAAAATTCATAAAAAAACAAATGAATTAAAGTCTAGGAAATTATTATCTGATGGTAAAACCGATTTTGTAATCGTCATTAAAAAAGGATTTCAAAATCAAGTTACAACTAAACAACAATCCGCTCCTGCACAAATAAAAGTACTTTATAATGAAAGTAATGCAGGCCAGCTTCAAGGTGGAATAGCAACGATTACAGCATATGTTGACGCCGCTAGTAAAGAAATGGCAGGGTATACACCTAAAATCGTAACAGACTTTAAAGGAGTAGCGGGAATTACTCTTTCATATTTAGACTTTTTAGTGCCTGGAATTATTGCAATGCAAATCATGAATAATAATATGAATGGTGTCGCAGGCCAAATTGCCTCTTGGAGGGAACGAGGTGTCTTAAGACGAATGCAAGGCACCACTTTAAGAGCCTCAACGTTTATTGCCGCCCAAATTACAGCAAGGCTAATATTGAATAGTTTACAAGCCATCTTAACAATTTTAATTGGCTACTTTGGATTCGACGTAAGTATTCGAGGATCATTCCTATTAGTAGTATTGTTTGTAGTATTAGGTACATTAACATTTATGAGCATTGGATTTATTATAGCAAGTTTAGCGAAAAGTCCAGAAAGTGCTGGACCAATTGCAGGCTTCATTTCGTTCCCACTAATGTTTTTAGGTGGAGTATTTTTCCCTGTAAATAATATGCCCGAATATTTACAACCAATTATAAAGACAATTCCAATTACACACTTATCAACCGCAATGCGTGACATCATGAATGTCGGAGCATCATTCGGAGATTTACTTCCAGATTTCGGCTGGTTATGTGTCTGGATGGTCGTAAGCTTCTTAATCGCTGCACGTACATTTAGATGGGAGTAAGGGCAGAAACTAGATAATGGAAATGAAACATAGTAAATTAAAGTATTTAATCAAAAAAGACTTTCACTAATTTTAGTGAAAGTCTTTTTTTTTACCTTTTCTTATCCAAACTCCCATTCTTGCCTTTAAGAATAGTTATGCATTTTTTATTGCATACTATTTAAAAATTAAGATTAGGTGAGTTATAGGTGAGTTCAATATTTGAAATCTATTTTCGTGATGTAAAGCGGGTTGTAACAAATTGGGCTGCATTGATGATTATCATTGGTTTAATTATCATGCCATCGATGTATGCATGGTTTAATATAAAGTCCTCTTGGGATCCGTACGGCAATACAAAGGGCTTAAAGATCGCAATAGTAAATGAGGATCGTGGTGCTACTGTCTTAAACAATAAAATTAATATCGGAAACGAAGTAATACATTCTTTAAAACAAAATCCTTCTTTAGGCTGGAGATTTACAAGTAAAAAAGTCGCAAATGAAGGCGTTAAACAAGGAAAATATTACGCTAGTATTTTAATTCCAAATGATTTTTCAACTAAAATTAGCACGGTTTTAACAGATCATCCTCAAAAACCTGAACTAGTTTATCAAGTTAACGAAAAACTAAATATTGTTGCGCCGAAATATACTGAAAAAGGTGCAACTGGTATTGCGAGTGAGATTACAAAGAAATTTGAAAAAACCGTAAGTAAGGAAGTATTGCAGGAGTTTAATAAAATAGGAATTGATTTACAAGCAAATTTACCTGAAATAAAAAAATTTGAGCAAATGGTTTTTAAGCTTGAAAAAGATTTACCTGAAATAAAGACAACTGTGAATATAGCCTTAAATGACTATAAAAAAGTACAAAGCGTTATTCAAACTACAAAAAAAGACATGGAATTGATTAATAACATCGTAGCAAATGGTGAAAAATTAACGGCTAGTTTAAGTGGGTTTTTTAATCAAATTAACAAAGCAATTCAAGATTCAACTCCATTTATTAAAGAGACACTTAACCTACTCCATAACCAGTCTGTTGTTATACAAAGTACAGTATCACAATTACAGAATCAAACGATTAGTCAAGACGAATCCATGAGGCTATCGAATGAAATCGGAAAAGTACTACCGAATTCAAGAAATATGGTTACTTCTTTAAATCAAGTTCTTCAATCGTTTAATAGCTTAGGTACTAAAGTAGATTTTAGTAAAGATGTTAGCTCATTAAAAGATCTAGAATCAGATTTAATGATGATTCAAAATGAGAATGCTCAATTAAAAAGTGCAATACAAAGCGGTAATGGTGTACCGAATGATTTACTTCAAAAGATGAATGAAAGCGCGGCAAGTATAAATAACAAAATAAACAGTTTAACTGGAAATTTTGATCAAGATTTAGCGCCAAAAATAAGTGAAGCTTCAAGATTAGTGAATGAATCATTAAAAAATACCCAGACTGTTTTGGCTGATGCAAAAACGAGTATACCTACAATAAAAGGTGTACTCCAGGACACATCAAATTTATTAGCAACCAAAAAGGGTGATATACAACAATTAGTAAATGAGTTACCAATGATTGAAGCGAAAATAAAAAAAATAGCTAATGAGATTAGAAAGGCTAAAGAAAAAGGAAGCATCGAGGATTTAATTAATTTTCTACGAACAGATATAGAAAAGGTAAGCGACTTTTATTCCAGCCCAATCGCAATAAAAAAGGAGCGAATGTTTCCAATACCGAATTATGGCACAGGGTTGACTCCTTTTTATACAACTTTGTCGTTATGGGTAGGAGCTTTATTAATGGTGTCGTTATTAACTACTGAAGTTCATGAAGAAAAACCATATAAAAGTAGAGAAGTTTATTTTGGAAGACTATTGACCTTTGTAACTATTGGGGTATTACAGACATTAGTAGTGACTACCGGTAACTTTCTAATACTAGGAACTTATGCAGCAAGTAAAGGTTATTTTATCTTATTTGCATTATTGATTAGCATTGTATTTACGTTTATTGTTTATACGCTTGTTTCAGTTTTCGGAAATATCGGGAAAGGCATCGGTATTATCTTTTTGGTTCTCCAAATATCTGGAGCGGGAGGAGTTTATCCGATTCAAGTAACTCCGCCATTTTTCCAAAAAATAAATCCATTTCTACCTTTTACCTATGCATTAAGCTTGTTAAGGGAGGCGACTGGTGGAATCGTTTGGGAAACCATTTATAAGGACCTTCCAATACTAGTTCTTTTTGTCGTTATTGCAATCATAGTGGGGGTAGTTCTTAAAACAACTATTAATAAAAGAGCAAGTAAAATTACGGATCTTTCCAAGAAGAGTAGACTAATCCATTAGACGTTTGAAAAAATAAATTCATATAAAAATCATTGAACTGTTTGGCCAACTGCTATAACATAGATAAAAGTTATATCTTCATAGCTTTTAGGAGAAGTAGGTGTTTTGTATGAAATTATCAGTTGTTGTATATTGCTATAACAATGGAGAAAATTTTGAGAGATTTCACGTTAATTTATCAAATACAGTAAAGTTACTTAAAGAAGATTATGAAATTATTTATATAAACGACGGAAGTGATGATGATACACTACTAGCACTTCAAGTCGTTGCAAATCATAGCAGTCATTTGAAATATATCTCGTTTACTCGCCGTTTTGGAAGAGAGGGAGCAATTTGTGCTGGACTTGAACATTCAAAAGGCGATGTAGTCATCCTAATGGATGGAAACTTTGTACACCCACCGAATGTTATTTTAGAGATGATGGATGAATACAAAAAAGGACATAACCATGTAGTTGCATCGAAAAAAATAGAGAATTCAGTTCTAAAAAAAGCAAAAAAAGGCATTTTTGAGAAGGTTATTAAAAAATTTGTGGATCCGGATATTTTGCAAAACGAATCAGACTTTCGTTTGTTAAGCAGAAAAGTAGTGAATGCTATTTTAAGCATGCCAGAATCAAACCGCTATTCAAAAGGTATTTTTAACTGGATTGGTTACAAAATAAAAACGATTGAGTATGAAATAACATCAAGAATCATTAACAAAGAGTCCGAAGTAAAAAGAATAGATTCGATAAAAAGATCTATTGAATATATATTGTGTTTTAATACAAGACCATTGAGGTTGTTAACGAAAGCCGGATTACTATTAATTGGTATAAGTATTGTAATCTTTATTATGATGAGCTTTAAAGTTCTTTTAGTTGGGATTAGAATTCCTGGATTATATACGATTTCCAATTTCATTATGTTATTTGGCGGAGTTCAAATCTTGATGATTGGTGTATTAGGCGAGTATTTAGGTAAGATCTATTTCGAAACAAAAAGAAGACCCCAATACATTGTTGAGACTTCAAGCTATGATGAAAATTAAATATTACGATATGTTAAATTTGGAAATTCGACAAGAATCTTGTCGAATTTCTTTTTTCGTTACATAATATTTAAAGATAGAATAATATTTTTATGAAAGCTTGGAGAATCATATGGGGAATATTTATAAAGCTATTCCAGGGGTAGTTCTTTGCCTAATTATTGCACTTATTAGTGAATCACTTTCTTATATATTGCCGGTTGGAGCAGCTACATTTTCAATATTAATCGGATTGATTGTCGGTAATACAGTACACTTAAAGCCTTATTTTGAAGGCGGTAGAAAGTTTGCAGAAAGTAAATTATTAGAGGTATCAATATTTTTATTAGGAGCAACGATCAGCATTCAAATGATTAGCCTACTAGGATTAAAAGGAATTTTGTTAATCGTGACACAAATGTGTTTAGTCATCGTTTTTACGATTTGGTTAGGCGAAAAATTAGGTTTTGGTTTGAATTTTAGCTATTTAATGGCAAGTGGAAATGCAGTTTGCGGTTCGTCAGCAATTGGAGCAACAGCCCCAGCTATACAAGCCACTCAAGAAGAAAAGGGACTGGCTGTCACACTTGTAAATATGATGGGAACAGTCTTAATGTTTATTCTGCCTTTAATAGCATCTGTATTATATCACTCAGAAACATTGCCGACCTCTGCGCTTATCGGAAGTACATTACAATCAGTGGGACAAGTAGTTGCTAGTGGTAGTTTAGTGAATGATGAAGTAAAGAATTATGCCACTTTATTTAAACTGATTCGAGTAGTTTTTTTAGTTTTTGTGGTTTTTAGCTTATCTACTATAAAAAGAAGACACATAGCAGAGGAATCTATTGAAAAAGTAAAAATCCAATTTCCTTGGTATGTAATTGGATTTGTCATCCTTTGTATTTTTTATAGTTTAGGATTGCTACCAAGTTGGGCTGCGAACATTTCAAATAAGACTAGTCATTTATTTGAAATTATTGCACTCGCTGCAATAGGTTTAAATGTAAATTTAAAAATAATCATTAAACAAGGGAAGTCACTCTCACTTTATGCATTAAGCATCGTAGGTTTTCAAATCATCATAGCAATTTTGCTAATTCAAGTAATCTATTAATAATCGCGAACAACGACAAGAAATAACAAAACAGATCTATTTCTCGGGAAATTTCGTCAGGAAAGGTGGTATTTCATTGCTTCAACTATCATCAAATTGGAGAGAAAAGTTAAAACCAGAGTTTGAAAAACCTTATTTTAAAGATTTATTGCAATTTCTTGAAAAAGAATACAAGGAACAAAAAATATACCCTGCCGAAGAGCACTTATTTCAGGCTTTAAATGAGTGTTCATACGAAGATTGTAAAGTAGTGATTATTGGACAAGATCCATATCATCAACCAGGTCAAGCGCATGGGTTAAGTTTTTCTGTATTACCGGGAGTAAAAATACCGCCTTCTTTAAGAAATATTTATAAGGAATTAAACAGCGATTTAGGGATAGAAATACCAACGAGCGGTTATTTAATTAAGTGGGCGAAGCAGGGGATTTTATTATTAAATACTGTTTTAACTGTTCGTGAAGGGGAACCAAATTCCCATAAAAATAAAGGATGGGAACTATTTACGAATACAATCTTATCCGAGTTAAATAAGCAAGATCGTCCGATTATTTTTGTTCTATGGGGTAAACATGCTCAAGCTAAAGAAGAACTGATTACGAGTAACCACCATGTAATATTAAAATCACATCATCCAAGTCCATTGTCAGCTAGTAGAGGATTCTTTGGAAGTAAACCATTTTCAAAAATTAACCAAAAACTAGTAGATCTTCAACTGGAACCGATTGACTGGACAGTTGAGTAGTCTATAAATAGGATATAAAGCAGGGTTGTCTTTCGACAGCCCTTCAGAGTGTAGACAAACCCCTTTTTCAAAGTTTTACTTGTTGAAAAAGGGGTTTTTAAACATTTTTATTAGCACATTTAGTTGACGAATACAGATTTAGATACTATATCTTGTTACTACTCTTATCGCAAAAAATAGCTGTCGACCTTGTCGACAGCCCTTTCTTGTATTTATTATTTATTACTCAATATAAACTTTTCAACAACTTTAGCGACACCATCTTCGTTATTTGTAGCAGTGACATAATCTGCTTGTTGCTTAATTTCTTCAGGAGCATTTCCCATCGCAACACCTAGTCCAGCAAATTTAATCATCGGTAGGTCATTATATCCATCACCTACAGCGATTACTTCGTCTTGTCGAATTCCTAAAATTTGAATTAAGTGATTTAGACTTTTACCTTTATCAACTTCACTGTTCGTTAGTTCTAAAAAGAATGGCTTTGAGCGCATGACACTAATTTTACCTTCCAGCTCTTTTTGAAGTATTTTTTCAACTTGAGCTAATTTTTCTGGATCCTCCAACATTAACAATTTTACAACATCATTTTGTACATGCTCAGTAAAGCTGCTTACTTCTTTAATAGGCATGCCTGTGAGCTGGCCTTCAATATCAGTATATTGATTCCCTTTTTCTGTAATAATATCATTTTCAACATATGTATGAACGAAGACATTATGTTTCTTACTAATCTCATAAAGTTCATGTGCTTGCTCTTTTGTTAGTGTACATTCATAAACATTATTTTTTGTTCGATAGTCAGTAATGATTCCTCCGTTAAATGATAGGACATAGCTACCATAATCATGTAGTAATAGTTCCTCAGCTAACTTATGCATAGCAAAGGTTGGTCTACCGGAAGCTAACACTACTTTTACACCCATATCTTGAGCTTTGAGTAAAGCTTCCTTCGTTTTTTGCGAAATAACATGCTGATCCGTTAAAAGTGTGTCATCGATATCCAAAACGATCATTTTATAGTTCAAGTTACATTACCTCCTAAAAATTAACTTTTTTAGTATACCACCGTTCGATTAAAATAGTGCTTAATTTGGTTGGTATTCGCTTTCAGAAAAAAGCCATAGTATAATAGGGTTTATTGGATTGTGTTAATAAAGTTTGGTGGTGATTTATCTGAATATCAGTGTAGAAAAAGTAATCCAGCAAATTGAAAATGAGTTACATAAGGCAAAAGTAAGTACGCAAAAACCTGGACAGCTTCGAGAAAGAATTGCCAGTATTCGTTCTTTATGTGAGTTACTTCTTGAAGACGAGAGCAATGTTGAGGTTCCAAAGAATATAGTAACTAGTAGTATTGTTCAATCAATACCAAGTCAGCCTATTATGTCTAGACCTTCTGCTATGCCTAAATTGGATGACTCGGAACAAAGTGGATCATTATTAGATTTTTAAGATAAAGGGGGAGAAGAAGTGAAACTATTTTTTTTATTAGGTAGTATTTTTGCATTTTTAGCAATTGCATTAGGTGCATTTGGAGCACATGGACTTGAGGGGAAAATTTCCGAAAGATCACTTCAAATTTGGCAAAAAGCTGTTCAATATCAAATGTTTCAAACAGGTGGTCTATTTATCATTGCATTTTTAATTGATAAATTTGGTTCAACAACTCAATTAATGTGGGCGGGTTGGTTATCTATAATAGGAATCATCTTATTCTCAGGAAGCTTGTACATATTAAGTGTATCTGGAATTAAAATACTAGGTGCGATTACTCCACTAGGTGGTTTAGCATTTTTAGTAGCTTGGATATTAGTAGGAATTTCAGTAATGAAATAAGAAAAGTGTTCAATAAAAGTGCAATTATTGCACTATATTGAACACTTTTTTTTAAAGTTGATAAGGCAAAGCTATTTCTTCGTCAAATGTGACGTAATCTAAGTAAATTGTCAACAATATGAAAGTTTTAGTTGTATTTACATCTCTGAGTACAATATGATCACGTCCAGCTCCCATAATATACCCTACAAATACTTGTTGTTGGTGGCCAGTAAAAGTCATATAAACCGTAGCAATTTTCCCACGATTGGCTCTAAGTATATTTTCTACATATGATTGTTCAAATAGGCCAGCCGTGGCAGTAACTTGACCTTGTTGGGTAATCATACCGCCTGATGGGGCTGCATATCCTTGCCCCTGTCCGGTTTGTTGTCCTTGCCCTTGGCCAGGTTGCGCTGCACGATAAAGATTTGGATAATATTCGTAAGGATTACTCAAAGAAAAAACCTCCCTTAGTTAAATCTAATTAAACGCTATAAACTCTAGGACAATCTTCAGAAGTTGGTTGATAAAAGCAATGCGACTTAAATCTTCCTGCTAGTTTTTGGTTAAACCAAGTTCCTGGGCATGAACCTGCGGGTCTGAAGAACCATAGGCCATAAGTAGCTGGCCAAAAACGCTGTCCTGCTATTACTTTTCTAGATAGCTCAATATCTTGGTCCCTGGCACGTTGATAAAAGTAAGATTTTTGAACAGCTTCGAATCCACCTGGATTCTGATAAACCATATCTTTTATACTTCGAATGTCTCTAAAATCTAAGCAATCACCTAAAACCCTATTAACACATACATTACCAACCATTAACATACCTTCTACACCTTCGCCTTCAGCTTCAGCACGCATTAATCTAGCAAGCAAAGCAACCTCAGCGTCAGTATAACGAATAACAGCCATAAAAAAGCCTCCTCATCCGAATTAAATATTCTGCATGAATCCCATTGGTGATCGGAAAGCGAGGACTAATTAGTTCGTTCACTACTGTAACTATATTAAAATTGAAAGAAACATATGACATCTTTTCCAACAGGAAAATAAAAAAACTTCTCAAAAAAGAGAAGTCTTTTAATTTATATACTATGACTGTTCGTATTCAGTGGATACTCTTAAGTATTCAATTATACGTAAAGATATTTTGAGAATGCATCTTCTTTTAGGATTGTTCCAACAAAGAATGAACCAAATACTCCATAACGAGCACTTACTTCATCAAAGCGCATTTCATAGATTAATTTTTTGAATTGAAGTACGTCTTCAGAGAATAAAGTAACGCCCCATTCATAATCATCAAAACCTACAGAACCAGTAATAATTTGTTTAACTTTACCAGCATAACCACGACCAATTTTTCCGTGGCTGTACATCATTTCTTTACGAGCACCTGAAGGAAGCATGTACCAATTATCTTCGCCTTCACGCTTTTTATCCATTGGATAGAAGCATACGTATTGAGATTTTGGTAAAGCAGGGTAAAGTCTAGCGCGAACATGTGGATTTTGATATGGATCGCCATCTTCTTCGCTTAAGTAATTACTTAATTCAACTACAGAAACGTATGAATAAGTTGGAATCATATACTGAGATAATGTAGTTTTATTAATTTCTGTTTCAATATGTAATAACTCATCCATAGTAGGTCGTAAAACCATAAACATAATGTCTGCTTTTTGACCTAAAATATTGTAAATAGCATGGCTACCTTCACCAGAATCAGCAACTTGATTCCATTTTGAGAAAACTTGTTGGAACTCTGTAATCGCTAGTTGACGCTCATCACTACCTAATTGTTTAAAAGCATGCCAATCCATACTTCTAAAATCATGTAAACAATACCAGCCATCTAAAGTTTTTGCAGCTTCACTCATTTTAAATCCCCCAAACGTTATCGTATTGATTTTCATTTATATAGCATACTACAAATAAAAGTATTTTGTAAAAACATACAAAATTATACAGTATCCAAATTTAGTTAGAAAATTAGGAATTAATTTACTTTAAATGATAGCGCTTTATTAAATATATTATATTTTTCATTATTCTAAAAAGGTTTTATTCTAATTATGTACAAATAAAATAATTTTAAAGATCTTGGAGGCAATTATGAGCAATTTATTTGAAAGCATTAAACAAAAAGTATCAGGTAAAGGTATTTCAATTGTTTTACCAGAAGGTACAGATGAGAGAATCTTAACAGCAGCTGACAGATTAGCGAAAGAAGATGTATTAAAACCAATCTTAATAGGTAACGTAGAAAACGTAAAAGAAAAGGCAAGTAGCTTAGGTTTAGAACTTCAAGGAGTTGAAATTTTAGACCCATCTACTTATGAAGAAATGGAGCAATTAGTTGCATCATTTGTTGAACGCCGTAAAGGAAAAGCGACAGAAGAACAAGCTCGTAAAGCATTATTAGATCCAAACTACTTTGGAACGATGTTAGTATATGCAAACATTGCTCATGGTTTAGTTAGTGGTGCTACTCATTCAACAGCCGATACAGTACGACCAGCACTTCAAATTATTAAAACAAAACCAGGCGTTACAAAAACATCTGGTGTATTTATCATGGTTCGTGAGGATGAGAAATACGTATTCGCAGATTGCGCGATTAATATTGCCCCAAATAGCCAAGATTTAGCTGAAATTGCAATTGAAAGTGCAAAAACAGCTAAACTATTTGACATTGACCCTAAAATCGCAATGTTAAGCTTTTCAACTAAAGGATCTGCAAAATCGCCTGAAACTGAAAAGGTTGCTGAAGCAGTTAAAATTGCAAAAGAGCTTGCTCCTGAATTAACATTAGATGGAGAGTTCCAATTTGATGCAGCATTTGTTCCATCTGTTGCAAAAAGCAAAGCTCCTGGTTCAGTTATTCAAGGAGATGCTAATACATTCGTATTCCCAAGCTTAGAAGCAGGTAATATTGGTTACAAAATTGCTCAACGTTTAGGTAATTTTGAAGCAATCGGTCCAATTCTACAAGGCTTAAATATGCCTGTTAACGACCTATCTCGTGGTTGTAACAGTGAAGACGTTTATAAATTATCAATCATCACAGCTGCTCAGTCACTATAATTAGGACGGAGATAAGGAAAAAGAGTACTCTTAAGTCAATGAACTTTTGAGCACTCTTTTTTTATTGGAACACTTTGTGTTAGTTTAATTAATGTTCTAATCATCCTTGTATAGAACTTATGTCTGAATTGCGATCAATCATTCGTTGCAAATGATAATTATATAATTCTATTTCATCATCAAGTAAGGAGTTAGGTGTTAATTTTGGAGTTAATTTAATTAATGATTGAAGTAGTCTTGTCATTACATCCGTCACTGTTAGATTTAATGATAGTAGTTCGGAAAGAGATGCCATTGTATCAGGTATAATTGTAGGATATTTAAATGAAGTTTCTTTATTATCAATCGCAATTTCATAAAAATCTTTAATAATGGAAGCACGTTTTGAACCACTTTCGTTAATACATAAATAAATTTGAACAGCAACCCCTTTTCGTATTCTACGTTGAGAGATACCCGCAAATTTCTTGTCATCGATACTTAAATCAAAATCTCCTGGACAATATGATCCTACTATTTCTTTTGCAACTATTTTATCTGTTAAATCCTTAAACATATCTTGAATTAGTGCATACATCGTTTCATAACCATCATTAATTTGCAGTTTATGTTCAGCCTCTGGAAAGAGGATAGATATATTTAGAACACCTTCATCTAAAACAACAGCAAGCCCACCTGAATTTCGTACGATTGCTTTGTATCCATGGTCATTAAGGAATTTAACCCCATTTGTTAGATTCGGTAGTCTAGTATCTTGTATTCCTAGAACTATTGTGTTGTGGTGTACCCAAGTTCGAATTGTTGTTGGAGACTCCATTTTCCCAATTTTTGTACATAATGTGTCATCTAATGCAAAAGATTGGATCGCCTCAAAGGATGGCCCTAAAGTTGAGCCGTCTATAAAACGTATTTCATCTGTTTGTAACCGATTCAAATGTTGATTCATTAAATAAGCCCCTTGCGTTTTGCGTTTGTTTTCCTATTTTAGCATGATTTTAAACTAAATAAAAAAACTTCATATTCTGAATAGTGAATATAAGTTGACAATAAATAGAATCAAACATATTGTAAATAAAGTAATGGAAATGATAATCGTTATCAATTGAGTATCGATGAAAAAAGGAGACTCAAATGAAAAAGTTATTATTACCGTTGATTCTTATTTTTATATTAATTACGAGTGCATGTAGTCATAATTCGTCAGATAAGAAGGCAAGTACTTCAAAGATGGACGATCAACCTAAAACATTTACATATCAATCGGAAACTGGCCCCGTTGAAGTACCAACACATCCAAAACGCGTGATCTTACTTTCAGGTTTTACCGGTAATGTCATTTCTTTAGGAGTAAATGTTGTTGGAGTAGATGTTTGGTCAAAGAATAACCCAACCTTTAAGAACCTTGAAAAAATAATTGAATTAAAACCTGATTTAATTATTGGATTATCAAATATTAAAAATATAGATAAATTAAAGGAGATTGCTCCAACGGTAACATATACATGTAGTAAATTAGATTATTTAGCACAGCATATCGAAATTGGTAAACTGTTAAACAAGGAGAAGGAAGCAACAAAATGGGTTGATGACTTTAAACAACGCGCGGAAAAAGCCGGAGATGAAATTCGCGCTAAAATCGGTGAAGATGCAACTGTATCAGTATTTGAATCATATGATAAACAGCTATATGTCGGTAATAATTGGGCACGCGGAACTGAAATACTATACCAAGTAATGAAATTAAAAATGCCTGAGAAAGTAAAAGAAGTGGCTTTAAAAGATGGTTATTATACACTTTCTACAGAAGTGCTACACAATATGCAGGAGATTACATTATTTT
>Ga0209461_10000366_pt1 | contig 15481 bp, 10 predicted proteins | sample AgamicAsMarz_FD_187162 | JGI IMG/M metagenome (GOLD analysis project Ga0209461, IMG submission 187162) | Agave microbial communities from Guanajuato, Mexico - As.Ma.rz (SPAdes) (version 2) | ecosystem: Host-associated > Plants > Phyllosphere > Phylloplane/Leaf | place: Guanajuato, Mexico... | reverse complement strand
AGGTCATAAGCCGAAGCTCAATAAAGGTAAAAACCAACCTTTATCGTTCTTCGTCTTATGCTTGTCGGGGCTGATCAAACGCCTTCCGCATTTCGAATTACATTTCTTCTAAAATGCCCTTAACTAAGTTAACGAATTTCGTTCTAACCATGCTTGCTACTTCAATTACTTCTTCGTGGTTTAATGGTTGGTCTAGGATGCCACAAGCCATGTTTGTTAGGCAAGAGATACCTAAAACTTTCATACTTCCGTGAACAGCTACGATTGCTTCAGGAACCGTTGACATCCCAACAGAATCAGCACCAAGTGTACGGATCATACGGATTTCAGCAGGTGTTTCGTATGAAGGGCCACTCCACCAAGCATATACACCTTGTTGTAATTTTAGATCTTGTTTCGCAGCAACATTTAATGCAAGGCTACGTAATTCTTTATTATATACTTCAGAAACGTCAGGGAAGCGAGTTCCTAGTTCTGGGTTATTTGGTCCAATTAAAGGATTTGTACCAACTAAATTAATATGATCAGTAATTAACATTAAATCGCCTGGATTAAAACTAGTGTTAACTGCGCCACAAGCATTTGTTACGATTAATTTTTCTACTCCAAGTGCTTTCATTACACGCACAGGGAATGTTACTTCATCTAAAGTAAAGCCTTCATAATAATGGAAACGGCCTTTCATTGCTACAACAGCTTGGCCTTTTAATTCACCGATTACTAATTCATTTGCGTGTCCGACTGCTTCAGACTTTGCAAAATGAGGGATTTCACTGTAAGGAATTACAACAGAGTTTTCGATTTCATCTGCAAGAGTACCTAAGCCAGAACCTAATATTAATCCAACCGTTGGACGGTAGGTTGTTTTACTTAATATAAAATCTCTTGTTTCTAAAATATGTTCAGTTTTATGCATTTATTTTTCCTCCTAATATGAGCGATAGGGATTTAATAAGAATTCTAATAAATAATAATGCTTTCACCATAAGTCTAATGGATAATTCCTTACTTGTAAACAGACTAAAAATCATTTTGGTAAAAAGTTTGTGGTTTTTTATCAAAAACGCTGTAAATATAGTGTATAAATAGCTATACTTAATTCATAAAATATAAAAAGTTGAGTGAAAGTAAAATAAGATTAGCGTTTTGGAGGGGTCAATGATCAGGCAATTTATAGGCTTTCAGTCGCCTAAAATCAAAAGTTTAAAGCTTTTATATAGCTTAATACGAAAATTAGGGCCAATTAAAGTTAGTACATTAACTGAAATGACAGGGTATAAGCATACTACTTGTGTTCGGTTATTAGATGAATTAGTACAGGAAGGACTTATATACGACAGTGGTTTAGGGGTTTCTAGCGGTGGAAGGAGACCAGCAATGTATGTGATTAACCCAACTACATTCTACTTAATCGGTGTCGAAATCACGAATTTATTTACAACAGTACTACTGCTTGACTTAAATCTAACAATTGTCGAATCAAAAAAGTTAAAAATGAGCAACGCGAGTACTGGAGAATATACTTTAAATTTTGTAACCAAAAGTGTAAGTGAATTATTAGATCAAAATAAGATTAATAAAGAACAATTATTAGGTATTGGTATTGGAGTGTTGGACCCAATTGATCAAGAGAAGGGCGTAATAAAATCGGGATCATTTTTAGCAGATGGCTGGGACGATTTAAATATTGTTAGGCAGTTAGAAGAAGCTAATAATTGCCCTGTATTACTAAATAACGGTACAAATTTAGCTGCTCTAGCAGAGTATAGACTAAATTTCAGTAAAGAAAACGAAAGTATTGTTTTTGTTTCGAGTGATATGGGAATACGTTGTGGAATTATTCAACAAGGTAAATTAATAAGTAATAAGAACGAAATGGACGATGCTTTTGGACATATGATCGTTGATATTCATGGAAAACTTTGTTCATGTGGTTCATATGGTTGTCTACAAGCGTACAGTAGTTTACCTGCGATTCGAGAAGAGGTGATCAAACGTGTTAAGCGCGGCGAGATTACTTCTTTGATGGGTGAAGTAAACGATGTCGAAAATATTAGCTATCATCAAATTCTTGAAGCTTTAGAGAAGGAAGACCCACTTTGTTTAGAGGTCATAAAAAAGGCGGCTAATTACTTTGGAATTGGACTAACAAATCTTATTTATATCGTACGCCCTGATATTGTAATTTGTGGAGGTACATTAGTTCCAAAGCCATTATTCTTTGATGTAGCATGCGAAACAGCACAAGGAAGATTGAAAAGTTATCCAAACAGTCCTGTTCAAATAATTAAATCATCAACAGCGTATAACATCGTTGCACAAGGAGCTGGATGTATCGTATTTGATCACTTTACAGAGGAAACTATGTAATAAAAGCTAAAAACCGTTAATGCTCTACCTGGGAACAGATAGAGCATTACGGTTTTTTTTCAATTTTTATATGTTTAAATAAATGAAATCTTGATGAATATGGGTTAGCAATCATACCGTTTTCATCGTGGTAAAACTCTCAAAGTGACTTATGGCACATTTAAAAATAGATAGCATAAATCCTTCCTGATTTCTTATAGTACCTTTTCGGTATGTCTTAAATCGCGAAATAAAGTATAGTCTGCTATTACTTGGTTATAGTAATTTTCACTTAGTTGAAGGCAGTAGTTTTAAATTGAGGCCAAGCACTTGGGTTTGAGACATTAAACTGCTTATTCGGAAGATATGCGCTATTAGTCTAATAAAGTTTATTAGTAATAATTTGACTATCGATTTCCATGGAAATTAATAAGGAGTGAGAACGTTTACAAAAAAACGCTTGCAATCCTGTACGTACAAGAATATACTAATCTTGTACGTACAGGATGGATTTAAAATTATAAAATATATATAGATTGCTCGAGGAGGGGATATCATGAGCCGATTTAGTGATGAAGCAAAACAATTACTTCAGTACATTGGTGGTAAAGAAAACATCGCTACAGTAACTCATTGTGCAACACGAATGCGTTTTGTGCTGAAAGACGTTAAAAAAGCTGATGAAAAAATGATTCAAGAAATTAAAATAGTTAAAGGTACTTTTACGCAAGCTGGGCAATTTCAAGTAATTATCGGTAATGAAGTATCTATTTTTTATAATGAATTTGTAAAATTAGCTGGGGTAGAGGAAACTTCAAAAGATGAAGCTAAAATAGCTGCAAGGCAAAATATGACATGGATTCAAAGAATACTTGCTCACTTAGCAGAAATCTTTTCACCATTAATTCCAGCTATTGTTGTAGGGGGTCTAATCTTAGGATTCCGTAACATAATTGGGGATATTAAACTACTAGATCATGGTACTAAAACACTTGTCGAAACCTCTCAATTTTGGGCAGGTACACATTCCTTTTTATGGTTGATCGGTGAAGCCATTTTTCATTTCTTACCAGTTGGTATTACTTGGTCAATTACAAAGAAAATGGGTACGACTCAAATTCTAGGGATTGTTTTAGGTATTACACTTGTTTCACCACAACTACTAAATGCATACGCAGTAGCAGGTGGGGCTGTACCACCAGTTTGGGACTTTGGTTTTGCTAAAATCGATATGATTGGTTATCAAGCGCAAGTAATTCCAGCTATTTTAGCCGGTTTCACTTTAGCGATTTTAGAGACAAATATTCGAAAAATCGTTCCAAGTGCAATTTCCATGATTGTGGTACCGTTCTTTGCACTAGTACCAACAGTGTTAATTGCACATGTAGTATTAGGTCCGATTGGTTGGAAAATCGGTTCAGTTATCTCACATTTAGTTTATTCAGGATTAACGTCTTCATTTGGATGGTTATTTGCCTTAGTTTTTGGATTCTTCTATGCACCACTAGTTATAACTGGATTGCATCATATGACAAACGCAATCGACCTTCAACTAATGAGTCAGCTTCACGGAACGAATCTGTGGCCGATGATCGCTTTATCAAATATCGCACAAGGCTCAGCTGTTTTAGCAATCATTTATTTAAATAGAAAGAATGAAGAAGAAAAGCAAGTATCAATTCCTGCCGCTATCTCTTGTTTCTTAGGGGTAACAGAGCCAGCAATGTTTGGTATTAACTTAAAGTATGCATATCCATTCTTAGCTGCTATGATCGGCTCTGGTATAGCTGCTATTGTTTCAGTTGGTACAGGTGTAATGGCGAATTCAATTGGTGTTGGAGGTCTTCCAGCAATTTTATCTATTCAGCCTAAACATATTGGAATGTTTTCAATCGCTATGCTAGTTGCAGTTGTTGTCCCATTCATTTTAACGATTATCTTTAACAAGAAAAAACTGCTAGTGAAAAACTCATAATTATTTAAGGGGAAGGAAATTTATTTTCCTTCCTTTCGAATTTATTTATAAATCAAGGAGATTATCAAAATGAAGGATTTTAAGAACAGTGTCGTATACCAAATTTATCCTAAGTCTTTTTATGATTCAAATGGAGATGGTTTTGGAGACTTAAGAGGAGTTACAAAAAAGCTTGATTATTTAAAAGAATTAGGTGTTGACTACATTTGGCTTACTCCATTTTATGTATCTCCTCAAAATGATAATGGTTATGATGTCGCGGACTATCGAAATATTGATCCAGCATACGGAACAATGGAAGATTTTGATGAATTGGTGAAGGCTGCGAAACGTTGTGATATAGAAATAATGCTGGATATGGTATTTAATCATACTTCATCAGAACATAAGTGGTTTAAGAAAGCCCTTGATGGTGATGAAAAATATAAAAAATATTATATTTTTAGAGAAGAAAAGGACGGAAAAGAGCCAACGAATTGGATATCCAAATTTGGTGGTTCAACTTGGGAAAAAGTTGAGAATTCAAATGAGTATTATCTGCATCTCTTTGATAAAACCCAACCAGATTTAAACTGGGAAAATGATGAGGTACAAAACGAAATATTCGATATCGTTAATTTCTGGATTGATAAAGGAGTAAAAGGATTTCGTTTAGATGTTATTAATCTGATTTCTAAGCCAGAAGTTATGGTTGATGACGAAACAGGTGACGGCAGAAAATACTATACAGACGGACCTCGAATTCATGAGTATTTAAAGAAATTAAATAATGAGACATTTGGTAAGAACGAAGAAATCATTACTGTCGGTGAAATGTCTTCAACTTCAATCGACCATTGCATTCGATACTCAAATCCGTCTGAGAATGAATTATCAATGGTTTTTAGCTTTCATCATTTAAAAATTGACTATAAAGATGGGCAAAAATGGTCATTAATGGATTTTGATTTTATGTCACTTAAATCAATTCTGGATCAGTGGCAAAAAGGTATGCAATCTGGAAATGGATGGAACGCCTTATTTTGGTGTAACCATGACCAACCGCGTATTGTTTCACGAATTGGAAACGATCAAAAGTATCATAAAGAATCAGCCAAAATGCTTGCTACTTCAATGCATTTATTAAGGGGAACTCCATATATTTACCAAGGTGAAGAAATTGGAATGCCTAATCCTAAATTTGATTCAATTGAAGACTATCGAGATGTAGAAAGCTTAAATTATTATAAAATATTAAAAGAAAATGGGGTTCCCGAAAGAGAAATATTAGCCATTTTAAAGAGCAAATCAAGGGATAATTCACGTACGCCAATGCAATGGAATGATTCAATACATGCAGGATTTACAATTGGGACACCTTGGATTTCAACAGGAAAAGATTACGAACAAATAAATGTCGAAAAGTCTCTAGTTGATGAAGATTCAGTGTTTCATCATTATAAAAAACTAATTAAATTAAGAAAAGAATTCGACATTATTTCAAAAGGTACGTATGATTCTTTATTACTAAATCATGAACAAATCTTTGCATACACTCGTAAGTTAGGTAATCAAATGTTGTTAGTCGTTAATAATTTTTATGGCGAAGATACACTTTTTAAATTACCAGAAGATATTGCTATTGGGGAGTACAACAAACAGGTATTAATTTCAAATTATAATGATTCTAGTCAGGATTTAACCGAATTTACGTTGCGCCCATATGAGTCTATTTGTTACCTTCTTGAGAAAAATGTGAGAATATAATAAAATTTTTCTAGGTGATGAAAATGAACGCAAAGTATATTTCGATCTATCATAAGTTAATTGAACAGATTGAAAAAGGGGCTTTTACTGTTGGTAGTAAAATACCTTCTGAAAAGTCATTAATGGAGCAATTTGATGTTTCTAGAGATACAATTAGAAAATCATTACAAATGCTTGAGCAAAACGGTTATATAAATAAAGTCAAAGGTAAAGGTTCGTTTATTTTAGACACTGCAAAATTAAATTTCCCGGTAACAGGTTTAATTAGTTTTAAAGAATTATCAAACCAAATCGGTAGAGAAGCAGAAACGATTGTAGAAATTCTTGAAAAGAAGTTGCCTAGTAAGTTTATAAGAGAACAACTAGAAATAGATGACCAAACAGCGATTTGGAAAGTAGTTAGAGCTCGAAAAATCGATGGAAAAAAAATAATTTTAGACAAAGAGTATTACAATAGTGCATATGTCGAAAAACTTTCAAGGTCAATTTGCGAAGGGTCAATATTTGACTATATAGAAAATACTCTACACTTAAATATTGGCTTTGCAAAAAAAGAAATTGTAGTACAAGCTTGCACAGAAGATGACCAAAAATATTTAGATTTAGATGGCTATGATATGGTAGTAGTTGTAAATACTTTCGTCTATTTAGACGATGGTTCTCTATTACAATACGGTCAATCTAGACATCGCCCTGATAAGTTCAAATTTGTTGACTTTGCTCGAAGAATTCAACAGGTTAATGAATGAAGTTAAAGCCTTATTCAATTTAGACTGCACCCCTTAAAGTTGATGTAGAAGAAACCCTGTGTTTTGGAAACATCACCTTTAAGGGGTGTTTTTTAAGGCAAAAAAATATTTTTACGTGGTTAGTTCCATCTAATTATGTAAAAAGAAATATAGAAAAATGGCTATATAGGACAACATGAAAAAAGAGCTATTTCCAAGAAAATAACTCAGCCTTTTACATTTCTATTTTAAGGTTCGTGACTATTGTGGGCTTTACTTTTCTCTTATTAAACCAAAGTGTGCGACTTTACTTCTTTAACAGTAAATACTTATATACATTCTTTTTAATTCTATCTACAAGACTCTGCTTAACAATAGTTTTTCCTATGAAAAAACGGTTTTTGTTTCGGTTCATCTGCAAGTTCTCTATTAGAAAATCAAGTTTTTCTGAAGCCAACTTAAATTCTGTTAATGATTTTTCAATTGAAGAAAACGGGAGCGCCTCATTCTGATTATATGAATAAATAAATTCGTCACTCTCAAAAACATCATGACTTCGTGTTTCTGATTCTGTAAACGCATGTACGCTGTCACTAGTATAAAAAATCGATTCGCCAACTTTTCTTGCTGGATTGCCCGCGTATGAAGAATTAGATTCAATTTTTTTTCCACTAACTAATGACATGCCTCCGATAATACTGCCGGAACCAATTTGAGTTCCTTTTAAAATAAATGCATGTTGACCAATCCAAACATGATCGCCAATATAAATGCTTTTACTTGGGTTAACTCTTTTCTTCGTGAAAGAATCATAAATTAGATGAGGGTCCGCTGTTCTAAACCAACAGTCAAATGAAAATAAACAACCTTCTCCTACAATAACATTTTTTTGTTCTGAAATAATTATATTTAATTTGTTGTTAAAATAATTATCTCTTCCAAAAAATAATACGGAATTATTGTAAACTATAGCATTGAGTATATAATTAAACCTGTTTTTACAAAGAAAAATAATTGTGTCATTTCCATTAAACTCAATATTACTATTTACTAAATGAACACTTTCATTATCACAATATAGAAGATTTCCTTTTCCTCTAAATATAATTTTTGAATTTGTTAGTTTAGGTTTCCCAATTATCTTATTCTCTTTTAAGTCCTCTATTTGTATTGTTTCATTAATAATTTCCATAATGTATTCCCTTTCACATTAAACAAGAATTTGTTCTGACCTAGATAATTTAGCGCTTACTTTAGTATTGCCACTTTTACAATTACACCAAATTGTATTCATGTATTAATATTAAAATAACTAGCAGAGTAAATCACTAAGACTTTAAATGAAAGAGATGATTTTATGCATCAAATTTAAAGACTACTATCATTCTTGCTAAGAAAAAGAGAGATTAAGTTATTTGTTTGTTTGTCATGTTATAATAAAAGACTTGATAGCAGTTGTGCGTGAAATGGCTTCTGCGGTTATTTCATAGAAAAAGATTATATTTTACTAAAATCTGCAGTTTTGTCTAACAGGTCACACTATAATAATTGATTATGGAAATAATGAGTAAAAAAGAAAATGAATGGATGGGCTTATGGATAAAGAAATAAATCTAAAAATTAAACAAAAGTTTGTAAAAGATTATAAAAATGGGTATCCACTAATTTCAAAAGAATCGATCGTAAATAGTAAAGATTTCATTAATGAAGGAACAATAATTAATCTAGTAGATGAACGTAATGGTTTTATTGGGAAGGGTTACTATGGAAAGCAAAATAAGGGTTTAGGTTGGATTCTTAGCCTGAAGGAGCATGAAAAGATTGGTCCTAAGTTCTTTGAAGAAAAAATTAAACAAGCAATCGAAGACCGCCAGCAATTTTATAATAGCTCTGATACGACAGCATTTAGAGTTTTTAATGGAGAAGGCGATGGGATTGGTGGTTTAACAATCGACTTTTTTGACGGGTTTTATTTAATTAGTTGGTATAGCGAAGGAATCTATCAATTCAAAGATTGGGTTATTCAAGCAATAAAGAATATTGTCGAATTCAAAGGGATTTATCAGAAAAAGCGCTTTGATACAAAAGGTCAGTATATTGAAGAAGATGACTTTGTGATGGGGGAAAGAGGTCAATTTCCTATTATCGTAAAGGAAAATGGAGTTAATTTCGCTATTTATTTAAATGATGGCGCAATGGTAGGCGTATTTTTAGATCAACGTGAAGTTAGAAAACTAATTCGAGATAAATATGCTTACGAGAAAACAGTTTTAAATACTTTCTCTTATACAGGGGCATTCTCAGTCTTTGCAGCAGTTGGAGGGGCAAGTAAGACTACTAGTGTTGACTTAGCAAATAGGAGCTTAGATAAAACAAAAGAACAATTTAAAATTAATGAAATTGACCCAGCTACTGAGAGCATAGTCGTTGAGGATGTATTTCATTACTTTAAATATGCAGTTAAAAAGAACCTTACATTTGATATGGTTATTCTAGATCCACCAAGCTTTGCAAGATCTAAAAAACATACTTTTAGTGCCGAAAAGGATTATAAGAACCTGCTGAAAGAAGCGATTACGATTACAGAAAATGATGGTGTAATTGTTGCTTCAACGAACTGTAGTACTTTTGGAATGAATAAATTTAAAGGGTTTATTGACACAGCGTTTAAAGAATTAGGCGGGCAATATAAATTAATGGAGGAATTCAGCCTACCTAATGATTTTAAAACAACTAAACAGTTTAAAGAAGGTAACTATTTAAAGGTCGTATTTATTCGTAAAATTAAGTAAAAAAATGGACTGACAGAAAGATGTCAGTCCTACTTTTTTACTTTGAAGTCTCTTTTTGTTCATATAATTTGATCACTTCAATCATAACATTCGTTGCTTTAACCATATTGTCGATTGAGATGTATTCAAATTTACCGTGGTAGTTTTCTCCGCCTGTAAAAATATTTGGAGTAGGTAGTCCCATATATGATAGCTGTGAGCCATCTGTACCCCCACGAATTGGTTCTACAATTGGTGTAATTTCTAGGTTTGTCATTGCCTCGTGAGCAATATCAACAACCTCTTTAACAGGTAAGATTTTCTCACCCATATTATAGTACTGGTCTTTTAACTCTAAAATAATACTGTTTTCACCATGTTTTTCTTTTATTTGATTCACAATATTCGACAATGTCTCTTTTCGATTAGCAAATTTTGTTTTATCATGATCTCTAATAATGTAATGCATTTTTGTTAACTCTACATCACCTTCAATTGATACTAGATGATAAAAGCCTTCGTAACCTTCAGTTGATTCTGGCGCTTCTTCTACAGGTAATAAATTATTTATTTCCATGGCAATTTTCATAGAATTTATCATTTTACCTTTAGCAGTACCTGGGTGCACATTTTTACCTTTTACTGTAATCATTGCACCTGCAGCATTAAAGCTCTCGTATTGAAGCTCTCCTAGTGGACCACCGTCCATTGTGTAAGCATATTTAGCATCAAATGCTTTTACATCAAATTTATGTGGGCCTCTACCGATCTCTTCATCTGGTGTAAATGCGACTCTTATTTTGCCGTGTTTGATTTCAGGATGTTGAACTAAATACTCCATCGCAGTCATAATTTCAGCAATACCAGCCTTATTATCTGCACCAAGTAATGTTGTTCCATCAGTTGTCATTAATGTATGACCTACATATTTACTTAACTCTGGTGAATGACTTGGAGATAATACAACATTTAAACTTTCATTTAAAACGATGTCGTTTCCATCATAGTTTTCAACTAGCTGAGGGTTAACGTTTTTTCCTGTAAAGTCTGTCGCTGTGTCTAAATGTGCTAAAAATCCAATTGTCGGAATATCTTTGTCGGAATTTGCCGGAAGTGTAGCCATTACATAACCATTGTCATCCATTGTTACGTCAACTAATCCAATTTTGTTTAACTCTTCCACTAGCATGCGGCCCAAAATTAATTGGCCAGGTGTAGAAGGGCATGTTTCACTACTTGCATTTGATTGTGTATCAACTTTTGCATAACTAATTAAACGATTAATTAATTCATTTTTCATATGAAAATCTCCTTTTTTACATTTCATAATCCGTATGTAATGCACTTTCATTTTTTGTTTTTAATGAAGAGAGGCTATATTTACATTTTAGTTCTTTCTTTATTTGAAAGTAAAATATTACGCAACTCTATTTCTATTTAAAATGCTTTTAGCGATTAAAAACTGTGCTGAGTAGTAGGTGATCATGATTAATTCGTGACCAAATTTAACGCTTTCTACAAATAGGTCCCACGATAAGATCGAATCTGAAATGATAAATAATAGGCTCCCCAAAATAGCCCATTTGTTTCCAGTCATTATGGCAGTAAACACCATCATTGAAATTGCTACTGAATAGGCTATTACCGGAATAACTAAATTTTCCTGACCACTTTCGTTTAAAGAGCTTACTAAATTAGAGCATAGAAAATACGCATAAACTGCAATTGGAATAATCGATAGTACGCGATAAATTGAAAATTTCCATCCTGATATAAAACCGGTAGCGTAAAACAAATGCCCAATTAGAAAAGCACTTAAACCGATAACAAACCATATTAACGTTCCGTCACCAATCATACAAAAAATAAGACCTAAAAGTATAAGAGCGCGATATTTAGTTGATTGATAATGGATTTGTGAAAAGGCATAAGTGATAATCAACACCATTGGAATTAGTTTAAATAATATTTTTATGCTTACAGGCTCTGAAGGAATAAAAAAGATATAGAGAATACCAAAAAACAAAATAAGTATAGGTAGATACCTCTTCAAAATAAAATTACCCCTTTCTAACTATTTCCTTTTTACTAAATATTATCAGTGAAAAGTGAAAAGAATGCTTTTAGAAAAACGAAAGAACAATCTATTAAACTATAAAAAAAGCAAACCGGGAGGGTTTGCTTTTTATGCGATCGCTATTCCATATGAGTGAGCAATCTGCCCATTAGTACTAGAAGATTTTGCAATTATAACTGTCGTTCCAACATTTATTTGATCGAATAACCATTCAATCTCACTGTTATGCATTCGAATACAGCCGTGACTAACTGATTTACCAATTGAGCTCTCATTAGCATTTCCGTGTATTCCATATGAGTTTCCAGGGGAACTACCCATACTTAAGCCCATCCATCTTTTACCTAGTGGATTATTTGGAGCTCCGCCAGGAATATTTTCCTTATACCAAGGTCTATTTTTAATTTTGTTTAAGATTTTAAACTTTCCAGTAGGGGTAGGAGAGGAGGCTTTTCCTGTTGCTACACTAAATGTTTTTACTAGTTTACCCTTGTTGTAATATGAAAGTTTATTTGTTTTTGTATTAACAATAATTAGCTGCCCATTCGAAAGAGGTTGGGAGCTTTTTGCCTCAGTAAATGAAGGCTTACTTTGATTTCCAGCAGCGTCAATTGACTGTACTTTTATATGAGTAAATACTTTTAATTTACTGACCTTAAAACTATAACTACCATTCTTTGTTGCAGCCGTTTTAGCTGTATATTTACCGTTTAGATACAGTTTAACAGAAGCATTTGGTTCTGTTTTCCCACTAATGACAGTGGCATTTTCTTTAACTGTTTGGATTGTAGGTGCAGCAGGTGCAGTACGATCTAACACACGAATTGAAACAGGTTTACTTTGATTTTTACTCTTATCAACTGCAACGACTTGAAGTACTGTGTTTGCCTTTTGCTTCGCCATTTTAATAGTAAACTTACCTGCCGAGTTAACTTTACCTTTTGCTAATACTTTCTTATTTAAGTAAATGAGAACATCAGCGTTCGGTTCCGATTTACCTGATATGCTTTGTGATTGATCTGATATTGAAGGTATGGAAGTGATAGAAGGTGCGATTACATCTGAAACATATGATGTAGCAGTTTTACTTTTTAATCCAATTGAAACACCAACTGCATTTATTTTAGTAAATTCTTTTAGAGGTTTAGTATTGAATTGAAAATTGCCTTTTGTATCCGTTTGTACAGTGCTTACAAGTTTATTATTATTGAATAATTGGACGCTACTGTTTGCTAAAAAGGTTCCTGTAATGGATGTAGATTTATTTGTAATTGGGTTAATTTTTGGAGTTGGTAAATCGTTAATCATAAATTTAATCGTCTGGTCTGAAACAGCTAGAGTTTGATCATCTAGTGTAATTGAACTTAGTTGGTAAGTACCTTTTATAAAAGAAGCTGTAACCCCAATTTTTCCAGCATAGTAAAGATCTGAAGACGATGGGTTTTTTAGTAAAACTTCCGTTAAATTAGTCCCGTTTTTAAATGTGAGAGTTACATTGTTGAAATGTTCTTTAGTCGTTAATCCAACTTCAATAGATTGTCCAAATGTGGCTTCAGTAGTGTTTAAATTTAGATTATCTATATAATTTGATAACTCATCATCACTAAAACTTTGTGAAAAAGAAGTCGCGTTGGCTGTGGGTAATAGGAATAAAAAAACCCCTAAAATTACAGATACAATCTTATTAATCATTGTCTCTCTCCTTATATATGGAATTAATTACTAAATTTGCCATATAGAGAGTGAATTCCTTTGTTTTCTTAGTAAAATAAAACGTCAATTTTCAGCAAAAAAAGAACATTTGTTGAAAAAACAGGAAGAACAGGGAATATAGTAAAATTAGGTAGAATAAAAGAGAAAATAGAAATTTTGTAGAATTAATGTATTTTTTAAAATGCTATATTCATATAACTTGTTCTCGATCTCTAATCCTGTAATTTAAGTTTTCCTTGATTATATTCCGTTCACTTCCCTTTCCCCTGTTCTTAGTGTTAAAGTTAGTAAATAAGAAAATTGTAAATAAACTAAGGAGTATGATATGAGCAAAACAGTAGTATTAGCGGAAAAGCCTTCAGTTGCTAGAGATATAGCTAAAGTGCTAGGGTGCAATCAAAAAGGTAACGGTTTTTTAGAAGGTAAAAAGTATATTGTGACCTGGGCATTAGGGCATCTTGTGACTTTGGCTGATCCAGAGGGATATGATAATAAATATAAGTCATGGAATTTAGAAGATTTACCAATGATTCCAGATAAATTAAAGCTTGTTGTTATTAAAAAGACAGGCAAGCAGTTCCAAGCTGTAAAAACTCAATTATTAAGAAAAGATGTTTCAGATATCGTTATTGCAACAGATGCAGGGCGAGAAGGTGAGCTTGTTGCAAGATGGATTCTTCAATTGGCAAAGGTTAATAAACCAATTAAAAGATTGTGGATTTCTTCTGCAACAGATCAGGCAGTAAAAAAAGGCTTTGAAAATTTACGTAGTGGTAAGGAATATGAAAATCTATATCTTTCTGCTGTAGCAAGAGCTGAGGCAGATTGGATCGTAGGGATTAATGCAACAAGAGCCCTTACTTGTAAGCATAATGCTCAACTTTCATGCGGTAGGGTTCAAACTCCGACACTTTCAATGATTTTAGAGCGCGAAAAGGAAATAAAAGAATTTAAGCAACAAACTTATTATGGGTTACAAGTATTAGCAAATAATGTAACCTTTACGTGGCAAAAACGTAAGTCGAATGACCAAAAAATTAAAACGACCGATGAATTACAAAAAATTATTGGAGCGATAAAAGGAAAACAGCTCAAGATTAAGGAAGTTTCGACTGCTGAAAAGAAATCTTTTGCTCCGCAGCTTTATGATTTAACTGAGCTCCAAAGAGAAGCGAATAAACGATTTAACTTTTCACCTAAAGAAACCTTATCCATCATGCAAAAGCTATATGAGCACCATAAAGTTGTTACGTATCCGCGAACTGATTCTAGATACTTATCATCAGATTTAGTTGATACATTAAAGGAACGTTTATTAGCATGTAACATCAAACCTTATGGAAAAATCATTATGAAGTTAACGAATCAACCGATTAAAGTAAATAAATCATTTGTAGATGATAATAAGGTTTCAGATCACCATGCGATTATACCAACAGAGCAGGCACCTATATTAAGTGAACTTTCTTCAAAAGAATTTAAAATATATGATCTAATCGTAAGAAGATTTTTAGCGGTCTTACTACCTCCATATGTTTATGAACAAGAAAAAGTTATCGCAGAAATTGAGAATGAGCTATTTGTTGCGAAAGGTAAAAGGGTTATTTCACTGGGATGGAAAGAAGTCTTTAAAGACGAAGACGATCTTGAGAGTACAGAGGATCAACGATTACCAATTATTAACGAAAATGAGCGTTTTGAAATAGCTAAAGTTATTGAAACTAAAGGGCATACGAAACCACCAGCATACTTTAATGAAGCCACACTTTTAAGTGCAATGGAAAATCCAGTTCATTTTATGTCTGGTAATAGTAATGATTTAAAGAAGACAATAGGCGAAACAGGCGGATTAGGAACAGTTGCAACTAGAGCAGATATTATTGAAAAGCTTTTCAGTAGCTTTTTAATAGAAAAAAAGGGAAAAGATATTTTCATCACAAATAAAGGCAAGCAATTATTAAACCTTGTTCCAGAAGCCTTGAAGTCACCTGCCTTAACAGCCGAGTGGGAGCAGAAGCTTCAAGCCATCTCCAAAGGTAAATTAGCTAAATCAAAATTTATGAGTGAAATGATTAGTTTTTCTTCAGATGCTGTGAAAGAAATAAAACAAACTGAACAAAAA
>Ga0209461_10000365_pt1 | contig 15608 bp, 14 predicted proteins | sample AgamicAsMarz_FD_187162 | JGI IMG/M metagenome (GOLD analysis project Ga0209461, IMG submission 187162) | Agave microbial communities from Guanajuato, Mexico - As.Ma.rz (SPAdes) (version 2) | ecosystem: Host-associated > Plants > Phyllosphere > Phylloplane/Leaf | place: Guanajuato, Mexico... | reverse complement strand
GAACCATAAATACGATTTCGTAATGACGCATCGAAATTGCTCCTTACGGATTATTCAGCCTCCTGTCGGGGTCAACCGCGGCCCATGGAAGCAAGGAACGTTATAGGCTGTGTCCCACAAAGGTTCGTTGTGACGAGCGTTTGTGGGACACAGCCTGAGAATGCGGCTGAAAAATTGACGCGTAATCATACTGGCGGCGACGGCTAAACTCAAGCGCACATTTCAACAAATGCCATCCGGCGTGCCATATACGGTAGCTTTTCGTGCTAATCATGTGAATACAGCGCGTTAAGCGGGAAAGGTTCAAAAAAGCTGATAAAGAGCTTCAGGCGGACGATCTGGCGATAATGTGCACAGTCGCTAAACTTAATGCAGACGTTACGGTTTGGCTTATCGGCGTCTAACAGAGTGTGTTCCCTGAAGTGAGGAGTCGGGCATGAAAACGTTCGTCATCGCCACTTTACTGGGTCTCTTCCTGTCTCCACCCGCTCTTGCCAGCAATGCTGACTGTGCGCAGCAGATAAGAAGTCACAGCAGCGAAGCGGCATCGGGTTATATCTACGTTAATCGGCTGGATGCGCCACAAAAGAATCCGGTCAACGCGCCTGCCAGAGCAGCAGAAAAATCGTCTGCGCACTGGTAAGTGCCGGTAAATTTACGGGCGGCAGATCCACTCTCCGCCCGCTCATTTTTATAGCTGCTGTTTAAAAAAGCTGACCAGCGCCGTCAATGCTGATGGCGTGATCTTATGTCCAATCTGTTTTTCAGACAGCGAAGTCAGATGCTGCGCCAGCCCGTTGTCACGCAGCGCCCTCTCCAGCCGTATGCTCTCCGCCCAGGGCACCACCTCATCCGCCTCACCATGCCACAACAGCAGCGGACGGTTTGCCAGTGCCTCCAGCCGGTTGCAGGGATCGTAGTCGGCCAGCGGTGCCATGCGGGCAGCAAACTGCGCTTGCTGCTCAGGCGTGTCGGCCACCAGCGGCGGAAACAACGACTGACTGAGCTGCATAAAATAGCCCGATCCCATCAGGCAGGCGACGCTCTGAATCTGCGGATAACGTGCCATCGCGCCCAGCGCCGTCATGCCGCCCATCGACGCGCCCGCCACCGCAAAACGCTCGCCGGCGATCAGATCGTCAGCGCGCAGCGCCGATTCCAGCTGCGGCAGCTCATCAATGTTCTGTTTCAGAATCTCCCAGAAGCGGCCAAGGCGTGCATCGGCATCACCGTGATAGCGCGCGCCGTGCAGATCTGCATCCGGCATCACCGCCCGGAACCCCGCCTGTGCCAGCGCGACAGCGAAGTAGGCGTAGACCTCTTTTGAAGAGGTAAAGCCGTGATAAAACAGCACGGTAGGCAGTGGCTGATGCCGTTGTCCGGCAGGCGTGGCGTGCAGGCATTCGATACCGGCCAGCGTTTCTGTGGTGAGTTCAATCATGGTCTCTCCTGAGAAGGGGCAAGGCGTGCCGATTGAGTGTACGTCTGCGGGTTAATTTACGAAATCCCCTGCTGCGTTTAGTCGCCAGATTTCGGCCTAAACTTTTCCCGCGCTTTGCCGTTGATGTTGTGTCCCCCTAACTTGATCAAAGGTAATTTATGAAGCGTCTCTCTCTCAGCGGCCTGAGTCTTGGAGTTAAGCTGTCTGTACTGACGTCTCTCAGCGTTGCGTTATTGTTGCTGGTTCTGACGCTAACCCAGAGCCACACCGCTTCGCGGCAGCTGGAAAATCTCGCCATCGATGACATGCAAAACCAGGTGCAGGGCATCAGTGAAATGGCCACCATGTTCAACGCCACTCTCACCGAAGAGGTGGCTCACTACACCAGTCTGTTTACCAGTTTCCTGCCTAAGCGTTTTAGCCTGGATGAAGGCTCACGGGTGCAGGTCGGTGCCTTTTCGACGCCGGTGCTGCGCGCCGGGTTAAAAACGCTGAACCTCGACCAGACCGCGGTAGACGATTTCACCGAACGCACCGCCGCCGTGGCGACCATTTTTGTGCGCGACGGCGATGATTTTATCCGTATTTCCACCTCGCTGAAAAAGCAGGATGGCAGTCGCGCGATCGGTACGCAGCTTGACCGCAACGGCGCCGCCTGGAAAAGCGTCCGTCAGGGCGACGTCTATCAGGGGCTGGCGACGCTGTTCGGCCATCGCTACATCACACAATATCAGCCGGTAAAAGATGAGAGTGGCAAGGTTGTCGCCATCCTGTTTGTCGGCGTTGGCATTGATAAGCAGTATGCGCTGATGCGTGAAAAAATCCTGGCACGCAAGCTGGGTGATAGTGGTCATTTCTTTGTGCTCAACGGCACACCCGGTAAGACGCAGGGAGAGTATCTGTTCGATCAGCACAACGAAGGAAAACGACCCGCCTGGGATGACGCGACACTCCAGCCGCTGCTGACTCAGCCGCAGGGCATGCTGCAGGCAGAGATCAACGGCGAGCACCAGATTCTGGCCTGGCAGCAGCTGCCGGGCTGGAACTGGGTGATCGCCGGCGAAGTTAACCGTGAAAGCCTGCTCGCCCCGATTACGCATAGCCGTAACCTGTTCCTGATAACCGGACTGATTCTGGTGGTGGTCTTTGCGCTGGGGTTTGTCTGGTACAGCCGTCGGGCGATTACCCGTCCGCTGCAGCAGGTGATCCATCTGGCGGAGCAGTATGCCGCCGGGAATCTGCAGGTCCATATGGATACCCAGCGTCGCGATGAAGTGGGCCAGTTGATCGTTGCGATCAACGGCATTGGCGATGGCCTGGAGAAAATCGTCAGCCAGGTGCGCGGCGCGGCGCAGGAGATCAGCGACGGCACGGACACCATCGCGGCCAGCAGTCATAACATCAGCGAGCAGATCGGGCGTCAGGCCAGCAGCGTGGAGCAGACCTCCGCCAGCATGGAGCAGTTTGGCGCGACAGTTGAACACACCGCAGACAGCCTGCGTCAGGCGATGTCACTGGTGGCCGAAGCCAGCGATATCGTCAGTCACGGCAGCCAGACGGTGGTGCGCTCGGTCAACACCATGTCGGCGATTAAGGTTTCATCACAAAGCATTGCTGATATCACCCACGTGATTGAGTCGATCGCCTTCCAGACCAATATCCTGGCGCTGAATGCCGCCGTTGAAGCGGCACGTGCCGGGGAACAGGGCCGTGGCTTTGCCGTGGTGGCCGCAGAAGTGCGTGCGCTGGCACAGCGTTCTGCGCAGGCCGCTAAAGAGATTGATGGACTGATTGCGACCTCCATCAGCAACGTGGCGGAAGGCCATCAGTTATCTGAGCAGACGCGCGATGCGATGAGCGACATTGTGACCCACATCGAGCAGGTGCAGGCGCTGATGGGCGAGATCAACGTGGCGGCGCAGCAGCAGGCGGCAGGCATCGGCCAGGTTAATCTGGCGATGAACCAGATCAGCCAGGCGACTCACCAGAACAGCGAACTGGTGACACAGGCGGAAAACAGCGCGCAGAACCTGAGTGATAAAGGGCATCACCTGACCCAGCTGGTCAGCGTATTCAGCCTTAAATCCTGACGTCATTCAGGGCGATGGCATACACTTAATGTTTCGTCCTGAAAGAGGGTTTTGCTATGCGTTCCGCTTATTTACTGGTGATAAGCCTGCTGCTGGCAGGCTGTTCCGCGCTTGAGACCACGCCAAAAGCACCGCCCGCACCGACGCAACAGGCGCAGGAGATTTCACGGGCGCAGAGTGGCGGTTTGCCAAAGCTGGGCAATATTACCGTTAACGTGCGCGGCTCACCGGATGATGCCGGGCGGGCCGTCGCCGCCCGGGCTAACCAGGCCGGTGCGGCTTACTATCAGATCGTGGCGCTGAGTGAAACGGTAATGCCCGGTCTCTGGTACGCCAGCGCGATTCTTTACGGCGCATCACCTGCCACAGGCACGGGCCAGTAAACGGTCTGTGATTGCTGTCTCAAGCAGGCGGGAGCCACGCCGATCGAGCCACTGCTGGCACCATGCATCCGCCAGCGGCGGTTCGCCATATTTCAGTAGCTGAGCGCCGGTCGCAAGCTGCAGCAGCGTGCGGGTCACCTCGCGCGCCTGCTCTTCGGGGACTTTGCTCATTCGCAGCCGTAACTGACGCCAGCGCGCATCGAAATGACGATTACTCCCTTTCACCGCTTCAAATTCCTGACTCAGCATCTCCGAAACCTCTGCCTGACGGGTGAGCACGCGCAGTACGTCAAGACACATCACGTTGCCCGACCCTTCCCAGATGCTGTTGACCGGTATGTCACGATAGAGGCGCGGCAGCTCGCTCGCTTCGCAGTAGCCGATGCCCCCCAGTACTTCCATCGACTCCGCGACGAACGGGGCTCCCGCTTTGCAGATCTGATATTTTGCAGCCGGAGTGAATAAGCGGGCAAACGTGACCTCATGCGGTTTTGCCGGTTGTGACCAGGCGCGCGCCAGCCGCATCAGCAGCGCGGTTTGTCCCTCCAGCTGCAGCGCCTGCTGTGCCAGAACCTGACGCATCAGCGGCTGATCCACCAGGTTTTTCCCCATCACCTGGCGCTGATGTGCATGCCAGAGTGCCACCGAGAATGCACGCCGCATCTGACCATGACTGCCGAGTGCGCAGTCGAAGCGCGTCATACCGCCCATTTTAAGGATGAGCCGCACGCCTTCGCCCTCTTCTCCCAGCAGCCAGCCGGTCGCATCGCGAAACTCCACCTCACAACTGGCATTTGAGCGATTACCCAGCTTATCTTTAAGCTGCTCAAGCTGGATGGCGTTGCGTGACCCATCAGGCAACAGGCGCGGCAGGAAGAAACAGCTTAATCCGGCGGGCGTCTGCGCCAGCACCAGATGCGCATCGCTCTGCGGCACCGAGAAGAACCATTTGTGGCCGGTCAGCCGGTAGGCTTCACCCGGGCCGCGCGCGCCCAGCGGCTCGGCCCGGGTGGTGCTGGTGAGCAGATCGCTGCCGCCCTGTTTTTCCGTCATGCCCATACCGATCAGCAGACCCCCGTTTCTGGTCGCCGGGCTGCGCATGGGTATCGTAACGATCGCTGAGCAGCGGATCGAGCCAGCCTTCGAACGCGGCAGGCAGATAAGTCTGCAGCAGTGGAATGGCCGCGTGCGTCATGGTCACCGGGCAAAGCGTGCCCGCTTCAACCTGCGCGTGCAGAATAAAGCGCGCAGCCCGCGCCACGCTGGCCTGTTCACGTACTGTGGGATGCCAGCTGAGATTATGCAGGCGGCTGGCGCAGACACCCTGCATCAGCAGGTGCCAGGCGGGGTGAAAACGGACTTCATCCATCCGTACGCCACGGCCGTCGTAGCGCAGCAGTTCAGGTGGCTCCGCGTTGGCAAGCCGGCCCAGCTCCAGCGACTCGGCGCTGCCCAGCTGTCGGCCTACCGAAGCCAGCCACTCCCGATCCCATCCGGCGCCTTCGCGTGACAGTGCCTCGCCGAGCGGCGTATCAGACAGGAACAGGTTGCTGTTGCTCAGAGGATGGGGCTGATTAAAAACGGTGTGTGTTGTCCAGGTCATAACCACTCCTCGCGGATGTCACTCAGTAAGTATACCCGTCGCCTTTCAAGCTGCATTTTTGTTGGCTGCGTTCACTCACCCGAATCACTTACTCATGTAAGCTCATCGGGATTCGTTCTCTTGCCGCCTCAATGCAACCCGAAATCCTTTGGGTATATACGAATGACGCGCAGTTATGCCTGGTACAGAAACTAATTTGTGGCGAGGATCACATCGGGGATCAGGCGTTGCGCTGACGCACCGCTTCAAACAGGCAGACACCCGTAGCCACCGAGACATTCAGCGAAGAGACGCTGCCCGCCATCGGAATGCTGATCAGCTCATCGCAATGCTCACGGGTCAGACGACGCATGCCTTCCCCTTCCGCGCCCATCACCAGCGCCATCGGACCGGTCATTTTGCTCTGGAAGACGGTATGGTCAGCTTCACCTGCGGTACCGACAACCCAGATGTTGTACTCCTGCAGCAGACGCAGGGTACGTGCCAGGTTGGTGACGCGGATCAACGGCACATTTTCTGCCGCGCCGCTGGCCACTTTTTTGGCCGTTGCATTCAGGGGCGCAGAGCGATCTTTCGGCACGATAATCGCGTGCACACCGGCCGCATCGGCACTGCGCAGGCAGGCACCCAGATTGTGCGGATCGGTGACCCCGTCCAGCACCAGCAGGAAGGGTTTGTCCAGGCTCTGCAGCAGATCCGGCAGGTCGCCTTCCTGATACTGACGACCCGGTTTTACCCGCGCCACAATACCCTGATGTACACCGCCTTCAACCTGGCTGTCGAGCCACTTGCGCTCGGCCAGCTGAATCACGACCCCCTGAGCTTCCAGCGCGGCGACCACGGGTTGCAGGCGACGATCGTCGCGGCCTTTGAGGATAAAGACTTCCTGGAAACGTTGTGGATCACGTTCCAGCAGCGCCTGCACGGCATGGATACCAAAAATAATTTCGCTCATCGATCTGCTCAGTGTTTGGAAATGAATGAATGACCGCCCTTTCTCAGTGAGAAAGGGCGGGTGCGCGCATCAGTCAGGCTGCGCCTTTCTTCTGGCGCGCTTCGCCCGGGTGGCGGCGGCGATTTTACGGGTTTTTTCCGAGACGTTTTTACTTTTATTCTCGGTATTTGCAGCGGCGGGCTTACTCTTGTCGCCCCGGAAAGCGGCGTCCGGCTCGAAGTTGGACTTCTTGCTCGCATCACGACGGCGTTTCGCTGGCGCTTTGTCGTCACGCTTCGCCCGGTCGCGTGCGGTTTTGCCTTCACCACGTACCTGACGCTGGCTGGAGATCAGGGCAAAATCGATTTTACGCTCGTCCATATGGACGGCTTCAACACGCACTTCAACCGTGTCACCCAGACGATAGGTGCGACCGCCCGATTCACCGATCAGACGCTGACCTACCGGGTCAAAACGGTAGTAATCGTTGTCGAGCGTCGAAACGTGGACCAGACCATCAATGAACAGATCGCTTAAGCGTACAAAGAAGCCAAATCCGGTCACGCTGGAGATGACGCCGTTGAAGACGTTGCCAACCTGATCCTGCATGAAGTCACACTTGAGCCAGTCCGCGACGTCACGGGTCGCTTCATCGGCGCGGCGTTCGGTCAGGGAACAGTGCAGGCCCAGTTGCAGCATCTGCGGCATCTCGTAGTGATAGCCGCCGGTTGCTGTCGTCATATCTTTGGCTACGCTGCGATCTCTCGGCATCAGGTATTTAATGGCGCGCTGTACCAGGCCTTTACCTTCATCCTGCTCTTTTGCCAGCAGATATTTAATGGCGCGATGCAGCGTCAGATCCGGGTAACGACGGATTGGCGAGGTAAAGTGCGCATACGACGAGAGTGCCAGACCAAAGTGACCGCGGTTTTCCGGGTCGTAAACGGCCTGCTTCATCGAACGCAGCAGCATGGTTTGCAGCATTTCCGCATCAGGACGATCGGCAACCTGCTTCAGCAGCGCCGCATAGTCGATTGGCTGCGGTTTATTGCCACCAGGCAGGCTCAGTCCCAGCTCGTTGAGCACGGTACGGAAGCTCTTGATGCTTTCGTCGGTCGGACGATCGTGATCGCGGAACAGCGCCGGTTCCTGATTTTTCTCAACGAAGCGTGCCGAGGCGATGTTCGCCAGGATCATGCACTCTTCGATCAGCTTATGGGCGTCATTACGTGACACGCGCTCAACACGCTCAATACGGCGCTCGGCGTTGAAGATAAACTTCGCCTCTTCCGTTTCAAACGAGATACCGCCGCGCTCTTCACGAGCGGCTTCCAGCGCATGATAGAGGTTGTTCAGCTCTTCAAGGTCTTTAACCAGTGGCGCATACTGCTGGCGCAGCTCTTTGTCGCCCTGCAGAATGTTCCAGACTTTGTTGTAGGTCAGACGCGCATGGGAGTTCATCACCGCTTCGTAGTGCTTGAAGCCGGTCAGTTTACCTTTGGTCGAGATGGTCATCTCGCACACCATACAGAGGCGATCGACCTGCGGGTTAAGCGAACATAAGCCATTCGACAGCACTTCCGGCAGCATCGGCACAACCTGCGACGGGAAGTAGACCGAGGTTCCGCGCTGATGCGCTTCGTCATCCAGTGGGGTGCCCGGACGGACGTAATAGCTGACATCCGCGATAGCTACCCACAGACGCCATCCGCCACCGCGCTTCTTCTCACAGTAAACAGCATCATCAAAGTCACGGGCATCTTCACCATCTATGGTGACCAGCGGCAGCTTACGCAGATCGACGCGGCCTTTTTTGGCCTCTTCCGGGACTTCTTCTTTCAGTTTGCTGACCTGAGCTTCCACTTCCGGCGGCCAGGTGTGCGGGATTTCATGCGTACGCAGCGCCATATCCACGGCCAGGCTGGTACCCATATCATCGCCCAGAATCTCGGCGATTTTACCGATCGCTTTGCTGCGACGGTTCGGACGCTGGACCAGCTCAACCACCACCACGGAACCCATGCGGGCATTCATCGTCTCTTCAGGCGGGATGAGGATGTCAAAACTCAGGCGACTGTCGTCCGGTACCACGAAGCCGGCACCGGCATCGGTAAAGTAACGGCCAACGATCTGATTGTTGCGGGGTTCCTGCACCCGGACCACGCGCGCTTCGCGGCGGCCTTTGCGATCGGCACCCAGCGGCTGCGCCAGGATCACGTCACCGTGCATACAGAATTTCATCTGTTCTGCGGAAAGGTAGAGGTCATCTTTCTGACCTTCTGCCCGCAGGAAGCCGTAGCCATCACGGTGGCCAATGACTTTACCGCGCAGGAGATCAAGACGTTCTGGCAGGGCATAACACTGACGGCGGGTGAACACCAGCTGACCATCACGCTCCATGGCGCGAAGGCGGCGACGCAGCGCCTCAAGGTGTTCTTCTTCCTGCAGATTCATCTCTTCAGCCAGCTCTTCGCGGCTGGCCGGTTTTTCACGTTTTTCTAACAGAGCCAGAATAAATTCACGGCTCGGAATAGGGTTTTCGTATTTTTCAGCTTCTCTATCCTGAAAAGGATCTTTTGACATAGCGGTTCCTCCGATGTCATTTAATATTTATTTCCACCGGCGATCTGGACAAGATGATCTCATAAAGTGGTGTATTTCCTTCGACCAGATCTGCCAACGTATAGCTATCCAGCTCCTGCAAAAATCGCTGCACCGCATCATGTAACGCCTGCTTCAGACGACAGGCTGGCGTGATGGAACAGGACGCGCAATCCACTAATTGTAGTGGTTCCATCTTACGTACCACATCGCCAATGACAATCTGACGAGCTGGCATACCCAGACGAATGCCCCCGTTTTTACCACGCGTTGCGGCGACATAGCCCGCCCGGCTCAGCTGATTGATGATTTTGACCATATGATTACGGGACAAACCATAAGTGTTCGTCACTTCCGTAATATTGGTCTGCTGACCTTCCGGCAACGATGCCAGATAAATCAGTGCCCGTAAGCCATAATCAGTAAAACTCGTGAGCTGCACAGTAACCTCAGTGAACCTTCAGGCGCGGCATGACCTTATTCGCCCTGTGATTGATGCCAGGATTAAATCGGATCGCCATTCGATTAGCTACGATGATAAACCAGAGTCTGTCTGGCCGTGCGCTTTTTTAAGCCAGCAGAAGGTTTGACAAGCGAAGGGAGGTTAAGTGGCATCAAAGAATGGAAAAACAAGGGCCGGACAGCGTCCGGCCTGAATGATTACGCGTCGAACGGGTCGCGCAGAATCATTGTTTCACTACGATCAGGGCCGGTTGAGATGATATCAATCGGCACACCCGTTACCTCTTCCACACGCTTGATGTAGTCACGCGCAGCCTGAGGCAAACCTTCCAGCGTCTTGACGCCAAACGTTGTCTCGCTCCAGCCTGGCAGGGTTTCGTAGATCGGCTCAATGCCTTCCCAGTTCTCTGCCGCCAGTGGCGTGGTGGTCACTTCGCGGCCATCAGGCATACGATAAGCCACACAGATCTTCACCTCTTTCAGGCCATCCAGCACGTCCAGCTTGGTCATGCAGAAACCTGACAGGGAGTTGATCTGGACCGCGCGGCGAACCGCTACCGCATCCAGCCAGCCGGTACGACGACGACGACCGGTGGTCGCACCAAACTCATTACCCTGCGCACAGAGGAATTCGCCGGTTTCATCGAACAGCTCGGTCGGGAACGGGCCTGCGCCAACGCGGGTTGAGTAAGCTTTCACAATACCCAGCACGTAGTCGACATAGCGCGGGCCAATGCCTGAACCGGTCGCTACGCCACCTGCGGTGGTGTTGGATGAGGTCACGTACGGATAGGTACCGTGATCGATATCCAGCAGCGTACCCTGCGCACCTTCAAACATAATCAGATCGCCACGCTTACGCGCGACGTCCAGCAGTTCAGAGACGTCAACGACCATGCCAGTGATGATGTCAGCGACTTCCATCACATCACTCAGCACTTTATCGAAGTCGACTGCCGGCTCTTTGTAGTACTCCACCAGCTGGAAGTTGTAGAAATCGACCACTTCTTTCAGCTTGGCAGCAAAGGTTTCTTTGTTAAACAGGTCGCTGACGCGCAGGGCACGGCGAGCGACTTTATCTTCATAAGCCGGTCCGATGCCACGACCAGTAGTACCAATCGCTTTGGCGCCACGAGCACGTTCACGCGCCATATCCATCGCAACATGATATTGCAGGATCAGCGGACAGGCTTCAGAAATCAGCAGACGTTCACGTACCGGAATCCCGCGCGCTTCCAGGCCTTTCATCTCTTTCATTAAGGCTTCAGGAGAGAGCACTACGCCGTTACCAATGATGCTGGTGACGTTATCGCGCAGAATGCCAGAAGGGATCAGGTGGAGGACGGTTTTTTCACCGTTGATGACAAGCGTGTGGCCCGCATTGTGGCCGCCTTGATAACGCACAACGTAATTCGCGCGCTCAGTCAGAAGGTCTACAATCTTACCTTTACCTTCGTCACCCCATTGGGTGCCCAGTACGACGACGTTCTTACCCATTTCTCAAAATCACCGATTGCTTAAAAAAGGATTCTACCATCTGATCCCGTGGTTTTCAGCACTTTTAGCATACGATTGCGCGCTTTTTTGCCTGAGTTTTGATCACTACAACATGTTGGGGATAATAGCGTTGAAAGGCACAATTTAGCCGGTCTGAACGTCAGCCTCAGAGGTTACCGTGCAGGCTGAGCATGCAGTAAATCACCATGCCAGCAACGACCAGTCCTCCACCAAAGCGGTGCAGCAGACGATCGGGCAACCGCGTCATCGTCAGGATCATGCGTCGCCAGGCGCGCGGCATAAACATCGGTCCCAACCCTTCCAGCACTAACACCAGCGCCAGCGCCATCCAGATGCTTGTTTTCATTCTGATACCCAAAAAAAAGGGCCGACAACATTGTCGGCCCACAGGTTATATCAGTTCTTAGCGTGTCGCGTTAGAGGGCGCCTTCATATATCGGAAGAAGTCGCTATCCGGGCTTAACACCATCACATCCTGATCGCTATTGAAGCTGTTTTCATAGGCACGCAGGCTACGAATAAAGGCGTAGAAGTCAGGATCTTTGCTGAACGAATCGGCAAACAACCGCGCCGTTTCCGCATCACCGTCACCGCGTGTAATCAGCGCTTCACGCTGGGCTTCAGCCAGAGTACGGGTGACCTGGTAATCGGCCTGGGCGCGCAGTTTTTCCGCCTCTTCCTGACCCTGTGAACGCTGGCTACGCGCTACCGCTTCACGCTCAGCACGCATACGGTTAAAGATCGCATCAGACACTTCAGTCGGCAGGTTGATCTGCTTGATGCGAACATCCACCACCTGAATACCTAACGCCGCCATACTGTTCGGGTTTGGTGCTGGCTCGCTGCTGTTGGTTTCACGCTCGACACGGGCCGCTGCACTGGCAATCGCGTCATCAGCCGCAGGGGTTGCGATTTCATCATCGTTGCCTGCAGAGCCGGTATTCAGCGCGTCACGCACATCGGTAGTCAGACGACCACGGGAGTCCGTTACGATATCTTTCACATCCAGACGACCCATCTCAGAACGCAAGCGGTCACTGAACTTACGTTTCAGCAGCACTTCCGCCTGAGAGACATCACCGCCACCGGTGGCCAGGTAGTAGCGACTGAAGTCGCTGATACGCCACTTGATGTAGGAGTCCACGATCAGATCTTTCTTCTCTTTGGTGACGAAGCGATCGGCCTGGTTATCCATGGTCTGGATACGCGCATCCAGCGTTTTAACCGTTTCCAGGAATGGAATCTTGAAATGCAGACCCGGCTCAAACACCTGCGGTTTGTTTTCGCCGTCGCGCAGGACTTTACCGAAGCGCAGAACAATGCCTCGCTGCCCTTCCTGCACCACAAACAGGGACGCATAGAGCGCCACCAGCACGACAATGATTAAAAATACTATTGGCTTACGCATCGATTACTCTCTCCCTTCGCGCTGGCTGTCGCTGCGCTGAGCATTTGCCCGACGCTGATCCATGATATTGTCCGGACTGTATGACGACGTTTCATTGCGGCTGGCACTGCTATCGGAGCGCGCAGGCAGCGAAGAACCGTTCGCGCCTTTCTGACCATTCTGGCCCGATGAAGTCTGACCGCCACGCATCAGTTGATCCAGCGGCAGCACCATCAGGTTATTACTCCGATCGTTAACCAGTACTTTGCGGGTATGGCTCAGCACACGTTCCATGGTCTCGATATAGAGACGCTCTTTGGTGATTTCGGGTGCAGCTTTATACTCAGGCAGGATCTTGGCGAAACGCGCCACCTCACCCTGCGCTTCCAGAACGGTACGCTCTTTGTAAGCGCGTGCCTCTTCCAGAATACGTTGCGCCTGGCCGTTAGCACGAGGCTGAACTTCGTTGGCGTAAGCTTCGGCTTCGCGAACGTACTGCTCGCGGTTTTCGCGTGCGGCAATCGCGTCATCAAATGCAGACTTCACCTCTTCCGGCGGACGTGCAGCCTGGAAGTTGACGTCCAGCACCGCGATCCCCATGTTATAAGGGCGAATCGTCTCGTCGATTTCACGCTGGGTATCGCTACGCACCACAGTACGACCTTCGGTCAGGATGCGGTCCATGGTAGAGCGACCAATCACGCCGCGCAGTGCGCTGTCGGTAGCCTGACGCAGGCTGTCGTCCGCGCTGGTCACAGCATAAAGATAACGTTCCGGATCGGTCACGCGGTACTGCACGTTCATCTCCACGCGTACCACGTTCTCATCTGAAGTCAGCATGACGCCAGAAGCAGCCAGTTCGCGCACCGATTCAACGTTAACCGCACGCACCTGATCAACGAATGTCGGCTTCCAGTTCAGGCCGGGTTCGACCAGATGACTGAATTTACCGAAGCGCGTCACCACGCCACGTTCCGCTTCTTTGATGGTGTAGAAACCGCTTGCAGCCCAGATGACTACAGCAGCAACAGCCACGATACCAACAATTTTGCCACCGCTGCCGGAGCTGCGCTGACCGTTGTCGTTCTGTTTGCCACCGCCCAGTCCACCAAGCTTCTTGCTCAGCTTACGGAAGATATCATCCAGATCAGGAGGCCCGGATTCCCGTCCTCCCTTATTCCCCCCAGAGTTGCCGCCTTGATTATTGCTGCTTCCCCACGGGTCGCGGTCCTGTCCGTTATTTCCGGGCTGATTCCACGCCATGTTTCTACTCCATTTATTGTAATTACGATTTTTACCCTTCAGCTTTCGGATTGCAGCGGTGTTGGCTGCCTTCGCTCACCCCGGTCACTTACCTGCGTAAGCTCCCGGGGATTCACTCAGTTGCCGCCTTGCTGAAATCCAAAATACTCGGGTAACGCCAGCGTATTCGGGTCTGCAAAGAAAGTGCGACAATCTTCAATTTTTAAGGTAAATGCGTTTGGGCAATATCAAACAATGTAACTGGTCAGCGACGGTTCCTGCTTACATAAACGCATCCACTCAATAATGGGCATACGAATCTGCAATCCTACACTGCCGTCTTCTTCATTCCACTCTTTCTCAATCGCCTGCAACTGATAGAAACGGCTGCGAAGTCGCCCCGCTTCCGGTGGCAGACGTAATGCGTGCTGGGCTATTTCACCCGCCAGACGCTCAGACAGCGCCTGCCATAGCAACGGAATGCCTGCGCCTGTCTGGGCGGAAAGCCAGACGCGGATTGGCAGGTTCTCTTCGTTACGATCAATACGCGGTTCGAATCCGTCGAGCATATCGATTTTATTCATCACCAGTAACGTCGGGATTTCGTCCGCTTCAATCTCTTCCAGTACGGCATCGACGGCGGCGATATTTTCCGTGACGCGAAGGTCAGCCCCATCAATCACGTGCATTAACAGCGTCGCCTGACGTGTCTCCTGCAGCGTGGCTTTAAAAGCGGCAACCAGGTCGTGAGGAAGATGGCGAATAAAGCCTACCGTGTCCGCCAGTACCACGTCCCCGACATCAGCAACATTCAGACGACGCAGTGTGGGGTCGAGCGTCGCAAACAGCTGGTCTGCGGCAAAGACATTGGCGGAGGTCATGGCGTTAAAGAGGGTCGACTTGCCGGCGTTGGTGTAACCCACCAGCGAAACCGTTGGCACATCCGCTTTGGCGCGTGACTGACGTCCCTGCTCACGCTGTTTTTCAACTCGCTCAAGACGAGACAAAATCTGACTGATACGGCCGCGCAGCAGTCGGCGGTCCGTTTCTAACTGCGTTTCACCCGGGCCACGTAAACCAATCCCGCCTTTCTGGCGTTCAAGGTGGGTCCAGCCGCGCACCAGACGTGTCGCAAGATGGCGCAGCTGTGCCAGCTCAACCTGCAATTTACCTTCGTGGGTACGTGCGCGTTGGGCAAAGATATCCAGAATTAAACCGGTGCGATCAATGACCCGGCATTCGCACAGGCGCTCGAGGTTTCTTTCCTGAGCGGGCGTAAGGGCATGATCGAATAATACGACCGATGCTCCTGTTGTTTTTACCGCATCGGCAATTTCAACGGCCTTTCCTTCACCGACAAAATACTTGGGGTGTGGCGCTTTGCGGCTGCCAGTAACCACTTGCAGCGCCTCAACGCCAGCAGAAGAGACCAGGGTTTCAAACTCCTGCAAATCTTCTACTTCTTTGTCTTGGGAGAACCAGATGTGTACCAGTACGGCCTGCTCACCGGCTTCATAACGGTCAAACAAGCTATAACCTCGCTAAATAAAAGACCAGGACGGAAAACCGCTGTTCTCCGTTCCTGGCTGTACGGTGACGCGTTATTCTGCGTTATCACCGTCTTGTTGTGGCTGTGGCTGCGCAGTTGTGTTGCTGCCGCCATGATGGTAATTGTTGCTGCCGCCACCGGTATTATTGCTATGGTGAGAAACCGGGCGTGAAGGAACAACGGTAGAAATGGCGTGCTTATACACCATCTGACTCACCGTGTTTTTCAACAAAATGACGAACTGATCAAATGACTCAATCTGACCCTGCAACTTAATACCGTTAACCAGATAAATCGAAACCGGAACACGTTCACGACGCAGTGCGTTCAAAAACGGGTCTTGTAATGATTGCCCCTTAGCCATTCTATCTTTTCCTTATATGCTTGTTGTTTGTTGC
>Ga0209461_10000361_pt1 | contig 15804 bp, 14 predicted proteins | sample AgamicAsMarz_FD_187162 | JGI IMG/M metagenome (GOLD analysis project Ga0209461, IMG submission 187162) | Agave microbial communities from Guanajuato, Mexico - As.Ma.rz (SPAdes) (version 2) | ecosystem: Host-associated > Plants > Phyllosphere > Phylloplane/Leaf | place: Guanajuato, Mexico... | reverse complement strand
AAGGGAATTGAGTTGGAACGTACTCTTTTAGCCGAGGTAAAAGGGCGTGCACAATTAATTTATGATACTTCAGATTTAAAGCCTAAAATATTACGAGAAAAAATAATTGAACAATTTAGAGAAAATGAACAAGAAGGTTTTTCAGTAAATATTCAGTCATTCGGTTTTAAGTATGGAATACCGATTGATGCGGATTTAGTATTTGACGTACGATTTTTACCAAACCCATTTTATATTGAATCTATGCGTCCTTTAACTGGCTTAGATGAAGAAGTTTCCACTTATGTTCTAAAATTTAATGAGACAACCGAATTTATGCTGAAATTAATTGATTTAATTAGTTTTATGTTACCTCAATATAAAAGAGAAGGTAAACGACAACTAATCATTGCGATCGGATGTACGGGTGGACAGCATCGCTCTGTTACTTTAGCAGAGTATTTAGCTAACTACTATAAGGATCAATATGATACGAATGTTAGTCATCGGGACGTTGAAAAAAGGAGTCATAAGTAATGGTTAGTCAACGTTCGAAAATAGTAATAATTGGAGGCGGAACGGGACTATCTGTTTTAGTTCGTGGGTTGAAAAAACATCCCGTTGATATTACCGCTATCGTTACAGTTGCAGATGATGGTGGTAGCTCTGGACGATTACGTGACGAGTTAAAAATTCCACCACCTGGTGATGTACGAAATGTACTTGCCGCGTTATCAGATGTGGAACCGATGTTGGAAGAATTATTCCAACATCGATTTGCAACATCTGGAGACCTTTCTGGACATTCTCTAGGTAATTTAATGCTAAGTGCAATGACTGCGATTACAGGTGATTTTTACCGTGCAATCATTGAAATGAGAAGGGTATTAAATGTTAGAGGGAAAGTTATACCAGCAGCTAATCAAAGTGTCGTATTAAAAGCTGAATTAGAAGATGGCACTATTGTTTCAGGTGAATCAAAAATTCCTTATTCTGGTAAGAAGATTAAAAGAGTATTTTTAGCACCAAGAAATGTTGAACCTTTAAAAGAAGCACTTGATGAAATTAATCGTGCTGACTTAATTGTAATTGGACCGGGTAGTTTATATACGAGTATCCTTCCTAATCTATTAGTTACTAAAATTGGGAAGGCTGTTGTAAATTCAAATGCTAAAAAAGTATATGTATGTAATGTGATGACTCAAGCGGGTGAAACTTTGCATTATACAGCTAGTGATCACGTAAGGGCTCTATACCAGCATTTAGACTCAAGCTTTATCGATACAATAATTGTCAATGAAGGCACAATGCCTAAAAATATTTTAGAACTTTATAAGGAAGAACATGCTCAACAAGTAAAACTTGATATAAATGAGCTTGAATCTTTAAATCTAGAAATTGTTCATAAGTCGATCGTTAAATATGATGATAATGTGATTAGGCATGATACAGTAAAGTTAGCTGAAATCTTATGTGATCTAATCCCGACAAAAATAAAAGAATAATGAAAAAATATATAGAGCTAGAAGGAGGGGGTGATTCAAATGTCCTTTGCATCAGAAACGAAAAAAGAATTAACAACGATTGAGATCAAAGATTGTTGTTCAAAATCTGAGCTATCCTCTTTAATTCGAATGAATGGTTCTTTATCAATTGCGAATCGCCAATTTATTGTAGATGTAGTTACTGAAAATGCAGCAATAGCTAGAAGAATATATGTATTAATTAAACGTGTTTATGATGTGGACGTTGAATTGCTCGTTCGTAAAAAAATGCGTCTTAAAAAGAACAATGTATATATTGTTCGAATAAAAGAAGAAGCGAAACATATTTTAAATGATCTTTATATAACTGGTGAAGGATTTACCTTTACGAATGAAATAGCAAAAGAGCTAATTGCGAAGAAATGTTGTAAACGCTCCTATTTAAGAGGTGCTTTTCTAGCTGGTGGTTCAGTAAATAATCCAGAGACATCTTCATATCATTTAGAAATTTTTTCACTATATAAAGAGCATACGGAAGAAATTTGCCGTCTAATGAATGAGTTCGAATTAAATGCTAAAACACTGGAGAGACGTAAAGGTTATATCACGTACTTAAAGGAAGCAGAAAAAATTACTGAGTTTTTAAACATTGTTGGTGCACATTCAGCTTTATTAAGGTTTGAGGATATCCGCATTGTAAGAGATATGAGAAACAGTGTTAATCGTCTAGTAAATTGTGAAACTGCGAACTTAAATAAAACAATCAGTGCAGCCTTTAGGCAAATTGAAAATATACGTTATATCCAAAACTCAGTTGGTTTAGATATATTACCGCCGAAGCTACGTGAAATTGCAGAACTTCGAGTAGCGTATGAGGATGTAACATTAAAAGAGTTAGGTGAAATGGTATCTAGTGGTGCAATTAGTAAATCAGGAATCAATCATCGACTACGTAAAATTGATGAAATAGCTGATAAACTAAGAGCGGGAGAACCAATAAAAATAAAATAAAAGTTAAGAGGGAAGAAAAAATGATTGAGAAAAAAGGGAGAGTACTATTAGAAACTGGAATACAGGCTCGTCCAGCAGCACAATTTGTTCAAGTTGCTACGAGATTTCGTTCAGAAGTATTATTAGCTTACAAAGGTAAACAAGTAAACGTTAAAAGTATCATGGGTGTTATGAGTCTTGCTGTACCTCATGGAGAAGAAATCGTAATTACTGTTACTGGCGACGATGAAGTTGAAGCGATGGAAGCCGTAATGGACTTTATTGGAGAAGAAATTTGATGTAATTGGACATTCACAAGTTGGATGTCCAATTTTTTCTATAAAAAAACTAGCCGAGAAATTACGGCTAGTTTTTTATTATTATTTAATAGATGCAGTATTAGAAATTACTTTATCAATTAATCCGTATTCTAATGCACGGTCTGCAGTCATAAAGTTATCGCGCTCTGTATCACGCTCGATCGTATCTAATGGTTGACCAGTACGATCTGCAAGAATTTTGTTTAATTTATCACGTAAGAACAAGATTCGCTTAGCTGCAATTTCGATTTCAGTAGCTTGCCCTTGAGCACCACCTAATGGTTGGTGAATCATAACTTCTGCATTTGGAAGAGCATATCTCTTTCCTTTTTCCCCAGCAGATAATAAGAAAGCACCCATTGAAGCCGCCATACCAATACATATTGTAGATACTTGTGGCTTAATAAAGTTCATCGTATCATAAATAGCCATACCAGCAGTAATACTTCCTCCTGGACTATTTATGTATATTGAAATATCCTTATCTGGATCTTCTGCTGCTAAAAATAAAAGTTGTGAAACAATTGAGTTAGCTACGTTATCATCGATTGCGCTACCTAACATGATGATGCGGTCTTTTAATAGACGAGAGTATATATCATACGCACGCTCACCACGACTTGTTTGTTCAATAACTGTAGGAATTAAATTCATTTTTTCTCCTCCTTGTTTAAAACAAATGAATGATTAATACAATAATACCTTTAAGGTCAGAAAAGGTCAAATAAAAGAGATGCTATATTTAATGTATTATTTAAACTAAAAAATATTGACCTTTTATAACATATCTATTTATCTAATACTTCAACATCATTAACGACTTTTCCTATTATTAAACGTAACTTTATGTAGTTTTTCTTTTGATCAGTTAAAAAACTAATAACAAAATGAATCCTATTCGGTTAATTAAATAATCGGGAGCAGATATTGTTTGGAAATGAATGAGAATGGAAGAAAAAGAAGAAGTAAAAAGTAAATAACGTCCTCTATATACAGGGGGCGTCACACTATTGAAAAACAGTCTTGTCAATTTAATTACCAAGTTTTCGTAAAGGTGTTTAGTGAGGTTGATTTCCACTGCGGGATGCTCGCTTTCCATGGGGGCGAGACCTGAGCGCCTTCTCGGCGAGCCTTCGGGGTCTCAGCCTTCTCGCTTATCCCATAGGAGTCGAGCATCCCTTTCGTTCCAATCAACTAATTCATCAAAAAAAGTTTAAGATAAAATGCTACTTAAATATCCTTTACTTAGCGTAAAATAACAGTTTATTAATCAGTTTATTTTTCAATTAAGATCGAAAATGAACTTATAAACTAATCATTTGAAATTATTTATCTAAAAAAATTGCTCTAAATATTTTAACTTCTGAAAAAACAAGTACTTATAGTTTTCTTGATAGATTAGAATTAAATATAATTTCATCGCGTCTTCCGTATATAGAAGACGATGAGTTTAAACGATTTTACAAAGCCATCAAAACAAAAGGGAAAAATCTATAAAACAAAATTATAGAAGAATAGGCACACAAACCATACTAAAGTGTATCTTCTTCTTTTTCTGCCTCAAAAAGAAACCTAAATCATTGCGGTCAGAACATTCTAACGATATAATAAAACATAAGATTTTTTATATAAATCTTTTTCTAGACCTTACATTTTTCTCAATCTTTGTTAACTCAGTGGATAGAGCACGTCCGAATAAGCTACGTAGCGAAACTGCAGCGCACCAATCGAGCTGCTTCTTGCACCTGCCTCCTGAGATTGGGGCGGCAGATACACAAAACATATTTTAACTAGATATTATAATGCGTTCGTAGCTCAGTGGATAGAGCACGTCCGAATAAGCTACAAAGCGAAACTGCAGCGCACCAATCGAGCTGCTCCTTGCACCTGCCTCCTGAGATTGGGGCGACATACAATATACTTATTTTAACTAGATATTAATATGCGTTCGTAGCTCAGTGGATAGAGCACGTCCGAATAAGCTACGTAGCGAAACTGCAGCGCACCAAACGAGCTGCTCCTTGCACCTGCCTCCTGAGATTGGGGCGACATACGATCTACTTATTTTAACTTGATATTAATATGCGTTCGTAGCTCAGTGGATAGAGCAACGGTTTCCGGTACCGTGTGTCGCAGGTTCGAATCCTGTCGAGCGCGCTAAAAGATTAAACCGAGTGATAAAATCTGTAAAATAACAGACATATCGCTCGGTTTTTATTGTTCTTCTGTTAAATCCTGAATCTCAGCCTAAAATCCTACCTTTACATTACAACTAAAGATGTACTAAAACTCCATCCAATGAAGAATGGGTTCCCTTTACTTAAAATCATATATTTAAAGTAAATAAAGGGAGGTCATTCAAATGGATATGAATTCTTGGTTTCTTGAAGAAATGGCTCAATTCAATAAAGATGAAATAGAAAGAGAATTAAAATTTAAAGAAACCTATAAACTGTACTCAACAACTAAAAAGAAAAAATACTGCTTCGACTTAAAAATCATTAAATTCTGTTTCTAAACAAGAGAAGTTTAAAATCATTTTTAAATTTACTAAAATGAGTCGAGTAATTTTATCGGTTATTTTTGCTCCTTCTATTTTTTTCCTCTATTCTTTTTCCTAAATATATGATATATTACTCTTTGCGATGAGCTAATTTGAGTAAGACGAGAGATATGCGCAAGCTAAACGCGCGGATGTGGCCGCCCGGTCTCTCGCCTCAAACGCATCAAGACGTCTGCTGCGGCAGGCGTCTTTCTTTTTGTCCATTCCTTTGTGTATAATAGTACATATTAAAATTGAAGGGAATGTTTTTGTGTTAACGATTGCAGAATACACTGTAGAAGAAATAAAAGATCCATTTGGTATCATTGAGGGTGATCGATATGAGTTTATTCTTTATATCAATGTACCAGAGGATGATGAATTATTTAATGAAAAAGGTATATACATAAAAGTGCTTTTTGGAGTAAATGGTGAAGAGTCGAAATTAATTAAATATGACTTGTATGAATCTGAGTCAAATCAGTATTTAGATTTTGATTTGGAAGAAGATGAAGAAAAAGAAGTATTCGAATTTTGTAAAACTCATTTAACAGTTGAAGATTAATATTAATGTGTTATCGAGTGACACACTTCAGCTTAGGGAATCGTTTAGATTGTGTAAATTGGCAACACACTATTGTGTGATTGTAAACACAGTACCAAATGAGCCTACACACTTATAAAACACTAATATTTTGAACAAATGCTACGTTTTGAAAACCTTGATTTATCAAGGTTTTTTTGTTGTGTTTTCAAATAGAAAGATTTTTTAGAATATTGGCACATAATTTGCAATATTTAAATTGATTCGCAACTTGTCATTGTAACGCGTAATTCTTTTGTCATTATTTGTAAAAATGTAAGCGTTTCATCGACGAGGAAAATTGAGGAGGTGTAGGATGAATATCTTATTGGTATGTTCTGCAGGAATGTCGACTAGTCTACTAGTTACAAAAATGGAACAAGCAGCTAAGGCAAAAGGAATTGAGGCAACAATATGGGCTGTTGCTGGTGATGAGGCAAAGGAAAATTTAGTCAAAGCGGATGTATTACTTCTTGGTCCTCAAGTTCGTTATCTAATCTCAGAAATGAAAAAACTAGCTGAACCTAAAGGGATACCAGTAGATACGATTAATCCAGTGCATTATGGATTGATGAATGGTGAAGCTGTTCTGGAAATGGCTTTAAATTTGAAAAAATAAACGGGGAATTAAAAATCTAGAGAGAAAAGAAGGTGTATTTTGAATGATGCGTTTTGCTGAAAAGTATATAATGCCTGCCGCAGCGAAGTTTGGTAATCAACGTCATTTGTTAGCGATCCGTGATGCGTTAATTGGAATGATTGCCATTACGATGATTGGAGCTTTTGCTGTACTTATTAATAACTTAGGTGGCGCAATTCACGGCTACGATAAAATGATGGAAACAGTCTTTGGTGCAAACTGGAAAACACTAGGCAGTGATATTTGGTGGGGAACATTTGCATTTATGACAGTATTTGCCGTAGTAGGGATCGCGCATAGATTAGCTCGTTCTTATGGTGATGAAGGTTTTGAAGCAATGCTTGTTGCATTAGCGTGTTACTTTGTACTTGTTCCACAATCATTAGCTGCAGTATCTGTTACGTTAAATGGTGGTAAGACAGCTACAGGTGGAACTTGGGGATTTATTAGTTGGAATTCATTAAACTCAACAGCTTTATTTACAGGTATTATCGTTGCGATTATTGCGACTGAAATTTTTGTACGTTTAGCTAGAGTGAAACAATTAGTCATTAAATTACCAGATGGCGTTCCACCAGCAGTATCAAAAGCATTTGCAAAGTTGTTACCAGGTATGTTAACAATCTTTATCGTTGCATTAATTGGCTTATTGTTCAGATTATACATTTCGAACGGCGTATTCTTTAATGAATGGTTAAATTCAGTTCTTGTAAAACCATTAACTGATGCAGCCGATTCATTAGGATTTGCGGTTGCGATTGCATTCTTTGTACATTTCTTCTGGGCACTTGGATTACATGGTCCAAATATTTTAGGGGGGATTACAACTCCTTTATTAACTACTCTAGGTAACCATAACATCGATTTATATGCAAAAGGTGTAACAGATCTAGATAAGTATTCAGTCTTAGCAGGGCCATTCTTAGATGCTTTCGTATATATGGGTGGATCAGGTACTACAATCGGTTTACTTGTTGCAATGTTCTTAGTTAACCGTAAACGTCATAAACAGATGATTGCTTTAGGAACACCTCCAGGATTATTTAATATTAATGAACCAATTATTTTCGGATTACCAATCGTGTTAAACCCAGTATGGTTAATACCATTTATCATTACTCCAATTGTTTTAACCATTATTTCTTATTTAGCAGTTCAATCACATATTGTTTTCCCAGTTGTTTCTACAATCCCTTGGGTAACTCCACCAGTTATAGGTGGCTATTTAGCAACTGGAGGTCACTGGAGCGGTGCAGTTTTATCGCTTGTAAACGTAGTGATTTCAATCGTTATTTACTTACCGTTTGTTGTAGTAGCAGAAAGAATGGAAGCTAGAAAGTCAACAGAAACGACAAGTAGTAATTCATTAAATGTATAATAGAATGTGAAGGAGAAGAGTGCAAATGCCAACCGACACAAATAATGAACAAATTGCATTTCAGCTTATATTACATTCCGGTAATGCTAAGAGTTTATTAATGGAAGCAATGTATAAAGCTCGTGATGGAGAGTTCGAGGAAGCTCGTAGAAAAGTAAACGAGGCGAATGCGGAACTTAGGCTGGCTCATCATTCACAAACTTCACTTATACAAAGTGAAGCTGGTGGGCAACAATACAAAATTAATATTCTTTTAGTACATGCACAGGATCATTTAATGAACACTCTTACAACAAGAGATTTAGTAGAAGAAATTATTTATTTGCATGAGAAAATTTCACTTTAATTATTGAAAAAAAGTGGTGTAGATTAATTCTACATCACTTTTTTTCTTAGATTACATAGAACAAACTGTATAATTTAAGTAAGAATCGAAAAGTGTTTTAAAACACTATAATTTAGTGTACTTAAATCATGACACACTAACCGGGTAATAACACACTATAACAATTTAAGAAGATGAACGAACTAAATTTAACACACTAGATGTTTTAAGTTACTTTCCTTTTAAAGCAAAGAAAAAAGATTTCATGACGATGAGTCCATATAGGACAACGTTTCAATGAGTAAATGATAAATTTTTGAAAATGTCAGAAAAAGTTGGCACGCCATTTGCTATATAAAGAGTGAACAAAATAAATAAATTTGTAGATGCTACAAGGAACTGTTTCTTACTTTCAAACAAACCTGTAAGCGCTACGCTAATTCTAATACTGGAGGAATAACAATGAATATTTTATTAGCTTGTTCAGCAGGAATGTCTACTAGCTTACTAGTAACTAAAATGGAGGATGCAGCAAAAGCAAAAGGGATTGAAGTAAAGATTTGGGCAGTTTCAGGAGATGCTGCAAAAGAAAATTTAGATAAAGCAGATGTTCTTTTATTAGGACCACAAGTGCGTTATTTAGCTTCTGAAATGAAAAAAGTTGCCGAGCCAAAAGGAATACCAGTGGATGTAATCAATCCAGTACATTATGGACTTATGAATGGTGAAGCTGTTTTAGAATTGGCACTTAGTTTAAAAAAATAGTCATATACGTTGCATACATTTTAAACAAAAGGGAGTCTTAAAAAATGATGAATTTTGTAGATAGATATATAATGCCAGCTGCAGCAAAGTTCGGTAACCAACGTCATTTATTAGCAATACGCGATGCGTTAATCGGGATGATTGCCATTACAATGGTCGGTTCATTTGCAGTTTTATTTAATAATTTAGGTGGAGCGATTAAAGGTTACGACAAAATGATGGAAGCTCTTTTTGGAGTGAACTGGAAGACATTAGGTGGAGACATTTGGTGGGGAACATTCGCATTTATGACTGTTTTTGCAGTTGTAGGGATTGCTTATAAATTGGCACGTTCTTATGGTGATGAAGGATTTGAAGCAATGCTTGTCGCATTAGCGTCATATTTTGTACTAGTGCCACAATCATTAAACACAGTATCGGTTACATTAGAAAATGGAAAAACAGCTACTGGTAGTGTTTGGGGATTAGTGAACTCTACTTATACTAATTCAACTGCACTATTTACGGGAATAATCGTTGCCATTATTGCAACAGAAATTTTTGTTCGCTTATCAAGAGTAAAGCAATTAGTTATTAAATTACCAGATGGTGTACCACCAGCAGTTTCAAAAGCATTTGCGAAGCTATTACCTGGTATGCTAACAATCTTTGTGATCGCGATTGTTGGATTGTTATTCAGATTATATTTATCGGATGGGGTTTATTTTAATGATTGGTTAAGCTCAGTACTTGTTAAGCCATTAACGAATGCTGCAGACTCTTTACCGTTTGCAATCGGTATAGCATTCTTTATTCATTTCTTCTGGATGCTTGGCTTACATGGACCAAATATACTAGGTGGAATTACGACACCATTATTTACAGCTTTAGGAAATGAAAATATTGATTTAGCAGCAAAAGGTGTTACAAAGTGGAGTGAATACAATGTAATGGCTGGCCAGTTCTTTGATGCATTTGTATTCTTAGGTGGATCAGGTGCTACGTTAGGGTTAATCATTTCAATGATATTAATAAATCGAAAACGTAATAAACAAATGATTGGATTAGGTGGGGCACCAGGTTTATTCCAAATTAATGAACCAGTTCTTTTCGGATTGCCAATCGTGTTAAATCCAATGTGGTTAATTCCATTCATTGGTACACCAATTATCTTAACGATTATTTCATATTTAGCGATTTCTTTAGGTATGGTTCACCCAGTAACTACGAATATTCCATGGGTAACACCACCAATTTTAGGTGGGTGGTTGATTACGGGTGGACATTGGACAGGTGCAGCCTTAGCAGCATTCAACTTAGTTATCTCAGTGGTCATCTATTTACCTTTCGTTGCACTACAAAGACGTATGGAATCTAAAAAAATGAGAGAAGCAGCAAATAATCAAAGTGCTGCTATGTAAGGCAGTTTGAGGAGGATACGAAATGAGTACTTTAACGACAATCGAGCAAACAGCATTCCAATTAATCTTACACGCAGGAAACGCAAAAAGCTCATTAATGGAAGGTATGCAGGCTGCTCGAGCGGGTAATTTAGAAGAAGCAAATAGTAAGATTGAAGAAGCAAAGAAAGAATTAAATCTTGCGCATCAGGCACAAACTTCATTAATTCAAGGTGAAGCACGTGGAGAGAATGTTGAATTAAGTATCTTATTAATTCATGCTCAAGATCATTTAATGAATGCATTAACGATGAGGGACTTAGTATCAGAAATAATTTTCCTACATGAAAAATTAAATAAATAAGAGAAAATAGAAAAGTAGTTTCCTAGAATGACCGAGCTACTTTTCTCCTATCATAAAAAAGGAGTGAAGAAAATGAGAAACGGTATTAAAATAGCAACAATTGGTGGCGGTTCAAGTTATACTCCAGAATTAGTTGAAGGTTTTATTAAACGTTATGATGAACTACCTGTAAGAGAGCTATGGCTAGTGGACATTGAAGAAGGTAGAGAGAAACTTGAAATCGTTGGAAACCTTGCGAAAAGAATGGTAGAAAAAGCAGGAGTACCAATGGAAATTCACTTAACGCTTGATCGACGTGCTGCCCTTAAAGATGCTGATTTTGTTACGACACAATTTCGTGTAGGCTTACTTGAAGCTCGTATGAAGGATGAACGTATTCCCTTAAAATATGGGGTAATTGGTCAAGAAACAAATGGTCCAGGTGGTCTGTTTAAAGCACTTCGTACAATTCCAGTTATTTTAGATATCGTTAAGGATATTGAAGAGCTTTGTCCAAATGCTTGGCTAGTAAACTTTACGAATCCTACAGGTATTTTAACAGAAGCAATTTTAAGATACACAAATTTCCGTAAAGTAGTAGGTTTATGTAATGTACCAATTCATATCCACATGAACATTGCAAAAGGTCTAGGGGTAGAAGCTGAACGTGTGCATATTGATTTTATGGGATTAAATCATATGGTTTACGGAACGAAAGTATTATTAGATGGTGAAGATGTAACAAGTCGTGTTGTAAATGAGTTTGCACGCCCTGCTGAAAGTATGACGATGCAAAATATTAAGGCAATGGATTGGAATCCTGATTTTATTGAAGCACTTGGAGCGATTCCATGTCCGTATCATCGCTACTACTATCAAACGAAAGTAATGCTAGAGGAAGAGCTTGATGCAGCGAAAAAAGATGGTACGCGTGCAGAAGTTGTAAAAAAATTAGAAGAATCATTATTTGAATTATATAAAGATCCTAATTTAAATATTAAGCCACCACAATTAGAAAAACGCGGTGGAGCTTATTATAGTGATGCTGCATGCCGATTAATTTCATCTCTATATAACAATAAAGGTGATATCCAACCTGTTAACACAATGAATAATGGTGCTATTGCATCAATTCCAGATGATTGTGCTGTTGAAGTAAGTGCCGTTATTACAAAAGATGGTCCAAAACCACTTACAATGGGTGATTTGCCGGTTGCAGTACGCGGTTTAGTTCAACAAATAAAATCATTCGAGCGTGTTGCTGCGGAAGCCGGAGTAACTGGTGATTATAAAACAGCTTTACTTGCTATGTGTATCAACCCACTAGTTGGATCTGATAATTTAGCAAAACAAATACTAGATGAAATGTTAGAGGCTCACAAAGAGCATTTACCTCAATTCTTCAAAAACGAAAAAGTAGCAGCAAATTAACGATTAAAAAGAGGGATGTAGCTCGAATGAAAGAGTGCATCCCTTTTTATCATACTAAATGAAAAAAGGGGAATAAATGATGACGAAGCTTATTGTAAATGCAGATGATTTCGGATATTCAAAAGGTGTAAATTATGGCATTATTGAATCACATTTGAATGGAATAGTGAACTCCGCGACTATGATGATGAATATGTATGCTGTGGAGCATGGAATTGAATTAGCAAAATTACATCCTACATTAGGATTAGGTGTACATCTTGTATTAACTGCGGGCAAACCATTATTAACAGGTCTACAAACAATCGTAGATCAAAATGCGGATTTCCTTAAGAATAGTTATTGGTATGACAATCCAGTTATTAATGTTGAAGAAGTTGAAAAGGAATGGGATGCTCAAATTCAAAAGTTTCTTTCTTATGGATTGAATCCTTCACATCTAGATAGTCATCACCATGTACACATGATCCCAATTCTACACCCTGTGATTGCAAGATTATCTCAAAAGTATGATCTTCCAGTCCGAGTTTCTCCAAATAGTCAAATAGACGGAATCACACCTTTTACGGATCAATTATTAACCGATTTTTATGGTAGTGATATTCCAAAAAACTATTTTGAGAAAATAGAAGAAAGAATAAATAATAGTATTGAGTCAGTAGAGGTTATGGTACATCCAGCATTTCTAGATAATCATTTGAAAAATGGTACATCTTATTGCTTTGAGAGATTAACAGAACTAGATATCTTAACGAACTCAAAACTTCCTGAGGGAGTAGAGTTAGTAAAGTATTAATATAGAGAAAAAAGCCAGTTCCTTCATCGAAGTAACTGGCTCAGACTGTTGACAAACGCTCGCTTTCTTCGTTGCTTCGCCTGTCTGCGGTGCTCATTACCGTCAAAGGTAACTCCGCTCCTCACCAGGCTTCGCGCCTAGAAAGTCAAGCGCTTGCAATCAGTCTGAAAGTCAAATTTGAGTACTTTGTCTAAGGATCTTCAACGAAGTAACAACTGCCTTTTTCTTATTTTATATAAAATTCTTCATCTAACCTACTTATATCATTTCTAGAATAAAATTCCATTAAGTAACATATTTCATCATCAGGTATGATAATGTCACAAGCATCCTCAATTTGTTGCATTATTTTTTTGATTTTTAAATATAGCATATAGTCACTATTTATTTTATCTTCTTTATCTTTAAATGGAATTAGAGGCTGTGAGTTTTGAATTCGATCGATCATGCAACTCATATGAATAACTATTCCCATTAAATCCTCATTTTTGAAAAATTTATCTGTTTGTACTTGTATATCATTCAAGGAACGTCTAATCACGCTAATTACTTTTTTAGCATCCTTTAAAGAAATAGTATCTTGTAATGTTTCAGCCATTTTTAAATACGTTTCTTCATAAGTGATCAATTCTTGTATTGTCTTTGTAGCCTTCATATTTAATACATCTTGTAAATGAAACGTATTAAATGGAACATTTATATCAAAATTCGAAACAATACAAACGATACTTCGTTCTTTAGATATATCATTTAACATTTTTTGTAATTCGTCTTTATTTAAAAGGCTAATTGGCACGATTTCTAACATCTCTTTATCATAGACCAAGTTATTCGCTAGTATATTTTTAATGGCTATTGCACTTCCCTGACCAGTCAGACATGCAGTTAAAATGACAGAACGATTAAATTCAGGTTGTTTCGTTTTATTCGAATGAGAATTGATGAAGAAAGTAGTTAAGTTTCGCACATCCTGATATAGCTCGTCTAAATTATAACCTAGTGTCGCTTTTCTAGAGGTTTCGATTACATGTGCAGTACTTACCATTTGAATCACGCGTACAGGAATTGAAAATTCGGCTTCAATTATGTCTCCGATATAAGATAGTGAGCCCATATCGATACAAAGTAGAATTCCATTTAATTTACCTAAAGATTTAATATAATCTTTTACTCGAATTAAAAAATCTTGTGGTGGTTCACTTAATGGCATGTCGATTCCAATAACTTCCTCATTTTCTAACAGTTCATTTGTTACATTTGCCATTTCTCTAGCAATACCATTACCGTGAGCTAATACAATTACTTTTACATTGGAACTAGTCACTTTAAAATCTTCGTTTCCATATACAAAAAACATCGTTATAAATGCTACTTCATCAAATGGGATTGAAACATTTGAAAAATCTTCAATCATTTTTACACATTCAATTGAAACGGAAAACTCTTTCTTATATTGATCTCGGATTTGCGTTATATTTGGATGATAAATTTTCTTGTTTGACTGTATACGTTGTAATAGGGTTTGTATGTGTAGGCTAAGTGCAACGAGTATTTTTTCATTAAATCTCTTACTTAATTTTTCTTCTGCTAGTTTTAGAACCTTTTCGCTTAGTGTAACGATTTCTGGCTTGATTATTTTTTGGACATTTTCTTTACTAGATAGTTTGCGATTTATAGAAGTTAAATAATGCGTAAAATAACTTTCAATATCGTTTTCCATAAGTAAGGATAACTCGTCCTGAGCAACGCCACGTTGTTTTAGTTCTTCGTATTTCGTATCAATTCGGTCATAAATTGTATCTGCGGAATGATCCAATTGCTGGTTACTGGTTATACCCTTTGTTGGTGAAAATTCAAAATGCTCGTTTAACAGTGTGACTGCATGCTTCACCTTTTTTTCAATGAATAAGCCTTCCTTCACATACCAGTTCAAATCAGTGCTATAAATTCGTATTTTATCATGTTTATGAGTAATAAAATCTGCGTAAGCCTTTGCGCAAGCTAATTGAATGTCAGCTTTAAGTTGTCCGATATTGTTTTGACAAGGATAAAATAGAAAAGAGCGAATCGTATTTGCACTTACAACGATCTCTTTTCCTAGACGAACACTTTCTTCCGTGAAAAATCGTTTAATTAGTGTCAATCTCTCTTCATATGATCGATCGCGAAGAGCAGGCAATGTAATGACCATAGGAATCCGGCGCGTAAATGTAGATAATAAAGTGGATCCGGGATCCTCTGTTGTTGCTGAAATGATTAAAACATTCGATGTTCGCTCGTTTTCTGTCTCTCCTAGTCTTCTATACAACTTATAATCAATGAACGTAAATAACATTTCTTGACCGTCAGGAGTAAGACGATGAACCTCATCTAAAAATAATATTCCATTATTTGCTTTCTCAAGCAGCCCCTTTTGTTCTGTTGCACCTGTATAAGCACCTTTTCTTACGCCGAAAAGCTGACCTAATAATAGTTGTGGATTATTTGCATAGTCTGCGCAATTAAAAATAATGAATGGGGAATCGTTTTCTAAAACATTCGAACGAATTGCGTAATCATGCATTCTTTTAGCAAAAGCAGATTTACCAACACCAGTCTCACCGAGTATTAATGTATGCATTCCATTAGGTGGATAGAGAATAGCTGATCTTGCTTTTTCGATGGCAGGTCTTAAACTAATATTCTCTTCATAAAAATATTCATATTTATAGTTTGAACTTGCTGGATTGTTTTGAGAATTATTCGGTTGTTGTATACGATCAGACTGAAGTTTAAATACAACGGGTCTAGAATTTGTTTTAATTAATAAATTTTCTTTGACTAATTTATTTAAATCACTGCTAACGTTT